>Ga0209728_1000085_pt1 | contig 86550 bp, 100 predicted proteins | sample RifGroD1_FD_183997 | JGI IMG/M metagenome (GOLD analysis project Ga0209728, IMG submission 183997) | Groundwater microbial communities from Rifle, Colorado, USA - Groundwater D1 (SPAdes) (version 2) | ecosystem: Environmental > Aquatic > Deep subsurface > Groundwater | place: Rifle, Colorado... | reverse complement strand
GAATATCGTAGATGTAGCATCAACAAATTTAATGATAAGAAAACCATTTGATGATGAATTTGAAGGTGGTAAAAATGAATTAAAATGTTTTAGATTAGAAGGTAAAAATAAACTTACTCGCATACCATTTAAACTTGACAAAAATAAGTCTTATACTATTATATTTGTCACTAAGAATAGATTTGGAAGTACAGATGAATTTCAGATTATCAGCGAAAATGATTATTCGAGAAATTTATATAAAGAATTAGGTATAGTTAATATACCTATGGATTGGTAAGGATATTATATATGGGAAAAATAATTGATTTAAAAGGGAAAACATTTGATAGATTATTAGTTTTAGAGTTTTCTCACATTAATAAACACAGGGTGTGTCATTGGATTGTTCAATGTAGTTGTCATCTTAAAACTATATTTACAGTAAATGGAACTAGTTTAAGAAATGGAAATACTAGAAGTTGTGGATGTTTGCAAAAAGAAGTTAATATTGCTAGATGTAGCAAAACTAATACATATGATTTAACTGGTGAATATAGTATAGGTTATGATTTTAGAAATAATTACTTTGAATTTGATTTAGAAGACTATGATAAGATACAAGTATATTGTTGGCATAAAAACAAACGAGGATATATTGTTTCTAGTATATCAGAAAATGATGAAGACGAAAAACAAACAATTAGAATACATAGGCTTATTATGGGTGTCAATAATCCAGAAATAGAAATTGATCATATCGATAGAAAAAAAAGTAATAATCGTAAATATAATCTCAGAACTACAGATCATAGACAAAATAATGTTAATAGGAACCCAAATATAAATAATAGTAGTGGTTGCCAAGGAGTTTATTTTAACAAACAGATGAATAAATGGCATTTACAGATATTTTATGGAAAGAAAAAACATTTAGGTTATTTTGATGAATTAGATGATGCTATTATAGTAAGATTAAATGAGGAGATAAAAATAAAAAATTTTAACAATAGTCATTTATATGAAAAATATGGATTTGATGCAAAAATAGTTAAGTAAAGGTAGTGAATATACTTGAATGAATTATATTGATCTCAAGCAATACATATTAGAGAATGATAAAATACAGGAGATATTAAAATCCCTAGATTGTCATGGTGTTAAGGAATATACAAAAGAATATAGAGCAGGTTTACCAGGACACACATCTAATAATACTATTGCAATAAACAAAGAAACTTTATCTACTAAAATATTTCAATCTGATGGAGAAGTAATCAGAGGAGATATATTTACTCTTTGTCAAACTATAAAAAATATTTCATTTTCAAAAGCTAATAAATATTTACATGAATTATTTGGTTTAGAATATAAATTTAAAACCACGAAGGAAGATAAATCTGATAAAGAAGATCCATTGAACGTATTTAAGAAAGTCAAAAGAAAAAGATGCATTGTAAACATTGATGACATTGAGTTGTATGATGAAGGAATTATTAAAGAGTACATTCCATTACCTCACATTGATTGGATAAAGGAGGATGGTATTCTACCCTTTACCTGTGAGTTATTTAAAATAGGTTATAGTGCAGAAAAGAAAAGAATCATAATTCCGTGGCGATTTTGGTCGGGAGATGAAAATGATTTTGTTGGAGTGATTGGAAGAACCACAATTCCTGAATATAAAATGTTAGACATCCCTAAATATTTTCCTTTGAAAAAGTTTCCTAAGTCAATGCATTTGTATGGATTACAAGAAAATTACAAAACAATTCAAGAAGAAAATAGAGTTGTTGTATTCGAATCGGAGAAATCAACATTAAAAAGACATAGTAGAAAAGATGGAACTGGCGTGTCTATAGGATCTCATGATATATCCGAAGAACAAGTAAAAATATTAATTTCATTAAACACAGAAATAGTAATTTGTATGGATAAAGATGTTTCTTTACAACATGTTAGAAGTATGTGTGAGAAATTCTATGGGATTCGTACAGTAAGTTATATATTTGATAAATATGGATTACTAGAAGAAAAAGAATCTCCAGCAGATAAACCTGAGAAAGTATATAGATATTTACTAAAGCATCGAGTTACTTATGACGAATCAGAACAGAAAAAATATATAAAAGAGAGGGACAAAAGACTTGAGAAAACAGTTTGAAGAAATTCAATTAATAGCTAATAAACTAGATTGTGATGAGATATACTCATGGTCTAAATACAATCAATACAAAGGAGACACTTACACCTTTTACCTTAAATACATACTTAAAATACCAGAAGACAGAAAAGATTCAATTTATGGAGTATTCGGTAACGCATCGCATGATATATTAGAGAAATATTATAATAAAGAAATATCATATGAGGATATGATAGAAATATTTGAGGAAAAATTATTTGAATTTACTATAGGTGGTTTAAAATATGATAGAAGTGACGAGGATAAAAATAAAAAGATAGGTAATAAATATGAAGCATGTATGAGACATTTTTTTAAGAATCATCAGAAAATTCCATATAAATTAAAGTGTGAAGTTTTTGTCCCAATAAAAATAAATAATATTTTAGTTCAAGCTTATATAGATGCTATTCATATGGAAAAAAGAAACGATAAAGATATATGTGTAATTACTGACTTTAAAACATCAAGTATATATAAAGGTAAAAAAATTGATAAGGAAAAAGGCCAAATTATTTTATATAGTTATGGTGTTCATAAGAAACTAAACATACCAATGGATCAGATTATAGCTAGATGGGCGTTTCTAAAATATGTTGAAGTGGAATGTATGCAAGCAAATGGAAAATTAAAAAGTAGAATCATTGAAAGAAATGATATAGGAAATAGTTTATCTTCAAATGCCAAAATGTGGTTGAAAAAATCAGATAGTAAATTTACAGAAGAACAAATTGATGATTATCTTAGTCAAATGGTAGTTGATAATTCTATAGATTATTTACCTGAAGATGTTAAAAGTAAATTTGTGGTTAAAGACTGTTATGTTGAAATATCTTTAGATAATGAATCTATTCAAGAATTACTTAATGATATTGTTAAGATAGTAGAAGAAATTAAAGAGAAACAAGTTGAATATAAGAAAACATTGGATAATAAAATATGGTGGCAAGAGGTAACTGATACAGAAAGTTATTTTTTAGCAAATTTGAATGGATATAGCAGTTTGATTCATAAACCTTATAGGGAATATCTTGAGAAATTAGATATGTTTAAAAATAAAAATAATAAGGTTGATGAAGATGATTTGTCGTGGATGGAAGGACTAATGGATTGATGATAAATATGGAAGGGAGAGTATTCGGAAAATTAACTGTATTAAACAAATATAAATACGTTGGTGAAAAAAGAAAAAGAGTGCATTGGTTAGTTAGATGTGAATGCGATGGTAATGAAAAATATGTTGATGGAACAAGTTTAAGACTAGGCCATACTACTTCGTGTGGATGTATAAATAAAACACATGGATTAAGCGAAATAAAATTATATTCAGTATTTCATAATATGAAAGATAGGTGTTATAACCCCAAATCTAGACCATATAAAAATTATGGAGCAAGAGGGATTTCTATATGCGATGAATGGATGGATATAAACAATGGATTTATTAAATTCTATGATTGGGCTTTAAATAATGGATATAAAGAGGGGTTGACAATAGATAGAATAGAAAATGATGGTAATTATGAACCAAGTAATTGTGAATGGATAACCAAAGCAGAAAACACAGCTAAATCGAATATTGTTTCTTTGAGACATGTATCTAAAAAGGAAGCTTGGGGATTATCACCAGAAGGCATTAGATATACATTTTATAATTCAAATCAATTTGGAAGAGAACATGATTTAATTGGCAGTGGTATTCAAACTGTATTAAGAAAAGAACGTCATACATATAAAAATTGGAAATTTGGTTTTATAGAGGAGGACGTATAATTGAGATATAATAATTTCCATCGCCACGATCACGGATCAAACATAAGAACATTAGATTGTATAGTAAAACCACAAGACTACATAGACAGAGCAAAAGAATTAAATCATACTACTCTATTTACAACTCAACATGGGTGGGGTGGGAACTTTTTAGAAATGTATGATTTATGTCAAAAGAATGATATTAAGATGATCTTTGGAGCAGAATTATACATTGTAAAAGATAGATTTGAAAAAGATAATAAAAATAGTCATATTATCATTATTGGTAAAAATCAAGATGCATTTTATCAATTAAATGAGATAATGTCCGAATCAAATAAGACAGGATTTTACTATAAACCAAGAATCGATTTAAACTTATTGCTTTTGTTAAATCCTAATAATTTCATAATCACATCTGCTTGTGTTGCTGGAATATTAAGAGATGATGATACTACAAACATATTTTTAGAACCTATAGCAAAACATTTTGGTAATAATTTTTACCTAGAAACACAAGCACATGCTCATCAAATTCAAGTTGTACATAATATAAAAATAACTAAATTAGCTAGAGAATTTAATATTCCAATTATTCATGCTAATGACTCGCATTATATCTATCCAGAACAAAGACATGACAGAGATTTATTTCTAAGAGGAAAGGGTTTAAGATATGAAGAAGAAGAAGGATTTATCTTAGATTATCCTGATTATGATACTATAGTTGAAAGATATAAAGTTCAAAATGTTTTATCAAGTAATCAAATTATCCAGTCACTAAATAATACATTAATATTTGATCAATGTGAAGATTTGGTTTTCACAAAAGAAGTTAAAATGCCAACCATTTATCCCAATGAAGATTCAAATAAAAAACTTAAATCGATTATTTTAGAAAAATGGGAGGAAGAAAAGAAAAATATTGATCTAAAAAGACATAAAGAATACCAAGATGGAATTGCTTTTGAATATAATACAATTAAAAATACAAATATGGCAGATTATTTCTTATTAAATGAGAGAATTATTGATAGAGCAGTTAATGTATATAATGGCATTCTTACTCGGACGGGGAGAGGATCGGCTGTGAGCTTCTATGTAAACAAACTTTTAGGATTTACAGAAATAGATCGGTTTGAATCTGAAGTTCCACTTTATCCTTCAAGATTTATGACTGTTTCAAGAATTCTAGAATCTAAATCTTTACCAGATATTGACTTTAATTGGTCGGATGTAGATGCGCCAATTAAAGCTTCTAAGGATATTTTAGGAGAAGATAATGTTTACTATATGTATGCCATAGGGACTATGAAAGAGTCATCTGCTTTTAGAAATATATGTAGAGCATATGATATGCCAATGGATCAATACAATGAAGTTGGTAAAGATGTAGAGAAATATGCTAAAGATCCACAATGGAAAGACTTAATTGAAGAATCGAAAAAATTTATAGGTGTGATAGATAGCATATCTCCAAGTCCATGTAGTTTTGTCATGTTAAATAAACCAATATCTAAAGAATTAGGATTACTAAGAGTAGGGGATCAAATTTGTGCATGTATTGATGGGTATACCTCTGATGTTTGGAAATACTTGAAAAATGATTTTTTAACAGTTAAAGTTTGGAAAATTGTATCAGATACTTTTAAATTACTTGATAAACCAATTCCAAATATTCGAGAATTAAAGAAGTTACTTAATGATAAGGTTTGGGACTTATATAAAAATGGATTAACTGCAACATTAAATCAAGTGGACACTGATTTAAGTACAACTTTTGTTAAGAGGTATTGCCCAATTAATGTAGCAGAGATTTCTGGTTTTGTGGCTGCGATTAGACCAGGATTTGCAAGTTTGCTTAATACATTTTTAGAGAGAAATGAATATTCAACAGGAACTAAGGAAATTGATGATATTCTTAAACCTTCATATCATTTTATGTTATATCAAGAATCGATTATGGCATTTTTAGTATGGTGTGGTCTTAAAGAAGATCATACTTATGACATTATCAAAAAGATTGCAAAGAAAAAATTTAAAGAGGAAGAAATAGCAGAACTTAAAAGCGAATTGATTGCAGGTTTTATAAAAAATGTAGGAAATGATGAAAATTTTGAAGAGGTATGGCAAGTAGTGGAGGCGGCATCTCGGTACAGTTTTAATGCTAGTCACAGCCTATCCGTAGCTTGGGATAGTTTATATGGTGCATATTTAAAAGCGAATTATCCATTAGAATATTACACCGTTATATTAAATGAATATGATTCTGATACAGAAAAGACTCATAAAATTCTTGAAGAATTGCCTTATTTTAATATAAAACTATCGGATATTGAATTTGGAAATTCCATAGATACATATTCATTTGACAGAAATACTAATACAATATATAAATCTATAACTTCAATCAAATTTCTCAATGGGCAAGTAGCTAGAGAGTTATATGATTTAGCACAACAAACTAAATATACTGATTTTGTAACTCTATTGCAAGATATAAAAAATACTTCAACTAATTCAAGGCAACTAAAAATATTAACTGGACTAGATTTCTTTAAAAGATTTGGTAAGAATAAAAAACTTTTACAAATTATAGATATATATGATACCTTTGCAAGTCGTAAACAAATTAATTTCAAAGATATTGCTAAATTAAATATCAATGAAGATGTGTTAAAAAAATATAGTAATAAAACAACTGAAACACTTTATAAAGAATTAGATATGATAGGATATGTTAGAGAGATTATTCAAACAATAGAAGACAAATCAATGTCAATTAAAGATCAAGTTAAGTTTGAAATGGATTATCTAGAATATGCTAAATATATTAATGAAGGAGCAGGGGATAGTTTTTATATAGTGGTTAAATTTGAAACCTATAAAGATAAATCAAAACCTTACGTAACTTTAAGGCAAATAAATAATGGAAAAGAAATGAAAACAAAAATTAAAGATAGGAAGATATTTAATGAGAATATATTCAAGTTGTATGATGTCTTAAAAGTCAATGAATTCAAAACTCAAAAGAAGACAAAGAACGTTGGTGGCAAGTGGATGAAGTCAGATGAAGATGAAGAGATACTTATCAACTATGATGTATATTAGAAAGCAGGGTAAATAATTGAAAAATAAAATAATTTACGAATTTAAAGGCGTTGTAGTCGCAAACCCCTACAATACAGATGATTATAAAATATATGCCTTAGAAGTTGACGCAACTAAATATCCACATATATCACAAAACACATATGGCAATGTTAGTATTTTGGGCAATCTACCTGATCTTGAGATAGGAATTGAGTACAGTATAAAATCAGAAGAAAAAGAAGGTAAAAATGGTATATCTTATAAAGTAATTAATATAGGAAGAGATATACCAAAAACAGAAACTTCTACTAGATTATTTCTGCAAAGTATATTAGACAGCACTAGTCAAGTTGATGAAGTAATGAGAGAATATCCAGATATTATTGATAGAGTTATTAATAATCGTTTAGAAGATATTGATTTAAAGAAATTATACAATATTGGAGAAGTTAGATTTGAGGTAATCAAAAGAAAAATCATTGAAAACTTTGTATTAGGAGAGTTAGTTACGGAATTTAAAGGATTTATTGAATTTAAAATATTAAAAGCATTATATGATAAATATGGTTCAGTGGATAAGATTAAAGAAAAACTACAAGATAATCCGTATAAGTGTTTGTGTGGATTATCCAGAATAGCCTTCAAAACAGCAGATAAAATACTTCTTGAGTTTAATAAAGATTGTATAGCAATGAAAAACAAGGGAGAAAAACCACCAATTGATTTCACATTTGATTTACAAACTTCTAGCCAAAGACAAAAATCAGCAATTATGTTTTTACTAGAAGAAAATGAGAATGATGGAAATACTAAAATTGATATTAAAGTTTTAAGAAAACAATCCGAATCTTTAGCAAAAAAATGTATTGAACACTTTGTTGATATTATTAAGAATGATAAGGATATTCACTTTGATAAAGGTTTAAACACTGTTGCATTAGAAGAAACATATCAAACAGAATTATATATTGCTAAAAGAATACTCGATGGTTTGAAGTTAACAAATAAATGGAATATAGATACAGAAAAATATAAGAATAATGGTGATATTGTTCTTACGGATCAACAACATAAAATTTTACCTATGGTATGTAATTCTAATGTTTGTATATTGAATGGAAATGCCGGTTCAGGGAAGAGTGCTACAACTAAATCAGTAATTGATATGTTGAAGGATACTAATAGATCATTTGCTTTATTTTCTCCAACTGGCAGAGCGAGTAAAGTTCTTGCTGAATTTACTAAAGAATCTGCATCAACAATACACAGAGGATTATTATATAAACCCCCAATATGGGGTTATAACGAAGAAAGTAAATTACCATATAGCGTAGTGATTGTCGATGAATTTGGGATGACAGATGTATTTTTAATGAAACATTTATTAGAAGCAATTGATTTTTCTAAAACTAAATTGTTGATGGTGGGAGATTCTTCCCAAATTCCTTCTGTTGGAGCAGGTAATGTTTTCTATGATTTAATTAATTCAAATTTAATTCCAATAGTTTCTCTTACTCAAATATTTAGATATGGTGAAGGAGGGGTATTAACTGTAGCAACAAAAACAAGAAATGGTGAAAAATTCTTAGAAGATTCTAAGAATCCACAAATATTTGGTGATGATAAAGGATATATGTTTGTTCCTATGTTGCAAGAAAATATAATGAAAAATGTTATGGGAGTATATAAAAAACTATTATCATCAGGAAATTCTATAGAAGATATCATGATTTTATCTTCATATAATGTTGGAGATTATGGTACAGTAGCAATAAATAAACACTTACAACCTATAGCAAATCCTAATGTATTATCAGGAAATATGCATATTCAAATTGGAGATACAAAATTTTATGAGAATGATCTTGTTATTCAGTCAGTGAATAATTACAAAGCAATAAGATATAATGATAATTATATCGACGAAGATGATAAAACTTTTGTAGCAAATGGAGAGATTGGGAAAATTGTTAAGATAGAATATGGAAAAGCAATTATAATGTTTGATGAATTAGTTATTTATACTAAAAATGATTTATTAAATGTTAAGCTTGGATATAGTATATCTATTCACCGATCTCAAGGAGGGCAAGCCAAAATAGTTATAATGATAACTCCTAAAGCACATACTTTTATGCTCAATAGCAATCTGATGTATGTATCATTAACAAGGGCAAAGCAAAAAGTATTTCATTTTGGAGATAAAGAAACTGTAAATAGAGCAATAAAAAAGAAAGCAGATTTCAATAGAAAAACTTACCTTAAAGAGTTACTACTAATAAACCAAACAAACCAATAAATAAAATTCCTTGACATCAAACTCCCCACATGTTACAATATAAATACAGAAAGGAGGTGAAAACAAAAATGAATCCCACAAAAATCATCAATAGTAAAGACGGTCAATGGACACAATGCTTTTTCCAAGAATACAATCCTGCTGACACATCAAACTTCATGTTCAGTAAAAACAATGACACAAACATCACTACATACTACAAAAAAATTGGTTAATCATTATAAATTGTAAAATAATTTATTAAATTAAGGAAGTGATTAAATGTTTAAATTTAGTGAATTAATTAGTAAAGTCACAGTCAAAAAACTTACTTCTACAAATGAACAATTAGTGGCAAGTATTTTGAAATATACCAACGTATAATACATAAATAATATATAAAGGGGTTATATAAAATTAACTATAATCCCTTTATATAAAGAGGTGAATACATATAAAAATTCTAAAAGATGCAATGGACGGATCTAATTGGGCTGAAGTAAGTAAAGAAGAATATGAAAATAATTATACTGATAAAATAAACTTTATGTATTGTTTTGATCAAGATACAAGTAAAATTGGTTATTATCGCAAAGAAATCTTAATAGAATATGGTAAAGAAGTAAAAGATTTTAGGATGAAAGGATTGAGAAATAGTTAGTGTTCGATTTCTGCTTATGCACTAATTCCAACTGCCTACAACATAGTGTTTGTAATAGATTCTTAAATAAGGGTTCTACCAATCCTGTTGAAATTAGATTTCGAAACCTTTGTTATTCTGAAAATAATTATCAATGGTTTTATGGCGATAGAGATAAAATGATTAAAGTTGATTTAATCAATGATGAAATTATTGTGGAAACTGTTGAGAAAGGATGTGAATAAAAACATTTGAGTAATATTGATTTAAGTGGTATTGATTTTAACAAATATTTAATTATCAAACATGAAGACATATATAAATACACTTCGCAGGAAGATCAAATTGATTTATCTAGGATACTTAAGAATATTAGAGAGGGAAGGTCTGAGGATAGTAAAAGCACTAGTAATAAATATTTTGTAATTAATGTTGATGAGAGTTATGCTGAAGATGTTGTTGAGATTTTGAGGAAAAATAATCATTGGAGTTAAATTGATTTAAGGAGGTGGTTTAGTGCGTAATAAATTGGTAATAAGTGAAAGGAGCAAAGTTACGAATAATGATGCTAGAAAGGTATTAGATTATTGTGATACATATAAAGTAAAATTATTAAGATTAGATATAATTAAAGAAACATTTTTGGCAGAAAGAGAAGATGGTACTCCTGTGTTGTGTAGTTTTAGTGTAGTTGATTGTTTTTGAAGATTAAAATTATAGTTGGATGATTTACAAGAAAGAAGGAAATAAAATGACAAGATATAAAAAGAAACCAGTAATTATTGAAGCAGAAATTTATCGCTATGGTCTAGAAGATGGTTTTAGATGTTTAGCGTATGGGGAAAGAGGAGAATCAGAATGCAAATTCAATTGTAGAAATGGTAAAGAATATAGAGATAAATGTCAGAAAGAAGAAAGAGCTATTCCATACATAGATACTTTGGAAGGAAAACACCTAATTACAAAAGGAGATTATATTATTACAGGTGTAAAAGGTGAAAGATATCCTTGTAAAGCAGACATTTTTGAAATGACATATGAGATTGTTGAAGATTGATAAAAGTAAATAAAATAATCTTTTGATTGGATTATAGTAATAATAAATAAAATATTGGAGGAAGCACAATTGACTAAAATGACTAAAATAGATGACAACGTACAAAAACTATTAGAAAAAAGATATTTTTTAAGAGATAATGAAAAACAATTAATTGAACATTCATGGTCAGATATAGCTGTAAGAGTTGCAACTAATATTGCTCAAGCTGAAAACGAAAAAGATATTTCTTATTACATAGATATATTTTACGAAAAAATTAATAATATGGAATTTATTCCTTCTTCTCCATGTATCTTTAATGCTGGAACTCTTTCGCAATCTTTAAGTTCTTGCTTTATTGTTGACATTGAAGACAATATTGAAGGAATTTTTCAAACGGTGGCAGAATGTGCTAAGATTTTTCAAATGTCTGGTGGAGCAGGATTTTCAATGAGAAAAATTCGTCCTAATGGAGCAAGTTGTAAATCTTCTGGATCTAATGCTTCAGGTGTAGTATCATTTATGTTTATCTTTAATGAAGTAGTTAATAGAGTTAAACAAGGAAATAAAAGAAATGGTGCAATTAAAATTGATTTACCATGTGATCATCCCGAAATTTTTTCCTTTGTGCATTCAAAAGATGATACCAGTGAGCTAAATAACATGAACATTTCAGTCAGTATTACAAGAGAATTTGTCGAAGCAGTAGAGAAAAATAGTAATTGGGACTTAAAATTTAACGGATTAGTATATGAAACTGTTAAAGCAATAGACTTATGGAATGAAATAATGCAATGTGCTCATAAAACAGGAGAACCAGGTCTTAGCTATCAAACTAATATGGATGAAGGAAATATGAATCCGCATATTAATTTGGAAGTTTATGGAAATCCATGTTTCACAGAAGATATGAAACTACTAACGGTAGAAGGATATAAAACATTTGGAGAATTAACAGGAAAAACAGTAGAGGTTATTAATTTCAATGGCGATGTATCTGATGGTAATGTTTGGTGTAGTGGAGAAAAAGAAGTTATAGAAGTAAAATTGAGCAATAAACAAGTAATGAAATGCACTCCCAATCACACATTTATGTTGGATAATGGTACAGAATGCGAAATTCAACATGCATTAAAGAAAAGAGTAATGCCATACTTTGGAAAAACAAACATGTCTAAAAGTTTATTTGTTCAATTAGGTTTTTTACAAGGAGATGGAGGTATTGGAAGAATTAATTCTGAGGCACATCTAGGATTAGAAATACATATTGGAGATAAGGATAAAGAAGTATTTGATCTGTTCAATATAGAACCAATTGAAGGGAAAAGAGCATATTATACAACTGGATATAATAATACTTTACTTAAGTATGGATTTGATGGTAGTTCTTTACCAGAAAGAGTATTCCCTATTACATATACTAATTGGACGAAAGAACAAAGATTAGACTTCTTAAAAGGTTGTTTTTCTGCCAATGGATGTGTAATAAAAACACATAGAGTATCTTACAAAACCACTTCGAAAGTATTCTCATTACAATTGAAAAAAGCTTTAGAAGAATTCGGTATTGTAGCATATATCACTACAAACAAACCAACTACAGTAAAATTTACAAATGGTGATTATTTGTGTAAAGAAAGTTATGATATAAATATTGGTAGATTAAACGATGTAATTTTCTTTTATCAAAATATTGGATTCATGCAACAATATAAGATTAATGACTTAATAGACTTAATTAAATTAAAAAGTCCAAAAGTAATGACTATCAAAAATTTAGGTAAAAAGAAAGTTTATGACTTTTCAGAACCATTAACTCATTGGGGAGTAGTTGGAGGTATTGTGGTTCATAACTGCCATGAGTTTGTAAATGTACCTTATTCATCTTGTAATCTAGCGTCAATTAATTTAATGAAGGTGATTAAAAATAATAAAATTGATTGGGTCAAATTAGAAGAAAATATTAAACTAACATTCAGATTCTTAGATAATATGATTACTATGAATAAACTTCCCCTTAAAAAGATCGAAGATATGACAAAAATGTTAAGACCTATTGGATTAGGAACTATGGGTTTTGCACAATTATTATATACTCTTAAAATACCTTATGATTCACAAGAATGTTTAGATTTTATTGATGAATTATATGGATTTATTAGTGAAAAAGCATTGAAATACAATATTGAATTAGCTAAAGAAAGAGGAGTTTATCCTGCATGGAAAGGCAGTAAATGGGAAGAAGAAGATATTGAGGTACGATGCTCAAGTATGACAAGTATTGCTCCCAATGGTTCTATCGCCTTTATCGCAAAAACAACTGGTGGAATCGAACCAGAATGGTCTTTAGGAACAATTCGTACAGATAATGACAATGATAAATATTATACTTTTGATTCTGTTTTTGAGAAATATTTGAGGGAAAATAAATTATATACAGAAGAAATTCTAGATAGAATAGCCAAGAATAATGGTTCAATTCAAGGATTAGATGATATTTTTACAAAAGAAATTCAACGTATATTTGTAACTGCAAATGATATTTCTCCTGAGTGGCATGTGAAAGTGTTAGCACAAATTCAAAAATATGTAAGTTTGAGCATATCAAAAACAGTAAATATGCCAAATAATGCTACAATAGAAGATGTAGGTAATGTATACATAATGGCAGCAAAGAGTGGGGTTAAAGGTATTACCGTTTATCGAGATGGTTGTAGAGAAAACCAAATATTAAGCACAGGGAATAGTAATACAACCGAAGAAATTATTGAAATAATTGATCGAGGGCATGTTATTAAAGCACCATCTGTAGCAGATAGTAGAACCTATAAATTTGTTAGTGGTTGTGGAAATGCTTATGTTACAGTAACATGGGATGAAAAAGGCAATATCAATCAAACATTTACTAACAAAGGTAGTAGTGGCACATGTAAAAGCAATCAAGAAGCAGTATCAAGATTAATTTCACTTTCATTACGTGGTGGCATACCTATTGAGAATATTATCGACCAACTAGAAAGTGTAGACGTTTGTTCTTCATATACAAATGCTAGAGTTAAAGGAAAACCAGTTAGTAAAGGTGCTAGTTGTCCTCATGCTATTGCCAATATTCTTAAACAAGCAGTAAAAGATGTTAAGAGTAAATTTGAAATCATTAATACAAACACAGAGATTAAAACTGAGTTAAAAAGCATAGAAATTATCAATGACACAAATTCTTGTCCTGAATGTAAAGAACCATTGATTAATGAAGGTTCGTGTATTTGTTGTAAATCCTGTGGTTATAGCAAATGCTCATAATCTAAAAACAAATTTATAAATTGAAAAGAGGAAATAAAGATGAATAAAGAACAATTAAAAGCTAAATATGGTAATATAGAAGTATTTGTAGTAAGCAATGAATTAACAAAGGATTTTGACACATTTGTTGAATTAGACAAAGATAATAAATATAGTGATATTTTTAACTCAGTTGGCAAATTCATTCCTCGTTATGATGCAGAACTAAATTTTGATAATCGACAAATCATTCCATATTGTTTGGTGAAATGTGCTGACAACTATTTCATCACTCGTAGACTTGAAGGTGACGCTAGACTTACAGGCAAGTATTCTCTGGGCGTAGGGGGGCATCTAGAGCGTGTAGATAGTGAAGATGGTAACTATATTAAGTCAGGTATGATGAGAGAATTAGATGAGGAAATGGATATTAAATCAAACATCAAATCTATTGATCTAATTGGTATGATTTGTTCTAATAATACAGAAGTTGATTCAACACATCTTGGTTTAATTTACGTTGTAACTGTTGACGGATTAGATGTTAGTGTTAAAGAAACGGAAACCTTAATTGGGGATTGGACCTCAAAAGAAGATTTGCTTAATTTTGAAGGAGAATTAGAATCATGGTCAAAAATTTCACTAGAGCAATTTATTAAGTAAAGGAGAATATATGAAAAATATTAAAACATGTGAAATATGTCAAAGCAATAAATATGTACAGTTTAATAAAGAATCAAATAAATACTTATGCTCAAAACATAGACACCACATAGAAAGATAAGGAGAAATAAGAGATCGTACAACTAAGGATAAAAATATTATAATTATCTTAGAAATTACGCTGAAATAATTCTTGAAGATAGGCAATGTAAGGAAAGAGCAAGGGTTAAAATTTCTTTTGATAAATTAGATAAGGCAAAAGATTATAAATGGAGATTAAGTAATACTGGATATGCTACTACAAATATAGAGAAAAATCAATTTAGACTACATAATCTTATTATGGATACTCCAGAAGGATTTATTGTAGACCACATAAATAGAGATCCATTAGATTGTACAAACGATAATTTAAGAATATGCAAATCTAAAGAAAACTCTAGAAATTTAAGCTTAGCAATAAATAATACTTCAGGAGTTACTGGAGTGGGTTGGTATAAATGGGTGGCACAGATAATGGTTAACAGAAAGCATATTAATTTAGGTTATTTTAACAATATAGACGATGCAATAAAAATTCGTAAAGAAGAAGAAATAAAATACTTTGGTGAATTTGCACCTAGATAATATTGAATATAGGGAAGGCTTAATTGCCTTTCCTAACCCATATAAAATTTGTATTTCTTGGGATAAGAAAGGAATTGATTAATAATGAAAAGCGAATACAGAAAAAGATTAGAATATAATTCTGAAGATAATAAAGTAGAACTATCTGAGGCAATAGATATGTTAGATATTATTGAGCAAGATGTAAATCTAATTAAAGACATGCTTCAAGATTATACCAATCTGACAGAAATTAATACAATATTTAAACTCTTAGAAGAATTAAGCGAAAAATTATATTAGCATAAAAGTGAAATTTGCTAGGATTAGAAATAATTTTTAGAAGAGGGGGTATAAAAATTGGCAAAATTAAATGACGATTGGTGGAATGTGTTTAGAGGAAGTTTCCAAACAGAAGAGGATATAATTGAATTTATTTTTGAGATTATAGACACAAGAAAATGGGAAGACAGTTATGTAGATGTTGGAGGGTGTGGAGAACCAAATGAAATGTTTAAACAAACAGTTCAGGATAAAAGGGATTTATTCTATGAATTTATGATAAGTTTAATAAATAAAAAGTAATTAGCATTTAAAAATTATGGTTTAAACGAAAGGAGCATCCACTATTGATAAAACTAAATCAAATCTACAATCTAGACGCTATCACATTCCTAGAAAAACTCCATTCATCATTCGGAGATGAATCAATCAATCTATTCCTATGTGATCTTCCATACACATTCAAAGGCAAAAATCGTGTCACAGCAAATAAATGGGATTTACCAATTGATGAAAAAAAATTATTTGAATTAGCAACTAAAATGCTAACTCCTTCAGGTGCAATTGTATTAACTGCTACAAATCCATTTGCTAGTTATTTAGTCATTAATCATCTTGACATGTTCAAATATGAATGGATATGGGAGAAAGATAATGGCAGTAATTTTGTCCATGTAAAACATCAGCCATTTAAAGTTCATGAACAAATATTAGTATTTGGAAAATCTGCTACAACCTATACTAAGAGTGGAAATAATATGCTTTATAATCCTCAATTCACTGAAGGGAAACCATATAAAGTTAAAAGAAAAGGCATGACAGAAAATCTTGCTACAAGTGAAGGGTATGAGCGTACAAGTGGTGAGTATGATGGAAAAAGATATCCAAGAAGTGTACAGAAGTTTAATGTTGAAAAAGGGTTACATACTACTCAAAAGCCCGTAAAACTATTTGAAATGTTAATTAATACATATACAAATGAAAATGATGTTGTAGTTGATTGTTGTGTAGGAAGTGGAACTACAGCAATTGCTTGTGAAAATACTGGTAGGAATTTTATTGTAAATGATTTTGATTTAAAATATGTTGAGGTGACAAAGAATAGGTTGAAAGGAATGAATAAATAAATGATTGTAAATAAAGAACAATGGATTTTAGTAGCAATGGATAAAATGAATGATAGATTGACAGAAGAATTTATGAAAGAATATAACGTATCAGAAGAGGATGCCAGAAGAGGTTTGGCAGAAATGTATTATCATAATGAATTTGAATGAAAGGAGTGAAAAATAAAATGGATAAAGACACTCGCGTCACTTGTACAGATTGTGTTAATTGGGATTTAGTTAAAGAAAGACAAAAAGACTATTTTGGATGTCGAACAGAATGTTTAAATAATAAAGGTGATATAAATTGTCCTTGTGGAGACTGTAATTGTTATGATCCTACTAGCACTAGAAGATTTGAACATAGACCATTATTTGCAAAAAGAGAAACACAATGAAATTAATAAATAAATTTTTAAAACAACTGTTTTGCAGACATGATTATACTTATCTCAAATCTGAATATAAAGCAATATATAAAATTAAATCTTATATTTGTTTGAAATGTGGAAAGTTTAAGAAAATATTAAGAAAGTTAGGAGTGTATTGAATATGTTGATTCATCTATTGACAATTAAAATTTTTAGCTAAATATCACATTCTGAAACAATTGCTACAGGCCGATTGTAGAATCAGGTAATTACATAGTCAACAGAATGATAGCAAGTTTGAGTCAGAATTTGTTTTAGGTAAGATTGTTAGGTGCTGTGTTTTTGAGACGCTTAGATGACTAAAATTGATTGAAATTAGGAGGAATTATTATGAAAGAATTTGATTTAGAGTGGTTTTGTGATAAAACAAAAGACAAGCAAATTAAAATTGAATCAGTACATACAGACAATGGATTAATAGGGGTTAGAGTAAAATTAGTTGTAAATGATGCAGAAATTGAAAATACTCAATGGTGTGGTGGATACAAACTTAAAATAAATAATGGTAATATAGTTATTTATTTTGATGATTATAAACAAGATAAACTTGAAGAGTGTAGTCATATTTTACATATGTATAGGGATGATGATGATTTAATTGAGATTAGTTTGCCTGAAGGTGAATGTTGGGAAGATGATAGGGTTATTGGATTTATAAAGTATTGATACTATATGTTGATATTATTGTTAAAGTAAGATATAATGTTTTTATAAGTACATATAATAAAATAAATTATAAAGGATGTGAGAATTATAGCGAAGGGTAAATCAATAAACTTAAATCCCAGAACTAAACCAAAAAAGCAAAATAAATATAGCGAGATTAGTAAATCATCAATTAATAAAAACGATTATAAATTTGAGATTGGAACTATTGTCACATATGAAGGAGGTTTATGCAAAGGTAAAGAATCTGCTGTTTGTGAAATAATTGGTAGAAGTAAAACCAGAAACGGTAAACAATATTATAAAGTTGAATTTGAAGATGGTTTACTATTGGAAAGTATTATGGAAGTTTTTAAAGAAAAAGAAGTTGAAATAGAAATAGAAATAGAAGTAATTGAGGAGGAAGATAAGATTGATTAAAGTTATTGATTATACACAAAACCCATTGTCACTAATGGGCGAATGTGCTAGTTATTGTTGGGATTCAAAGCCATCTCCACAAATAGGAGTTGATTGCATTGAATCAAATCATGGTAGAGTTCTAGAATATGCAGATGTTACTTTACAAATAAGTGGTTACTCTGCAAAAGTTATTCGTGAAATATATACCCATATCATTGGAACATCAAGACTTCAAGCTTCGACAAGATATATTAAATATGGAGAATTTGATTATATTACTCCAGAATCTATTTCAAAAAATATTATAGCCCTTAGTGTGTATCAAAGAATTATGCTATCAATTCAAAATTCTTACAAAGAATTAGAAAGCTTAGATATTCCAAAAGAAGATATTGCTAATATCCTTCCACTAGCCATGGAAAGTAAAATTGTATTAAAAATTAATGCTAGAGCTATTTTACATATGGTAGAGGTTAGAGAATGCAATAGGGCATATTGGGAGTTTAGAAAATTTGTTAAGGATCTAAAAAGTGTTGTTGGTAGTTTGAATAGTGAATGGGAAACAATTATAAGTTATGCAAAAGTAAAATGTGAAATACTTGGATATTGCAATGAAAAAAATAGTTGTGGGAGAGTGATTAAATAAATGATTATACTAGTGGGCGAATCAGCAAGTGGAAAATCAACCATAGAAAAAGAATTAGTGAAAAATGGACTAAACAAAATAATTAGCTATACAACAAGACCAATAAGAGATGGAGAAATTGATGGAGTAGATTATCACTATATATCAAAAGAGGATTTTCTATATCATTTAAAAATTAATTTCTTTGCAGAATATACAATGTATAATGGATGGTATTATGGAATTGCTCGTGAAGATTGCTTAGATAATTCTTGTGTAGTTGTTGAGCCTCACGGCCTTAGACAATTATTAAAGATTCCTAATTTACATATTAAATCATTCTATATCAAAGTCCCTGAACGTGTAAGATTAAAACGTATGGTAGATAGGGGAGATAATCTTATGGAAGTATTTAGAAGGATATTTTCAGATCAAGGATTATTTCAATTCATTGATAAAGAAGTTGATTATGTTGTAAATAATATTGCTATTAATGATTGCTTACAAGAAGTATTAAATAAAATTAAAGGAGTTGCTTAATTGTATATTTACGAAGCAAGTTGCATGACATATTATCATCGCAACAATGAATTACACAAAGCTATTGAATGGAGAGAAATCTTAGACAAATGGGCATACAGCAATAATATTCAAACATTTAACCCTGTAAAAACATTCTTAAAAGAAATGAATCATACATATAGTGAAAAAATAATAGTTGATCAAAATAATTATTATATTAACAAATCAGATATTTGTGTTGTTTGTATCAATGATATAGATTACTCACCAGGAACCATATTTGAATTAACTAGATTTAAAGAATTAGGCAAACCAGTAATAGCATTTGGAGAGCAAGGTAAACATTGGAGTCCACATATTAATTGTTGTATTAGTAATTATTGCGATACATTGGACGATGTAATAGAGCTGTTAGAAAATATGTTTGACCAAAATAACTTTAAAATATAAAATAAAGGAGACAAAATGAGATATTGTAATGAAACAAAATGCAATCGTATTTCTTCATGTGATTATCCTTGTGAACAATATACCGACTACATAATTAATCAATCATTAAATATAGAAATTAAAAAGGAGATTAATAATATGAACAATTATGACACATACGATATTAAAGATGTTCTCGTATATGATGTTTCAGATCCATCATATTTAGAAATAGTAAATAGATTAAGAATGCCAAGCGATGCTATTAACTTCAGATTATTGCTTGATTATATGAGCGAAAAGAATGAAGAATTCTGCAAGGAAGAAGGTTTATGTGAGACTTGCAGAAGTGAATTAGTAGAAGTAAAAGAATCAAGAGGTGAGCATTTCGGTAGAGAATGTCAAGAGAGAATGATGGTTTGTACTAGGTGTGGTGGATAGGAGAATAATATGAAATTCAAATGTCCAGTAAATTACAATATAAACAATTGCTCATCAAAAGAATATGGATTAACTTGTGAAACGTGTTTTCATAGTGAAGATGAAGAATATTTAATAAAACAAATAAAACAATTGAAAGAAGGAATTAAAAATGGGAAAGATTAAACAATTCAAATGCAAAAATACTAATAATATTAAATATCAAGTTAGATTCGGAGTAAATCTATTTGAAGAAGGTAAATCAGGAGTTTTTGGTAAACCTACATCATTTAATACAATTGAGGATGCCAAGAAAGAACTGTATGAAACATATAATTCAGCAATTAAAGGAATGTTTCCTGATGCAGAATGTGGCGAATTAATTATGATTAGTGATTTAAAATGTGAGTGTGGATGTAATTATGAATCTGCTAAATATGAGGATGGAACGGAATTGATAGCTAGAATTGACGGAGTGCTTGATAATGAGGGAGGTGGCGAATTCTATATTGAGATTGTAAAGGGTTGATGATGGTCTATTAATAAATATTATGATTCATAATTCTATTCTCACGCATAACTCTGTTCTTAAAATTTTCTAAATTAGGTTTTAAATTATTCAGGAATGAAGTTATCACTATCTCTTTAGCGATAATCTTCATTCTTTCACTCATTTTAATTTCTAATGATTCAACTGACTCAATTAATTCTGTGTAAGAATCTTTACATTCTTGTAATTCCCATGTTTTTTGTCTTTGCATTATTGATACAAATCCTTTCAAGTTAATAAACTATGGTAGACTTTTTACTTACTTACAACTTCAGTAACTTTAATTTCAACTAGAAATTCTTGACCATCCTCACTGAGAAACAGAGACAATCTTTCTAAGAAACTTTCTAACTCTTTAGTTTTAAACTTTCGTTTAACATTAATTAAATAATTATTCTCTATTGCAAATGATTTAACTTCTACTACTTTCTGTACAGGAACATGAATATCATTAATAATTTTATCATCCAAAATAATATTTTCATTTAGATTAGATTTATCAGTAAGAGGAGCAGTTCTATGATATGGACGCTTCTCTTTTTCTTCTTCAATTTTGGGTAAACCTTTTGATACTCGATTTTTGTTTAAATAATCAACAGCAGGTTTTCCTGTGAGTATATTGTTTCCCTTACTTTTTGCAACTTGAACCTTCTCAAAATAATTTGAAAGAGTACCACTAGAACATTTCCAAACACCCATAATTTCATGATTCGTATGCAATCTTCTTAATTCTGCTATAGCATTTTGGTTGTTCTCAAAATCTAATTCTTCAAATTCTGATTTGAGAGGAATTTCACCTGTTTTTATGCGATTAATAAGTGTTTCCATTGCTATCACTCCAATTGTTGTTATTCTTAAAATGGATGGTAGAGTAACTATTTTCTTAGCCAAACCTGACAAACAATCACTTGGCATTCTTACGCATTCATGTTTTCTAAGACGTAGTGCTCTACCATGAATACCTAATGCAGTTTTCTTTTGAGATTGAATATCTGCTTTTAACATACGTGATATTTCTGATTCTGGTTGCTCTGATTCAAACATGATGTCACCTTTGACTTTCTTTTGTTGCCTGTGGATAACTTTACTCTCGCGCGTATTAATATTAAGATATATAAACCTTGTATTGGTTTCTTTTGTATGTCAAAATTCTTTACTAGTCGCTAGTCAAAATTCTTTACTAGTTAAAATTCTTTACTACTATTTTCTGTGGATAAGTACCGTTTTTCTAGTAAAGAATTTTGACTACTTGACATTTGAGTTTTCCCTTTCTTCCATCATAATTTCATATAATTTTTCTGCACTAATCATTCCAGTTTTATACATATTTTCTACCTCCTCAGTTTCTTCCGAACATAAAAAATACATCTTTTTAATATTTCCTAAATCGCCAAATTGAGCAGACCATAAATACCCTTCTTCTTCTAACCATTTCATTCCAGTTATTACGCTTGGTTTTGACAATAATGTGAGTTTTGTTAATTGCGATATACTTATCCAGTCACCTGTCTTAGAGAAACCCCAACACTTTCTTAACATGAGTAAGTAACATTTTAAAGCTGATAGATTACTAATTCTAGGTATTAATTCATCAAATACAATATTTGGGACTTCCATATAATTTTTCTGAGGTTTTGGCAATCTGAACAAATTAATTCCTTCTTTCTAACATTGCACAGCAAAGCTAGAAGAACTAGTTGACATTTTCTAAAAATTTGATACAATATACTTGTATTAGAAATTTCATCTAGTCTTCTGGATCTCCTAAAGCGATGTGTCGGCAAAACTCTACGCTTTAGGAGATTTTTCATTTGCTTAATTAAGTTAATCTTACTCAATAAAAAGTTGGCAGTATGTTTCATTACACACTACCAACTTTTGACATTCCTTTACTAAATTATTACCAAAATATAGACTTGATTTTTTTCTATATCTGACTATAATTAATATCAAGAGCGTTAAGTAAATGTTGTGTTGGAACATTACTTGATTAAAAGCCTGTCAAGTCCTTGCAAGACCTGATGGGCTTCGCTTATTTTATTGAGTTTGTTTGACTAATTAGATATATTCGACAGGGTAATACAAATCTCCTTCTAAGTGTACAACAAATTTATCCACAGGTATATAGTTTTCTGAAATTTTCTTATCCACATGTTGATAAGTATTGGGCCGAATAATAAAACGAAAAAAATAAGCACTATCCATTTGATTTTGGATAGTGCTTTAAATATTTTCAATTGTTTTTACCTAACATTAACTGGCAACCATATCTTTTCCTTAATCTCCAATCTCTCATTCTCTTTTTTTATCTCATTAATCCTCTTATCGCACTCATCTTTCAATTCCTGTCTCATTGCCTTCAATTCCAATATATAATTTTCTCTCAACTCATTAATTTCCTTTAATCTATCTTGTTTTGATTCACCTAATTGTCTCTCTAAAAATACTGATCTATTTTCAGATTCTTTAAGTTGAAGTTGTAAATATTTATTGGATTCTTCTGCCTCTCCAATAGAAAACTCTAATTCATCTACAGACCCAATTCTTTTTCTCATTTCATCATTTTCTAATCTTAATGTCTCAATCAAATAATTTGAATTGTTTTGTGTTCCTTCTAACTCAATATTTCTTTTAGATAAAGTCTCCGACTTATCTTCTGCTTCTTTCTTTGCTTTATCAGAATCTTTTTTGTTATTTTCAGTAATATCAATTCTTTCTCTTAGGGAATCTAAAGTAATTTTAAAATCATTGGTTAATGTTTGGACTGTTTCCATATGGAATTTCTTTTGATCTGCTTCACTTCTAGTAATCTCAGTAAACATCTGAATAATGCGCTCTGTGTGCTCTTTGACCTTAATCATTTGTGGTGTTATTAATTCTGATATCCCACCTGATTCAGATTCTAGTTGGTCTTTCTTCAGTCTGATTATGTCTAAGAATAAATCTTTTGAATTTAATCCTGTACGATTTTGAAGTGAGGCCCATTCAGTTTTACCATCTTCATTATCTAAACGTATAGAAAGGGTAGAGGAAGATGGTTTTTTGAATTCTTCCGATTCATTCATGGGTGATTCCTCCCTTGATTTTAGTTTTGAGGGATTGAAAATGTTTACATTTTGGGTGGTAATAATGCTGTGTTTACCATGTTTATGAGTAAACATTTGTTTACATGGATATTTGTATTGATTATATCAGGGGAAAATTGGTTTGGCAAGTGGAGGATAAAAAAAATAACCTCATCTAACAATACTTATTTGTATCATCAGATGAGGTTTATATATTATGAAATTAATCATTCAGACATAAGATTACTCATAGTTTTAAGAAAAATACTATCTTTCTTTTTATCAGCTACTTCAGGAGTTGTTTCAAACTGTTCAGGCTCAAGTTGATTCACAACTTTTTCATTTTTCTTTCTCTGTTTCCTTGGATTTACACTATTCACAGACACCTTAATATTCCCTGACACAATATTGTCAGTAATTTTCTCATTAAATTCATCCAATTTAAGTTTTTTAGGATAATAATCCATATAAAATTTTAAACAAGTTTTAACCAACTGTGAATTAGAAATTCCTTGTTCTTCCATTTGATTTACATAATCAATTAAAATTGTATCATTTTTTGAGCTAAGATTTGTTCCAACATATTTTCTAAGACTGCCCATAGCTACTCATCCAATTCCCAATATTGTTTTCCACCATCAAGATATACTAAAGCATTAGTTAATTGTGGATGTTCACTAGCTAATTTTGCTGTATTGTCTAGTTTAATATTAAGATAAGACAGCAAAATTTCAGCTGGGCCTCCCATGACACATGTTTCTAATGCTTGTTGCAAATCAAATGTTTGTTCTAAAGAAGAAATCACATTGTCAATATAATCATAAAGAATTTCATCTTTTGTTTTTTGCAAGTCATAACTTTGTTTTCGTAATGTAATTTCAGATCGTTTAAGATATTGCAATAATTCATGAGGCTTAAATTTAGTTCCATTTTTAGAATTAAATGTCGTTGTCATTTGTTCTAATATCTGGTCAAATCCAAATTGAGTATAACTAACTTTAGAATCTAAAATTACTTCAGTATTTTCAGGGTTAATATCGTCACCTTTACGCCACAATGAAGCATCTAAAGTTCCTCCACCAAAATCTAAAACTAATAGGGGATATTCATATTTTCCTTTTTGAGAATCAATTATACCTGATTGAATATAGCAAATAGCATCAATGACTTCAATATTAATATTACCTCTAGTATCACCAATATTAATTGTTTGTGGCCCCATAGTTCGTAACTTTTCGAGATATAGTGTTGCGTGTTGCTTATAGTATCCAGCAGGAGTTCCAACAACTAATTTGACTTTAATATCTTTACAGTTTGGAAAACTTAAGGCAATTGAAGTTAATGTGCATAAATCAAAATGTGGTGTAGTGTACTTATCTGGATTGATGTAAGTTTTTCCTTCTGGATCACCTACGAGATGACTTAAACCATCTTTTTTAACCAGATAGGTATTACTTTTGAGTAAACCATCGCCCTCAGTATTAAACTTAATTCTTGCTCTTAATACTATCCCTTTACTGGTTTTGTAATAAGAATTTCCTGCATCAAGCCCTAAAATTACTTCCTCATTCATTTCATTCATTATAAATGCCCTCCCTGATTGTATTTTATATGAGGTAAGTGTATCATCTATTGTAGATTTTTGCAAGTATACGATTGTGTGTATACGGGTGTAGGTATGGAATAGTAGGTATGTGATTGTATGTAAATATATCTACAGTTGTGAGTGTGTAGACTTGTCTACAAATGTGAGTATGTTGATGTAGACAAGTATGTTTTAGAAAATATATTTGTCTATGTATACTGTTTAACATTTTCAATGTATATTTGTTTTTTCTTTGGTAATATTAAATCTATAATAATCTTCCAAAGGGGATGAATAGTTATGGCATTAATAGGAATTATATGTATTATATCTGGATCATCATTAGTGATTGCATGTTCTGTAAGTTTAGTTCATTTAATAAAATAACCAATTAAATTTAATAAATATATGGCATTTTTATTAAATTAAGGCAAGTCTATAAAAGATAATAGACTGCCTTAATTTACTTTATCCCTTTTTTCACTAACTCATAATATTTACCAAACATTATCTACTGTCCTCTTTCATACGATTCATTATCTGTCGGCACATTGTTCCTCCTTCTCTTCTTTTGATTTTAGATTCCTTGCTACATGCAGTTTTTAGCTTGTTAACCGTTTGTATCGGTAAACGTTGTGAATAATGTTTCAGCAAACGTATGTTCACACTTTTGTTACTTATTCATAATCACTATAAAGAAGGTGAATTTATGTCAAACAAAATGGATGCTTATGATCTTGCAATTAAACAATGGAAAAAAGGAAGAGAGCGTGGTGGTGGAATTCCTGCAAAAGTTTATGATGTAATTGTGTTTCATTATGGAGAAGATTATCGTCCTATAATTATCAAAAGGCATCTTGTAAAACCGAAGGATGAAGATGTAGCAGAACAAACTAAATTAAGTAGACCTAAAAGTATTAAAGAAGTAATCCAAAGGATTAAAAGTTTAGATGAACATAATAATGAAACTTGGTTTTTTGTAATTAATCTTCCTGCCGGACTAAACTTTGAAAATTTTAAAAAATTAGAACAAACTTTCGCAGACGCTTTAGGAGAAACAGGCAATTGCCAGATTGAGCAACACGGCATGGCAGTTCATATGACTATTTCTAATGTAAACAGAACTAAAACATATCCTTATAATTTTGATCCGACACTATATCTAAAAAGGGGTATGGTAATTCCTATCCCTTTTGGATACTCGATTAACGGATTAATAGTTAAAGATTTGTGTGATATGCTTACACTTTTACTTGTAGGACAAATGGGTTCAGGTAAATCAAATTTTAGTCATGTTGCTATTTATACAATGCTACTTATAAACAGTTTGAAAGGTATTGATAGTGAACCTGCTGTGATCCCTGTAATATGTGATCCTAAACTTGGTGAATTTAAATATTTTGAAAAATATGGTGCTTTGTGGGCAAAAGAACATTCACACATAGAGAAATTATTAAAACAAGTTAATGTAGAAAATGATCGCAGAGCACAAATAGTTAGTAAAACTGGAGCTAGAAATTTCCCAGAGTTTTTAAAACTAGGATACCAAATGCCAGCACTAGTAATTTTTTGTGATGAAATGGCAGAATTCACTTCCGATGCATATGAATCTTTTAATCGATTACTTCATCAAGGGAGATCCCAAGGAATTTTTTCCGTAGGAGCAATTCAGAGACCGAGTGCAAATAGTCTTGGTAAAATAGGAAACTTCAGTGAGTTAAAGGCAATGTTTAACGCTAATTTAGTTTATAAAGTAAAGGATGCGACGAACTCCAATATGGTTTTAGGAAATTCAAAAGCAGCATTTATCCCTAAAAAAGCAAAGGGTAGAGCAATATTTGATTGGGATGAAGAAATAGAGGTACAGTCTATGTATTTTCCTAGTATTGCATCAGACCCAGATAAATACGAAGAATTACTATCTAAATTAATTCAATATCCTATGCCTTATACAGACATTCAAGGGGAGGTCTATGATTGTGAATCAAACAAATCATACAAAGGGTTACTACCGAGATTTAAGAGTGTTAACACATCTAGAACGTTGTATCTGCTTGAACACAACACAAATCCATTTACTTGAATTCCAAGGTCTTTCAATTGAAATGGCACATCGTTGTTGTAGAAGATTAGAGAAAAAACATAGGATTAAGAGAGGTGATAGAATTTCATTTTTAGAAAAAGATTATTTTTGGTTATTTGATGAGAAAAAACCTAAGAATATCGAACACACATTAGGTAAATCATGGATTTATACTTTTATTGTCCTTAATGCTAGAGCAAGTAATTATACGAATCTTACTTTTGAGAATGAACCAAATCAATTTTTACCAATTATAAAACCAGATCAATTTATGACATTTGATACATTTAATGACAAAAAGATATATTTCAATGAATTTACCAGATATGAATCAGGGAATGAATTTAAAAAAATCAAGCAATACAACTCCTTGGCAGAAAAACTAATTAAAGATAAATATCAAGGCATTTCTACTTATTGGTGGATAGACTTGTCCAAAAATCAAACATTTGTAGTTTTAATTGTAACTGATGGAGGTGATACAGCAAAAAACAAAATTCAGAAGATAATCAACAAGGATAAAGCATTCCCATATTCGATAGAACTTCTTACTCTTGATGAAATTAAAAACTTCTGTTCAAAACTTCATTTAGCAAAAAAGGAGGAGTTAAAATGTTCCAAGGAATTCAAGCGTCTACCCCAATTTTAGCTATTCTTGGCATCGCTGTGGGTTTACAAGTGGTAAAAATGGGACTTAAAATATTTGGGAAAGGTGAATGGACGTATTACGCAGATACCCTTGGTTTAATACTAGTAACTCTTATAGTGCTAAATGCTTCTCTAGATTTTCTTAAAAAAGTGGCAGAGGTTTTCAAATGATTTCCAATCTTGTACGCTTAAGTGCTTTATATTTAGTGGTTTATATTTATGTTAGACATACTTCTGGTAGAGAGATGGCATTAGCAATTAAGTGGCTTGCAGTTGTTAGTTTAGGATTAATGGTTATATCATGTACTTTTGCTCCTCTAAAACAATTTAGTGATGATATTCATTCTATTGCTATGACTTATAGCGGAGGAAAGGAGAAGATTAATAATGTTTTAGGAATTGATAGTAATAGTGAAACTATGGATGTCGGCTATAAAAATATATGGGAGAGATATTTAGGAGCAAAATTTAGTTGGCCTATTAAGGGTAAAATTACACAGAATTATACTGGGGATACTCATCATGGTTTGGACATTTCTGGAAACTTAGGAGATGTGATAAAAGTTAGTCGAACAGGAAAAGTTGAGAAGATTATTAATTCTGAAGGCCCATACGGATTACACGTTATTATTGATCATGGTAATGGATATGAAACTCTATATGCTCATTGTTCAAAAGTTATTGTCACGGAAGGCAAAATGGCTTTTAGCGGTGAAAAGATTGCAGAAATAGGATCTTCAGGATTTGGTTCTACTGGAAATCACTTACATTTTGAGATTAGAATTAATGGTAAAACTGTAAATCCAATTAGTTATTTAAAATGATTGTAAGAAAGAGGTGTTCATATGAAAACTACAAAAGCAAAAGAATTGTTTCGTAAATTTGTCATAAAATATTCAAACCGTTGGTTAAGTGAAAGAGAATATCGAAAATGGTTACTAGTTAATACTGATCAAATTCCTGATATTGAAGAACAAGAATTGATTGATTTTATCGCGTGGGAAACCGCATTATCGCGAGAAGATATTATGGAAGTTCTAGACGCAGAATTCTTATTCTTGAAAAAGAAAGGGGTAATTATATGAAATTAAGAATGATTGTATTGAAAAAATCATCTATTCGTAGGAATTTAGCATTATCAATAATGATGATATTAGTAGGCATTACACTAATAAATCCATTCGTAGCAAAAGCAACTCCAACTGATTATGTAACTAAACCATATCATAAATTATATTATCTTTATCCAATGCCACAAAACAATAATATGTTCTGGCTAGAATCAAATCCAAGTTTAGGCTATGGCACTTTACAAGAATGGAATAAAAAATTAAGTAATGGAGATATGATTGTGGCAACTCCTTCAAATATGCAATTAGCAAGTTTAGGTGGATTAGATAGAATTGGAAGATATGTGCAAAATAAAATTAAAAATACTGGTATGAACGGAAGATATGATAAAGATATTTTTAAGTATAGGAGAACTGTCACGGCAGAAGGTGTTACTGATGAAATAGAGGTAGAAATTGGAAAACATTTTAAAGATAATGACAATTTAGAAAAATTGATATCCAAAGTAAAAACTCATTTAACAACTGATGCAGGACAAACACAAGAGATAAAAGATCCTGTATTTCCACCTATAGTTCAACCTGATAATGTGGAAGATACAGAGGAAGGTAAAACAGCAAAAACAAAAATAGTTGGTGGTTCAATATTGTTAGGTGGGTTGATATTATTTGCAAAGGTATTAGTATTTGCATTGTGAGAGGATTGATTAAGGAGTGAGTGACTTGCTCGCTCTTTTCTTTTTTAGGTTATTTTTAATATTTTTTAATAAAACTAGCATTAAAACTTGCGAAACTCATAAAATAGTGATAATATCAAAAATATAATGAAAAGGGTGTTTTATTATGATTTTTAAGTTTGATAGAAATGGACATATGGAAGATGCGGAAATGGATGACAATAAAATTATGAAGGGAGAAAATGATATGGCGAGGAAAGGTAAGGATAAGGATAAGGTTACACAGATGGATGTAGGTGTGGTTAATCAAGTTAAGGAAGAGGTTTTAAACGGAATGAATGAAACTGGTGCAGGATTTGAAAGTTTAGACGAAATTGTTGGTGATGAGGATATGGTTCAACAACATGAAACTGAATTAGCTAAAGAAATGGAATCTGAGAGTGAAAAAATATGGGAAGAACCAAAGCCTACGTTTGGAAGTTTAAGTGAACAAATGAAAGTGGAAGAATTTAATGAAACTAGGAATGAATTAGAAGCAAAGAGATTAGAAAAAGAAGAGAAGGAAAAGAAGAAATTAGCAAGAGATTTAAAGAAGCAGATGAAGGAAAGATTAGAGAAATTGAATAGTGCAGATGATAAATCTTTTGAGTTTTCGGACGTATCTTGTACTATGCGTGACGGTAAACCATATAAGTATCACTTATCCCTTTCAGCAATGCAATTGGCAGAATTAAGTCTAAGTTCAAGTCCTAAAATAGTCTATATTGATAGTATTCAAAGAGGCTTAAAACATACTACCAGTAAGGGCGATGTACCGATCATCAATAAGAAGCACAGCGATTCCATCTTGCGAGCATGTCTTGAGGGAAATATAAATGGAGGATGTCTATATTTGAACTACGACAAGGATTATCCAGATGCACTTATTTATGACCCAGAAGAAAGAACTTTATCTGGCAATGGTGCATTAGCCATAAATGATGGTGCTCATAGAATTGATTGCTGCAAGACATGGTATTCTAAATTCAAAAAGGATGTTTTATCAATTAAGAATCCAAATGATTTCTATTTCCCAGTAACAATAGAAAATTTGGATCACGCCAGTTGCAAAAATGTCTTCGTAGAGCTAAATTCTTATGGACTTCCAATTTCAAAAACAAGGATTGCATTTCACGATATTTTCAACCCTAAAAATGCAATTGCACAAAAGGTTATGAGTGATACTTTCCGTGGGAAAATTGAGGTTATTTCAAATTCGTTGAAAAGATCCAGTCCTGCCGTGATGACGTTTAGTACACTATTAAAAGGTTGCTCATTGTTTTCACCTGCTACCAAGTCAGAAACAAACGAAGTATCTTCTTATCTCTGTGAGTTCTGGGACGAGATTATCGAATTGTATCCTAAAATATATGGTAATGTAGAACCAGAAGTTAGACAAGTGGAGAAAATGAACTCGTATATTGGTGAAGTAATGTTCATCCACGCATTGTTTGGACTTGCAGTAGAATTACAATTTGTTAGTGATTGGAAAGATAAACTCAAAAAACTCACACAACCAAGTAATTTCTTAAGTAGAGATAATGATTTATGGATAACGAATATCACTCGTAACGAAGGGAAGTTAATTAACACAAGCAAAACACAAGATTTTGTGAAGGATCAGTTATTGGCTAAGGTATTGGGTTAATAAGTTTGATATTAAAATGGTAAAAAATTAGGCATCATCAATTATGATGATGCCTAATAATATTATTTATTATTTTCTAAATATTTGTCTAAATACATCCATGTAAGTCTTGTTCCATCTAATAAACTTCCTGATGATTTTGCTTTTCCTTTACAAACTTGCCCAATATCTCTATTATTAGATGACAATCCATAATAGATATTTGCTTCGTTAATAGATTGAAACATCTTATTTGTTGTACTACATATTACAGCTTTATTGCTAGTTAATCTTTTAAATTTTAACTTATTTATTTTGTCTTCACGATAACAAATATCTTTATAAACTCCCTTACAATTAACAACGTTATTTATAACCGATTGGGATGTTAAATATTGTTTGGCTAAAGAATATTGAGAATATATCCCCGTACTGTATTTTGCCCTTATTTCAACTATATCTTTATCATTAAATTTTTTATTTATTTCACTTAATTTCTTTCGTGTTTCTTCAGATATAATTTTACCTTTATGTTTACTACCTATTTTTATTCGAGTAGATTCTGAAACAAATCTCCCTATATTGGATTTACTTATTTTTTCTCTGGTTTCTTCAGATATAATTTTACCCATATGAGATTGACTAAGTTTGAATCTTGTCTCATCAGACATTTTCTTCCCATAATTATAATGTTTTTCACCCCTTTCAGCATCCCCTATCTTTCTTTTTGTTTCTTCTGAAAGACGTTTTCCTTTTAATGCATTACTAATTTTCTTTTTAAGCTCATCTGAATAATGTGTTCCAGATGTTGGAGATCCACCTCCTCCTTCCAATATATTATAATAATTATTATCAATAACAGCATTATATTTTTTAATAAACATTATTTCCAATATGTTTAATTCATCTCTTGAATAAGCAATTGCGATTATTTCTCGACTAAAATTTTCTTTACTATATTTTTTAAAAGCAAGTTTTAAATATTTGCCACTACCTAGATAATATTTCCAATCCTTAACAAACATTCTTTGCCCAATATATTTCTTATTATTAACCATATTTGTAGTTATGTAAACAAATCCATAAGCAATCTTATCTAAACAATTTTCTAATATATATTTAACACTAAACTCATTCTCTTCCATCTCTAATTTCTCTCCTCCTGATCAGGGAGGCGTAGCTACGCTCTACAACTTGCAAGTTCTCACCTGTATAGTTTTATTTATCAATTTGTTTACTTGAAAATTACCTAAAACTAGACCAATTCCCACAATTCATATTTATCGGTTCAAACACATACATAAATCGTCTTCTCTTGTTGAATATAATTGATATTTCTTTTAGTCCTTTGTGTTTACCATGTTTGTGAAACCACATTCCTTTGTTTCTGATTTTTACGGAAGTTTTAGAATTCATAGAACACAACATCCTTACTTAGAAATTTATATTCACATTATATTCTTCCAAACATATTTACATAAATTATCAGCAGGTTTATTACCTCCTCTAGGAACCCAATTAAGTTCAATCGGTATTAAATACTTTAAATGCAACTTATCTTTTAATTCTCTTGCCAACAATATATATTCATTAAAAGATTTTTTCAATCTGTATCTGACAGGATTAATTGTAATAAAAACACTTTTACAATCTCCTTTTATTAAAATTCTTTCTACAATATATTGTTCATTATGAATAATATAATCTAATAAACTAATTAATCCTAAATACTCAGTTTCATAAACACTAGCATTGAAGCAAAAATCCCATCCACTTTCTGTTTTTAATAATATTTTTGGTTTAAATTTTTCTTTTTGTATACTGTGTAAATCCAAGCATAAATTGATTTGTTATTTTTTACACTTCCATCAAAATAACCTTCCAAATATATCATTCTAAATCTCCTTATTCTCTTTGATTTAAAATTAATTAACCAACCTTCTTATCCTTAAATTTACTCATCATCTTCAACCACTCTATAATAATACTATCAATCATTGGAATACTAATATTCTTTGCAGCATTTATATCTGCATTCTCTTCATGTCCACATGTAACACATTTAAATTTAGCCTGATTGCCCTTACAATCCCTATTAGCAGAATCAATACATCCACAATGACTACATCTTTGACTAGTGTATTTTGGGTCAATCAAGATAAATTTAATACCCTTTTCTTCACATTTATATTTAACTTTAGTCTGTAAATCAAAATATGACCAATTTTTTAAAAATTTCTCTGACTGTTGTTCAGAAAATCCACTTAGATTCTCCATTTGAATAGTTCCACAATTGTATTTTAATGCAGTATCAACTATATTTTTGCTAACTTTATGGTTATATGTATCTCTAAATTTACTAACCTTATCTCTAGTTTTCTCTACTGGTTTCAATCTAACTTTTCTACCATGTCCTATCCTGCCATTACCAACTATTTTACTGGCAATATACATTTGTTTATTTCTTGCTTCAATCTTTTGCCTATAATGAATTAACTCGCTACCATTGATTTTACTTTCTTTCCATGATATTCTATCCCATTTTTCAGTAACTATATCAAATACTTGCATTGTTGCTGTATTTACAATTCCTAAGTCAACCCCTAATACTTTATTCATATCCAACTGTCTTACAACTGGTTCAAAACTAAAACTGATTATTAAGTACCACTTCCCTTTTTTATCTTCAATGATTTGTGCTGATCCTTGTTTATATTCGCCTGATATTAGTCTATTTAAGATTGATTTTTTACTAGTATCTAATGTATTAATAGTGAAATTAACTTGTTTTATATCGTTTTCTTTTTGATATGATGTATTAAATAAACTACATTTAACTTCAAACCCTTTATTACCTTGTATAATTTTATAATTATCATTTTTTAAGAGTATAGGAATATTTTGTTTAAAGTTTGATAAGAGCACTTGCCCCTTAAATAATCCTTTTTTAATATCTGATTTAAATCTTTTGGAAACAAATTGATTTGTTTGAGATATATTTCTGGTATTATGTATATTCATAACTTTTTTCATATGATCTTCTACCCATGTCATATAAGATTTACCAAATTTATTTTTTTCATCTATATTAATACCGTTTAGGTTCTTATACTCTATTTTTTCTAAGTTAAATGTATAATAATATATCATTGCCTTGTTACAAGCTAACCAAGATTGATATCTTAAATCTCTAAGCACTTGTTTATAATTAAAATAATTCTTTATTTCAATTTTTACACATTTGTTCATTTATATCATCCTTTTTATAATTATTTTATACAAAGACAAACAAAAGATATAACTTACATTTTTAATATATACAAATATTACGGTAACTAGCGTCAAAAATCCCTTGTCACTTACATCTTTACATATATGAAAATTCAACCAATAAAATAAATTTTGAAAGAAAATTACATCTTATATGTATATGCAAAATTGCAACCATCCAACACCAATTCCCTATCATACCAACCCTTGCAACCGCATAAAGTGCGAACATATTAAATTGTTGCAATTTTGCATATACATATAAGATGTGCTGACGGTATTTGTGCCAGCAGTTTCAATAGGTGCGAATATCTTAATATTTTTTATGTATAGTTCACATTCGCATAACTCCCATTACCTCATCGAGAGCAATTCAACCTTATAAATAAGGATTTACAAACCCTTCTTCGATTTTAGGCCACTAAGTCTGCCTTTATTAACTAGCAGAGTATAAGCCCCTCTGCTATGGGTTAGTCAAAGATACTCTATTTTATCTTTACACTCTCTCCACAAATAAGTGATGCCAATTTAACAAGAAGTTCATTTGAAATATTATCTAATGTAATATTTACAGAAACATTTTGTAAACCCTTAATATTCTTTTCAATACTATCTAATCTTTGTAATAATGCCATATTGAAATAATCATTCATACTTATACCTTCTGGCAACCCATTTAATTCATCTGTTTGAGAAATAGTTTCTTCTGTATCAATACTTCTTTCTTCTGAATTATACCTAGAAGGATAATATTCTCCATTTAAATTAAGATCTCCATATGTAACATTTCCATAAACTCCACTGATTTCATGCTTAATGACTTTTGTAAATTCCATTTTTACAACCTCTTTCTAATATTTATTTAATCTTATATATTATCTACTGCCCACCACAGTAGATATTGCTAACCATATTTAATAAATTTTATATATAGTTTACTACTTCTTTCTCAAACTCAGGACTAAACTCCCACTTATCAAGTAATGCTCGTATATGATAATGCCCGTTCAATCCTCCCAACTTATAAGCATATTCATCTTTTTCTTGTTCTGAAAAATTCATCCAATTATAGGCAATAAGATTGAATAAACTTAATCTAGATATTTCTTCATATTCTATTTCTGGACTTGTTGATGTATTTAATAAATTATTAATAGCTAAATCAATATCTTCATCTTTTACAACAATATTGCCTTTTTCAACATGAAGAAACATCATTAATTTGTTTTTCTGAGACAATTCCTTCATATATTCAGTTGCTAATATTTTTGAAACAAATGGTACAACAAATTGTACTTTAGGCACAACGTTAACAGCTAACTTATTATATTTCTTTGATTCTGAATTTGTAATAAATATTTTCAGAACTGCTACGGCATAATTCATATCACTGTCTAAATTGAAGGTTTTTAATTTCTCATTGAGAATAGTGTGACTTTTTTCATCGAGTTGAACTTGAGTTTCAATATTAATATTTTTAGACATAATTTGCCCCTTTCTAATTTAGTGTAGGTCACAACCCTATTTATATTAATCCTTGGTAGGTAAGGAGTTAATAACGTAATACTTTTATTTTTGTCTTTATAGACACTTGTGAATTTTGTAGTTTGTAGTTTATGTATCAGTTATGTATCGGTTACAATCATATATTTCCTCACCTCGCTTTCTCTTGTCCTAACTATACCACTAGCAATTTATATTGTCAAGTATAATTTTATTTTTATATTTACATGGAGGAAAAGAGAGAAAGGGAAAGTTACTTCCCCACCTTCTTATTACTACATTACGACTCATTTTTAGAGTTATGAAATTCTATAATATCTTCTTTATACATCTCATAAAATTTATTGGGACGTTTTTCCTGATCTTTTATAGTATCTCCTACTAAGTAAAATGTCACATCGTGATCTGGGTTTATTAAATAGATAGTTGCTATGCATTTGAAACCATCTTTAAATTCTTCAGAGTGAATATCAATATCACTAATTTGATTACTTTTAATTTCAATAGTAGAGTTTTTATAAGAAGGTTGCATAGTTTCTTCTTCATATCTTTTTATACGGATATATAATTTATCTCTATATAGTTCCGATAAACAGATTTCACATTCACCAATTCCATCTTCTATTTGTAAATATCCGAAATCAAATACTACTTGAACTGTTTCATCATATATCAATTTAGAAAGCTCGTTTACTTTGATAGTTAAATCCTCTTTATCAATGCATTCTTCACATAGTTCTTCAGAGTTCATATTTCCTCACTCTCCCATTTCCTTATTAATTAAATTTTGTAATTCAGTTCTGCCATTTGACTCTCTTACCCCTTTACGAATATAAGAAGGATGATTAGGATATTTTGAAATTAATTCTCTAAATATCCTTTTTGCATTTTCTGAAGTATCAGGACTCCCAACATAATAAACCCAATCATAATTAATTTTACCGAAGAAACATGATTCAGAAAGAGGTTTTTCTTTCTTCCGTATTTCAGCAATTTTAACAGCAAGTTTCCTCTTGAAATCAGGATCAGTCATATCAGTTTTCATCATAATATCAATTTCTTCAGGGAATTGCATCGCATCTACAACTCTACTCCCATTAATTACTGTCCAAGCATGATGAGTAGGGAATGTGTTGCTAAAAGGATAAATCAACCAACCAGAAAAGAATTTTGCTTCTAAATTTATCGCATCTGCAATTTGAAGAATAATATCAGAACTTGTATAAGCATCTCCCATTTCAAATTTACATTGATTTACAAGTTTAGTAAATCTAAGAATATTAGGATCAGTTTTATCTAATTCTTCTGTATATTCAGAGTTAAATACTTGGAGTTTACTTTTTGATGAAACAGGAAATAGTTTACCTCCAATAATGTGTTTTTGTCTTTGTACGGTAAATTGTACTTTATTATCATCCAAAATAATCATTTAATCACTCTCCTATTATACTAATTATAGAGGAAGAGTATATGATTGTCAAAAGGTAATAGATAGAAGGTAATTATGTTGGATTTATTACAGGTTCTATATAAGTGTCCATCAACCACTTATAAATATCTCTAGGTTTGGTATCTCTATTTATCCATAAAATACTATCAAAACCTCCACCATATGACGCAGACATAATCAATAAGCAATCAAACATCCATAATTTCTTTATTCCCATTAATATATCTGAATCTACTTTTCCATATTCCCAATCAATAGTAGAATTAACTTTCATATTAAAGATTTCTAATGCAAATTCATAAATTTCAGCATCGTCTTCTTTAGTATTGGTTTCAGTAACTTTTTCTAATTTTACTTCACGTTCTTGTTTTATTCGCATTTTCATTCTCAATAGCATATGTTCAGATATTTTATTCTTTTTAATCCATTTATTTAAAGAACATCTTGATAATATCCAGTGATGCTTAACTCCATTTCCATCACTCGCTATATTAGATTTAAGTTTACAATACTCTTTATACATATCTTCTGTATAGAAGAATTCATTTTTAATCTTTTCCATTATAATAATCTCTCCTAATTGGTTTATTAGATAATTATAGTGTACAAGTCATACAAAGTCAAAAGGAAAAGTTGGAAAAATAGAGATAATCCTTTCATTACAAAAAGATTACCTCTTAGGATGAAAGAGAGTGTAAGTGAGGTTGAAAGTGAATTACTTAATCACTTACAAATATATTGTAACATTATTTATAGATTTATGTCATGTGGAATTTTATTTATTGGTTTGCATAGAACTTACTTACTATATAATTTTCTTCCACACATTGGACAATAATTAATTACTTTATCCCCAAGATAACTTGAACCACCATCGTCTGCTTCCAACAATATCATTAAATTATCTTGAATATAAACCCAATATTCTTCATCTTCTCTAATTATATTATTTTCATTTGAAACAAGAACATCTCCTGAAACATCATCACAATATTTACATGAATTATCCTTAACCATCTGATAATTAAATTCTTTTCTATCTATATCTTTAAAATCTATACTAGGAGTTAAGTTTATATTGTAAATATATTCTCTTCCCATTATTTTTAAGTAAGCATTAATTTCATCCTCTTCTTCTCTTTCTAAAGAATCTCTATTTTCTACCATATTGAAAAAGAAGAAATTGAAATTATTCTCGCCATATTTATCATAGTCATTTTGTAGTTTAAAATTACAATGTGCGCCATTCTTTAAATCATCTATATGCTTCCTTTTTCTATTATCAAAATTAGTTGTACTCCCAATATAAATCATTTTATTAACTTTATTTTCTATCTTATAAATCCCCATTTGCTTTATCATTATTAATCACATCTCCTCATATCTTTAATTAATTTATGGAATAAAAATAAGGGGGCAAACCCCCTCCGAAAAAACCGACGATATTATACCCAATAGGTTATTATATAAAACCCACGTTGGGTTCTTCGTAACCTCGTTACCCTAGTCCCTCACTACTACCTTTACTATTACTATTGATTAACTATTATAATGATATAGATTAAATACTAGTATTTATTACCTTATATTAAACATTAACCATAATATTAGTACAATAATCCTTATACTTTATTACTTCACTATAATTTCTTTCACTTAATATTACCTTTAAATCTTTCTTAGAATACATATTAAACAAACAAGCATTAAAACATCCTACACAATTCTTATCGCATACTTTAAATGATTTTAATTCAGCAATACTTACTTCATTCTCAATTTCTGTTTTTATACCCAATAGGTTTATAATATATCTATTAGTATCTGTGATTGGTTTATTTAATTTGGTATTATATTTCGCTTTACCTCCTCTTGTAACTACGATCAATTTTAAATCCTCTAACTGATGTATTATTTTAATTAATGTCATTTTTGTTAATCCTGTAACTTCCATCATTTGATTATAAGACATATAAAATTGCCCACTCTTTACAGAATATCTTTTACTATGGACAAGCAATGAGTATAATGTTAATTGATTATTCTTACCTTTAATTTTAATAATCTCCATTATTTCTTCCATACTAACATCAATGTTTAAATTCTTAATTACAAAACTACAATTGTTTGTATAGACATATTCAAGAATTTCCTCAATATCTAATAATACAGTTTCCCATTTTGTTGTGTAAGTTGTTTTATCTTGTTGATGCATCCATTCAGTAACCCATTCTTTGTTATCTTCTTGGGACACTCCTAAGTGTTTATAATACTTAATAATATTGAATAAAGCATTATGCCTCGATCCTTTAATTTGTAACCCATTAGTTATTATATTTTCTATTTGTTCTACTGTGTATTTCTCATCAACATTATTTTTGTATTCTGATAATGGTTTGTGTTTTTCTGTAATTGCTTCAATTTTGTCTTGTTGTTCGGGAGTTACTGTAATATCATCTTCTTTTTCTAAAATATCCAATAATATTTCTTTTGGCATTGATTCAATTGATAAAACATAATCATACTTCTTAATAGGCAATAACCCTTTACCATAGTCACAAAACCAACAAGTGTTATTAGTTTTAAGATTTTTGCCTAAAGGTAATTTAACTCCTAATACCTTATTAGTCTTTGTTTTGCATGGTCTAAGTTCTATTTCTCCATAATCAATATTTAGTAAATCTGTTTCATTAAGAACCATTAAATATAATGTTTCTATATTATTGAGATAAACTGGTTCGTCAAAGAAAATTTCGATATGATATCCCTTTGAACCACTTATACTAATATGAATATATTTACCTGCTATTCCCAAATCTTGCAAAGCATTAACTATTTTATAAACTGCCCACTCACATAATTTATCATCTTTAATATCTACATCAAAACACATGAATGAAGTTATTATACTTCCTGAAAATACTCCAATCGTTTTTTCTTGAGTTAAATGTTTTAATATCATAGAATCATTTAATGCAAATTTACGCTCTGCACATTTAATATCATTGTTTTCTTTGTCTTGATATTGTTCAATAAATTTCTTTCTATATGTAACATAAAGTTGTCCCATCTTTTTTGCAATTTCAATACCATCTTTGACATAGACTTTACTTTTCTTTGTTGATGCCTCTTCCACATAAATTCACTATTCCTTTCATATCTCTTCATATCATGTAAGAATTATTATTTCTTACGACGAGTACACCACTCAGTAAAAGCTAATTTTATATCTTCATTATTTTTAAACATTGTATATGGATCACCTTTACTACCAGTTCCAACTTTGATAGGCAAGATTCCTTTAGAAAAGTAGAATTGTGATTGAAATTGATTATAAATATAAACAAATTCCTTTTCCTTAGTAATCATATAATTCATATCTCCTTTATTTAATATTTTTACTTTTTAACATAATAAATAGAGATTGCCAATAAATGACAACCTCTACAACCAGCCTATATCTTGATTTTCAAAACCTAAAAATCACAAAATATCCATTAAATTGGCCCTTTTCTGGGATTTATATTTAATATTATAAAAGCAAAAAGAAGTCACCATTAAGATGACTTCTTAAACTTTGGAATTTTTATGATATTTTCACTCTCTGAAACACGCTCATAGCAATGGTTTCAGGTTGTGTAATATTATGATATGTACAGAAATGATGATAGGTTGAGTTTAAATTTGTTTTGTGATAGATTGTTAGGACCTATGTTTTTTAGAGACTTAGAAAGGTTTTATTTTGAGTTATTTGTTGGTCGATAGTAATATTTTACATTTCAATCAAATTTAGTTTTAGTAAAATACTCCTGTACCCAAAATAAATTGTAATGCAAATATTCGTGTATGATTTGTTTAATTTTTCTAATGCCGATTTTATAGTTGTCATAATTATTATTCCACCTCTTTGGTTTCGTCTATTTTATATTTTCCACTTACAAAACTTGACAATTTAATCAAAACATTTTTGCCATAATATAAATACCCTGACATCATAAGCAAATATGTTGCATTAGATAAATTTACTTGATTTCCATCAACGTTTACCATCAAAATATTTGGGTTCAATGAGCCAACATATATTACTGCTACGAATGATAAAACGACAATTAATGCTTTTACAATCCCTTTTAGGAATTTTGTTTTATCAAATTGTTGGTTAAAAATACCTGAGACACTTCCTAAGACGATGTTAATTGTGGCTAAAATTAAAAGAGATAATCCAAGGTTAAAAATACTGTAATCCATATAAATACACTTCCTTATTTTTATTTTTATTTAATAATACTTACATCTACACCTTTTAAAGCAAAATATCCCAAAATAAATAAAGTAATAATTGAACCACCTATAGTTACTATTTTAATAATTATATCTTTGTTATTTGTTGATTGAGTTGCTTTCCCTTCTATTACTTTGTTTAAAGTTGATAAAACAGCATTATTGCTTGCTAACAAGGCATTATTACCAGTCAATGAACTATTTTCAATTCTTGTTAATTGAGAAGTTATGTTTCCCCAGCGTTCTTTCATAACTTCACTATCGATTTCAAGTTTACCAATTCTGCAACCATGACTATCCAACACCTCTTTAACCTCTTTAAAATCATTCTCATCCACATTTAACACCTCTTCCATAATTATATTATCCATTTGACTTCTGCCCCTTTCTATGATATAGTTACGTCAAGACTACACAAAAGGGCAATTTTGTATAGTCTAGCAAGTCTCAGAATGTAAGTCTGGGCTTGCGAATACATAGACAATTTAATAAATAATAATTTGATTTTAATTTTTAAAATATCAATTAAATCATATTATTAGAGATACGATTTTATTTCGTATCTCTAATTTTGGTTTTTAAAATTACTTTATCCTAAATACTTCCCAACTAAAATTGCCGTGTCATATTTTGTGTTTCCAGAAAGATAAATGCGATTTGAATGTGTTGGAATATCTGATCCACCAATAATAATTAGAAGTTTTGAATTTAAGCAAGCAGAGGGGATTTTTTTATCTGTTCCTTGTCTAGTAAAATTAGCTACTCCACCGAATTTAGCGTCTATATCTTTTGCAGACCACTCATCTTCTGAAGAATATTTTAAAATTGCAACGTCTAACATATTATTATCACTTCCTTTATTATTATTTTTTGTTTGAGTAGTTGAAGTATTTTTAGGACTCTTAAATTCAATACCATAGAATCTACAGTGAGCTTTTGCAATCGCCTCACCTTCAGCATGTTGTTTTTCGTAAGTGTCAATAGATTTATAATCACTACTATCAATAAAAGCATATTCAGAAATAATTGCAGGTGGATTGGTACTGCGAATAAATCCATAATAATCATGAACACCATCTGAACTTAATTTTATTAAGTCCCCCGATCCATGTCTGTTCTGACCAAGTTTATCAAATTCCTCTTCCATTATTTTTGCAAAAACTGTACCCTGACCATAAAAAACAGAATGAATTGTTTCGGAACCATCTCCTCCACCTGCATTATGATGGATACTGTGGCAAAGATTAGCATTTTTAATTAAATTTACTTGACGAATCACTTCATTTAAATCAGATCCACTAATAATAGGTGGAACTGTAATCCCATTAAACTCCATTAATTCTTTTGCTATTTTAGAAACTACCATGTTAATATCTCTTTCAATTAACCCGTTTGCAATAGCTCCTGTATCAGAATCACCATGCCCACTATTTAATACACTTATCGGCATACTTTCACCTTCCTAAACAAAATAAAAATAAATAAGAAGTCACTCAAAGCAACTTCTCATCCCTAAATCACTATTCCAACATCTCCAAAAACCTTAAACATTAAACCTTAGTCAACGCAACCGATATAGAATTATAATTATAGCTTTTACTCACAGAACGAATATTAATATATCCTGTAAGAGTAGCACTTAAATATTCTTCTAACAATTCACTATCTTTGGCATAAATTTTTATATCTTCTAATGAAGCAGAAAACTCATCATAAATATCTGTGATATTAGGCAGAATACCTTCAGAATTTTTTCCAATAATTATATTAGCGATTGTAGTAGTCAATGTTGTATCAATATATTCCTGAACTTCAATTATTTTTTCAAATGATTCTCCATTAGATAATTCAATTCGTGTGATCATATGTTACCTCCTAAAACTATATGTTACCTCCCTGATTTATATCATCTACTATCATTATTAATTAAATTCACTATGATAATTACCAAAACTATCTGGTGTTTGCTCAACATCTGTAATTCCATTCATATAAATACATTTATCCCCTAAACCGCCAGAATAAGTATTGGTTTTAATAGACGTAAATGTAATCTTTGAATTTTCTAATAATGAATTTTGCACTCTTAAAGCATAACTATTTGCATGATAAATTTTACATTCATCCAATACTAAATTTTGATTCAAAGTATTAGCTAATTCTGCTGAATGACAAAATAACGCTCCGTAATTATATAATCCTCCATAATTTAATTCTGCATAACTATATAATTCGCAATTTTTTAGTGTAATTGTCTCATTTTGATGTAATCCTATTCCTATAGCTGGAGCCTGATAACTTTTCAATATACAATCTTCTATCATTAATTGTTGTGTATTAAAATCTGAATGAATAGCATATGATTTTCTTTTATCAGACTCCCATACTTCTTTTTCATGGGTTGCAATAAACGTTAAGCTTTTTATGACTCCATTTGTACATATTTCAGCAGGAGGCGTCAGATAATTCCCGCTATCGTCTTTGATGATGCAAGTCTTTTTGTCCACTCCAACTATTGATACATATCTTAGAACTCCTGGTCTTGGTTTAAGGGAAAATCTTGGATATATTCCAGAATCTACAGTTATTGTAACAGGATTTGATTCATCATCTTTGGCATTATCAATAGCGTCCTGAATATTGTTATAATCCACATTTTCATTTTGACCAACAGTAATAAGATTATCATGATTTTTACCTAATGATTTTGCTACAACAATATTATTAGATGCCACAACTATTTCTTTTTGTGTATATTGTGTTATTACTGCTATAATAATTGCAAAAATTGCCAATGCAGTAAATGATGATATTATAAACCTAGATGTTAATTGTTTCTTATTTCTTTTAGACAAAATATAATTCCTCCTTTGTCTCCTATTATACTTTATTTCTATGAGTCAATTCTAATTTCCTGCCGTGCGACATTAATAATTGTTTTGCGACAATATAATTTAGAATTTTACAATATCGAAGATCATTGAAGGAATTAATAATAAATCTCTTAAGGATTTAGTGAAACATGTGAATTTCCAAAACTATCTGGTGTTGGCACAACGTCAGTTGTTCCGTTTGTATAAATACAATCTTTGCCAAGCACACCTGAATAAACTCCAGTTCTTGTAATTGTAAATGTAACCTTTGAGTTTTCTAGCAAAGAATCTTGAACTCTTAACCCAAAGCTATTTGCATGATATAACTTGCAATTATCTACAATTAATTTTTGATTCAAAGTATTAGCCAATTCAGCAGCATGACAAAACAATGCTCCATGATTAACTAAATTTCCATAATCAGCAGTTGCATATGAGTATAATTCACAATTTTTAAGTGTTATAGTTTCGTTAGGATGTAAACCTATGCCGATGGCAGGAGCTTGATATGATATAAGTATACAATCTTCAATATTTAGCTGTTCAGTATTGAAGTCGCAATGAATAGCATATGCCTTTCTTGTATCCGATTCCCAAACTGGAACATCGTGAGTAGCAATAAATGTTAGCTTTTTAATATCGCCATTCGTATTTATATTTGCAGGAGGGGTTAAATAATTACCACTATCGTCTTTAACTATACATGATTTCTTATCTATCCCAATAATAGACACATATCTTAAAGCTCCTGGTTTATACATTAGTGTAAATCTTGGATATATCCCTGGCATAACTGCTATGACATAAGGTTTTATTGCACTATCATCAACTATACTATCAATTGCGTCTTGAATATTAGAAAAGTCTACTCCTCCACTCTGCCCGACAGTTACAATAGTAGATGTTAATGCTTTTGCTCCAACAATTGAAAGCGCAACAATTTGTTCTGCACTTTTCTCTCCTCCATTCCATTTATTGTCAACTAATATATTCCTAGTATCAAGTCCATAAAAACGACCACTTCTAATAACTCCCATAAAATGTGTATCTTTATCTAAAGAAACATAATTTTGTCCACTTACAATTACAGTAGTATTTTTTACATAAACATAAAATACAGAACCTTCAATTGCCGAATAGTCAATAGTTTGTGCTGGTAATACCACTACTGATTTATTCAAACTATACATACTGCCATCTAAAACAACCAAAGTTTTTGCAATTGAATTAACAGTGAATCTTCCACTTAATAATGTTGCTACGATTGCTACATTCCTTACTCCTGTTTCAATTTTACTAAGTCTAGCATCTAATGAAGTTTCTGTACTTCTAGCTGTAATTGTTTCTGCTTCTGCTTCTGTAATAATTTGATCTGCATTCCTTTCTCCACCGTTCCATTTATTATTTACGATTATATTTCTAGTATCCAAAGCGTAAAAACGTTCGTTTCTAATAACTCCTAATAAATGGGTGTCTTTATCAACCGTATAACTTTGTCCACTAATAATTATGACTGCACCTTTTACATAAACATAAAAAACAGTTCCAATAATTGCAGAATAATTTATTGTTTGTGTATTTAATACTACGACTGCTTTATTCAAACTATACATACTACCTGCTAAAACGACTGCTGTCTTAGCAACAGTATCAATAGTTATTTGACCACTAATTAAGACAGGATTAATTGCAGAATTTCTATCTCCATTTTCAATTTTACTGAGTCTAGCGTCTAGAGATAATTCTCCACTTCTCGCGACAACTGCTTCTAAAGATGCTTCAGCTACTATCTGTGTAGAATTTTTTTCTCCACCATTCCAATTTCCATCTACTTGTATATTCCTAGCATCCAAAGCATAAAAACGATTACTTCTTATGACTCCTAGCAGATAAGTTGTTCCAGATGTTTCATATCCTTGTAAAGATACATAAATATTTGCCTCATTTACATAAACATAAAAAACTGTGCCATCAAGTCCTGAATATGATAATGTTCCACCTGTTAAAGTTTTAATTTTGTTTGATATTGCATATAAACTTCCTGCCAAAGTAGTAATGGTTTTAGCAGTTGTATCAATAGTTAGTTGACCACTTACTAGGGTTGCCATAGACTGACTAATTGATGATATATTACCTGTTAATGTATTAATTGTTTCTAAGGTTGATAGTTCTGTGTTGATAATATTTTGAATTGCAGTTGATACATTTCCCCCATTTATATCAGGTATATAGACCCTCTCTCCTGGGTATTGAATTATTCCTCTTCCCTTGTAAACTGCTGTCACTGTTTTACTTTCTTCAGAAGATAAAAACGTCACACAACCATTTAAATAATTTACATAAAAATTAGAAGATGTTAATTCTTCTAATTTAAAAACTTCAGTATATCCACCTATTGAAACGTGGTTAAATTGATCAGGTATCTCATCAAGAGTAATCTGATTATTTATTATAACTCTCAAATCTGATTTATCAACATATGGATCTGAAATAGTACCTGCTCTTAATTGCATTACTAAAGGATTATTAAATTCAAAAGCCACTCAGTAAACCTCCTTATAGCATCATAAAAAAGAGATTAAATTATAAAAATAACCTAATCTCTAATCATAATGTTTATTCTATTTTATTTTTTTATTTCGCTACATAATTTGCATCAATCCAAACTTTTAGATCAACTATTTGTGCATCAGTATAGGAATTAGAGGTAGGAACTGCTGATCCTGCTACAACTGTTGCGTAATTTGCAGCCGATATTGCACTATTTGCCGTAGAATTAGCACCATTGGAAATAGTTAGAGCATTATTGGCTGTGCTTAAAGCTAATGTTGCATCTTCTAAACCACTTGACGAAACAATTTTAACTGCTACACTGTTAGCAATATCTATTAATATCTGAGATTTTGCACTATTATAGCCTTCAAACCAGTTATTAAAGTCTGTTCTGTTTATATTAGTTGTAGTAGATGACCCTAATTCTAAAGTAGTAATATAACTTGCCAATCCATTATACGCATTACTATAAGGAATTATATATAATGGAGCTATGTACAATCCTCCAGAACTCACAGATATCTCTACTTGAGAAAGAATTGATGAATATTCTGTTTCAATAATGTTCCATTCTCTTGACACAATTCTTTTCTCAGATATTGATAATTTATTATCAATACTAATATCATCTAATATAGATTGTGCTAATGTATCATCTGTATATTTAGATGCTTTTGTCCAATCTGAAGAAGAAAAACTTCCTCCTAATGATTTTTTAGTTGTACATATTAATAAATCTCCACTTGCTCCATTTGTGCTCCATAAATCTCCAAGATCATATGGAGGGCTTGGTGATTCTGTAAATATCCTCCTATTGCCATCTAATGTATCTGCTGTAATTGATGCTTGATATAGGGATTCAATGACAGCAATATCAGTTATAGGAGTCCATGCGTAAGTAGTTCCAGTTAATGTAAATTTATAAGCTAATCCACTATTAGTATTTGTAGCATTAGTTTGATAAAACAAATCACCTAAATGGGCATCTCTCAATGTTTTTGTAGTTGTAGTGCTTTTTACACTCCATGTACTTGCAGGAGAATTTAATAGCGTTGGAACATAACCACTAAACCAAACTTCAATTTTACCATCAATTTGACTTTGGAAATCTTCTTTGTCAATATTATAAACATTATTTTGAAAATCAGTCAAAATGGTATTAGAATATGTTTTTGCATTATCTAATTGTAATGTTGATATTTTAGTAATTAAAAGTGTTTTTGTTGTTTGAACATTTGCATAATCATCTGTAACTTTCTTTTTATCATCAGCATCTACAGAAATTGGATAGTTGTCTTTACCAATATATAACCCTAACGTAGCAGAAAGAGTGGTTAATGCATCTTGATAATCAGTTTTTTCATTTGTTGCAGGTTTAATTGCATCAATTAATCCTAAAGTGGAAGCCAGATCTATTAATGGCGTAGATTCTGCATTAAGTGATGTTAAATCGTCAAAAAATTTACTAGCTTCTTTTGCGTCAATCTTGCTATCGCTAAATGCATCACTAATATCTTTTGCTAATCCAATTAAGGATTCCGCTAAACCAGAAATTGCATCTCCAATATAATTTCTAGCAACACCCATAATTGCCTTTAATAATGATATTTTAGAATCATAATATTGTGTAAAAGCACTTATAAAAGTAGAAGTAACAATGGTAGAACTTGATGTCATGATTGACAATATTGGTACAATATATGAACTTAAGTCGGAATATTTTGTTTCATAAATTGCCAATGTACTTACAACATCTGGATAATCTGCTGTATTCCAATAACTTGATTGTAATTCAACAGTTACCTTTTCATTTACAATAGCATCCCAATATTTTTTAGCTGTCTTCTTTTCTGTGGATGTTAATGTTACATTACTAGTAATTTTATTAATATCAATCATTGCTACATCTTTGTCTGATTCTGCCTTTTGAACTGCTAACATAGCTTCTGCTGAAATTACAGTTGTCCCAATAGCAATTCCCTGAGGAGTACCATCTAATATTTTTGTAGTAATATTTGCATAAGGAGCATGACTACCACTATCTGTAAATACTTCTAAAGCGTTACCTTTGAATAAACCTGGAATACCAATAAATGCAAATGGGAATTTACCTACTCCTGTATTTGTACCAGTGCCTCCACATCTAATCATAGCATCTAAAAGTGTTTGATTCCATCCAATTGAATCATAAGATGTTAATACTACAATTACTGTATCATCTAATGAATTTAATTTTGTTGCTAATGTATTTCTATCTGCTTCATCACTATCAAATGTGTGATAGCATTGTGTAAATACTATTGATAAATCTTCCCTACTAATTACTGTTAACATCAATCCTTTATTTAATGAATTACTTAAACTGCTTGCGTTAATTTGTTTTTTGTTTAATTTTAAAAATCTACTTCCACTGTGATTAGCTCCCGTTCCTTGAATAGATATCTCACCATCTATGCTATACTCTGGTGTTGCCAATGTAATTGCATTACTTAAAATTAATTTCGTACTCATAACTAAATCAAATTTCTTTAATAGTGCTTTCCTTTGTTTTGATGTTATTTTTAATCCTTTGCCAGCATAGCTTTCTAGTGGTAAATCAACCCATTTTAATAATTCTACTTGTAATCCATCAACACCATTTAATACAATTGTGCCAGTTAAAGAATTTTGATAATTATTTATTATTGTAGCAGAAATTGACATACTATTTGCTATATCAATTATTTGTTCACTTTCACTATTTATCTTATTAAAAGATGCTTTTAGGGAAACAGATTCATCATAGGTAATATAGTTGTCTTTAGCAAAAGTTGTAATATCCATTTGCATAGAAGTAATAGCAACACTTACTTCAAACAACTGTTGATCTACAAGAGTTAATTCATTATCAATTTGTACTTGAGTAATTAAATCAACCAAGGTATTTTTTCTTGTCTCAACATTCTTTATTTTCTTATTGACACTCACTCCTTTACTTGGTTTAATTGTGATTGGGTAACTAGACTTATTAAACCAATCATCTATTTCATGTAGAACATCATAAATTGCACCTGAACTACTTTGAACATTTGAATATGCATTTTTTGCATCGCGCAAATCATTATATAAGTCATTATCATCACCAATTATTTCCATCAATCCATTTGCAATTGCAACAATATCATCAGATTCATGTTGAACATCAACAAATAAACCACTTAGAGTTATTGATTCTGTTTCAGTAATTTGACCCACGGGTTTGGCATTAATATAGACATTAACTTGAGTTTGAAATGCAGATAATGCAGTATTTAATTCTGCTACTTGAGTTTCAACATATCTTTTTCCATCATCTTGCCTAGCTTGACCAATTGCATTAATAAGTTTTGATTTCGTATCTTCTACTGTTTTGAAGAGTGTGCTTATAATAATTCTTTCATCTTCAGGACTCTCATCACTAATAATTTGAATAGGGTAATTTGGTTGGTCTATCCAATCTTGTCTTAATTCTGTTTCTAAGTCAATTAAAGCAATTACATAATCATTTTTTTCAGTTACTATTTCAAGATCCTCTGCAATTTTAATAACATTTTCAGATTCAGCAATTGCTTGTTCTAATGTTAACTTTAAAGCATTTGCTTCTGACTTTGTTATGAATCCATCTTCTCCAAATCTACTAATATCAATACTTAAATTTAGTAACGTCCCTACCATTTCCTGAATTTGCTGGTCAACATATTCCGTAGCAGTAATTTGTGATTTGTCCCATTTGAGTTTATTTACATCAATAATATCTACCAATGAACTTGTTTGATATAAAATATCTTCTAGTTTTGAATTTTTACTTTTAACATTAGAAATTGTTAATTGTATTTCAGCACTTTCGAAATCGAATGATACTTCTATGATTCTAGCTGTCAAATCAATACCTAATTGTTCATGTTTAATTGCAATAGAGTCACCTAAATTAATTTTATTCCAATTATATTGTTCACTTATTATTTCCAGAAAATTAACAATATTAATTTGGATAATAGTTACAGGATTTTTTCTTGACTCCATTTCATCTAAACCATAGATATATAAATCTTCTGCCGATATTAAACTATCATTTGTCCAACTTTTTTCAATAATATATGATTCTTGTAATTCTTCTAATAATTTAGGCATATCTTGAAAAAAAGTTTCATAAGATAATGAGGTTGTTGCATTTGTAATTTGAGTATTAAGATTGTCAATCAATAGTTGTTTTACTGTAATTAATGCTTGCTGTGCATTAATTAATATTTGTTGTGCTATTTTATCTTCTTCATACCCTGCTTTTTTAGACCCACTAGCAGTTGCAATATTATCTTCTATTTCTTTCATTACAATTACTAATTCTGCCATCTCATTTGTTAAAACTGTCATTTCTGTCTGCAATATTGCTAATGATGCTAACAATATAGGATAAGTACCTTTATTTTGAACTAATAGTAATTCATAATCTAAAATAGCATGACATAATTCGTCTGACATATAATCACTGTGGGATATTACTGTTCTGTTTATATCTCTTTCAAAGGGGAAAAGAAAATAACTAAAATTCTCGATGTGACTTTGAGCTGTTGGGTTAATCTCACTAATTGTTAATCCATCTTTGCCATATAATTTTAACCGAGTGCAAAAAGTTTCACTATCAATATTTTGTACGATTGTCTTCAAATATCTCTTGTCGGAAATTCTTAATCCCTTATTGACTCCTATTTTATCAATTGTGTAGAAATTAATTAATCTAGTTGTTGAATCAAATTGGGCAACTAGATTAAATTTTTCTGCAACATCTAATACGAAATCGAGTTTAGTTTTTACTGAAACATCAAAAGAACGATATACTGAATCTAAATCAACAGGATAATTACCTAAAACCCACGCAGTATCTTTTAAAATTCCAGGAGTTACATCTGTTGTAGTAGTTGATATTCCATCCGTTATAATAGTTGTATCGCGAGAAAATCCATTCATAACTTCTTTTAAACTTACCGAATCAGATTTATAAACCCTAATTTCTTTATCCTTTAATTCATATTCAAGAGAGTAACAATTAATTTGATAGAAATCTGAACTATCATCTGCATTGGGTGCTGGATTATTAATTATAAAATATGCAATATATTCTCCTAAAATTAATTTTATGAGAAATCTATTTTTAATTAAATCACAATGGATATTGTGCTGAATTTTATTGTTAATATCTAATTTATATGGTAAATCAAATGTTAACTCATTCAGAGTTGTTAGGTTGATTTTTAAATTTGCTCCATAGTGTTCTGGTAATGGAGCAATAATTGTTTTATTGGGTTTACATAGATATAATTTTGGACGTTGTGGAGTTTTTGATAAGTCAATATCTAAAAACAAATTAATTCTCCTCTCATTGAATATGGTTTTAAATCATTTTGAATTGGTATCTGAATTGTATTTTACAAGTTCCCTTTATAATTAGGTTGTTGATACCTCTACCAAGGGAAATAAAATCACCTGTAAGATTATTTATTCGATAAGTTAATGGTATCGAAGATATTATTTCTTCATTCTCATTATCAATGAACAAATCTTCATTGTTTTTTAAAGAAGATAATGGAATTATTGCTCCTTCATCATCTAATAATGAGGATAATTTGAATTCTTTTCCTCCATTAGAATTGTTTATTATACTAATATCACCATCATTTACCTTTAATAATGATATTTGAGGTTGACACGGAACATCTCCAAGATTAGTGAAAATTATTTGAGTACCTTCTATTGGATTTAATGAGAGGTCAATTAAATCGTCGAGATATACTGGAGAATATGAGTATGGAGAATTACAACGCATTTGACAATTTATATAACCTTGATTATTTCCATTATGCAGTAATGGTGTACTATCTATAAGTGTGCAATAAAATATTGTATCTGGAATTGATTCAAAGGACATTGGTTTATATTCGGAAGAACTTAGCCATCGTTTTACATTGCGAAGATTATTTTCATCAAATGAATTTAAAAACGCAATTGTTAAGTTTAATATTCTTGGCGAAGATTTTATCTGGACAAGATATGGTTTATCAGACATACGTGTTGTTATTTCTTTCATTTCTCTAGATGGGAGAAAAGTTTCCTCATATAGTCCACTAGTATCAACATGACAATTTATTACTCCATAATCAGTTGATAATTGATTATTAAACATAAATGAAATTGATTCAGATATTGGCATTTATTATTTTTCACCTCCTAAATATTTATTTAGTATTTCCTCAATACTATCAAAGTCGTAATACCATATCTCTAAAAAATTATATCCATTGGAAAGAGCATATTCTTTTTTACGTTTATCGTGTTCTTTTTGAATTTCAAATCCTTCTTTTGTTTGTATTTTTGCAGTCCCATCATGGAATTCTCCTTGATACTCTATGAGAAGGTTGTATTTTGGTATATAAAAATCATATGATAATGGGCCATTACCAATACCAACAAGCCCTATAAATTTCTGTTGTGGAATAAAGTATGTATTATCATTTTTATTTGGTAATTTAAAATAATCTCTTTGATTTATTTCGACAAAACTATAATTAATAAATACTTCCTTGCATTTGTTTTCTCCTTTTGGTTTATTACATTGATGACAACCTCTATCATTATTTCTATGATTAATAGTGTCTTCCCACTCATTCCCACAATCTCTACATTTCCACCAAACTGATTGCATAGTATATGGTGTATATTCCGAAGGTAATTTATCATTTTTGTCATAATTCCATTCTTCACAAAGTTTAGGGTTATTAAATAATAGATTATGATCTTCAGATGGATAATAACCTCTGCAATATGGACAATTATTATCACTCCTATCTGCTATCATAGTCCTCCATTCGTGCTTTGAATTTTTAGAACATTTCCACCAAACATATTTACCACTATGCTCTGTTACATCATAAGGGGTTAGATCACCATTCAAAGTAGGATGCCACTCTTTTGCTAATTTAGGATTTTTAGTTGCAAGACAGTTAGATAAACCCACTTTATGCCCAGAACAAAACGGACAACCTCTATTCCCACTTTGTATATTATCCCACTCTGCTTCAAATATTTCCCCACATTCTTCTTTAAGACATTTCCATTTTAATTTTACTTTACTACCTTTATAAATATCACTAATTAATTCAAACTCTTTATTTTCTAATTTACACCATAATTTTATATTTTGAATAGTATATATATTCGATTTGGAAAATTTTCTTGGCAATCTTCCACTATTTATATCATTTAAACGAAAAGTATAATAATAACCCAATACATCACACATTATTAATTTTTTACTAATACCTAAATACTCTTTACTAATTAATATATACCCCAAACATTTAATAATTTCTCTAACTTCTTCAATAGTGAGTTTAATATTTCTACCTAAATTATTCAATATTTTCAACCTCCTCAAATTATTGACCATTAACCTCAAAAATTACATAGTAAAAAAGAGCAGAGTGCTTGAGGAACACTTTTCATTGGTTTATAACTCCAATATATCTGCTCTTAAACTTTTCTTATTTAATTAAAATTGATTTGAATAATAGGAAAGAGGAAGACTAATGAATTTATCTTCCTCTAATTGTCTGAGCTTTTTCTATTTGTCGGATTACATAATCTGCTGCTTTTTGTAAATTCTTTTTAGATATTTCACCATTTTCAGCAGTTACATTAAATTCTATTTTAGGGATAGTGACGTTCGTATTTGTAGAAATATTATTTGCCAATTGTGGAGTTTGGAATGATGGCATGGAAAATGTTGGTAATGATATGGATTTTAAGAGTGATGGAATATCAAATTTTGATATTATGTCTGATATGATTGTGTTAGAGGTTAAATTTCCAATTCCACTAGCATATCTAGGGATTTCTTTAATTGATGATGTTTTTTTTAGAAAATCTTCTGTTTCACTATTGTTAAGAACTTCTGAACCTTCTGGTAAATTTACTATTTTGGGTCCACTGTTGTCACCTAAATACATTTTGCCATTAGGAGTTCTTATTAATTCTCTTCCATTTCCATCATCAACTATGGATAATCCACTAGCAGATGATTTTGTCCCCTTTGCATTTGCAGGTATTTCAGGAATGGTATTAGCAACATCTTTTACTTGCTTAATTGTAGCAATAATTGCTTGAAAACTTTTATCAATTGCATCTGCTTTGTCTGTTAAATCTTTAGTAAAATCTTTATTAAAAGTTAATAAAGCTTCCTTAATATTTACAATATTTCCATCAATAATTGCTTGTCTTAATGCCGCAAAAGTTTGATCGCTACCCATCATTGCTGTATAATTTGTGTCTGTTTCTGCTTTTTCTTTTGATAATCTATCTTTGGTGGCATTATACTTTTCATTTTCAGAATTTTTCTTTGCTTCTGATTCTTTTTTAATAGCATCTAAAGCATCTTGAAGATTCTGTTTCCTAAGTTCACGAGAATGACTATTTTGTAGGTCTTCAATTTCAGAATTTTGAGTTGCTAGAGTTTTTTGAAGTTCTGCTAGTTTGGCCTTTCCTTCAGGAGAAGTATCTCGTGAGAGAATATTAATTTGATTTTGTGTTTCTTGAGCAGAAGTTTGTTTAGATGATAAATTTTTATTATAATCTTCAGCATTTGCAAGTTCATCAATTAATGATATTTGTTTATTAATTGCATCTTCTTGTGCAGATAATTCTTCATCTATATAATCAAGAACTTTTTGATGAGTTGCATCAAGATTTTTTATTTTTGCGTCACATGCTTCGTCATCTAGTTTTTTCTGATTTTCTAATGATGCTTTTAATGCTTCTACTGCTTCATCTGCTTGGGTTGTGATTATGTCTTGGAGAGATTGTTTAAGTTTTACTTGTGAATCAGTCAGTTCATCTACTGACTTTTTGTTATCTACCCAACCTTTTCTTAACTTCTGCATCACTGAAAAAGTTGATTCCATAGTTTTTTGAACTTCTGCTGTAGAATTGTTAAATTCATTAACATAATTAGAAGATGCTTCATTTGCATCATTAAACCAACGTGACGTGTCTCCAAATGGAGATGATGATAATGCAGTATCTTTTGCCGTATTTATTTTTGTACGAGCATCGTTGAGTTGTTGAAGTTCTAATTTCTGGTTAGCAATAAGTTCTGTCGTTTTTAATAAGATTAGAGAATAGTCTTTAGCAGATTTTGCTTGATCTATTTCTTTTTGTATTGCATCTGATTTTGCTTTTGTAAGAAGTGACTGTGCATTTGCTTCTGCTATTAAGGCATCCGTAGGATCTGTGTATGATGGATCTTGAGTTTTGTCTGTTTTGTCTTTTGAACCAGATGCTTTTGAACCTGACATGCCTATTTTTGAGAAGTCAATGCCTGAAGTGCCTTTCATTGCAATTCCATCCATAGCAGATGCCAACGCACTCATTTGATTTGAATATTCTTTTAATCCAGATAATTGCGCTTTCATTTCAGGTGTGATGAACTGCTCTGAACCATCTGCCCCGACAACCGTTCTTCCACCATCTAAAGGTTGAGCTACCAATGCTCCTGCCCTATAATAATTAGACCAAAGTGATGCTAATCTTTGAATTAGTTCTTGATCCACTTTTGCTTTTGCTTCGGCCAGTGATTTATATTGACTTAAATCTCCATTATATAATTTAGATAAGGCATCCATTACTTGTGCATTGCCTAGAACTTTTGCTTTATAGAATTCTTCGCTATCCATAAGCATTTGAGCATATGCTCTACGAGAGACTTCTTGTTCCTCTTTTATTTTACTAGTTAAGAAATCTCTTATTTTTGATTCATTGCCAAGCATTTCAAGAAGTTTTGGATATGTTTTAGATAGTTTGATGATGGTATCCAAGTTAAACTTTCCAGATTCGTTATATTCATCCATAGCAGATTGGATGTCTGATATAGATGATGCAGATGTGGACATTGTTTCTTGAAGTGTTTTAAGAGAGTTTGAAAAATTATTCGTGCCATCAGATGCATCATTTGCTTTATTTGGTATTCCCCCAAATAATTCATCAATGAAAGATTGAAAATCTCCAAGTCTTCCTTTTGAATCTGCTAAGTTTATCATTTTATCATGCAATTCATTCAATTGTTTAGTTAAACCAGTATCATTAGGATTTTTTAAAAATTTACTCATTAAATCTGAAACTTCACCAATATTAGATTTGAAGGAGTCATAGAAATCTACAATGTTTTTATTTTCAAGATATTTGTCAAGGACAGTTTGATTTGCCTTCATTTCACTATTTAATTTATTATATTCGTCAGTAACATCTTTAATTACAGACTTTGAATATACGTCATTGGCATTTGTTTTATCTAAAGATAATTTTAATTTCTCTAATATTGCAACTCTTTCTTTCAGAGTGCCATTAACTTCGAATAATTCTTTACCTTGAGTAGATTCTCCAACAGATTTTCCAACTATAGAATTAAAAACAGGGTCAACTACACTTCTATTCCCTCTAGAGTCTCCTGCGCCAAATTGACTACTTAAAACCCTTGTAGAATTTGCTAACGCTTCTGCTCCTGAATTGCCCATTGATGCTAATTGTTCTTTAGCCTTATCAGATATAACTTTATTTATTAAAGCAATTTGGTCTGTATATTTTCCATTAACTAAATCTAGACCTTCGGCCTCTATTCCATAAGTTTTTATAAGTTCATTTTGAATGCCCTTTAAACGACTTTTTGATTCTGCCGTTTTGTCTCCTGATTGGATTATTTTTGAATATTCTTCTGACAATCCGCTTAATGCATCTTGTTCTTGATTTAATTTTTGGGATGCTTGTTCTGATGCCATAGCATTTTCTTCTTGTTTTTGATTATAAATACTCATGCCTATTGAGACAGCAGTAATAGCACCAACTAGTAATCCAATTGGGCCGATAGATGCTAATAATCCTTTGAAGGCAAAACCAAGTGATTTAATAGAAACTCCTAATCCTGTAGTGGTTGTCATTGCTCCAATTTCAGCAAATGACAATCCCGCTAATCTTGCTTGTGTCTGAACTATACTTGAATTAAACAAAGTCGATGATATGGTGGCAGTCCTAGCAGAAGTAGACCACATAAGAAATGAACTTGACCATGTAGAAATAGTAGAGGCAATTTGCGTTCCTTTAAGTATAAGAAGTGCGGAGACTGCAGTCATAATGATTGTTCTTAAGTTAGCAAAAGTAGAAACTAAATAAGTCAAAGATGATACCATTGACTTTAGCGCATTAGAATCAATTAATGATCTCCAAAATTCTTCTGATGCGACTTTCAACAATCCTAAACGACCTGAAATTGAGTCAAGTTTTTTGGCATTTTCTTCCAAAGCACTGTTTTCGCTGTTACGGGCCATTGCCGCAGCATCAAGTTTTATCTGGTAATTCTCCATTAATGCGACAAATTTCGAGTAATGATACGTAGAACCCATACTTTGAGCCACTGCCAACTGTTCTTGTTTCGACATTTTTCCCCATCCACTTTGAATTTCTGAAATTAGGGAATTAAAGCTTTTAAGTTCTCCGTTCGCTTTTGATGTATCAATATCCATAATACTTTTTAATGCTTTTGCAGTTTTCCCTAGTTCTTCAGGATCAGACTCATCAGTTCTATATATTCTGCTCATGAAACTTTTTAAAGCTGTTCCAGCTTCATTTCCAGAAATTCCCAAAGATTGCACGATTGCAGAACTCATGCCCTCTAAATCTTGCATATCAGTATTTGCTAACCTGCTGGCTGCCCCAATTTTGGAAATACTTGCTGCAAGGTCTTCAGCACTAACACGGAAGTTATTCTGGATCTCATTCCAAGAATTTAATATTTTCATAGAATCTTTTGCTTCTATTCCAAAAGTAATCATACTACTCGTAATATTCTTGGCGGCATCTGCGGCTGACATAGTAGTGACGTTACTTGCCATCCCAGCCACGCGAGTCAACTCGATAATATCCTTTTGATTCTTTGCTACTCTTCCAAATTCTGCCATTCCTTTCATAATTTCAACACTAGATTGCCCAAGCTGTTTTCCAAGATTAACTGCTGAATCTGCCATTTCACTTAATTGATTAGACGAAAAATCGACAACTTTCGACAAATCAGTCAAAGCTGTATCCATCTGGTAAACGTATTGAATACCATCCTTCAAGGCTCTAAATGGCGCGTACATTAGCGTAGCGGCTAGACGGAGTGTTCGACAGAATTCGTTAATTTCTGCCAGTTCTCAATTAAATAATTATATATTATTATTTAACATGAACTTCTGCATGATTTCCATGCAAGCCCAGACCATATCATCATTTCTTATAAATTATATTTATTTATAAGAAAGTCTCTCATTTCGATTTAAGGGATTTTCGCCCACCACTTGGCCCTACTTCCCTCAAGGGGAATGGTCGTTGAACTGTATCCTATTCGGATATAAGATGCTGAAGACCCATTGTTTATAGCACTTAGGATTTAACCATATGCCATCTAACTAATTTTTTCTACTTTCGCAACATTCACGCTTGGCCTTATTTCATACCTACGTTGTAGTTTAGTTAGCTCTTAGCGATTGCCAGCAATTGATGAGATATTGGATAGATTGTTATCCGTCATCTATCACTACATACAGTTCACACTATATGCGGAGCTTTACGTTTTTGTAGAATATGTAATTAATCATACATATATTCGACAAAATAATACTTATTACTCCAAATTCCGAGTTTAAAAATATCCTTCCCGAAGGTCGTTGCTACACTATCTGCAGCACCATTTATTCTTGTGATTTCAGCAGTTGCTCTTCGTACAGATGTTGTTAATTGAGCAAATTGTAAATTAACTTCTCTAGCAGATAATCCTCCAACTTCTCCAAATCTTGCTACGCTTTGTGTTAAACGATTCATTTCTGCTATAATTTCTGGTCTTGCAAAAACTGCACTTTTCCCAACTTGTAAACTAGCTAATTTATTTGTCATACTATCTTGATATAGAGATATATCTTTATCGCTTAAAGTTCCAGAAGTACTAGAAGAACCTCCAGTGCTTGTTTTCATAACTCTTTGTAAATCTCTATATTTAGAAATTTCTAATTCCAAATTAGTTATACTTTGGATCATGCCTCTTCTTTGTTCATTAGATAGGTTTGTGCTACTTAGTCTTGTTTGGTCTATAGTTGCCTTAATTCTATCGTATTGGGAAGTTAATGTCGCTAAATTCTCTGTGTTTGATATTCCAGTTGTGGGAGATGTAAATCCTGCCTTTAATTTAGCAATTTTATTCTCATATAATTGCAATTTATCTAATGATTTTTGTATATTAGAACCTGCATTTTTATCAATTAAATTTTCTCCAGAAAATACATATCCTCTTTGCACACTATTTCCAGATTGTATTCTTGCCATATTGAATTTTAATTGCTCTATTACACCATTAACCTTAGTAACATTAGCAGTAAAACCAATTATTTCTTGTTGTGAATTTTTTAAGAATTTAACATCTACATCTCCAAGAGATTTAAATTCTTTTTTAACTCGTTCAACAATATTAGACGAAGAAACAAAAAATTGCCTACCTTCTGCTTCTAATTTTGTCCTATCAAAAATTTGTTCAGGTTTGACTGCTATTCTTGATAATTGAGAACTACTTAATACATATCCTGAATTTGTACTAGCAACTCCACTCTTGCTTATTCTTGATATTTCTGCTAAATTAAATTTTACTTTTTCTAATTGATTATTTGCAGATTTAATACCTGCTTCAAATGATTTGATATTCCCACTTGAATCTGCTACAATTGCTCCTAGATCAAATTTCTTACCATTAAAAGCACCTTTAAGATATTTTTCAACATCTTCAATAGTTTTCATTACACCTTGCTTATATTTAACCCCTTGTGCTTTTAAATCTGCCTCATTAAAAACAGTTATCTTACCACCGTTTTTTGGTTTTCTTATATTATCTAAAGTATCATTAATAATTGCTAAATCTTTTGCATCAATCTTCATTTTTACAGAAATGACTTCTGTGATCTGTTTGTTTAATGCCTTTATTTGTGTTCCAATCTCTGTTGCTGTTGATGATAGTTTAGCTTTGATTAGAATATTTAAATCATCCAAATTAAATCATCCTCTCTATGTAATTTCGGGCATAAAGATACCCTACACTTCAAAGAGTAGGGAGTTGTTTTTCTATATAGTATTTATACCTCGTTTTTTTAACGCAATCTTCATAAATAATCTTGCTTTCCCTATTGCTAAATCTTCATATGTTTTTCTCATAAATGGTCTTGGTCCAATTCTTTCATCTAGATTATTTCCCCAAGAATAACCAACTCCACTCTCTAAAATATAAGGTATATTCTCTCCATTATCTCCTTCTCTTGTATTTTTTAATTCAATTGTATAATTACCAATTGGAATAGATACGCAACTATTAATTGTTTCATATGTGCGAATATAATCTTGGGGAATATATGCCTCTAGCACCACTGTTTGTATTTTTTCACGTATAAGATGTCTACTTTCCAACGCTACATCGGTTTGGAGAGATTCGGATATTTTTTTTTGTAAATACAATTCTAGGGATTTTAAGTCTTTAAAATCCATGATGTCATCTCCCATATTATTATTAAGACGATTCTTATTAACTAATTTGTATTTTGAATTACTTCTGAATTTTCTAGTATAAAATTCAATATTTTGTTATATCTTTTTTCAGAAAAATGTTTTGTTTTTATATAAAATTCTTTTAAAGACATTGTATATTTCGCATAATTACATTTTCTACATGCAGGAATAATATTATTTTTTGTATATTCACCATCTTTAGATATCGGAATTACATGTTCTTGATGAAGTACCTGCTCTATTTCTTGTTTATGTTTTTCTTCTGTAGTTCCACAGTATGCACAAGAATGATCGAAATATTTTAATGTTTCATCCCATTGAACTTCCGTTAAATCATTACGTAAAAATAATTGTTTAGCCCTACGGATTTGTCTAAATTGTCGTTTATATTGTTTGCCCTTGTCAGTTTTAGACCAAACACCACTTTTTTCATTTGCACATGGTTGACAATATACCATACCATAAGACATATCTTCTACTTTAAAAATATCTAAACAATTTGAACAAAATTTATATCCTACTGGTAAATGTTTTTCCATAACTCTATTAATTCTATGAACACCATATTCAAAACCCTTACAATTTTTACACTGAGTATGACCATATTCTCGATCATTTCTATTGAAATAATAATTATCATTATCTGGTAATTCTAATAAGCAATCTGAGCATATTTTAAATCCTTTTTTAATATCAAGTAGTTCATGATAATTATTTAAACTATGAAATTGGAAATTAGAATCTTTATTTCTACATTCCTTGCAATTACTAGAAAATCCTGTTTTATTACATCGCCCTGTTGTTTTGCTAAAATAGTATTCGTTTAATGGCAAAATTCTATCACACTTTGTACAATAGTGCTGTCCAGATTCATTAAACAAATTATTTTCTTTTCGTCCCCATCCGTATGATGAAGACCCTTCACATAATTTGCAATATCTATGGTATTTATCTTTTCCACCAGAATGAAAGAAATAACTATTTAAAGGTAATTTTTCTCTACATTTACTACACATACGAAATTGTCCATTGTAATTTATAAATTTTTCTTTCTCCCTAATAAATTTTTTATGTATAATATTTAGTCTTCTAAAATCAGATATACTATCTTCTTCCCAATAAAAATCTTCGAACATTTCCATCACTCCTTAAATTTATTAACTACTCCATCCAAAACATTATAAAAAGGCAACAAAAAAGAAGAGGGGAGTTTACCTCTTCTACTGCATTGCAATTGCAGATGTTGCCAAAGACTATCTGTTAAATATATTCAATCTATAAATCCACAATAAAATAAACCTACATTTCTATAAGTTTTCTTAAAATATAAATAATATTGATTTTATCTTTTAATAAAATATTATTCTTTTTTGTCTCCTTTACTCCATCCAATAGCATCTGTTAAAAACTTAAAAGAATCAGGAGATATTTTATTTATTTGTTTACTTAATTTAGGAATCATTTTATTAATTTCTACACTATCTGGAAGTTTTTCTACAAGTCTACTTAACTGTTTACTAATTACAGTTGCCAAACTATTATCGACAACTTGAATTTGTTCAATTTCTTTTCGCAATATATAATCAATAAATTCTTTTTCTGACTCAGGAATTAATTTTAGTATAGTATTAATTACCAAATTCTCTTTAAGTTCATCATATAATTCTAAAACATCTTCTACATCAAAATTTAAATTCGAATATTCATTTACCATCACATATTCATATGCAAATTCTTTTAAAGCAAAATCAATCTTTTTAATATTTCCATCAATAAGACATAAATTTAAAATTTTCTTAATTAATATTTTCTTTGCATTTAAAGATAAATAATTTTTAATTTCTAATTCAGAACCAAATATATACTCATTTTCTCTTATCATTTCAATTGTTAATAATTTTTGCTCTGTCATGTATCAACACTCCTTATTATTCGTAATATTCCATTATATTATCTAAATTAAGTTTAAGATTTTTTAAATCTTCTATTACTTTAATTTTGTATTTCCCCATAAAAATATCATAGTCATCTTTACTCCTTGAACCACTATCTCGCAAATATTGTTCTGCTTTAATAGTAGAATTATCAAGTTCTAGCGTAGAATAATTAATTGCAAATTCTTTAATATAGTCTTGAAAATCCTTTTCGTCTGCATTCTGTGGTTCCACCTTGTAAAAATCACGATATTGTGGATTAAAACCTACTTCTGATATTTTGTTACTTATTACTTGATTATATAAATCTATCGATACCTTAGTTACTTTATCTGCATCAATTGCAAAAGAAGGTGAAAACGATTTAATGTATTCTGATTTTAAATTTATAGAAGATGATGAATATTGTTTAGAACACCCTCCTAGTCCTAACATTGATATAATTATTAAAAAGTAACTAATTAATTTTTTCATGTTGCATACCTCCTTGTTCGATTTTATAGGTGCTTACATTATATTACAAACATATGAGGTATGCAAGTTTTAATTGAAACTCATTGTTATTTATATCTACTTTATATTTTTGACAATGCATTATTCATTTTATTCTTTACTCCTTCGCAGTTATTTTTTAAATCTGATGGATACAGTGCTATAAATATAATATTATCTAGTGAATTGTATATTTCGTTTTTCTGATGAGTCTTTTTCACATAGTTGACAAATATCTTATCTTTATTATTTTCAACATATAAACCATAATATTCAATATAAATTGGCTTATCTAATTGTTTTATCCTATTTTTAATAAATATTTTTTCAATAATGAAATCTGGACAACATTTTTTAAATCCATATATTTCTTTATCAACTTCTATTATATGTGAACCGCTATGCCTCCTTCCCATACTCATAATATACTCAAGACCAAAGTCTCTTTTAATATACTCATAAGCCATTTTTTCTTGAATGCTATCACATTTTGCACCATCAAAAGCGTATGTACTCCCAAAGTCATCTGGTTTCCACTCATTATCGTATTCGGGGAAAGCTAGGCAAGACCATTCATAATATGATTTAAAATTTTTATTTTTATGTTGATTAAATCTTGGATAAATTGTATTTATATATGTATTATTCATATACCTTGGCAAGTCTTCTTCTATGTCTATTATCAAATCATTCATACGATATATGACCAATTCTCTCAAGCAATCTATCAAATACTCTCTTGAGTAAGTTCCATTTTTAATCTGTACCCATTCCCAACTAAATAATATATTATTAACTTTTATTTCTGGATAAGTTTCTATAAGCGTGTCATACAGTGTATTATTATACTTATTGTAATTGATAACTATTTTACTGATTTTTAACATTGTAAAATATCGTTTAGTCCAATTTTTAAGTAAAATATTATCATTAATTACACTTAAGATGCTTTCTTTACATTCCTGTTCACAATACATCTTTATACGAGTTATTCTATTTTCTTTTACATCCCAAAACCCATCTGGTTTTTGTTGAAAATCAAAAACAGATATTACTCTTTTATGGATTGGATGTAATACATTATTATAATTAAAATACCATAAAAACATATCTGTGATTGAACAAAATCTAGTAACATATAGATTGTTAATTTCCTTATCGAACAATGATGTATTTCCGTTCTTTAATAAATCTATTATTTTTAAACTATTGAATTCAATCCATTCTTTAATTATATTGTTAGTATTCTCATCATTGTAAATATTAAAATCATCATCTATAAATTCATATTCTGGAAAGCATTGTTGAAACATCTCTTTCTTCGTAAAGAATTTAGAGTATATGCTACTAATAAACAAAGATGTATTCATGCGAACATTATATCTATCAATATCTAGAAAATCTTCTTTATTGATAAACTTCAATTCATTGTGAAATACATGTCTTATAATTTTTATCATGTTGTTAATTTCAAAACAAAAATCTGGCATCTTAGGTATCGTTCCCTCATGAGCATATTTCCACCACTGTGTTGGATTAATTTCAGTAACATCCCGTTCTAATATTATACCAATTTTTTTATAATGCGATCTCATTGTATATTTACTATTGCACTTTTTACACTGATAGAGAAGTCCAAATCTGTCTGTTTTAGAATTAGTAAAGAACTCTTCTGTAAAAGGAAATTCCTCACAACAGTCATTGCATATCATTTTTTCTGGTCTTAAATCAAGTCTGTAGATATATTTATTTAAGTTTTCCATATTGCTAAAATATTTTTTATAATAATCATAACTTATGTATCCATCTTTTATTAACATATCATTAAAAGTTGGGAATCTATTATTTTCTTCACAATACCTAATCATACAATTTATTAGTGTTTTTCCAATATCATCTAAATTATAATAAGCATCTGTTAATTCATATATTATTGATTTATTATCTAACGATATCGGTATTAATAATATATCAAAAGGATAATTGTTATTTTTGTAATGTTGCATGTCGAATTTTTCTTGAAATACATATTCGTAAAAGTCAAAATGTTTATTATCAAACTTCCCTTTAATTAATCCTTGATACAATTTGTATTCATGTGCCAAAGCATTAAGTCCATAACTATATGCCTCATAAATGGTGTAAATGTTTTTATCGTTTGCGATGTTTTCTTTAAACCATTTTATTGCATCGTCAAGATTACTTTTAGAATCAAAATAATGATTAGTAGTAGATTCTTGATATTGCCAAATTTTAAAATCCGTATTAAATATGTTATTAATTAAATTTACAATATCAATAACCTTTTTATTTTTTCTTAATCCATAGAGCTTATTATTATCCAATGTTGAAAAATTAAAATATTTTAATATATCATATGTATCCCAATTTAATTTTTCTTTAAAAAGATATGTTAATAATATTTCATGATGTTTTTCTTTAGTATAAAAATCATTAGGAAACATTAGTCTTTCTCCTGATAGAACATATTCATATATTTGTATAATTTCTTCTTTGGTTAAATTCTCAATACGTGATTTTCTGTTAATCTTTAATATCTTATATAATATTTTCTCTATATTCGATATTGGTTTGTCATAGTGTTTTGACAATTGAGTATCTGACATTACTCTTGACAAACTTTTAATCTCATCCAAAATATACTCGTACCAATTATTATTTATCAGTTTATTTATTTCTTTTAACTCTTTAGTCTCACCCTTAACATTTTCCAATTACAACAACTCGCTTTCTTATTTTTATTTTATTGTCTACTCGCCCATAATTATAAAAACTAGCAAGAAGCGATGTGCGAGTTACATCTAATAGTGGGTAATTAGGCCACTATCTCCTGCTAGTAAAACTATCAAATTAAACTAAAACTAAGGGAGAAATTTAACACTCCTTGTGTTTGATGGTGCGTCATATATTTGACGTAGGGGCAAGGTTATACCTACCTTAATTTTTTCAATCACAAAAAGAATCCATATTTCTATGGATTCTTCTCTAAATCTATGGTATAATCCTACTTACATGAATTCATTAAAAACCCTAAAAAGTTTGTAGCTCTAACTGCAAGCTTTTCTTTTTGTCTAAAATCCTCTTAATAAACTCCAATGCCTTCACTGTACACAAAGTTGTGCAAATATTTGTCACACCATCACGAGTCCTTCTTGGGATAATCTTAACTTTGAATAAATTGGCCTCAAGATATTGAGCATATGGTAGATTCCAATTAAAACCATTGTCAGACAGTACATGTTCTTCTCTCAATATTTTCATGAGTGTATTTCTTCCGCAAAACCCAAATGTATTAGCAACTTGTTTAAAATTCATTAAATCTTTTTGATCAATTAACTCATCATAAATCTCAACTTTTGGTCTCTGCTCTTCTAATTGTTGCTCGACAAATAATCTCTTTTGCTTCTCTTCTTTTAACTGATTTGCCAATTGAATAATAAAATCTGGATCATTTAAAGTCTTTTCAATTACATCTTCGGTCATATAAGCACCATGTTTACGGATAGAAGGGAGCACTTCAGAAGTAATCCATTTTTTAAATAACTTTGCTTCAGGCAATTTAGAACCGATTATTGCATTATATAATCCACTTTCATTTATTAAAGTTGATTTCATATTCATACCCTCCAATTTGTCGGATATGATTTCATCACTATCCAATCGCTTAGTCATGGCATTTGTTTCAGAATATTTGAGTATATCTGATATATCTTTTGCAACAAACCAAAACTCTTCATTTCTGATAAATACTCTAATGTTACCAAATTTATCATTTTGAAATAATGTTAATTTACTCATCTATCTCACCATCCTTATAGCCAAGAAATTCCAACAAACAATCTTCACAAAAATCGATCACAACACGTTCATTATCCCATTGACTACCATAACTTCCAATCTGATTTATTTGCCAAGATGGGATTAAATGTCTATCTAACAATTTGTCACATTTCTTGCAAACCATAGGTTTTTCACTAATAGCAAAATCAATTTGACATTCATTTAATAAACTAATAGAGAATACTGATTCATAGATATTTCCACCTTCAAAATAATTAATCTCTTTAATAGTATCTTTAGGAATCATCATTTCCTGAAGAGTTGGTTTATTAATATTTATGTCATAAAACTCTAGATTATCTCCATCATCTACTAGTCGAAACATTTGATATGTATTCATAGACTGGATAGGAGAAGATAAAAATACCTGTACTTGCTTACCACTATAGGCATCTGAGATACTAACTAGTTCATTATAATTGATTTCACGCATATTTCTAAACAATCCCTTATCTTTTAAATGTTAAGGCCGAATTAATCTTCCTTACATTTACTAGTATAAGGGATTGTTTAGAAATATCCAACTAGGTTAAACAGGCTAATTCAAGCATATAGCAAGATTATACCTCTTTATCTTTAATTATCTACTTCATGCTTAGTATTTTGCAATATTTCTTTATTCTCAGGTAGTTCAATAACTTTTTCTAATTCAATTTTACAAAAATCAGATAATGTCCTTTTATAATGTTTGGCTAATATCTCAAGATCGCCCTTTAATTCTGCTGTAGTCACTACTCCTACTTGTATTCTCTGCTTCTTACCTGTTGTTTGATTTACTTTATTAAACCTTGGCATTCTATCTCATCCTTTCTTCTCTAGTTATTATACCAGAAACTCATATGTTGTAAAAACACATATGTATCTTAAAAGAAAGATGAGTCCTAAAAGTGAGATATCAATACTTTTTTATTTATGGATTAATTATATCATTATCTCCAACGTTGTGTCAAATAATTTTATTTATTAGTTTATATAATAATTTCTATATAAATACAGAGGAGGGTGGAGTTTTCCCCATTGAGTTTATAACTCTCAATTTTTATCCTCTGCAAAACTAACAAAACAAGAATATATCCAACCAACAACTCTTCATACGTCTTAATAAATTCCTGAGAACTAACTATCTTAATATCATTTTTATCATTTATCCCTAATACGTGCATGCCACTTCTAAAATCATTACTGATAAGATAATTGGCTTTTCCCTCGATCGCACACTTCAGAAACATCTCATCATAAATATCATTAATTTTTGGACATAATGTTTCTGAAGTATCAACAGATATTGCCAAATAAAACATCTCAGCTAAATTTTGCATAAATGGGATTCTAGATTTATCACTACTCATATTTGATATACAATAATTTTTCGCTACATATAGGAACTCTCCAATAGTATCTTGTGAAAATAATAATCTCAAACTATTAATAGAAATTAATTCAAGAATGTAATTGCAACTACCTAAACCGTCTATCCATGAATTCAAAAATATATTGGTATCAACAACCACTCTTGGACGTATTCTTCGTTTATTTTTCATATCTTTTAATTCCAATTGATTTTCTTGCTTGCTCTGGGGTAATTCCCTTTTCTTTCATTGAAGATTGAATTATATCTCTCATAGTATTAATACATGTCATTGGTTTTTTATACTCATATTTCACTATTACACACCTCGCTTTCGTACGACAATTTTTCTTTCTGACTTTTCTAACCATCTTCATAATAAATTCCTCTTTCAATGAATTATTCGATAATTCAATTATATCACAATAAGGAATCAAGGGGATAATAAAATCCCCCATAATTTTCAAATTAACTTAATCAAAACCTTCACAACCTCATTAAAACAAACATCAAACATTTCCTAACAAAACCTCTAACCCAATTCTCTTTTAGAATTTCAACACCACAATCATTATCATAATTCCAACTCTCATATTCTTCTTCAGCATAATAATCTTCATACTCATCATCACAATAATAATCCCTACAAGGAAACTCAATAATTACTCCCATACTAAACCAACTTCGTCTAAGTCAATAATAACCATATTATCCACTCTTCCACTACCAACAAATTCATTATGTATTAAAATAACTTCATCTAAATCAACTTCTGAGACTCCAAATCTAACATCTAACCCAATATTACCAATTTTTAATTCTAAAGCCTTGAGCACATCATTACACGCCTCAAATCCTATATATCCTCTACATTCCTCACTGAAAGTTCTATAAGAAATATACAAATTATCACCATCTATTTTCTTAAAGCAATCCCTGCGAACAAAGTGATTATTCTGGTCTTTTACCACATAAATCATTCTTTTCATTTTATGTATCCCCTCTACTCTAATATTTTCAGGTGATTGTTTATCAATCCCTTAATACTATTATAGATAGAGAAAGTGATTCTGTCAATATAGAAAATGATATTAATAATATCCATTCATTAAAGAAAATCTATATCTATTCTTTCCTCTTGATCATTTTCAAAATAAAACAAATCTCCAATTCTTACTTCAAATATCTGGCATAATCCCACAGCATAAATTAATCTCCAATCACTACGATTGTTCAAAAGTTGCACAAGTGCTTTATATTCTATTTTAAATCCATTCTCATTAAACTTTTCAACTAACCAAGGAATTTTTCTACCATCTAATTTAAGATTTATTTGATATCTGTCGCATAATATTTTAAGACCAGTAGTATTAGTAGAAATTTCAATTTTCTTAATTTTAGGTTCAATTATCATAATTATCTAATCACTCCTTATCCTATCTATTATACCAGAAACCCATAACCATTAAAATATCTTTATCACGCAAGAAAGCAAATAATCTAGTACGTCCCACTTTAAATGATTTTGCAACAGCATTCATACTTTGACTTCCATTAACTTTCCTTCTTAACTCTAACTTTCTTCTCCTTAACCACAACATTCTTAACCCATTCTAACTTCCCAGTCTTAATAAAATGTGTTAATCCAACAGCGTATGCGTCCGATTCATCCTCATTCTTAAAAACCACATCAGGATATCTTTTCTTAATCTCTTCCTGCACTTGTTTCTTAGTAGCATTTCCACTTAATATTGCCTCTTTGACGGTTTTAGGAGGGTAGTATATCTGATCACAGTCGTAAAACAACAAGTTTGTTACACCATGGACCCGATAAATTACCTGAGTTGCCATATTAAACCTACTAAATCCTCTTTCAATTACAATTACTTTTGGTGGATATTTATCTCTTAATTCCATTAATTTATCATAAATTACTTTGAGTCTTTTACCATGAGATTGACTTTTCTTGGTTTGTATAGAATCAATTAAAATTGGATTCATATTTTCATCAAATATACAAAATCCTGTTGACTCCATTGACAAATCATATGCATGTATGTAATTAATTTTATCTCACTCCATATCAAAACAAAGGCACAACCAAATATATGATTATGCCTTTACTATATTTTATTTGTTCATAAAAGATTTAAGATTGTCAGGTGTATCATCTATATAATAAATTTTGTATTTACGAAGGTTGTCTCTATTTGCGTTTTCATTTAGTTGCCTTTGAATACCTCTGGTACTAATATTTATTTCTTCACAACAACGAGTTTGATTGTTCCAACACCCTAAATAATTATTATTTTTATCAAATACTACAAAATCTTTAGTATTCCTTACCTTACTAATTCTGTTTTTCAGATTTTCTTCTGTAAATTTATCTTTATAAATGAGAATATAATCACCAACAGAAGGTCTTCTATTTTTTAATGATTGATTAAGATCCCCCGTGGTCATATCGTTTTCGACACAAAATAAAAATCTATTGTCTGATTCCTCAATGAAGTTACCAAGTTTATCAAATACTAAAAATATTCTATCGTCATGTTTTGTACGTAAGTATTCAATACGTTCTTCTTTTGATGGTGTATGGTTTTTCTGACCACCAATGGTCATATTATACCCTTCATGCCCATAAGTGTTAAAGTGATCAATCCAGTATGTTTCTTTATAATCAAGTTCTTCAGGAGAATCTGCATAATCGATGACTTCCCATAAAAAATTTTCTATGCCGTATTTCTTCATTGCTTTTTGGAATGTAAATTTTTGTTTACTAACAGAATTAATATGCTCCTTTTTCCTTTTTTCTAGAGTACATGTAGTTTGACCGATGTATCTTTTATTATTTGTTAAATTTTTTGCCGAATATATTATACCATAATAATCCAATATATCTCCTCGTTCCTTTTTACACATAGAGAAAGAGAGTGCAAATCGCACTCTCTTTTGTAATATTTTATATTTGCTTTTGTCGTAGTTTATTGTCAACTACGCACTAGTTTATCTTTAGGATTGCACTACCGTATCCACCCGTTACGCTAATTGCGATACCGTCAGGCGTTACTATTGTACTCCCTAACGTAAAGTTTGCCGACTTTTCAACAACGGTTACTGTTTTTCCTACAAACTTTTGAGGTAATACGAGTACCTTGTTAAGATCAACATGATAGTCAAGCATCAAGTAGATAGTATCACCGACATAGTACCAAGACATATTGGTTGCCGTTGGATCAAGATTGTAATTAATGGGACATCTAAAAGCGACAATATCAAAATTAGAGTTTGCATTTACTGTATAAGGATATGGATAATCTACACTCGCACCTGCGACAGCCTTAGGATATTGCTTCTTAGATGTAAATAGATTAAAAGCGTCTGCATTAGCTTTCGTTTTCCTTGTGGTAGGTACACCTAGCCCAATCTCTGGACAATAACCAAGGATAAAACCAAAGTTATTATTCTTCGCCCCACCTGATGTTTTGGCAAACTGAATAAATCTGTCAGGGGGGGAATTGGCATCTTCCCACCATGCCGAACTCATATTAATGGCATTTGCTAAAGCTGTAATGTCCTGAATAGTCTTAAAGTTATACAACACTGAATTAACGGTTGTTGGCAATGTCTTTGGTACATATTGTTGTAATGTTCCACTCGTTGGAATCGGTAAAGGACTTGACTGAATAAACCCAAGATAACCCATTGTGATATTTTTATTGAGTCTTAGTGATTGCGAAATGGTGCATGATCCGTTATCGCCAAACCTGTAGTTAATAGCCACTCTTGCACTATCAGTAATGGCTAGACTTGTGAAGTCGGGTTGTACGGCACCTCCTACACTTGCCCTCACAAACGCCAGTAACGCAGGAGTATCAGTAATATCATAGGTGTGTACTACGTCTAAGTAGTCACAATAATAAACTCCATTAAGGGTTATTTCAGTCTTACCATTCAATAGCAATTTCTTAACTTGATTTTTAATTGAAGGCCAAAGTTGGGAAACAACATTAGTGGTTATAGTCATTGCTGTTGTATGGGTTGCACTTGCTGAGTGAGTCAAGGTAGTACCTACGATATTTGCGAATGCCCAAATATCAGTGACCGAACTATTTTCAGAGAGCATCCACAAAGTATTAGCATCGACAATCCGTATGATATAAAACTTTGTTCCACCGCTATCCGTCCATTCAGAGCCGACATCTTGAACGGTCTTGCCGTGTGCTGTAACGGTTATTTTTTGAACAGAGTTAGTGCCATGCCCTGCACCAATATAAGTTCCGTTATAATTAGCAGGAGCAATGTTATCAAGATTATCCTTTAACAGTGTCATCGCTGCTGTTGGAATATCTGCATCGGCTACTGTCTTTGCCACAAGTGCATACTTATTAAACTCGAAAGATTGATTACTCCCAAAGACTACCGTAGAAAGAACAAGGGATATTTGCTCTATAAGATCGTTTGTAGCATCCCAAGGAGTTCTAAGGAATATGTTACTACCGCTTTTAATAACTTTAAGCGAACCCTTTATAGATTGAACGTCATTCAGTACATTGCTATACTCTGTAGGCATTGAAGCGACCTTTAACGACTCATTTGACGCTATATATGCACTACCTATTTGGACAACGATAGAGTTTTTAATCCTATTGAAATCATCAACAGTATGTGTCGCATTCGGGAATATAATCACACTTTCCACAAAAGCAACAGGCGAAATAGAGGATAATGTAAAGGTTATTTGCTTCATACCATCAGCGTTTACAATTGCCGTAACACTTATCCCAGTAGCAATGGGATAAGTTGAAACTGCCGAACTATTGCCAATAAAAACTAAGCCATTATCGTAACATCTTAATACAGGGTCAATTCCATTTTCTGTGTTAGGTATGGATATTGTGTATGTTTGTCCTGCCGAAACAGGCATCTTCCCCAATAGGGCAGAGTCTACATTATCAATTATCCCACCCCACGAATATAAGCTCGTTTTACCATTTACGGCAATGCTAGGGTTATAGACGTTTGCTACTGCATTAGTGGAAAATACGTTTTCTAAGTAGTTCGCAGTTTCAGCCAAATGCGTAGCAAATTGTGCAGGAGTTACAGCCCCTTGTAATGGATTACCCATATTAAATCACCTGCCATTTAACTTGCATTGTTGCTCCTACAGACAATTTCAAGTTATAAGTTAACCCAGAAAGCAAAGATATATCAAACTCATACCATGCATTAGCAACTAAATTTATCCCACTATTTAATGTGCCAGAAACACCATCTACGACCAAAGATAAAACCCCTGCTGTATTTGTCATTACCTGTAAAACTGATTTTGAGTATTTTGTAGATGTGTAATTTGCGGTAAGTATATTTGTATTTGCTGTAACTACAACGCTCGTTTGATTATTCACTAAACTTCCAACTACAGTAGCATTAACAACTTTACTAGGTGCTTCTAACGGAGTAGTCCTAGCTTTTACAGTAACACTAGTTCCAGATGCCCAAGTAACTCTTGCTCTAACACTTTTTAATCCTGTAACAACTGATCTATATAATCCAACTACGGTTGCAGTTGTTGCAATTACATTTCCTCCCATTTGAGTTGTATTAATTGGATACCAAACTGAATCATCTGTAGATCCTTCAAAAGTTATTGTTCCGACAAATGTTCCTTGAATGTCAAAAATACAAGTAGACATGCCAGAAACATCTAAAATTGCACCATTTGAAGTTGCTGATACTGCAGATTGAAGTATTGCTGTTGTGGTTGCTCCTGCTGATAGATTTACATTTACTCCACCATTAGCACCTTTTACTGGTTCAAATGCTGTTCCTAGTGCATTTTGATATTGTGGTATTTGATGACCTAAATCATCTTCTATTAAGATTGTCATTGTTTGTTTTCACCCTTTCTTTTATTTTTTAGATTTTTGTTTTGGTTTGGTTTGGATTATTGGTTGGTTTGACTTTAGATTAGTAGATAGGATATAAAATAGTAAAAAATAAGAGGAAAGAAAGACAATTTGGTTGTCTGTCTTTCCTCTTATTTATGGGATGAGTGATTGGGAACAATTATAGACTTTGCAAATGTTTATAATTGTTTTTGTTTTTATGCTGGATATCCATATTTTATTTTTACTTTATTCCAACTAATTTTCCATTTCTTCATATATGCTTTTTCTGAATACTTAGAAAGATCATTAAACTCTCTTCTAGTTGGATATTTATCATTTTTAATAAAATAACCATCAAATACTCTTCTAAATTCTACCTCTTTTTCTTCATCTGTATATCCAGAATTCCTACCGCCTATAGCTGAAATTTGAATCATTCTATCTTTCTTGTTTTTCTCGTATTCTTTTAAATCATCCTTATTATCTATGAAATTTAATATGAATTCATCATAACTATTAGTACTAAAGTAATTATAATATGATGACAGAGAAATACTTGTCAATTCCATAAATTCTTTAAAGAAAGGTATTTTATTTAAAGAATTTTTTACATCATATAAATTTCTTTTTAATCCTTCAAAATTATGTTGTTGGTGAGATCCTTTAAATCCACAAGAATCTTTAATTTTTTCTATTGTATATTGTTTGATTAAATCCTGCGAAATATATTTATGTAAATCAATAAATACCTCAAAACTACAGTTATATTCTTTATAATAATTATTTAGATATTCATCACAAATATATTTGAATACTTCATCTTTCTTACCATATTTATCTAATACGTCTATCCAAGGCATTTTAAAAACTCCCGTAAAACTCATGGGGTTTACGCCAGATACATCCTTAAATTTAGTTGTAGTAAAATTTTCTGGATTAGGATATTCTGTCATAATTTCATCAAAAATATTATCCAAATCTTCTTCTGAATATGTTTGGTTATTTTCTAAATAATACTTTCTAGCATATTCTTTAGTTCCTATAGTCTGTTTTTTAGGAGGACGATTTTTAAAGACTGATTCTTTCTTTACTTCATCAATATCAAATATACTATTTTCATTATCCATTGACCAAGATATAAACTGTTCTTCGGTATTATTCCCGTATCCGTAATTATGATGAAATTCTTTATGACAATCCGTACAAAGTGTAACCCCATTAGTCACATCTATTCTACGACTTATACACCAATTATATCCATCTAAATGATGAGCATTAAGATCACCATATTTCTTTTCTCCACAATTTTGACACGTATAGTTGTCACGCTCAAAAACAGAATAAACCCAATCGGCATATCCATAAATATTCCTGGTTACTCTAGCGTCAGAATTTATTATTTTAGGTTTTGACTTTTTTATTTCTTTAAGTTTATCTAAATAACATTGCTTACATCGACATCCAGAAATGAAATTTGAAAAAGATATATGTACGGGATGTCCTTTATCACAAAGCATATACAAGTTTAGATTATTTTTATGTACATTTTACTTAATAATTTCCATCCAATATTAGTTTCAACTTCTATTACATTTTTGACGTATTCATATGTATTTCTTTTTGACATTAGCATCTTCCCCCTTCTGATTAAAGGAATAAATGGGAAGAGAGACTGTTTATCAGAATCACAGCCTCTCTTAATTACTCTTATAAATCTGGCCTGACCTATAAAAAACCATATTTATTTATTTCTTATCAAACATTTTAGTAATTTTTACTTCATCGGTAAAATCAACATCTTCCCAAGAAATCTTTACGTCTTGAGGACTGAATAACATTTTAATGTATTCTTCTTCTCCAACAAATTCTGTAGTGCCATCTGTAAAATATAACTTACCATCTTTCTTAATGATACGATAAACTTTATTCATATAAACACCTTCTGGTGGATTTGCAAAACAAGTATAAAATAATTTTACTTCATCAAATTTTACCATAATATATCCTCCTATTAGACCTCTACATAGTGCATCATATTACCAGCACTATCTGCAAGGATATCCCACTCGATAGAGAGTTTACATACGTTATCACTGTCCATCGTGATAGAAGCATTTGATTTGGGCTTAACATTAAGTAATTGATATTGAACGAATTTATCTGCTTGATCTGTTCCTCTTAGTGCACTATCTGCATAAATTTTGTATCCACCTGGAAAGCTCACATTGTCTACAGTAAAACTACTAACAGCAGAATCGACTAAATAATAAGCAACAACATATCCGGCATTAGCAAAAGTAGTTGCGTTGAATGTTAGGGCTAATGTACTCACAGAGTATGTATTTGGAGTAGTCGCAGGAGTTCCTGCCGTTTGTTCTACGCCTTGAGAAACCATATCCGCATTTAGCGTAAATATAGCTAAAGATCCAGCTTTCGGGGCTACCAAAAGACTAGCTCCAGCACCTCCTGCTTGAACTGCAAGGACTTCTCTTTTTGCGATAGACATAGTTTTACTAGAAATTGAAGTACCAAATAGAATTGATAACATCTTAGTTTCAAAAATTTCCATTTCAGTTTTAAAGGTACCTTCACGATTTTTGTCCCATCTAATCGCCTTGGTTGTTTTGTTGTAGGCGTATACGGCGTCCGATGTAAAATCAATTGAACTAGTTTTGGCATAGTTGCTATAAAGTACAGGCTTCGAAGTTAATTGAGATATGATTTGTAAATTTGCAGAGTCTTTAATCCCATATAACATTTTTATTATCCTCCTTCTGTATTATAATTATTTATTAGTTATATAATAAAGAGTTTATACAACTCATTATTCTTGTGGTTTGTAGTCAATTCTTATTGTTTCAGTCCAATGTTTGCCTTCAATTAAATCTTTTTCTCCAGAAATTAGATAAATACTAAAACTATCTTCATAACTACTAATTCCCATAATGGTTTTATAGCAATTGATTATTCTCCATAAAGACCATCTCTCTATCATTTCCATCGGGATATGATACTTACCACCAAATTCACAAACATTAAGAACATCCTCTAATTTTAATTCGTTTTTAGAGGCAAACCGTTTTCTTCCAGCTTGTAGTTTTTCCCATATATCTCTTTGAATATCATTTGCAAAAACTTTTTTTTCTGTTTTTTGACGTTCTCTCCCACATATTTTCAATATAGAATTTGCAAGCTCATCAAAATTATCCCTATTCAGCCTACCATTAAATCCTTTGAAAAATATTCCTTTGTCATCAAAATCAATCTTAGCTTTACAAAAAAATTCTAATGATGAAATTAAATAAGACATAAATTCTTCCGAACTACATAATAAATCGAAATTGGCGATTCCTTCCTTTTGTTCATCTGTTAGTTCTTCAGAAATATTATCGATTGTAATATAATAAGGTAAAAGCAATTTTTCAAATTCTTCTATTCCAAATTCTAGAATTTCTTCAAAACTTGGCTGACTAATAATACAAACATCATAAAATTTTATAGGTTTTTGTGCTTTAAGATACAAATTATATTTATCCATAATATTTACCAACTACTAAAATCAAGTATTTTAAATACTATGTAATGCCCAATAAAATTTTCATCAATTGGCATATCACTACGTTTAACAAACTCAAATTTACCTATTCCTCTGTCACTAAATATTTTATCTAGCTCATCTCCAATATAGTCATATCTGATACCATAGTCGCTTATTTCTAAACTGTTGGGAATAATTATGTAGAAATAAACAAGTCCTGATTGATATGTTAAACTAGTTTTTTTAAAATCAACATACATTGATGTGATATACGGTAAATCTTTATTTGTCTTTGCGGTAATATTATTTGTTAGCATTATCTGTTGTCTTATCAACACATCAGGATTATTTAAAATAATATTTTGTTCTAAAGTAGGAATTACATCCAAGAAATCTTTATCTGGGATAATCAAAGCTTTAACAATACCTACATTATTAATAATCTTTCTAACAATTTGATTCTTGATTTCAGTTAATGATTGACCATAGTTTTGCAATTCTTAACCCCCTTGATACAAATTAATAATACTTATGCAATAGACAACACATCCTTTAAGGAGTTTAGATATCCATCTAAAATAGATTCAATCTTATTAAAATCCCAATACCAAATTTCAAGAAAATTAATATTATTTTTCAATGCATATTCTTTCTTGCGCCTGTCGTGTTCAACTTGTTTTTCAAAGTCTTTTTTAGTCTTATGAATACCTTTGCAAAATCTCTCATGCATTTCTCCTTGATATTCTATAAGTAAATTGTATTGCTTTAAATAAAAATCATAAGAAAGACTTCCATTGTTTATTCCTACTAATCCTTCAAATTCTTTTTGTGGCATAAAAAGAATATTTTTTAACATAAAATTTTTAGAAATTCTTTTTTCGCCTTTGGATTTACTACACTCTGGGCAACCAGAATTTTTATCGTGGCGATTTTTTACAGTAGATGGCCATTCGTGACTACATTCACTACATATCCACCAAACTTTTTTGCTGGTTCCTGTAATTACATCAAAAGGCGTTAACACACCGTTTTTAACTGGGTGCCACTCTTTTGATAATTCGGGATTTAGAGTTGCGAGGCAATTACTTAAACCCGCTTGATGTCCTGAACAGTATGGGCAACCACACTCATCCTTAATATCTCTCCATGCACTATAAAAAAATTCGTTGCACTTTAAACACTTGAATTTTAACTTTTTTATAGAGTCAATATAAATATTATCAATTAATTCGAATTTTTTATTATTCTTAACCAACCATATTTTTATGTTACTATGAGAATGAATATTTAAAGAATGTACAAACATTGGCAGTCTTCCAGATTGTAGTTTGTTCCATGACGTTGTATAAAGATACCCATCAGAATCGATTAGGTTTAAATTTTTTTCATAACTTGTATTCAAAACAATTAAAGTAGTGTTGGATATTTTTAGAAAATTATTTATATTGTCAAGACTAAACTCATTAGAATAGTGAACCTTATGTAGAATAGTAGAATGAAGTAATCTTGCTAATGTAGTAGAATATAAATAACCTTCTTTGTCCTTTAAAAGAATCTCGCATGTATTACTTATATATTTATCAGTTAATAATTCATGTTCAGGGAAGTTAATCTGTAAATACAATTTAATATTTTGTAATGTAAAAATATTACTAATATGAAATTTTGGAGGAATTTGATTATGAATAAATTTATTTAATGTTTGACTATAATAATATTCATCTTTGTCTTTGAATACTAATTTTGTAACAACATTTGTATATTCACTTGTAATTAATTCATATATGCTATTTTTAAAAATATTAAAAACTTCAATATATGTATATTTTCTCATATTACCTCCAAATAAATTTTTATTAAAATAGATTAATTATCTTTATTTGTTTTTCTGTATAAATAGAAGAATCATAGGACAGTGAAGCCCTAACAATAATATATTTATTAGATGCACTTGATGAACTACTTGCTAATACTGTACAAGTTTTGTCGTTTGGAGTTATATTTGCATAGATACTAGAACTTTCGTCTAAATTATAAATACTCCACACAAACGATCTAGTCAAATCAACAATGCCATTATTCATGGCAGAGGCAGTTAACTCAATACTTCTGCTTAATTTTAAAGTAGAATCTGTCGGCGTAATTACAATGTTGTAATTATCAATCTGATTTATGTTCCCATGAATAGTAATACTGGCACTTGCATTACCAAAATTAGCAACAATTATTACATCACCAGTTCCGACACAAGTTATTAACCCCGTATTGCTAATAGTTGCAATACCTAAATTTGCAGAGGAGTAAGCAACAATAGGATTACTAACAATTACACCATTCTCTTTACATAAAATACTGAGTTGTAGAGTTGCATTTGTATAAAGCAAAGATGCTTCGGTTCCATTTAAAATGTAAATTTCTTTTACAACTTGATGAGAATAATAGTTAGCAATCCCCAAATCTTCATTATCATCCGCACTAATAGAATTTTCCTTAATTCTAATAGTTAGCAACCCAACATTTTCAATATTACTAACTCCTAAAACAGCATAAGCACTACCACTCAATATAAACCTTGTATTTAAATCAATCTTTAAACTATCTACACTACTAGGACATACGATTAAATACTCATCCGATGCTAAAGACATAAACTTATTTACATCTAAACCTATATTTCCTTTACCTACAACGCATGGAATTTGATATAATGTATTTAGAGTAGAATCATTTATGTTGTTTGAGTAGAATTTTAGGGTGTTGTTAGATTTAATCATACTTGCGGTTTTATATGCTTGTAAATCATTAATATTGCTAACAATAATCCATTTATCATTTTCCCATTCCACTATAGATCCAGTATTAGCAACTGCCTCAATTGGCATATGAATAATATTATCAACTTTATCTCTATTTAAAGGATTTAAGTGTGATTGAATTATAACTTGTGTTACAACATCATCAATTATCACACTTTTACCTTCTGCACTATAATATCTGCGAATATCATAATTTGATTTTACATCAGATATTATTTCTTCTTTAGAAGAATAATCAGAACTATCACTTATCCATTTTTTTCTAACATCCACTAAAAATCACACCTTTGTTATAAACAATAATTATTCAGCTTTTGCCAAACCTTCAATTCTAATAGCAGAAGTGTCAACATTTGCTTTATAATATAATTTAGTAAATGGCACAGCAATATTTTGTCTAGATTCTCCTGCTTTTAGGGTCATTAAATTTCCTCCTGCCGAAGCTGAAACCACATCAAACGAAATTGTAACCGTATTAATTGAGTCGTTTACAATAAGATTAATAAATGCCATATCTAATGAAACATTTTGTTCGAGAATATTTGCCGTTAGTGAACGCCCGATAAAGTTTGTCATTATTAAATCACTCCTCTTAATTATTTATTATTTTAGTATATTTTATTTATTTACGCTTTAGTTGCATTTACTACAGTTTGATTCATTGCATATATTACATATAAACTTGAACGTCCTGCTGTTCCTGTTGCACCAGTTGTCACTATAGTCGCAGTAACAGGCCCACTAACAGTATATTTCTTAAATAAACCTTTATATGCACCAGTTCCAGTGTCTTTCGCTCTGGACGAAATTCCACCTGCACCATTTACATCTGCTACAGGAGCAGTCTTTACATCAACATTTACAATATAACCATCTGCATCCTCAGTATCGCCTACATTTAGTGTGGCTGTTCCACTATTATTCCATACTACAGAATTCTTGAAAATTACATCAAGCACTATAGCATTTGCAGGAATAACCACTGTTGCCACATATGTACCGGATACTGCTGTTTCTGTAAAACTTCTTGATTCAATTAATTGAATGCCAGTATTATTAGGAGTATTATCAAGTTTGCTTAGTTCTACTTCTGATACTTTGTTAAATTTAGAATCACTATATCCCATTTTCTTTCCTCCTTTTCTTAATTTATATTTCTAATGAATTATTACTTAATTACATAATTTCCCTTTCATAGTTAGGCATTCTCTTGATGAAATTGCTTATACTAAGAATCTCTCCTCTTAATTCTGGAAAATCATGTAAAGAAATACCAAACTCTTTCTCAATCATATGCATTAGATTATTTATTTTTAAATACTCTTTCTTGCATAGATTTTCAAAAGTCATTTCGCAACTTGGTGTTTTAATCAGAATTTGTTTATTGTTATTTATATTTTTGTTACTAATTTTAACATTATTCAATTTTTATCACCAACTTATTAAGAATTTACATAAGAGTAAAATTCTTGCCTAAAATCTTCAATTTCTTCCTTTAAATTATCCAACATTAATGAATAAACCTTATATTCATCCACTTTATTTGATAAACGATTAAAATCTTTTGTTCCAATAGTCGTTTTTAAACGAGATAATGGTTTTAATAAATACTCTAAATATGATTTTTTCATATTTAATGATATTAATTCAATTTCATCTATATCTAAATTGTAAATTGTTATTCCATCATATGTTTTACTTATAGCTAAATTAAAATTAGTTTTATCTGTATCAATAAATGTAACTATAATATTATCTATATCTGTTTTTGTAATTGTTAACATTGGATTCTCAATATTATTTAATGAAACTGTATAATTTAATTCTATTGCAGATTTTATTTTTGTTGCAATTTGTAATTTAGTATCTGTGTTTAATAGAGCAATTGTATATGTATCAGAATTAATTTGAAGAGTAATATCTCCACTATTTGATATTACGTCATAGACTATCAAAACTGCATTGTTAGAATACAAAGTATAACTTAAATCATGTGGTGTAGTTTTGTAACTATACCCTAATGCAGTTTCAAAAAACTCAAAAACTAAATCTTGTTTGTAAGTAAAATCCACATCTGATACTTTTATAAAAAATTTATCATATATTTTTTGGAGTAAAGTTCCCAAACTAATATCACCTCGATTTGATTTAAATTATTATATTTATTCTTTATCATCTGGACTGTCAGTTTTAAATGAGAGATTTGTGTACTCTGTTAAGTATTGGATTTTGTCATAGTCATTTATCTTATTTTTCTTAGCATAATTAACTATTTTAGATTTTTCTTGATTTGTGATAATGTTTTCAATTACATGTTTTTTGAAAGTGCTGAATGTTTTGTATTCAAATATTTCTTTGCATTTTTCATCGCTTAGAATTAATTGAGTTCTTTTTTCTTCTTTATTGTCAAAACCAAGGTGTTCTCTCATTTCTGGATTTTCTATGTAACAACGGGCGTGTGATCCGTCCCCTGTCCCGATGAAGAAGAGATTGTTATTTTGCACTTGTGTTTCGATTTCCATATTTGGGATGTATACTGTCTGATTTGCTTTTATGAATTCATCTCCGTCCATACTATATCTTTCCCATGAGATGTTCCAATCACATAAGTTTTTTACCTTTGAACGACTGTTCATGTCAATTGCCATAATTATTTATTCCCTCCATTATTTTAACCCTTTTTATTTATTGTTTTTATTGTTTATTTTATTGTTTTTAGATTACTTCTTTAATTTGGATATCTATTGGTTTGATTTTTCTTAGTTCGCCAAAATCATAATCAAATTCGCCTTGAGAATTAATTATTTTTGAATTGTCAATGTCGAATTTTATGTAATGATGGTTTTGATTTATATATGTACGTGCGTATGATAAGATTTCTAGAAGTTTTTGATCTGATGGGATTAGGTCTTTGGTTGAGATTATACGAATTTCTTTCCAGTGAGAACGAAATAAAGAGTACCATCTATTTCTTTGCTTTTTATCAAATTCTGCTTGAGTTAATCCACCCAATTTAATAGACAACCAATGTCCACCAAAATCACATTCACAATAAATCATTTCTTCTGGAAATGCTATATCTAATGATGCATTATAATAAGGATAATTTAATTCTCCACCTACTATACTATGAACATATGCTTGTTGTTTACTACAGGGAGCAGTACCATTTTTGTTTAGCGTTGCTCTAACTTTTGCAGATACTTCTTTATTTTGCATAGCATAAATAGACCCATATCTATCTAAGTTTGTTTGAGCAATTTTATCTTTGACAATCTGTGATTGTGCTGCTACTTTAAAACCATATCTTTCTAAATTAGTCTGTTCAATTTTATCTTTAATTTCATCACTAGATAATACAAATTCAACACCATAATTTTTTAAATTACTTTCTATAGCTTTATTTTTAATATCTTGATTTTGCATTGGATAATCACAATCATATTTTAATTGAAATGTTTCTCTTGCTTTTTCTTTAACATCATCATTCATAAAAGTGTACGGAACACCATATCTTTCAAGTGAAGTATTAATTTGTTTTTGTCTTAATTCTTTGTCCTGTGCAGTATATTTAACTCCATAGTGCTCAAATGTAGTATTTGCTATTTTTTGTTTTACTTCTTCGTTTTGAGAAGCACGTTCAAAACCATATCTCTCCATATTTGTCTTCTTAATTTTATCTCCAATTTCTTTATTAAGCATTGGAGATTCAAAACCATATCTTTCTACATTAGTTTGTTTTCGTTTTAAGTTTGCACATTCATTACATTGTTTCTTATCTCTTAGTTTAAAATGTCCAAAATCTACATCAAAAGGTACTGTACATTTACATTTAACCACAATCTTTACTCTAGATGAAGATTTATTTTGTTTAACTTTTTCATTGTCAAATTCTTCTTCGCTGGTAATAATTTCACAACTATTTCCAGTAATTGAATCGTTAATATATTCTTTAATATTATAATATGTATATGGATTTGACACCTAACCACCTCCGTAGTAATTTTATTGTCCGAAATATTGTAATTTAGGGAAGTAGTATCGGAATTACTACTTATCAATATTAATTAAGTTTCGAACCTTAATTAATATCTATCCCTAAAAAAACTATTTTAATATTTACTCAGCTAGAGTAGCATCGTATATATATCCCATCGCAGGAATTAGTTCAATTAATACTTTGTTCCCGTAGGAAATATCATATCTTGTAACTTCGGCTTTTTATAAATTTGTATTCATATAGAATCGCAACTTCTATACCGTTTATAACTGCTCATATTTTCATATGAGAATAGACTATTTCTTCACCTTCAGCATTATCTGTTAAGGGCTTCCATTTTCCACTCGCTTGAGTGTACT
>Ga0209728_1000084_pt1 | contig 86588 bp, 126 predicted proteins | sample RifGroD1_FD_183997 | JGI IMG/M metagenome (GOLD analysis project Ga0209728, IMG submission 183997) | Groundwater microbial communities from Rifle, Colorado, USA - Groundwater D1 (SPAdes) (version 2) | ecosystem: Environmental > Aquatic > Deep subsurface > Groundwater | place: Rifle, Colorado... | reverse complement strand
AGTGGATAAGGGGAAGGTAACGGGTTGGCGACGGCGGTTGATCGTACCAGACAAGTACCCAAAACCGATGCCAGCGACAGGGGAAATAGAGAAACGACAGGGAATAGCGGTGAATAGCGGCTTAACCGCTATAGGGGAAAATGACCAGTGAAAAGCCAGAGGTAGGATACAAAACAGAAAATCTGTAGGGTATAAGGGAAAGGTCGAGAAAAGTACAAGTAAGCGGTTACTGGAAAACAGGGCGTAAAAATGATCAGTTTAGCGACATGATCAGGTCGTTTTTGTTACAGGTTAATGCACATTGTTAATACAATGATTATCCCTATCACTATTCTGTAAACTGCAAAGACTTCGTATGCAGTCAATTCTTTCTTTTGTTTCTTCATTCCTGTACCTCAAGGTTATAGCCTGATAAACTATCTATGATCTCAATCAAGCTTATTTCGTGTCCTGATAATTGTATCTCAGACGCTGTACAATTATCGTAATAGTCAAAGGGAACGTCGAAAGGGAGAAGATCGACGTTCCTGATAAACTCCCTTTCGATATGTGTCATCGTTTCACCTGACAGGAATATGCTGCGATAACTCAATTACCTTGTACAAGAAATACAAGACAGGAATTGCGACTAACATCAAGTAACCTATAGCCTGCATAGTGTTTCTCCTATCCCCTGCTACCTTTCGATAGCAGGGGAATATTAAGATTTAAATTGCACTCAGTACTTGACAGGCGATCTTATCAGTGATGCCTGATATGATACCTGTTTTAGCATCTACAGAGACTTTCAAGTCTCGCTGCTCTGCGATTGCTTTCAAGTGTGAAGCGATTCTTACTGAACCTTTCGTTTTACCCTGCGCGTAATCGTCAAGGCTAAAACCTTCAATCCTCAACAATGCTTCTACAACAAACACAGTTAAGGGCTGCTCATCTGCTACAACCTTTTTGCCTACAACCTTTGTATTGTGCTTACACAATTGATAGGCAAGGCAGGAAAAGTAGCTGATCAAGAATGAACCTGTCAAGGGTTTGACCTGAATTGCTACAGGTTCTGCGCTTACGATAATTCCTTTTTCCTCAACAACATGAGGCATAAGGCTAACAGAGTACTTGTCGCCCTTGCGTACTATCCCCTTGAAGTAAGGGACTGTCAAGGTGTCAGGAGATGAACCCTGTGATGCCTTTCTAGCCTTAGCCTCTTTAGCCTCTTTGATTGCATTAGCAGTCTCGAATAAATTCATTGTGTAACCTCAATAGCCTGTTGATTAGAGTTAAGACAAAGCAACGATACAGGCTCAATCGTTGCTTTGTCTGCTGTGTTCACTCGCCTTTTACACTCCTGACAACCTCATTTGGTTGTCAAGCTTTTATGTAACCTGATTAAGGTCTGACTATGTAGCTGAGAGATGACAATCAGGTTTCGACTACTCTCAGTTGTTATCAATTTTATTGATCAAGAGGTCAAGAGGGACACCCCTTTATTTTCGCTGTGTACGTCCCTGTACCCCTGTATGGGGTCCACCCCACAATATTTTCCCTGGGTTTCCGCCAAACGTAACTGTACTGGTCTCCCAGCACCTGCCGCCTTTAGCTTGCTCCTGTAGAAGTAACCTTTCGCCTGCACCTGCAACCTTCCACCACAGACTTTGCCCCCACCATTTCCAATCCCTAGCACCTATACCCTTTCTCAATTTGTGGAGACCGTATAGCCGTCATCTGAAACCTTTAGCGGTAACCCTTCTTTCTCCCTCCTGCATACGTTCCCCTACACTATCCCTCTACAATCAAATGCCGAAGCAAAATTCTCAGCAGAATACTTTATATCAAACATATCCTTGACAATATATAACAGAAGAGATATCATCCAAGTAACCTTAACCAATGGAGGTCTTGTATGTCTAAGAGAACTTTTGATGAATGGTACGAACACCTTACACTTATATCGGCAGAGTACGGAGAACTGATATCTATTGCTGATTGGATTATACCTTATGAGGCTGGCATGACTCCCGAAGAAGCTTTCTTCAGCGAGTATCCAGAGTTTAGATAATGGGAAAACGAGGACCGCAACCCCACAGTGCCAGGGGAACAAAAGAAAGGATGGGCACTATACCAATTGTCAAGGGAGCCACTACCGAGGGAATACCTGTAGTGATGTGGGACGCTGTTCCACAGTGCGACGTCCACTATTGCCAGATAGCTGCTACTTGCCCCTATATAGAAGAGGGGAGTTTGTGTGGAGTGCGGAAGGAGTATCTGGATTACGTGTATCGGCATTTTATGGGTTCCGTGAATGCCGAAGATAAGCAGGCTTTGTTTCGGATTGGGTTTGAGTTGATACCGTTATTTAGTCATTTGGTATCGTTGAAGATAGCTAACCATGGTAGACCTGTAACCACTTTAACCGATAAAGGTAGTGTGCAAGTGAACCCGTTGTTTAGAGAGATAAGGGAAACCATCCGGAGTATTAACCTGAATATAAATGATCTTGCTGAGAGTTTCAGCAGTGATTTTGGTAAGGGTGGGGAAGGGGATGATGTTCTTGGTAACACTGGTTATTACGATAAGTTGTTTGAGGGAGAGGCACCGAAGGTAATCCGTAAGACGAGGAATAGGGTATGAAAGCTATAAGTAAAGTATTGGTTGAACTGGAAGATGGTAGTATAGGTTGGCAATGTCCCGGTTGTGAAACCCTGCACCGCATATTTGTGAATAAGGCGGGTAGCTGGACTTGGGATAAATCAGTGGATTCTCCTACCTTTAGCCCGTCTGCGTTGACAAGATGGACTGATGGTAGAGAAGAACATAGTATTAACCATGTTTGCCATTGCTTTGTGAAGGCAGGAATGATCCAATTTCTTGGTGACTGTACCCATAAACTAGCTGGACAAACTGTACCTATTTCGGAGCATGGAATTGTATGAGAACCATTACTGAGTATCGTAATGGTGGAGAAGGGTTTGGGCTGTGGGTAGAGGACCATATCTGTTTACCAATCTTCCGGGAAGGGGAAACTATAGCTACCTGGATTCCTGTCGCTGATATGAGCAGGGATCCAAATCCTAGTACTGGTAGATCATACTGGGAGATGTGGGAAGCCCAGAAACTTGTTGCCGAAGACGCTTTACGGATGATAGATGGTAAGTTTATCCATAGATTGATCATATTTTGCTGGCCCCGAGGTGAAGGGAAATCGCTTTTCGCGTGTCTGATACAGTTATGGAAATTCTTCTGTTTCCCCAGGCAACAGATCATGCTGGGTGCCAATAGTAAGGAACAGACCAAGTTTGTCCATTATGATATTATGCGGGATATCATTTTGAATAGCCCGAAGTTATTGCGGATAGTTGGTAAACGTAATGTGCAAGAGAAAGAAATACGGATGAGAGACAAGAGTGGTAATATTGGCTCTTTCATTAAAAGTATCTCGTCATTCAGTGGTATCGTGTCGAACGTATCCGGATACACCTTCTCGGAGATGTTCGATATGAATAATCCGAAATTCTTTGTACAGTTGGATGGTAGTATCCGTAATATACCGAACGCTTTGGGTGTTATCGATAGTACCGTATCTGAGAAAAGCCATATCCTGTATAAATTGTACCAGACATATAGTCGTGGTGAAGACCCAGCACTATTCTTTCATTTTCGTTGCAGTCCAGAGGGGTCTTCTAAAGACTTCTGGAACCCGCAAATGACCCAACAGCAACTAGATTCCTATAAATCCAAGTTTCCCGAAGCAGATTTTGCCCGTTACTTCAAAAATACATGGGATGCGGGCAGTAAAGCTATGTTTACTGCTGATTTGGTTGAAGCCACCCACTATATTGGGGTAAATAATACGCTTGGAATGCAGAATCAACTTGTGGAGACCATAAAAACTATCCAAAAACTAGAGTTAATAGGGGATCGGGACGAGAAAATAGGCAGGGATAGGGCATTATCCGCACCATATTTGAAGAAAGATTTGATGAAAATCGATCAAATATACGTCTTGCATGACGGTTCCATGCATGCCAAAATGTCCGATTTGACCGATTTGCAGCGTTTAACCGATGTATTTAAGACCGATTGGGCCCTATGTGCAGGGATAGATAGAGCAGATCCATTGAAGTTAAACAAGATGGCAGGGGCCAAAACTATCCTTACACTGACCGCAAAAGGGCTTCCAAACAGTAAAAATAACCCTGATGCTTACCTGGAAGATGGTTCCGTAAAGAAATATATCTACTTTTTAATGCATTTGGCACACGTTGCCAGTAATGATCTTAACGATATCAAGGACGTTTTGAAGAGAATGGTGGACGTATTTGACGGTTTGGATACGTTATGCTCTGAAAGATGGGGTATGTGGGATATGGGTGAATGGTGTGCGGAAAATGAGATTGCTTTGGAAGTTATTTCTCCGACGTATGACCGGCAACGTCAAATGTTCTCAGAACTCTATTCTTTATACAAAAATGGATTGTTCAAGACTCCCAAAGTATATGTACCGGGAGCCAAAGGACCAGATATTCTTGAAGAAGAAGCCAAAAGATTTGACCATAACCCGTTTAAAAAATGGTATGGTTCCCCTGAAAAGACAGAGAAATGGGGCATCCAAGATGACGCTATTTATAGTTTAGCTAATGCAGTTTACGGTGGAAGGAACCTTGGGCCTGAAGATTTTAAATCCAGAAGTGCCGATGTTAATTTTGGTACAATGTATTATGAAGAAACAAAGGGAGAATATTAATGGAACAGATGGATATTGACCAGATTATTGATGATTTGCCCGATGAGGTACTGGGACAACTGGCTGCTTCTATGCCATGGTCTAATTACACAGGGGAAGGAACTCAGGTATTGGATGAAGATGGTTTTCCCATAACAGGGGTTTCTGATTACCAGAACTTCAGGGAGTTACAGGAACTTTGTTGGAAGAAGTTCCTGGAGAATCCACAGATCAATACCCATATCCAGGACTACATGGGCAATCTTACAGGGTTCGGCTTTAATATGGATTCTGACCAGCCTAAAGTGGCTGAAGTAATGAAAGCCCATATAGAAGATCCACGAAATGCCCTGTACAGAAACCTACCCAAGCATGTAGCCCGTTCAGGGATCGAGGGGGAACTGTTCTTGTGCTTTACTTTGCACAATGATGGATTCGTGGAAATAGACTTTATGAGTCCAAGAACTCTTGCTTCCACAGGGCATAAGAACTCTGGTATATTTTTCCATAAAAGGAAAGCAGGATTCCCGCTATTCTACGAATTTGATCTAAAGGATAGTGAAGTATCAGAAGTGCCAACGGGTACAATTGTCATTCCATCCATTAATATCGCCTATTTCCCTGAGTATGCTAATTACTGGAAAGAGTATAAGCAAGCTGGTATTACTGAGAAGAAACTTTCTGGTTCAAGATCCAAGTCAAGGAAATTTTCCAAGTTAGGCGGGTTCAATCAATTTATTGTCGAATGGGATAAGGGATTTTTCACCACAAGAAATGTTTCTCATATAAGAACTACTCTTGTCTGGTTATCCCATTACGAAAATCTGAAGAAGTGGGAAATAGATCATAAGAAGTCAAGTGGTTCTTATTTGTGGGTAGCTACTATTTCAGATGCAAAAGCATTCAGGACATGGTTGAAACTTACTGATGATCAGAAGAAAAATACTGGTCTATTTGCTAAGAAGAAACCTGGTGGCACTATTGTTCTTCCTCCTGGTATAACATTGGAATGTGTTAATCCCAATTTGCCAAAGATATCTGATGCAGATACCGATATTATGTCGATGGTTGTATCTGGTTTGAATAAGCCTGAAGATATGGTAACTGGTGCAACAAAAGGGTCTACCTTCTCTGGTGTTAAAGCTTCCCGTGGCCCTGCTGCTGATCGTATCCATGACCAGATAGCCTATTTTGATCGATTCCTGAAGTTGGATTTCTGGAGACCATTGTTCCTTCTGCGTAATGTTGTGTTACCTGAATTCAAACTGGAGTACTCTGTAGAGGAAGTGGTAGATTTCAAGAATAAGAAACCAGTAATAAAGAAAGTACAGAAACTTGCCCATGATCTTATCTCAATTGAATATCCTATCTCGGATATCTCGGATATGGATATGAAAGCTTCTGCTCTGCTTGGTGTAAAGCATCCGTCACTTATTGAAGTTCTTGGCATTCCTCATGAAGAGGTAGCAAGGAAACTTGGTATTGGTAATTATAAAAAGAAAAGACTGCAACGGGCAACCGAGGATGAGAATTACCCTGAATTGCCAACTACAATCGAAATTGAATCACTTCAGGAAGGTGGTGGGGAAACAAAGGATCCGAAGAATAATCCCGACAAAGGGAATAAAACACCAAATAAGCCTGATAAAAAATCTAAGGATACGGAGGAAAACACTTGACATTACAAAAACATCCCTATATGATTAGCAAAACCCCACGGATATGGAGGAACGAATGACCAAAAAATATGACAGGATTTTCGCCCAACTGTTTAACCGTCCCTGGTTAATCACCCAGGAAATGCTGTTGACAATGATTGAAATTTCTAACCGAGAAGTTGATATTGAAGCTGTACAGGCCAGATTTGCCCAGCCATTAATCAATGCTGAACGGGCAACAGTAAGAGATGGGGTTGCAATTATCCCTGTTTCTGGTCCTATTTTCCCAAAAGCCAATTTGATGACTGAATACTGTGGAGCTACTTCTGTTGAATCCATAGCAAGAGATTTGACTGTTGCCATGGAAGATGATGAAGTAAACAGTATTATTCTGAATGTTGATTCCCCTGGTGGTCACGTTACTGGTATAAACGAACTTGCCAATATGATCAGAAGCTACTCCGCCGATAAGCCTATACATGGTTATTCGGGTGGAACTGCTGCTTCTGCTGGTTATTGGTTGCTTTCTTCTTGTTCGGATGTTACTATTGATGCCACTGCCAGAGTTGGAAGCATTGGAGTTGTTGTTGGTCTCCCTCCTAAAACCGAAGGAGATCCAATAGAGATTGTCAATACAGCTTCCCCTAATAAACGAGTGGATTACACCACTAAAGAGGGGAAAGCCGTAGTAGTAGAGGAACTGGATGCTCTTGCCGGTGTGTTCATTTCTTCAGTAGCCGAATTTAGGAATGTGACGCCATCAGTGGTCACGAAGGATTTTGGAAAAGGTGGTATATTGGTGGGGTCAGATGCCGTAAAAGCAGGCATGGCTGACCGAATTGGTTCCTTTGAGGAACTTCTGTCCGAAAAGAGCAAAGGAGGAAATTCCATGCCGAAAAAGTATGAGGGTACAGCCGTATCCTTGAAAGAAGACAACCCGAGTATTTATGATGATATTTTCAATGCTGGTGCTGCTGCCGCAGTGAAAGAATCCGAAGAGATTGTTGCCTCCAAGGATAAAATTATTGTTTCCCTGAAGGAAGATAATGATAAGTTGGTCGCTTCCAATAAGGACATGACTGACCAGATCAAGGCATACCAGAAGAAAGAAGCAATGCAGGAAGAACAGAATATGGTTGCTACCGCAAACGCTATTGTTTCTGAGACTCTGGCTTCAAGTACCGTTCCGAATCATCTTCATAAGAAAGTACGTGCATTGCTGGATCATTCAAAGTTTGTGGTTGAAGGCAAACTGGATGCAGATGCTTTTACCGCTGCTGCAAAATCAGAAGTTGCTGAGTGGGAAGATTCTTCCAGTTCTATAAAAGGAATTGGTAGCAAAGAAGGGCTTGAGGACAAAACTGATGATGGGAAGACCGATGATGTAGTTGCCCATTTGGCCAGCCTTGTCAACTAAAAATAACGATTATATAATTGGAGGAATTTACAATGGTAGAAATGGGTTTAGGTGGAAGCACTCCGCAAGTTAATCACGGTGGGGAAACTCCTGGTCAGAAACGACTTTTCTATAGTCTTCGGGAGATTGCCCTGATCAAAGACAAGCATGTTCTTGGTGGTTTTGGTGTACTGAGGGCTGGTCAGGTAATGGCTGTTGAGCCAGTATCTGGTGATTTGGTTCCGTATGCCGCTACTACTACTCCGGCACATAAAACAGTGATGCCCGCCCGTGTTTACGCTGTTGCTGATGTACCCGATACTGGAACAGTTGTTTACGTACCGAAAGGAGATGGGTACAAGTTTGTTGTAGGCCAGTCTTTAATACTGGTTAATGATAACTCTGGTACTGCTGTTGTTCATGACGGTGGAGCTATTACTGAAATTGATGTGGATACCTATCCACATATGGACAAGATTACTTTTACCACTGCTGTAGCTGTAGCTACTTTTACAGTTGCCCGATTTACCAATGTTTACATTAAAACGGGAACCTCTTCTCCGTTCTCTACCGCAAAGTATATCTTGGATAAGGACATTTTTACTGGTGTGGGGGCCACAGCAAAGGGGGCTGAAACTTCAGTGGTTATTTCCAATGCAATGCTGTATACGGCATCGTTGCTTAATATGGATACCGCAGCTATTACAGCAATGAGTGCTGTTGCCGATGGTATGCATACCATTCTTAAATAATTGGTTAATATAACCACTAAAACTACATCGGAGGAATATAAATGAAAGGTTCTGCTGGTATCCCCCAATTACAACTGGAAGTGCTGAATAAGCTGATCATGGCTTTTCAGCGGCCTTCCAACTTGTTCTTTTCCAGTCTGTTTTCTACACAGAAAGCAGATTCGGATACTATTAAATGGGAAGTTGAGTACGGTTCGGCAGGAATGACACCGTTTGTTGCCCCTGGTTCGATTGCTCCTACTATCGGACTGGACGGCATCGGTGAAGGTTCCGCAAAATGTGCCTTTTTCAAAGAGAAGATTTATTTTGATGAGGAATTTCTTAACAATCTTCGGCAGCTTGGAACGTATGCTACTTATCAGACCGCTGAAAGGCATCTGGCACGTGGTCTGAAGAAACTGCGTAACCGTATTGATCGTCGTCGTGAGTGGATGGCTGCTCAGATGGCAATCAATGGTACTTTCTCTTACGTTATGAAGGGTGGTTCAAAGGCCACTGTTTCTTATGGTATCCCCACTACCCATATGATCACTCTTGCCTCTGGTTATGAGTGGGATGATGGTGCAAATCGTAATCCGGTTGGTGATATCTTTGATGCCAAACAGATTCTGGCTGACGATGCTGGTGTTACCCCCGATTATGCTATTTGTAACAGTTCCCTTCTGCGTGTTTTGATTAATGATACAAAACTTCAGGCACTTCTGGCAAAATCTGCATTTGGTGACGGTCAGCTTTTCGCCAATCCTGCAAAGGTTCTTGGTGAGATTCTTGGTATTGGCCAGCTGATGATCTATGACGAACTCTATGAGGTAACCGCAGAGATTATGTCGGCTGTAACTGGTGGTTCTTCTACCACTGTAACCGTTGATGATGCTACCGATTTCGAGGTTGGTGGTAAACTGCGCTATGTTGATCGTTCCCAGAATCGTGTATGGGAAGATGAAACCATTACTGCTGTAAATAAGTCTACTGGTGTTATCACCGTTGGAACTGCCCCCACCCTTTCCTTCAAGGCTGGAGAGGATAAGGTCGTTATGCGGAAGAAGTTCATCCCCGATACCGATTTTCTCCTGTTCAGCAAGACCTCGGCAGATGGTGATGATATTGCTGAGATTCTGGAAGCGCCTTACGGACTTGGTCGTCGTTGGGGAACCTATGTTGACAGTAAGGATGAGTGGGATCCAGAAGGAACCTGGTTGCGTGTACAGGACAAGGCACTTCCGGTTATGTACCATCCCGATTGCAGTGTTAAATTGACTGTACGTTAATACAAGAGAGGGCAATCCAATGACCGTTTTGAAAGTAAAATTGAACTGTACTCTTAAACGGTATGATGGAGACCTGTTCACTGAGGGAACTATATTTACTGGAACCCTCAGTGAACTTCCAGAGGAAATTCGTCGTGCTGTAAAAGCAAAGAAAAGTTATATCTCGGTAACTGAACTTGTTGAAGAGAAAATAGCGGAGGTTACTACGGAATCGATTCCTGAACTGACAGGAGGTATTGATACTCCTGCTCCTGTAGCGAAGGAGACCGAAGCAAAACCCGAAGTGAAGGTTGAAAAATCAGCACCTATTGAGAAGAAAATTCTCAAAAGAGGTAAAGCCAAATGATAACCAATAGGGAAGAACTTATTTCATTTACGAAGAACCTTATGGGTGGTTCTTCCACTAAGGTTTCAGACACAGGGTATGTCCAGGCAGCACAGCAAACCGAGACTGAGCTTAAATGGATATACCCAATTTCTGACGATACAAAGTCTTATTGGATGGTAGAGCGTATGCGGAGACATGCTCTCTATATCCTCATGGTTGAATCTGCCCATAAGTTCCAATACAAACAGATCCATATCGAGCACAGGTTTAAACACTATATCCAGTTGCTGGAGAAGTGTGACCAGGATTTCTTGAAGGCTGTAGAAGAGTTTTCTGATTTGTTCGATCAGGGTACATGGGATAATTTCGCCTATTACCTTGCTCCAGGATTTATCTATGACAGTCTTGGTATGGACGTAACCTATCTTGATGAGGTTTAATAATGGCAGGTATCGGAGATGACATACGAGAAGTGCTTGAAGAACTTGGAACTGCTGCCACAGTTTACCGAGTAGGCGGGAGTGTTTTCTCTGAAAAATTAGATTTGGAAATATATCCAGATAGTTCCACTGAGTTTATCCGACAATTCTTTGCTACTGCTACCACTGTATTTGATTCAAATATCCTTGCCGGTGATACTGTTTTACTAAATGGAATTTACTATTTAGCTACTAATGTGCTGAGTTCCTACTTTGAAGACGCAAAAGTTGATAATACAGTGGCTTTGTACCGTTGTAATTGCAATGGTACTCTTCGCCGATTGACCATAGTTAGAGATGAAAATTATGTAGAAGTCCCTACGTGGACACCGTTATATACTCAGGTAAAGACATTGCAGTGCGAGGATCGTTTTGGTAATGAGATGATTCTAGAAAATGATGTGATGGCTTTTGTAGCCCAGAAACTTTCTTTATACATTCCCGCAGGATATCCTGTAAAAATTGACGATAGGTGGCAACCCAATTACTTAGACAATACCGAATATTACAGAGTAGTTACCATTGACAAAAGAAGATTATCCAATGTTCTGATTTGTGGATTGAAAGAGGATTCCCGAGTATGACCGCCAGGAAATCATTTCCAGTAATTGAACTGGATGGAAAGTCCCTTGCTATCTTCTATGAAGATATGAAGAGTGCTTTTGCCTGGTTTGGCATGGGATACAATGCAATTCATAAATGGGCAGATCGTAATGGCAATGGTATACTTTCTCCGTTAGGTGCCCAAGCACTGAAGGATTTTATAAAAGCAACAATGGATGGTACCAGTCCTTGGAAACCTCACTGGGATCCATTATCGAAAGAACAGATTGCTTTCAAGGAAGATCGAAACGCTTTTACTTCTCCTTGGAAGATGGAAGGAAACATATACCGAAATATAGTGATACGGAAAGTAGGTTCTGCCTGGACTGTTGGCATTGATAAGCGAGTTACTGTTCCTAAGATTGGTTTTCGTACCAATGCTAATGTAAGAGGACCAGTTCAAAGGATTAAAGTTGAAACCTATGCTGCCATGATTGAGTTTGGTCATAGCAGTGAGAATGCCAATATTCCAGAACGCCCATTATTCTTTCCTGCTTTTGCTCAATTTAAGGCTGGAACTGTTCCTGAATTACTGGATTTGGTTAAAAAATCCATGTCCAATGCGGCTAATTTGTATCGGGTAACTCCATACAGTAGCAGTAAATCTACTGGTGATACCGGTACAATAATGAGCCAGGCATCTGTTGATTATTCAAAAGGAATGGAACCTAATAAGGATTTTTCTGATGGTCAGTTTGACGAAATGCAACGATCCGAAATGAGGATCAGTTCCAGTTTAGGTAATATGGCAAGTGATGCCAAACGACAGGAATCTGCGGTGAAGAAACAGGATCAAGCCGATCTGGATGCTTTCAATAAGAAACACAATATCGATTACGGTACTATGGATCCCGAGTTACAGAAAATTCTAAAACAATTTGGGTATAAATAATGCGTATTCTCCAGATGTACCCGAAAGATATTACTTTCATCTGTGAATTTACTTTGTCTGATCTTGCAAAGTTGCGTACTGCAATGGACATGATAACCGTTAATTTTGATCAAACCATACCAGAGGAAGTAGAAGCAAAAGATTTTCTTGTCGATAACTTTGTGAAGTTCTTGGAAGAAACCATAAAAGGGGCAACTGATGGCACTTGATCCCACCTTACAGGAATCTCTATACAAATTATCCATAAGGAAATACTTTGTAGATAATCTGGTAACAGCCCGTGGAGTGTATGTCTCTTTTGATAGGGCATATTCTATTCCTTTAATAAATGGTGTGGAAGCAACTAATTGGATTGTGTTCCATTTTGGACCAATTAAAATAGATATACTTTCCAATGCCCTGTTATTTGCATATGTCTTCTCCAGAAAAGATCCAGATAATGTAAATTTATCTGTACTGAGAGACAAGTTAATGGATACTTTATTCGACCATACTGCTACGGATGGTTTAAAGAAGATACCTTATCTGAATGATGCAAGGGCAAAGATTGGTGGAATTGTACCGTTAGTTGTTAATGAATCTGAAATAGAACTTGGAGCAGATGGTTCCAATGTAAAAACAGTATCCATTAGAATGAATTGGGGAACCAAATGATTAACTTTGTCTACTGTGAAAAATGTGGTAAAAAGTTACTCAGCAGGTTACCCAATGGTTTATGGCAGTTCAAGTTCGGCAAAAGGGAAGGAGTTGAACCGGCAATTGATATGGAAATACATGGCTCTGTAAAAATGATTTGTATACGGAAGTCCTGCCGTCATATCAATATTTTTAACTACTTCCCTACAAGTATCAATCCTGAAAAGGAATAACCATTAAAAACATAAATATTAAGGAGAACATTTTATGTCACGCTCGGGACCCGTAACTAAGGATACCAGTACTATAGCACTGGGACTTGCACAAATCCGTGTTGGCGCATCCGCTGCAAACATCGCCAACGTCAACTCAGTATTGCTGCCTGCTGCTTCTATTGGTGCTCTTGCCAGTACGAAGTATACTGGTTCGGTAGATTACTGGAAACTTCTTTCTGGTTTCCCTCAGCTGGAGGATATGTCCATTCCTCTTCGGGAAACTTCCCAGCTTGAATGTGAGTTCAAGGAAATTACACCGTACAACTTGGCACTTGCTCGTGGTATTGATCCTGTTGGTGCCCAGGTTGCCACTGCTACATTTTTGAGTAAAGTAACCACTCTCGGTACTACTACTGGGGTTATTGCTGTTACTCAGAATGCTGGTCCAGTAACTGATAAGTTTACCGCAGTATTTACTTCCGCAACTGCTTATACTGTATATGGTGAAAAGACTGGTACCGTAGGCTCTGGTACTGTATCTACTGAATTTGCTCCTGATAATGGTGGTGCCCCCTATTTCACCATTCCTGCAAACTTCTTTTCTGGTACATGGGCTGCTACTCAGATTGCTACGTTCCAGACTGTAGAGTACAAGGCAGCTGGTGCTTATGACGGTGCCCATTCTGGCCAGATTAAGCTTGGTGCCCTTGCTGCTCCTGCGTTTGTACGTATGGAAGCTGTTTACACGTATCCGAATGGCACTAACCATATGTATATTATCTTTCCTCGGGCCAATGCTACTGCATCTACCGAACTTGATCTTCAGGCTGAGGATGCTGCCGCTTCACCGATTACGTTTGAGGCTAAACGTGCTGATAGTGAAACTGCTGGTGGAGATGCGGCTTGGAACGATATGCCGCTTGGGCGTATATTCTTCGACTAGGCTCCATCTATTTTGACTAATTATGAGAGGGGTAACCACTCCCCTCTCATTTAATCTCTAAGGAGAAGAACAATGGCTTTAGTAGTTAAATCCGATACATTGGAAATTGGTGTACGATCCGCAAGAAGTATAACCTTATATTGTCTGTCTATGGCAGACGAGGTAAAATTCACTTCCGTTATAGCCAATGCTTTTTACAAGTTTAATGAACTGAATAAAAAGGAACCATTACCAGAAGTTGAGAAACAGGATCCAGATGACGTAGTTGGTTTCATGCAGGAACTGGAATCAGACGATTTCTTTTCCGCAGAAGCAGTCTCTTTCATCATTACCACTATTCAGGACAATCTTACCGATATTCTGAAAATGATCTGTGAAGAGGAAGTTACTCTAAACGATCTTACCAATGAACAGTTTGCCGATCTTTGTGAAAAAATATATGAAATGAATTTTGCGGGTGCTTTGGGAAAGTTCCAGAGTCTGTGGAAGAAAATCAAGAGTATATTACCACAGACGAAGCAGTAGCCGAACTTATATTCTCTACCAGTTACACGGTAGACCATTTCTATAAGTACCATTCCTTTCAAGGAGGTTTAACCAAAACACAGTTCGATTTCTTGTATAGTGCGTACCAATCAAAGATTGCCAGAGAATACGAATTCCAGGCAGCATTGCACGGTACGTCTTTAAAGGGTGGTAAGAAACAGAGTAAAAAAGAACCGCAATCAGATACCACTAAAGTTCCATTGTTTGGTGATCCTGAAGAGTACAAAAATATTTCTCCAGAGGAAAGAGAGAAAATGACCGAATCTATGTTAGGGAAACATAGAGTTTGGGCAGCAAACCCTTTGACAAAGAGTATTTAAAATGGCTCAAACAATAGAACTTGGATTAAAAGCTGCGCTGAAAGGTGGTTCCACCGAAGCATTCAAAACACTTGCCAGTGCCTTCCGAGGTTTAGGCAAGGAACTCAAAGCAACAGCCAAAGATTTATATAATATGGGCAAGACCGAGACTGCGGATAGTCTCGGTCATGTCGGTATGGCTGTTGACCGCCTCACTACTTCATTCTCTAATCTTCATAAAACTGGTAAAGATACTTCTAAATTGGTGGATGAAAACACCAAGAGTATGACGAAGTATTCCAAGGAAATTGGTGCTGTTAAAGATGCCTGGATGCTGTTCTCGAAAGGGGGGACAGCATCTGGGGCCGCTTTAAAGAGTGCTGTTTCTTGGACAGAACGGTTCTCCACTTCTATCCAGAACATGAAGCAACAGATGAGAATCGGTGGTGCTTCTGAATCCAGTATAGCAAAGTGGGCAGAATCCTTAGACTTTTCCAAGATCAAAGGTGGATTAAAATCTGGTGATCTGAAACTGGTGGGCTCCAATATGGAGTTTGTCCGTAAGGAAGGCTACTCCCTTATGAACATGAACACCAACCTGATCAAATCCATTGATGCTTTCAATAAATCCAATTCTATTTATGCCAAAGAAACATCTAAAGCAAAAGGAATAAGTCTTGCTTACGGAGAAGCTGTTTCCACTTTAGGCAAGAAATTTCAGTATAATAACGAACAAGCAAAGATATGGGCACCAGCATTGCAGAACGTGCAGACTGCAATGGAGAAGACAAGGGTATCCGCTACTGGTACTGGAGTAGCTTTCTCCCAAATGACCAAGGATACCAAACTTGCTGCTCTTACCCAGGCTGTACTGCAAAAAGATTTGAAAGCTTCCGCGTCAGGGTTCACTGTAATGAATGAGAAGGGCTTGAAAGCCTTCTCAGGATTAACGGAAGAGGCCGCTGGCAAGCTGGGAATGCTCTCTAAAGGGTTCAATCAGCTAAGTGTAAAAGTAGGCGCCCAGAGCCTTCTCGACTACGGAAAGGCATTAGACAGTTCCAGAGGAAAATCAGATAAGTTCCTGAAAGGTCTTGCCCAGATGGCGAATAAGCATGGTGTTCTTACCCAAGCTTTCCGCGATCAGCATGAAGACATGAAACGATCCGAATCTATCTGGAACAAGCATGTAACCACTTTACAGAAGACTGGTAAGATATCCGAAGAGACTGCCAAGAAGATGAAAGAAGGGTTTAATGCTTCGGCAGTATCTTCTAATGCTCTGACAAATGCTCTGCGTAAACCACAAAGAGAATATGAAGAATTACGGAAAGCCATTAATAGAGTTTCTTCTATTACTGGTCAGTCTACTGCCGCTTTACATGCAGAAGCCCAAGCACTGAAAGCCCAGAAGAAACCACATGACGATATTGTCAATGCCATAAATAGTAAAATTTCCACTTACAAGCAATATTCCAATTTAGCTTCACAGATTGAAACTGCGGAGAAACGGTTAGCTGAAACTACCGGTGCCAATGTAAAGAAAATTCATGAACGTACTGCAGCCCAGATAAACAGTGCAAAATCCGATCAGGAACTTATTACTGTAGCTAAGAAACGTCTTGAAGAACTTCAGAGAGAAAATACTAAAATAAAAGAGAATTTGGCAAGTAAGGATAAGATGGACAAAACTAATGTCCGTCTCCGTTCTACTTACGCTGACCTTGCAACCACTAACAGAGATTTTGTCAAGGAATTAAACAATACTGTAAAGGCTTACGGTCGTAGCGATTTAGAGGGCAAGAAAGCAGAGGCAAGGCTAAAGCTTCATGCGAAAGCTACGAGGGATTCCGCAAAGGCCATGTCGATTTTCCAGAAGGTTGCTGCTGACGTTATCGATCATGTGAAATCATTTGCCTCCTATGCTACTGCTGCCACATTTATTGCTGGTTTAGTTGGTGGTTTTAGTTTAGCTACCATAGCCATAATTGACTTCGATCAGTCTCTAAAGGATTTGCAAGCCATTACTCAGGCAACCGATAGGGAAGTAACTTTGATGGGAAAGACCATCAAAGATGTTGCCAGTAAGACAAAGTTCTCCGCTCAAGAAGTTGCTGATGGAATGAAGATTCTGGGACAGGCTGGTCTTACTGCCCAGGAATCTATTGAATCTATGCAAGCTGTATCTGATTTGTCTACTGGTACACTTTCTGATATGGCCACATCGGTAGACCTTGTTACCACTGCAATGGCCGTATTCGGCATTAAAGCCACTGATTCTTCCCATATTGCAGATGTTTTTGCCAATTCAATTAATAAATCTAAACTTGATGTTGAGAAGTTACGAGTAGCCTTCAACTATGTTGGAACAATAGCGGAAGAAACTGGTGTAACTTTTATAGATACTGCTGCTGCAATGTCGGAACTATCTAATAAAGGTATTCGGGCATCTACTATTGGTACTGGTTTACGCCAGGTTCTTGAAAGATTGGTTAAACCATCCGAGGATTTTCTGGCTGGTATTAAGGCTGCCGGTATGTCTATCGATGACTTTAATCCGAAGATGCATTCATTGGGGGAAATAGTTGGTAACCTTTCCGTAGTAGTAAACACTTCTGAGAAAGCTTTCAGAATGTTCGGTATTCGTGGTGCGTCTGCCGTCACCGCTCTTATATCAAACGGTGAAGCTGGTTTCAACAAGATGCGATCTGCTGTATCCCAATCTGGTACTGCTGCTGCGATGGCAGCTAAACAGATGGAAGGTCTTGCTGTCCGTATCAAGAATATGTACGATAAGGCCAAGCTGGTAGCGGTTGCTTTAGGGGAACATGGTCTGTCTACTATTCTTGGTTTCTTAGTAGACAGAATGAGAAATTTCCTTGACATTCTTGTCTATATCAGTGGAAATCCTATAGGTGGATGGATTATTAAGATAGGACTTGCAACAGCGGCTTTATCTGCTATGTATGCCGTTTTTATGGTTATTAAGGCAGCTTCTATTGGAACAATGATTGCTTCATTTGCTGGTCATTTTGTTGCACTTGTTCCAAAGATATATGCTGCCGCTACTGCAATGGGGGTATTCAGTGTATCCCTTGGCCCAATACAATGGACAATGGTTGCTATTGCTGCTGCTCTGGCTGCTGTAGGTGTTGGTTTTTCCATGTACAGGAAACATCTGCAAGAGAGTTATGATGAATCCAAAAATCTAGCTAATGAGTTTAAATCACTGGCTGATTCTGTAGTGGATTATGAGGTAAAAATATCCAGTCTTGATAAAACCACACAAGAATATAAGGATGCCACATTTGAACTGAGAACTAAACTTATTGAAGTTGGTAAGGGCAACACTGCTCTGGCTGCTTCTGCTCGTCTGGTTGTCTCTGCCATTCATCCATTAACTGGGCAGTTTAAAGAAGGTTCTACCGCTTTAGATGATTTTTACAAGAAAGCCAGAGAACTGGAAACACTTAATCTTGCCAAGTCTTTTGAAGCTACTGGTAAAATATTTGAAGAAAGCATGTCCAATTTGAATGTATTTATCAATACTTCAAAGGGAAAGTTACTGGAATTTGCTGCATTCGCAATTGATTTGTTTGGTAAAATTCCAAATATATTTCTTCCATTCTTTAATCTACCTGGGGCAGAAGAATTTGAAAGGAAGATAAAGGATGCTGGTGGTGAACTTGTAGAACTATCTGATATCGTTAAACGATTCAAGGATGGTAAAGCTACTTTTAAAGATATGGAAACAGCTTTAGCTGATGTTGGTTTTGCTTCTACTGCAATGGGAAAAACAATGAAACTTGCTTTTGACCAGATGCAAAGAGAAGCCGCTGAAGTAATTACTAAGTTGATGCTGGCTGGTGATGTGGATTATTCTATGTCCACTGATTCCATTATTAAAGTAGCAAAAGATATGGGATATTTGACCAATGCTACCGATACCCAGATACAGGCTATCCGTAGTCTTATAGATGAAACAAAGAAATTAAAGGATGCTGAAATAAATGGGTTGGCTGAAAAGTGGGCTCAGGAATTTGAAAAAGCTGGTAGTTCCTATAGAGATTTTATGAATGGAATGACCACTTCTAATGCGATGGCATTAGCGGGGGTTGCTGTGTTAAATAAAGAAGTTATTCTTGGGTTTGAAGCCCAGAAGAAAGAAATTGCAGAAGCTGGTAGAGCTAATGCCAAAATGTATAAAGATGGTGTTATTGATGTAACTACATATACCAGAGCAAAAGCTAATCTGGAAAAAAGAGCTATGGAACTTTCTATGAAGATGATAGAAAGTGAGGATATGAAACGGTATGAAGCTATTAAGAGGGCTGATGCAGAGTACCAGAAACAATTAAAAGAAAAAGAAATTTTATATGCAAATGAAGCATTATTGGAAGAAGAATTTTATAAACAAAAAGAAGAACTTGGTCAGGCTTATGCTGATAAAATAGCCCAGATCAATGCAAACATATATGATCCACAAGAACTTGCTGCTCAATTTAAAGAGTTTAAAGAAACAGCGGAAGAAGCATTGGCTGAATTACTTCTCAATGCAGAGAAACAAGAAGCACTGGGATTAGTTTCCAAAGAGGAAATAGAGAAGAAGAAACTCCAACTTTCTCTGGATACATATAAGCAGATTGAACAGGAAGCTAAGCGCCATTACGATGCTTTACGGTCACAAAATTCTATGGATCCTGTAGCAATGGCATCCGCATTGAAACGGTATAAAGATGCTTCCACAAAATACTTGCAAGAAGAGACTAAAGCCCTTCAGGAAGTAAATCAGAAACGTGGTGAACTGGAAGAGAAGATTAAAGAGTGGGGGGATGAACGGGTAGATAAAACCAAAGATGTTAATGCTAAAATTGCGGAGATAGAAGATGATCTGGGGGATAAAATCCTGGATATCAATACATCTTTGCATGAAAAAATAGAAGACCTTCTGGAAAAACGGAAAGAAGCTTACCAGAAAGCCTCTGCTGATATAGCGGGTAATCAATCCAGTCTTCAGGACAAGATCCGTAAGATTCATCAAAGGGGAATGTCCGATGAAGCCAAAGAATATGACAATGCCCACTGGGCCCAGGAGAAATATGTAAAAGGTATTGAACTCCTGAACAAAGCCAAGATTAACAGCGATGAGAAGATGCTGGATCAGGCTAAGAAACTTTTGGATGATTCTGCTTCTCTTTACGAGTCTTTAGAAGATCCGTCTAAAGCTGTTGCTGGTGTTTCTAAAGTTTCTAAGGAAATGGAGAAACTAATTAATGTTGATCGGGACATTGCAGTAAAAGCCATTGATAAAGAAATTGCCGATGCAAAATCTAAAGCCAAAATAAAAATAGCCATTGCTAAAGAAGAATCAGGGGAGAGAATAGCCGCTGAGAACCGACGCCATGCAAACGAGATGAAGAATCTTGATACAGAGATTGCCAAAGCTAAAGCAAAAATAGCTATTCTTAACGGTCAACAGGATACTGTTATGAACCATAACACAAATACTGGTGACGTTACCAATGCTGATAAAACCGCTATTGATGTTGGTGTGTCTCAAGCTCAGATAACTTCTGTGGAAAATATAAACGGTGTGTGGCAAAATGTGACCAAGAATGTTCAGCAATATAACCAGGAAGTGAAGAACTCTGGTACTGCTGCTGCTCAAGAGGCTCAGAAGATAGAAAAGATAAACGGTGTATGGCAGCAAGTATCCCAGAGTGTAGGGCAATCCAAAGACACAATGGCTAAAGATACAGGATTCGATCAGACTGTAAAGGATTCTGATTCTGCCGCTCGGTCACTGGAAGCTTTATCCCATATAATGGAAAGAGTAAATGCTTCCGTTATTAATACTACGATGGATGCTACCACTGCTTCTGGTATTGTGAAAGACCTTTCTGCCAATGTAAATTCTCTGTTTTCTAAAGAGGTTTCACCGACAGAAAAACTTGACGCTGCAATGAAAGCTTACAATACTGTTGCATCTACTGGTGCAGTGGCTACTGGTAAACTGAATGAGATGTTTGTTAAACTCCAGGCTATTGCTGTGGAAGCAGACAAACCAATAGAATTAGAACTTGATAATGGTAGAGAGTTTGTTACCACTATAGATGATGCTGGAAAGAGAGTAACCCAACTGTACAATACTCTTAAAGCTTCTCCGTTACAGTTCGACAGTAATTCCACTGTACTTAAATTCTTGCAACAGATACCTGGGATGATTCAGGTAGCAGAAGATAAGATTAAGAATGGCCAACCCATAGAGATCCCGATTGTCACTCAGGACATTGAGGGTTCCGCTATTGAATTAGTGAAGAAAATTCAGGCATTAAATTCTCAAATAGAAAGCGGTCAGATTGAAGGATTTATGGTTCCTTTGGCCATTACCCAAATAGAGGATGCCATTGCAGATTTTAAAGAGAAGGTTAAAGAGAGTGGTGATATTTTCCCAATAGATACAGATGCAATGTTCAAGAAAGTGGATGAAGAATGGAGTGCCACTATAGCCAAAATAAAGGAAGATCCAGCAGAAGTCTTGTCTAAATTAGATAAATCTTCCTACAATAAAGTGGTGGCTGCTCTCAATAAATTGTCGGAAGATATCTACGTGACTGTCCACACCAAGAATGTAGAACAGAAGTCCCAAGGGGGAAGGGTAAGGGGCTATGCTGGTGGTGGCCGTCTTTCTGGAGTTTCTTCGACAAGAGATACTGAACTGGTAAAAGCCCGTAAAGGGGAATGGTTTATACGAAATGAATCTGCTAATTACTGGGATGATATTGCACCAGGATTCATGAATGGTATTAATAAGCCATTCTCTTCGGTAGGCAGGATGATAGCCAATACCATAAAAAGTCAAAACATTACAACAAGAAATAAACTTTCTGCCACTTCTCGATCCTTGACTACTACTTCAGGTGGCGATATAATGAGCAAACTTCAGTCTTTTGGAACAATTTCAGTTAATATTGGTGGAGAATCTGCAACTATAATGGCTGATCCAATGAATGCAAAATCTTTTCTGAAGATGATCAGGAAAATGGAAATGGGGGCATCTTCATGAACCCGATATATATTGGTGCAGAACAGTTACATAATGGTGTCTTTTGGGTAAATGAATTCTCTGAACCCAGAATAGCTGAAGATGCTTTTATCGATGTTGACGGTGGAGAAGTTGTACAAAGGACTTTTCTGTCTGGTGGTAGAAAGATTATATTGGAAGCTAAAGGTTCTGATTCTGGTGGACGTTCCTACTTTACCCGAAGACAGATAGAATTGTTTGAACAGTATGAAATTTCTGGTGATGTGGTTAATTTAATCTATAATGGGAATACTTACCCGATTAGATTTCCATCAAATTGTTTGTCAGTCACCCCTTTACGAGACTATGTTGGTCATTCTCCAGGGGATATTTACTATGGTACTCTTACTGTAATGGGGGTTAGTGTATGACTATTTTGGCATCTGAAATAAAGTTTTTTAAATCTATGGTAGTATCTGACGATGCTACAAATGGTGGGTATCGTAGTGATAACCAGATAACTTCTGGTAGTCCTGCAAACGTATTTCCCAATGTATTCTCTGCTGAGAGAAATGCTGGATCTGATAAACATAGATTTGTTTATATAGCCAACCATAATGCAAACAGGGAAGAGGCACTAAACCTGAAAATGTGGTTGGATAAAGAAACACCTGCTGGTGATTACGTCCAGTTCTTTATGGGCACTCAGGGCATGACCCAAGGGGATATAGTTGGTACAGAGGAAAAGTTTACCGTAGCCACTTTAACCACTAATATTGCTGTAGGTGGTAATACTTTTGTAGGAACTTTCCCTGTTGCTGGTTTAACTGGTTCTATTGTAAACGGAAGCAAAATTCGATTAACCAATAAAGCCACTCCTGATGCTGTTACAGGAACCGAAGAGTTTGTTACGGTAAATAGCGTTCCTTCTATAGCTGGTACCCAAACTTCCTTTACCTTTACACCAGTAACTGCCTACGCCTATACAGTAGCAGAAGGTTCCCGTTGCAGTAAGGTTTCCGAAGTAGCATCATTGAAAGCTACTCAGGGAACTATCACTAAATCATCGGCTGCTGGTACATTCGATGATTCCACTTACCCACCTTTGCTTGACAATATTGGTACCATACAAGATACTTTTACTTTTACTTTCAGCAATGCCACTAACTTCACTTGTGTTAGTGCAAGATACGGGGCATTGGCTGCTGGTGTTACCACTTCTGATTACTCCCCAAATAACCCAAGATGTAGTCGCCCTTACTTCACAATTGAATCAGAATTCTGGGGTGGTACTTGGGCGAATAATGATACCCTGACTTTACCCACTAATGAGGCAAGTATTTGTATAGGAGAGAATAGGGTGGTTCCTGCGGGATGTTCCTCATTTGCAAACAATAGCTTCACTTTAGCGGTCTCGTTAGAAACTGCGTAAAGGTAGTCTTGTATTCAAAAGGAATATAAATTGATTCCCGAAGTAAAATTTTTAATGGAATAGTTTAAATAAATGTCTACTCAACTTCATTCAGTCACTTACTCAGTTCAATCCAAGACCAGTAATGATTTTGTGTTGTTAGAACAAGAGCCATGGGATCCATATGTAGGGGTGTTAACCAAAGTACAGTTTATAACGGCACTAAACAAAATAATGTTTAGTGGAAAAGATCCAGAAACAAACTGTGCTTCCGATGGGCTTACGTATTCCAGTAAAGTGTACGCTTACCCTTCAAGAGAGGATTTAGCTTATTCAATGGGATGGGTAAATGCTCTGAACGTGGATAAAATTATCCAGTTTCCAATATTTACAGAACTGCTTCAATGTAATATGGAGCAAGACCTTGATCTCAAATACCCTGCAATGGAAATTATTAGTGCAGGATGGAAAGGGGGTGCTTATGGTTCTGATGGTGCAATAGTAACGCCACCTGCATTGACTTTAACTGATACAGGAGCCCATGTTGCCAGTAAAGTATACGGTACTGTTATTGTCAAGTATAAAGTATGCCAGCACCTGTATCCGTTTTCAGTACAAAGAAGAGTAGGGGCTATAGAGAATCCGTTCACTGCTTTTGCTTATGCTATATGGGATGGTGGAAACGAGTTTATTGAACTGAAAGCACCAGAAGGAGCAGAAGAAGGTCAATGTAATAATTCTGGTTCAGTGGATATTAATCCAGATAAACCTAGACCAGATCATGTTGATCCAGAAGATCAGTTTACAAAGATAGATTATTGTGATCAAACGGTTATTGAAGACTAATGGGAAATAATACTTTACATAGTGTTACATATACGGTAGATGATTCTGATTTATCTTTACTGGAATTATGGGTAAAACTGGAACAGATCATTCCATCTAAGGTTTTGAAGTATGCTAATATTTGGGACGTATATCGATTGTGGACTGCTGCTGCCACTGGAACATCTGCAAAGGCAATAAAGATAGTGGGGTGTCCAGTTGAATTTGACGGAACAAAAATAAAAGTTTACCTTGGTTTTTACTCTTGGCCATCAAAACCTGATCTAATTTACAATGTGACACCAGCTGTAGGAACTATTTTCAGCACGGAAATAGTTAAGAAGCCTAGAGAATTTTCTGTATTTGTGGATAACTCTTCTGAAGTTTCCCTTGATTTTTATCTTGAAGATGCTACAATCATTTGGGAATCCCCTTGTTTCAACTCGGTCGGGGAAATGATCCCATACCCAACAGCAACTTTTGATGGAATAAAATTAAAATTTGATAGAGAATGTTTCGGTGCAGTAAGAATATTTGGTAAAGCGGTAGGCCAATATCATGTTTGTGAAATGGTACTAGATAAAGAAGTAAAGGAAGAGGAAGTTCCCGAAGAAGAAATTAAAGAACAAGCTGAGTACACAAAAGATGGGGTAGAATATCATATACTTTCCAAAATTCCTACTACCAGATTTAATGGTTATAAAATAGAAAATTTAACAAATACAATAACAGCTACTTGGTTAAATGAAGAAATGCTGACAATGACGGAACAACTGCCTTTAGAGATACCACAATGTGTACAAGACATTTTGGCGTTTTGTCCTGGGTTGTTCCCCTATATTTTATTGTGGTGTGAAACTATTTCTACCCGTCAAGTGTACTATAATACTTGTACGAACCCTGCTGAAGTAGTGGCAATATTTGATGGAGAAGATCCACAAAGTTATTGCAGTAAAATGTCTTCTTTTACTGATCCTAGTCCATGGTTAAAGAGTCTTTTGAACGGATGAACACCCAAATTACATCGGTAACATATTCTTCTAGTGCTTCTGAAATTCCAGCAGAAGAATATTGGTTACGAATTGAGCAGGATATTGAAGAAGACCTGGTAACTGCGGGGGAAGTGGCGGAAGTAATAGATAAATTATATGATCTGAATCCATGTTACGGTGATAAAGAACAGACAGATGCAGTACCGGAAGAACCACCCACTGAAGAAAAATTATTGGAAGTAGCCAAAGCTGAATTAGATTTGGAAGAATGCAAAAGGTTAAAAAGTGGAACATACACTGCCTTGGTAAACATTTACCGAAGCCATCCTGATGAACCATACACTTTGCATTTAGATGTTGGTAAAGTAAAAAGTACAGTTACTTTAACTAAAGAGAAAATTGTTATTATTTCCATAGAAGGATTGTCTTCTCTTAAATTAGATTTTCCAATAAAGTCTGGATTAGTTGCTTCATGGGTAGGTTCTGTTTTTGATACTTCTGGTTTAATCCCCCCTCCTGTCATAAAAGAAATTTATGGTAATACTCTATTTTGGGATAGACCTGTAACTGGTGTTTTACGAGCAGAATTTGTTACCGTTTACGATGTATTAGAAATAGAAGTTCCAGGAATACCTAAATATATAGGATCAGAATTTGGGGAACCACAAAATGCAAATATTTTGGTTTTTTACCATTACCAGTTTTATGAAGGAAGTGTTACTGCACCAACAGAAGATATAGCAGCAGATAAAGAAATGTTGGCTAAGATATGTGGTTGGTCTGATGGTAATACAGAAGAAGAGGAAGAACCAGAACCTGAAACAGAACCTATAGAACCTGTTGAGTACGGATGTATTGAATATGGTTCTGGTCCATTTGGACCCATGCCCATAGCTGAACCATCTTTCTATGCGGAGAAATGCTGTGTAGAGGGAACACCAAATCCATGTAGAACTTGGAAATCCCCAAATCCAGGGGGTAATGTTTTGCCACAAGAAGTTATTGATAAGTTGACCAGAGAATGGCCTGGACCAATAGAATTTATAGCATTAGGACCCATTACCCCTGAAGGATGTGGTGCCATTTATACAGAACAGATCGTCAGACCGCAGAACTGCTGCGAGGATGCCACGCCGATTGTCTGGGACTACGAGAGTTCGGTAGAAGTTCTGGCTGATTATTCATCGGGATTAGTGTTCGTCACCGGCGGCCGCGCCCCGTACCGCTGGCAGATCCGCGGTGTCGGCATGACATTCGACAATTATTCTCTGCGCGAGGCCGAGACTGACGTACCCTGGATCAGAGTCTATGTCGGAGACGCCTGCGGCTGGTGCCCGATTGAGGTTACGGACGGCTGCAGTATTGCGAATGGCGGGGTGCGATCGACCAATGGTTCATGGGTATTAACCTTCCAGGGCGACGGCAGTGTCGCGAGTTGTGGAGTGTTTGGTGATTGTAGTAGCGACCATATCAGTGGTGATGAGTTTGAAGTAATTAAGAATAATTTCAAAATTCAACAAAGTATTTATCCGTCGTTTGAAGCGGGTCAAGCCTATGCCTCTGAGGAAGCAGCCCACACTGCTTGTATGGGAAAATACAATGACCACTTGGCCGAAATATCTACCTATTGTGCTCAAAATAACCGCTGTGAGGTCTGTTTTCACGGCAGTGGCTACTCTCCATGTGCAAATACCGGCACATCTTTTCCTAATTATGATCCCGCCTGGGTGTCTAGTTGTGATATGGACGTCTTTGCCTATTACGGATTACTCGAACCAGATTCCTACTGGTGGTATGCCAAGGCCCATTTCAGATCTGTGGTCTACAGTTATGTCTATGAGTGGAGGTGCTGATGAATTTCCAGGCGTATGGGCTATCTGATTTGCGTAACATGCAGCAACTGCTCACCCAGTGCGAGGCTGCTGGCGTTACCGATCCAAGGATCATTCGGCAGCGTTTGCATGAGCATATTGCAGCAAGAGCAATCGATGCCAAAAAGACGGCCATGGCTGTCCTGCCCAGGGAAAAACGCAAAGAGCGGAGTCTGCGCCGGGCGACGAGACCGACCACCGTCTGTGCGGCCTGCGGGGCCCCGGCAACCATCGAGCTGGTTAACATCTCCCCGGCTACCAATGTCGGCGAGGGACTGCGGACGGCGATAGTTTGCATGAATACTGACTGTCGGCACACCGAATACAGCGCCAAGAGTGCTCTCGAGATCACCGGGGGCGTTAAATAATGGCCCTCTGGACTCCAGCGCAGCTTGCCCCGCTTGTCGAACTGGATGACACCTGTGCAGTCACTGTCGAGACCGGTGTCAGTATCTGGGCCGATAAGTCTGGTAACGGCCGAAATGCAGTGCAGGCTACTGCCGCAAACCAACCGGCATTGGTCAGCGGCGGATTGAACGGGAAGAACGTCATCCAGTTTGATGCCGTTAATGATTTCCTGTTGATTTCCGGCGTGCCTGCACAAACCGCCGTTACCGGGTTTGTGGTGGTCAAGGCCACCGATCCTCAACCGGATGTCTATAATAGCGGCCTGTGGGGATATAGCACTGCCAGCCTGGTCACGATGTATCCAGGTACAAATGGATCAATTTACGACAATTTTGCATCATCGGCGAGAAAAACAACGGTAAACCCAACGCCGTCCCTTGGAGACCCCCGTATTTATTCAGTCGAATCGGCGGCTGGAAGTTGGAAAAACCGTTTGGACGGCGTTCAACTTTATTCCACTACCTCCAATATTGTCACAACGGCTACCGGAATTTATTTGGGCCGGACGAATGGTTCAAATGTTTATTTTTTAGATGGTTATATTGCCGCATTTTTGCTTTTAGCCGGGATTCCTACCGACGATAATCGCCAGCGTGTCGAGGGATTTTACGCCTGGAACTTTGGATTACAGGGCAACCTGGCGGCTGATCATCCGTACAAGGATGCGGCCCCGACTATTCTTGATCCGACAATACATATTAACTTAGATCAACTGTATAATTTTGAAGAAGATTTAATTTGTTCAATTTCCCAATCTTACGATTTGCGGGAGAATCTTCTTTGTTTTATAGAACAACCATACATTTTAACTCTAACTTGTTTTAACTTATGCCAACAACAGTATGGTCTACAACTTCTAATTACCCTCACCCAACATTACGGGGATGCCAAATCCATTACAAAATTCTTGGAACAATATTATAGTTCCAGTAGGAATATTATAAAAATATTGGAACAGGTTTACGGAAAAGAAATAAGAACCATTGTTCAATTACAACAGGCATTTACTTTAATTGGAAATATTGTTGCCAGTTCCGATCATTCCTATTCTATTACAGAACATACAGTTGGGGCACCATTAAAACTGTCCCAGAACTATAATTTGGAATTGCTTAATTCTATAGTTTCTGGTTTACGGCAGAATTGGAACATAACTTCCAATATTTTGTTGAACAATACAATAGATTATAAAGTTACTATTTCGGGAGTACAAGTACCATCCGAAAATGTAAACGTAAACTGTGATATTGAACAACATTACATCGAGGGAACATTCACTTTACATAAACCAGATTACTTTCCATTATGCATTAAGAAAGCCAATGTTGTAATTACCATAACAGTTGGTTCCGATACAAAAGAATTCCATTTATTGTTATGGGAGAAAACCAGGACTACTACTGTTAATTCTACCATATACACTTTAACTTGCAGAAGTCAATCTGTGCTTCTGGATAGTAAATATTCCCCAACATTGCAGAAAGAATTTCCTGCTAATTTGGCATCTACCACAGTAGTAGAACTTGCAGCCATTCATAGTATTCCTGTAAGTTGGAATGTGTATGAGAGTGGTCAATTGGTAGATGAACTTATACCTGCTGGTTATCTGTTTGCTAATAATGAGAAACCACTGGCAGTGATCAGAAAAATACTGGAACCTTTGGGGGCCATAATGCAGTCTACCCCAGCAGGTGGATTGGAGATCATGCATGTGTACCCAAAGAAGGTTCCCAGTTACCAAACAGAAACAGTTGATATTGATCTGAAACAAGATATCCGTTACGAGAATGTTTCCACTACTTCAGAAGAAAGATCAGGGGTAAACACTGTTTATGTATCGGATCAATTAACTGCCAATAGTACCTATAATTTGGAAGAAGAAGTAGTATCCAGTATTGCAAAATATGTGAAAGGATTCCATACTCCATGGGATAGTGAAGAAGTTTATCTTGATACTTCTGGTGGCACTTCTGTGCTTATTGAGTACCTTGGAGTGGTTACAGAAAACATGCATTCAATCGATTCAGAGGTACCATATGAATTGATTGAATTTGTCAATGGTTCTGGGCATGTCTCTAAACCGATATATGTAAGAAATACTATTGAATGGGTTATGGACTCTTTAGGAGGAATTACTTTTGCTGAAGATGGTACATTAACCTCTGAAATTCCTGGTGAATCTTTGCTGAAGATTACTTATACTACTAAATACCATAAATGGTTGGTAACTTCCCCCAATATTAAAGACGTCCAATGCATACTGAGGCCAGTACATGAGTAAAGTACATGCAACAATAGTTTTGCATTATGGGGAAGGGGTAACCCAAGATTCCAGTTCTTGTACCGTTGAACATGATGAAATACTTGATACTGTTACCGATTCTGATGGTAAAGTGGTAGAGAAAACCAGTTTTGCTCCAGGGGATCCATACCATTTCTTAACTAAATGTCCTGATGGTATTTACATCTCTAAAATATTGGCTACTGCTGGTGATATTACTGCTCTCGGTTCAGTTACCAGAACCAGAGAAAACGATTTAGTGTTCACTGAAATCAATTCTGTTGATAATAAACCAAGTATATCCTACGTTCCTAGTGATTCTTTACCCCCAGTATGGTATGGTAACGTAGGTGGCCCACTTTACGTAGATCAAGAACAGATGAAAGTAGATATTAGAACTGGTACTATTCCATGTTACTGTAAAGTAACTTATCCAGTTTCTTTCAATTCTTATCGGTTAACACCACAAGTTCTCTCATTTGATACCTATGAAGTATATATCGCCATTTACTTGGAGAAATCATGATAAATTTATGTGTTACGAGAAAGCCGGAATGTTGCGTGGAACTTTCTGATCAATGCATCGTAGGGGATACTATTTCTAATAGCCTTATTTTAACGGATTTAGTTGCGGCATCTGCTGCAAGGGCTGTCATCGATAGAGAGGAACAGGATAAAGAAATCGTCAGTGCCAATTGCTCCTTGACCCCTTATTTGAAACCTTCCTCTTTAGTAGAAGCAATTGATAAAGAATATGGTATTTACCGTGGTAAGTTATTGAAATTTTCCATTACAATTCAGAAGAAGAAAGGGGGTGTTTTCTCAGCACGTTCTTCAATTGAAATAGAAAAGGTGGCAGAATGAAAGAAATTTTAGACAGTATCCTGAACAGTAAGAAAAAGACGGTTAAAATAATTGGAACTATAGTTGGGAACCCTGAATATCTTCGGTACATTATTTCTACTGATACCGGTAAAATGCAGGTAGAATCCACTACTCCATATAAAGTTGGTGATCGGGTAGTAGTATTTGACCGAGTTATCCAAGGATACGCAGGTATTGAAAAGTCAAGAAAAACTTTTCTTGTATAGTACAAATTTTTGTAGTATGATCCAAGTAATGATATTCTTATCCAATTTATGGAGGAAATTATGAGAGATTCGGTGTTAGCTAAGAGTGATGGTAACGGTCTGATACAGGCCATGCCATTAGTTAAGGGGAAAGTAAATTTAACTATTGCAGATGGTGCCCAAATAACTAACCTTGTTTATTGTGTAGTTGATGGTGGATTTACCATTACATGGGATGATGATACAACCAGTAGCATAGATGCCATTGAAGGAAATACTTTTTCTATTATAGGGGCTAAGTCAGTAACTATTACTACTGGAACTTTCCATTTCGGGTAATATTATGCTAAACTTTGGTTTACTTAATAATAGAAGATCACTTCCTAATCGGGATACCCTGCTTGCTTATTACAAGACTACTGTAACAGACGGCAAGCTCGTCGCCAGATATCCTCATGCCAACCACACCACCCAGCAAGTAAAGTCCAGCGGCTTCCTCGGCGCGGGCAGCTCACCCTGCCCCGGCCTGTTGGTCACCGACACCATCACAGCCTCCGGCGACGCTCCGACATGTACCGTGAATGGTACGCTGACATTCCCTGGGCCGGATTGTTGGGATATTGATGTGTTCCGGGATGGTGTGAGGTGGGCGAGTTGGAAGGGGATTAATGTCGGCCAGGCTACGGAGCTTGACGCCTCGGGTAATGGTCATCACCTGACAGGGCTGGTGGGTACGACAATTACCGAAAGGCTGGACGGGAGCGGGACGAACTATGTCAATGAGAACGGATTCTCCCTCCCGGGTGGTGTGCTTTACCGGATAAGCTCCACAGGCGCTGTAACAACCGGGGCGTTGACCATTGACGCACCTACAACGGCTGTAGCAGATTACAGTGGCACTGATGCTGATATGTCGGCTGTGTATTCCTCTGGTGGACTATCTCCAGCTATTAAAGGCAGTAGGATTGCGAAGAATCTGCTATTAGAGTCAGAGTTTACAAACGGCAAAGCCGATCTCAACTCCACGACCGCAAATGTAACTGTCACCTCGCTTGCCGGTTTTGTTAATGCTCTACTTTTCCCCGAATCAGCTACATTCCGGTCAGCGTTTAAGCAATTAACCACCGTGACTGGATATGTGTACAGATTTTCCTGTTTTGTCAAGATGGCAGACGATTCGGTCCCACGTATTGGGGTCTCCACAACTGACGTTAATAGCGACCTGATGCTCAGTATAGATGCTAACATAACCACAGTTGCAAATATCCCTGAGTTGCAACCAGATGGAACGTACAAATGTTCTGCGGTCCGCACCACTACTGCTGGCGCAGCAAACAGAAATTTTGGGGTTATTGCATACCCAACAAATTCCAATAAGGCGTTTACAGTTACTGGATATCAAGCTGAGATTATTACAGGCCGGCCACGGTTGATGCCATTCGAGTATATCAAAACCACCAGTGCCACTAAATCTGTGCTGCATGACACTGTCCAGTACAACAAACTCAACAAGTCTGTAGCTATTGGAGATTCCTACACAGCCACCGGAACATATATCACGCATCTCGGTCAAATCATCGGGATAACAGGGATGGTTAAATCTGGTATCTCCGGGCAGACTTTGGCTGATCTTGATACTCGGTTTGCCACTGACGTTGTTGCTGGTGCTCCGATTGCAGTGCTGATAATGGGTGGTGTTAATGATGTGATTAATACTGCACGGACCTTGGCAGACATGCAAGCATCGCTCAACTCAATGCTTGCTAAGGCTGATGCAGCATCTATCCATCCGATTATCTGTACAATTCCACCGTTTGGAAATTATTCTGGCTGGACCGCAGACAAACAGTCAAGGGCAGAGGCATACAGCGCATGGGTGAGGACGCTAGACCGTGACAAGATTGATTTGTATGAGATCCTCCGTGATCCTGGAACCATTAATATATTAGCTGCCTACGACTCCTCAGATGGTCTCCATTCTAATTCAGCCGGCCACCTGGCCATTGCCGCAGGAATAGCCATACTATCTCCGAACCAGTCCGTAACATTGCAGCCATACACCACTGTTGATGGCAATAAAATATTTGACACACACTTACCATCCAGGAGATCAACTGCATACTCCATCGGAGATAAGATCTCTGCTGTATGCTCAGACAGCATTAAGAGATGGTTTACCTGCACGACTGGCGGGACAACTTCTGCTGATGCCGTCACATTCCCTGATAATTCTGCCCCTGTATCTGACGGAGATGTTGTGTGGACCGGGGCGGCGAGTAATTATCACACAATTGATGGCGTTGTATCAATTCCTGGGGAGACAAATATTGCTGACACCCTGACGGACACTGGACTGAGCGGACGCGACGAAATCAGTATAAAGTTTATCCCCAACCTGGCCGACACAGAGCAATGGCTGTTGTCTGATGGAACAAATGGTATTTATATCTCGGCTCTGAACAAAATTGTTTATTCGGGCGGCGGGTCCGCGATATTGACTTCATCAGGCTCAGTGGCGCTGAACGAGATCAACACTCTAGTGATTGATCACACACCCACAGGGACAACAATGATCCTGAACGGCGCAACTGATACCGACGAGACAGTTACCGCCGCAATCGGCTGGGGAGAGACTATTTTTATCGGCAGTAAAACTGATGGAGTGGGCGTATTCAATGGGACAATTTTTGATTTTGCCAAAGCCGAGAGCACTCCTGTTGTTGTTCCCGGACCCCTCGGCATAGACGGCGCATTCGATGGTACAGCCTTCCCAGTCGGCAACTTTCAGGCCCCCCTCGGCAGAGACTTTCAGCTCATCCCCGAGTTCACCGGCAACGCCAGTGTCGATCTGGCTGCGCTGGTGCCGACAGCGAAGATACGGATCGGGGATAGGGGCATGGCGGTCTACAGAACACCTCTTAGTTTCGCCGACCAACTAAGAGTAGACCGTGTTTTAGGGCTACCACCATACATATCTGTAAACTTTGTAGAACTTACAATAAACAATGAAAATCTATACCTAGGAGTTTGATATGCCAAACATTAATACTTCGGCTGCCCCAATATCGACCAATGGAGCAAAAGTTTACGGTCAAGATACACTTGGCAATCCTGGCTGGATGCATGCTGGCATACTTGGAAATGTAATGACCATAGGACTCCCAGGTTCTACTGGATTTGGAGTAGGAGTTTGTGATCCTGCTGTACTACCTGTTGGATTTACCCCCATGTCAGGATATTCCGATCCTCTTTCCCCTAATTATGGAAACTACCAGTTCTCTGATGGTTCCGTAATGGTCTGGATTCCTAAGTTCTTTTACAGGATAAACCATTCTGAAAACCCTACTTATTCAATTTACACTCCTAACGATATTAATATTGTCGGATCAGAAACATTTGCTAATAGGGCTGCTGCGACTGCTGCTGGATTCGTGTTACATAGGGCATTTATTGATGGTGGTGTAGAGCAGCCTGGATTCTTCATTGATAAGTATCAAGTCAGTAAAAACGCCAAGGGGACTGGTTTTATCGCAAGTTCTATAAAGAATGGATTACCACTTTCTTCTGGATCAGATCATAATCCTATCAGTGCTCTTACGTCAGTATTAGGAATAAATGCAAATTATGCTTTCCTTACTGCTGCGAAAGCGAGAGATGGTGTAAATGGTGCTGTAAATAACTCAAGTATATTTTTTAATCAATCTGTATTCATGAGTTCTGCACTTGCTATGCTTTCTTTAGCGCATGGGCAAGCTGCGACTGGTACTGCGAATTGCGCTTGGTGGGCATCCGCTACTACAAACTTTCCTAAAGGGAACAACAATAACGCACTAAGGGATACTAATGATACTACAGTCCTGTATGTTTCTGATGGATATCCAAATTGTGCCAAAACAGGATCTGGAAATCTATTTGCTAAAACTACGCACAATGGACAAGCTTGTGGTGTATCTGATATAAATGGAAATATGTGGCAGATTTTAATTGGAATGACAAGCATTGTAACAACTAAAGCCATATCTGCTATTACGTTAGCTAATCCATGTCAGGTCACAACCACAGCAGCCCATGGATATACTACTGGACAAATTGTTAATATTACATCTATTGTGGGAACTACGCAGCTAAACGATAAATTGTTTACTGTGACTGTAGTTGATCCTACTAATTTTACTTTAGATGGAGTTAATGCTACTGGGTATACTGCATGGGTTTCTGGTGGAACAATCTATACAGGGTCTTTTTATGTAGCGAAAGAGTCAGTATCTATGAAATCTTTCACTGCAGGAGCTACTCTAGCCACAGATCATTGGGGATCAGTTGGAGTTGCAGCAATGATGGAGGCTATTACTATGCCTTTTATTGCTGCATCTGGTGGTTCTTCCGTAACTCAATTATTTGGTAACGGAACAAACCAAGTTTTATCTAATGGAGCAAGTGGTAATTCCTACGCCTTGACTTCTATTGGTTTTCCTAAAGACAGTTCAGGGATTTCAACCACAGGTACAGACTTATTTGGAAAAGATGGATTCTATCAGTACATTAGAGATCAGTTATGCGTTATAGGTAGTGGGAACTGGAACGCTGGCTCGCTTGCCGGGGTTTGGCTCCGTTACCTGGGCAGCATCCGTTCCTTCTCTAACGCGCACTATGGTGGTCGCTCCGCCTGTTACCCTGTCTAGTCGCGCGATAGCGCGGCTCTGTAATATGTCTACAGGAAAGAAGTATAGTAGAGAAGGAGTAATAATGCATAAGTATATAGAACTTATGCGATTACGCTTACTTTTCTATGAAAAATTGTTCTAAAAGTCTTTACACACTTCATCTTGACGTAAGAAAATTCTTTCCTTCTATTGATAGAATAGTTCTTGAAAAATTAATAAGAAATAAGATAAAAGATGAACAGCTGCTTAGCGTAATGAAACAATTTTACACTTGCCTAGGAATGGGTAAGGGAATCCCATTAGGAAATTTACTATCACAGCTATACGCTTTAATTTATCTAAATCCTGCAGATCATTATATTAAAAGAAAACTTAAAATATGCAGGTATGTCCGCTATGTTGACGATATGGTACTAATAGGAATGTCATCTGCTGAAGCCTCCATGGCCAGAAAGAATATTGAAGAGTATTTGTTTACTAGACTACACCTGCATTTATCCAAATGGTCGAAAAGAACTGTTGCTGACGGTATAAACTTTGTTGGGTATAGAACGTGGCCTACTCACAGATTGATCCGTAAGTATAGTTTATGTAAATTTAAGAAGGCAGTACTTAAAGGAAATATAATTACAGTTGGATCTATAATTGCACATTCACAAAAGACTAGTAGTATAAAAATACTAAAGTCTGTTATTTTGAATAACGCTGCAATGGTGAGTCGTCTACCACAATCACATCAAGGGAGGTTAGGATTATGCTACCAGTAGAAGAATTTCAAGTGTACGGCAAATACCTTACAGGTGAAGAGACTGATATTGAATTAGATAAACTGTCTCGTGAAAGATTCTTGAAAATCAAAATGCGAGAGAAACTAGCAGCAGAAATAGGAGATTGCGAAGATAATATAACCGATGTTCTTCGCGGGGTGCTTCTATGCTATGCAGTATCCTCTGGGATTATTAAAGATCCTATGATCATTGCCAGACTGGACAACTACGTTACTCAAATGCTTGCCGGATATGGTGGTGCGTCTGCTGTAATGGATGTACTGGAGTTTGACGCGATGCCTGTTATGAAGCATGTAAAGGATGGATACTTTGCCGCTAAGGAGAAAATCAAAGAGGCAAAATCCAAGGAAGAAGTAATGAATGTAGATATCGATGATGTAGTGTGATTGGTATATAACCTAACGATAGTGGAGGACATGGTGCCATGAATCGAGCAATTAATATCTTGCTTGTAGTGCTGATCATCGAATTGGTTGCTCTCTTGTGGCAACTTGCTGGACCTATGTAAAATGCAGAAAGTAAGTTCAAGTACCATCGTTCATGCCGCTTTACATGGTAGAAAGTCTGCGATGAAGTACGTTAATAAGGAACGTGCTGAACGCGCAAAGAAAGCACTACTCGCATGGATACCACCAGATACAGATGGATTTAGTGAAGATAAGCTGGAAACAGATATTCTTGGTCTACTAATAGATTTGCTCCACTTTGCCGAGCAGTCAAAGATTGAAGTAAGACCTTTGCTAGATTTGGCTGTACTAAATTTGGAGTTGGAAACAGGGAAATGATAAGCAGAACTGAAAAGATAGTATCTGGTATACTCTGGGGCATTGCTGTAATACTCGTTATTTCGCAGCTTATAGGGTGTGGAAAAGTATACCTTGAGCCAGTAGAACAATTACCTATCGAAGAAATGTTTGTGGTTCCAGTAGAACCAATGGGATTGATAGAACCGAAAAAGGAAGTAGATACTTCAAATACTCAAGTACTTTTTACTAATTGGAATAAGTTTTGGCTTGGAACAGCAGTAGCAGGACAGGTTGCGGATACGTTAACTACATTCGACAAGCTTGATGATGGGTACATTGAAGCAAATCCTCTATTTGGAACAAACCCAGAAAAAGGAGTAGTCATTGCTTCGAAAGTGGTTGCAACTTCATTTGTTATTTGGATGGCCGAATTTTATTTAAAAGATCATCCGAAACAGCAGGAATACAGAAATTGGATATACGGTACGTTTGGCGTAATTGGTGGGAGTTTTGCTTTATGGAATTCGTTACAGTAGGAGGATCAGAATGAAAAGATTAATGGTTTTAGTGCTATCAGTGTTATCGTTATTTTTGGTAACTGCCTGTTCCAGCGATAATGATAACAAACAGACAGGGCCAGGAGATACTACTGCAAAGTATGACCCATTTGCTAAAGATGATGAAGATAGAGCAATTGAACAGGATATTGATGCTGCGGAACTTGAAGGAGTACAGTGGGTAGAAGCTACTCCTGTACCTTATTCAGGTGCTGGTCAATTTGCATCTGCGGTAAAGAGTGCAAATACATACAGGGTTGCCAATGGGGGTCGTCAAGCATTCCGTATATTCCCCATGTTTAGAAGTGGTACTGCCATAGTTGTATTCTCGGATAGACCAAGGCAGGGGTATAGAGTACAGTTAGGTAAAGCGAATAGAATAAGTAGTGGTGAACACAATGGATTCGTAGTAAAGAATGCAAAAGATAGAACGAATACATTTGCTCACTCACCATTTGGAAGACATCCATCCCGAGTTTCATTTTACTATTAAAGGAGATTGTTATGAAAAGAGTTGCTACTGTACTGTTACTTTCTGTTATTGTTCTATTGACTGGGTGTAGTATGCATAAGTTCGCACCTGACGATGGTCTTCTCCAGGTTGAGATGAACAAAGAAAATTCCCGGACAGCTTGCTATCAAGCCCTGGCGATGAATGGCCCAGATTACAATAAGTTGTCAGATATGGCAATCGTCATGATTGAGCAGCAGAAGGCTACAGCACAACTTGTTGGAGCACTTACTGGTAAGCAGATCGATCCATGTGGTGGGGGGACGAATCTGAATGATGTAGTCATTGCCGATTCCAATAACAGAAACAGAAGTGTTCAAGTCCTAGGTGGTGGAGTATTGAATACCTTGAAATGGGTAGCGGGAGCCTGGGCCGCCACAGAGATTGTAGACAGTATTGGTAAGAATGCTGGGAGTACGTCAAATATTGATACTGGTGGAGGAGATTCTACGGTTACTAATTCCAGGACCAATACAGAAACAGTTACGGATGTGACTAATACTGGGGAAGAAGGTACAGCGACTACAAGTGGAGGCTTTGATACTACTACACCAGTGGCTGACCCTGTAGTTCCTGGTGGAATAGATATTGTAGATACTCCTGTTACAGTAACTGACAACTAATGGCTAATATCTGCAAGACCTGCCATCATTTATATGTTGGTGGGTCTAAATGCCCAGTATGCAATTATCCAAATGAGGAAACTCATGAACGACTATCCTCCCCCACCGAAAGACAAGGTAATTGGAATAAAAGTAGATATCAAGAAAGTGGTGAAATGGATAAAACAGTTATTCCAGAAGAATAAAAAGAAATGAGATTTATTGTTTGGTTGATCGGAATTATTTGTATATCTTGTCAACCAAGAACAATGACTGGAAACGATTACATTAAACTGATTATAGGAGATAAGGCATATTATGAGATGGGGAACTCTAATAGCAAATGTGGGAAAATTCAAAACAGCACTGGAAGCGGGACAACAAGTTTCCGATCCAGCAGGGTGGAAGAATGTCAGCATCACAACCAATCAAATTGCTCTTATCCTGACTGCAATCATTCTTGGATTGAAAGTGATTGACGTAGAGTTACCGGTTACAGATGAAGCTATAATTATTGCCTCTGGATCTATTGCTGGTTTGTTACAGGTAGCAAATATCATTATCACTGTAGTTACTACACGGAAGTTAAGCGGGGAAGATGCCCTGAAAATTGGACCTTTAGTGGAGGAATCGAAATGAAATACATACTTATGTTCTTGCAAATGGTACCAGCTATTATTGAAGCAGTACAGAAGATTGAAGAATTTATTCCTGCTTCTGGTTGGGGTAAGGAGAAAATTGCCTCCATCAGGGAAAGTCTCAGTGTAATTTTTAAGGAAATTGATTCAGTATGGCCAGCAGTTGAAGTATTTATTGGTGCTATGGTTAAACTCGCCAATCTTACAGGTGTATTTAAAAAACCTGAAGTTGAGGTAACCGATCAGATTGAAAAGTAATGCAACCAGTTTTCTAATGGAGACTCAGCCAATGTGTACTGTTAAAAATCTAATAATTATGGTAGTAGAGCAGAACGATAATGAATTGGAAAAAACCTGTACCTCCCTACGATCTTTGGGAGTAGAAACCATTATATGTGTTCATGACTATAAAGAGGCAATGGTTATAATTGAACAAGATCCAAATATAGATTTAGTCATTGCTGATTTAACCGATGAAGATTTACGCCCCACAGGGGTTTTCCTTTGTGGGGTAGCAAAGAGAGTGAGACCAGAAATATTATTTCTTATATCATCTAAGAAATCTGGTATCACTTTTATTGGACAATCGTTGAGTGCTGGCGCTGATGGTACTTTATCCAAAAACTATCTAAATGAAATTGAGGGAAAGTTGCCAATATGGTTGGATTTACTGATTAAGAGAAAGAATTTCAACGAACTTTTGGAGAAATAATTCATGGAAGATTCCCCCGAGGAAAGACGTAGATCAGTCTACGAAGCTATGGAGAGGCTTGAAGGCCGGGTGGAAGAATCCATAGGAAGAGTTGAAGATAGGTTGATTACTAATATCAAAGAGAAATTGGAAGCTCTACGAGATTTGATTAATTCAACCACCACTGCTAGGCAAGTAACCATCGATACAGAACTGCAAAGGATTGAAAAGACTAATACCAGTTGCTCCAATAAATGTGAGCTTCGCCGTGGTGAAATTTATAGTAGACTAAAAGAGGTTGAGAATGCAAAAGCCGATAAAGTAGAACTTGCTTTATTGGTGGCTAGAGTTCTTGCTTTAGAAGATTGGAAGAAAGCAAATTGGCAAAGGCTTGTTATATATTTAGTTGTAGCTTCGGTTGCTGCGGTTAAAGTACTGGAGTGGATTCGGCCACTATTAAAACCTATTGAAGATATAAATGGTTTATAAAATGAGTAGAGCAATCATCTGTATTTTGGTACTGTTTTTATTTCCAAGTTTTGCCTATACGGAACAGTATAATAGAACTAAACACTTTAAACACTGGTCTGATTTAGACAGAAATGGTTTCAATACCCGTGAAGATGTATTGATAAGGCAATCTGTTCAGACGGCTAATGGTAATTACCTTATATCCATTGTCGGAAATGATATTAAACTAGGTATATGGGTATGTCCATATTCTGGTAAAATATTCTATTCAGCCAGTTACCTAGATATTGATCATGTTGTGCCATTGAAATATGCCTGGGAACATGGTGCTGAGAACTGGACAGATAAAGAAAGAGAAGAATTTGCCAATGATGTAGAAAATCTTTTGGCAGTAAACAGAACTGTTCATAGTGGAAAAGGGGATAGTAGCCCAGATAAATGGTTACCTCCTAATATCTCATTTCATGCGGAATATATATCTAAATTCGTTTCTATTTGTGACAGGTACAAACTATCATACAATAAAGAAAAAGTGAATGCCGCACTAAAATTTTCGCGGGAATATGCAAGGGGAATAAGGAACTAAGATGAAGGAAAAAATTAAGAAATGGCTTATCAGAATAAACGGCCATGAAGGGGGTTATTCTAATCGATCCCCTAAAGCTGATCCAGGGGGAGAAACTAAGTGGGGTATCTCGAAAAGGTCGTACCCTTACCTAGATATCAAAAACCTGTCACTTGAAGATGCCGCAGTAATATACGAGCGGGATTTCATTGCTCCTATATCTTCAAGGCAACTCCCTGACGGAATCACTTTCCAGTTGATTGATTTTGGTGTTCATAGCGGTATACGTAGAGCAGTAAAAGAATTGCAACGTCAAATGAATATAGTAATTGGTGGTGAGAAAGTTGAACCTGATGGGGTAATAGGACCATATACCAGAGCAAAGATTCTTAGCTTTACAGATAGTGATCTAGTAATGAGACTTACTGCTGGTAGGCTAAAGTTTCTGAAAGACTTGGATAACTGGCATGAGAATTCCAGAGGCTGGGCTGATCGAATAGCCAATAACCTGTTGTATGGTGCGGAAGACACCGATTAAAGGAGAACTATTTTGTATTATAAACACGTTCTGAAAATGGATAAAAGTAAATGTGAAAACTGTGGTTCTTGCGAAAAGATTTTGCCAAGATTCAAAACTATCTATGAGGGAAGAATTGACGTATCCGATTGGGCATTGGAACGAGAAGATGTTAAAGCTGGAATAGCTTTGGTAGTCAATTCCTGCCCTACCAAAGCTATTTCTTTTTCACCATTATGATTTATCTTTCTTCTCTTTATCAGGTGGATCGTCCACAACTCTAATCAGAGTAGGACTAATCACTATCTGTTTCAGTGGATAGATAGGACCTGTCGAAATAGGATCACCAGTATAATTATATACTTTAGTAATACCATCTCTTTTGAATGCCCGTATCACTTGAATATTTGCCATTAGCGTAACCCCTTTTGTTTCCGTAAAGCCAATAAATATTCCTTCTCTTCCTCTTCTCTATTTCTCCTTTCTGGTTTTTTCCATATAAATATTTCCAATTCTGTTTTAGGTAAAGCTGGTTTAGAAATTTCTAATTCCTTTTTAGCCCTGCTCTCTCTACAGGTAGGACAATAGTAACGGTCTCTGGCTTCTCTCCAGTTATGCACCATTATTGCTGCCCTATTGCCACAATCATGACAAACCTTGTTCATCTTTTTCGGATACTCGGCTCTCATAAGAAACTCTTTATATTCCTTCTTTGGATAGAAATTCTTGCTTATCTCTTAATGCTTGGGCCCCTACTTGAACCTTGTCCACATTCAAAGTATCCACTATCTGGAAGTATTGGTCATATAAATGCAAACCGTCTGAGAATGCAATTATCTTCCCATCTTCAACTTTAAGACCAGCATCCAAAAGGTATTCAAGTACAATTTCTTTCAGCCTTTGTAACCCACCAAGGTTTTCTGGTAGCCCAGCATACAGGTCCCATGACCTGAAATATACTGTCATATTCAATTTACTGTCAACTACTTTAAAGGATATCGATCTTAGACATGGTGGATCGTCAAGAAAAGTTGTTTCCACATTACCAATACAAATTGTTGCTTGATTGGTATTACCATTGGATGATATGAGTAATTCCAAAATTCTACTTAATTGCTTGGAAATAAACTCACCGTAAGTATAAACCTCGTTTTCCCGTTTCTCTGAACCGAAAATATAACGGAAAAAATACTCTTCAATCTTTTCATCACTTGTCGGTGCTGGAATACCTGGCGGTAAGATCGGAGCAAGTGGCCTGATCCACGGTTTATCTATTACAATCTTTACGTCTTCCAGTTGCTTACTAATCTGACCGACGTATGATCCACCTTTTACCATAAAATCGTATCCTTTCTTGACACACAGCCACATTGCTTCTCGCCAAGCATCTTCAATAGTTGCTGCCCGTACACAACAGAATTCCTCATTTATCATTTTGATTCTCCATACTTTAAAATAATATCCAATATCTTATCACATTTCCGTGTAGCGATAATGAGACTGCTACGCAATTCTATTCCTTTTTCCATAAGTAATGGGGTATCAAACTTCTCCCATTCTGTAGAATCAATCACTTGCTGTATCTTTTCTTTAACCATTACTATTTGTGGATAAGCCATATCATTTCTCCTTTACTGAACTGATCTTGTTTTTCTTGGTTACCACAAATACTTTATCGGCAGCATCTTCCAGATATGTTTCATGGGTAACCACTATCATTTGTATCTGCAATTCATCCGATAAAATCTTCAGCATCTGGGATGCTCTGGGCATACGTTCTTCATCCAGATTCCGGAAAGGTTCATCTATGATTAGACAGTTTCTGGTTTTGCTTAATGCCCAAATGGAAACACGTAAAGCAAAACTGGCTACATCTACTGCACCGAATCCACAAGAATCTAATGGATTCATTTCATTTATACCATCATCTGAAAAGAACATATCACATTCCGATACATTTCTCCTTGAGATAAACCGGACAATAAACTTCGGTGCCTCTTCTTCAAAGACAATATCCAAAGCTTTTGTCGTGATCTTAGACAGGTGTTCTTCCAGATTCTTCTGGGTCAACTCTGCCGCTTTCTGCATCAACTCCCTGGCTTTGATATGCCCAGCAGTAGAAGTAAATAGTGTATCCAGTTCTTTGTTTAATCGGGTAATGTTATCTTTATGAATTGCTCTCTCTGACCGTTTGTCCCTGAGTTTTTCTCTTACGGTTGCTATTTCCATATTAGTCCTCAAATATACTTGGGAACTTTACCTTGAAGTCTTCAATCATTTCATTCAGCTTCTCGGTATCAGATTTTATCTCTTTCCCTAATCGGATCAGTTCCTTGTCCACGTCCGCCAGAATATTATCAGACTTCTTGAAACCAGCTGCCACTAACTGATCCTCTTTAGCAGATATCTTACCCCGAATATTTGCAAGAGTTTCCTTGGACTTTTCCAGTTTGTTTTTTATATCTTCAATTCGTTCCAAGTCGTTCATGTACTTTCTCCATTATGTCTGATATAATCTTTCTGGTTACCTTATCCGCTTTTGCTTCTTCTATAACTATCTGGAGAACTTCCTCGTATTCCTTACCCTGTGTTTGGAACTTGATGCTTTGTGCCAATTCCTTAACGTCCTGTTTGTAAGAGGACATATCGTCTTTATCAATCTTATCCAGATCAAATACATCTTCTTCTATGGGAATGTAATAAACTTTGTATTCCAGTGTATCTGTATCAACAAAGGTTACACTGGGTTTATAGTTCATTTTATCTTTGGCACTTCTCATTATCGGTCCAGGATTAATCAGTAACCGATCTTTGTACTTGGTAATATGGTGATCGTGGTAGTCACCAGAAACTATGAGTTTGTACTGGGGATACTTATTCATAAACTGTTTAGCTGACAAAGCATCGGGCATAAAGAAAGGCGGTTCTTTAAATGTTACCGGAAAATGGATTAGCAAACAGTCTGATCCTTCTAAGTTACGTGGCTCTTGTCCAAACGATACATCTTCCCATTCATAATCAAAGTAATTGGATTCTCTTATTGCTCCTGCTGCCAACAAAGTATTATATGGTGTTTTATCCAGTACAGGGTTATGGTAAAAGATATCATGCTGACCAAATATACCACCTACCCCATTCTCTACTGTTTTCAGCAAAAAGATATAGCGATTTAACCAATACAGGGAACAATACGGTTTATCAAATACATCCCCTGCCAAAATAATGGTGGCATCTAGTTCATTCGCTAAATTACGGATCCATTTAATTTTGTTAAACTGTACTTCGGCATAATCATCTTTCCTGATACGTGGTCCTTTACCACGTATGTGCCAATCACCAGTTGCAATAATTCTCATATCCATTTTCCTTTTCCATTACACAATGGACATATACCGATTGACTGTAACAGTGTATTCAGTTCCTTTTCTTTACCATTCACTATCTTAATGGCTTTATCTTCCATATCTTTCTGTACCTGCAAGTCTGCTTTTATCGATTGCAATAGCTTTACAGATGCTTTCCTGCTTTCAATAATAGCGGAGAATACCTCTAATTTCTTCAATTCAGTAGGGGGAGGTATACTGATTCCCTTTGCCCTGACTTTCAAGTCCCGAAGGTCTCCCGCTAATTTTTTAATATTCTCTTCCTGATCCTCTTTCCTGCAAAGATTTTCATCGAACACCAGTATTGCTTCAGCAAACGGCAAAGCAGTCATATCTGGTAATTCTGCAATCTGGTGTTCTAGTATTAAAATGGCCTCTCTAATAAAACCAATACTTAAACTTTTGCCCCTATTATTTGTAATCTTACTTTCCAGTTCAGATATTTTATCCAGAAATTCTAACGCTTTGTCTACCCATTCTAGTTCTTGAAACTTTTCTTTTTCCAATTTCAATTCAGCCGTTTTTGAATTGTAACTAGAATTCATCTCGGTTATAGTGGAATTAATAATCTCTGTAGCTACATCCATTTCTTCCAGATGAACAATGTTGTTCAGAAACTTTGACCGTTTTCCTGGTGTCCAATGCTCTGCAAGAAAGAAATTAACATCTTTCTGTAACTGGATATTAATTCCGGTCATATTGGACAGTTTTGTTATCTGTTCTGGTACTCCTGTTCGTAAAGCTGAAAATGGTTCCTCTTCACCAGAAGCTTCATAGTAGTTATTGGTATTACTTCTTAAACGGTTTATGTATCCACCATCATCAAAATCAATGGATACTTCTGTACTTGGTTTCTTTTTACCATGAGGGAAGTAAGAAGTTCCCTGTGGTCTGTTTTCCAATACCCAGTTTATAGACCGGACAAGGGAACTTTTGCCGTAATGAGATTTACCAATTATGACATTAACCCCTTTAGCAAAATCCATACAAAAATATGGGAACCCCTCCCAGTCTGCTCCTTCAATATAGTTTATCATGTTTTCCTCTACATAGGATATTCAAATACATGGAATACCAGATAACCCTCATGCAACTGAAATGTACCAATATACTTTCCATTTTTCTCAGTAATAGGATGACCAGTACCATAAACTCGGAATTTCCTTAATACTTTATTTGCAGATGGATCAACAAGTGCCCATAGACAAGAGAGTCCATGTTGTGATTGAACAGTAAGAATTTCTGCTCCAAGTGGCATTGCAATTGTAGTTTCTGGTTCTAAAACATACTTCCATATTTGTTTTTCCATTTTATTCCTCTAACGTAGCCTTATAGTATTCTGGATTGCATACAGAACAACCATCCCCTACCAGTTTAGTTCTCATATCACAAGTACAAGTGTGTTCTTCAGGTGGTCCTGACTTTGCGGCTTCATTCAAACAGTTCTGGCATTCCACATTATCGGATATGGTTTCAATATGAACATGGGCTCCCATAAAGTTGAACAAAGCCACTATCTTCTTAGCATGTTTTGCACAGCAATAGGTTGGTCCTGATGGTGTGTGAGCTATACAAATAGCTGGGTATTTTGGTTTCTCCATTACCTTCCCTCCATTCTCATTTCTATTTCATCAGCTAATGCCTTAATCCAAGTAATAACTGGAATAGGCATATTGCCTTCAAAATAGATTGAATTATTATGGACATTCTTTTTTACAGTCTCATATAAAGATGGTTTAGGAACTGATTCTGTAATTGGTACATTGTGAAGTTGTACCGCTCCTTCTTTAAGATTGGAACCAGATGGATTATTTAACCAATCACGTTGCAGAACAGTATCAATAACCTTTTCCGTTTCTTTCTCAGAATCTATATCGAATAAGGATAGAAGCTGTTGTCCGAAAACACCGGAATCAACTACCCCATCAGCTATTTGGTTTACATCAAAACCATTTACACCGTTTCTGATTCCTTGTACTCCTTTCAGTATATGGTGGGCTACTTCACCAACTTCCTCAGCCATACCAAGAGAGAACTGCATAGCAAGAATCATATCTATCAACTGATCCTTGGTCATCTCTTCATATCGGGATCGTGGAAAATTTCTATTTTGCCACTCAGCCAGTTCTTTTTGTTTCAAGTCAATCATAGTATTCCTTTCGGTTTTTACAGTTTTATTGTATCAACTATTTTACCAGTTTTAGTATCAACATTTACAACACGATTATCCCGCTCATATATTGCTTGCCGTAAATATACAACAAGATCCAATGCTTCCTGATAGGCATCTACTAGAACATCCCTACCATTGAAAGGTTGCAGTCTTGTTCCATATTTTTTCTCACCAATTGAATCTCTTTCTTCAATGTCTTTCTTAACCAAATCCCATACAGCAGGGAGATTGTTTTTTATTGGTTCTGGTTCATGCTGATTCATTTACACCACCATTATGTTAAGAAGATAAATTCACCACCTACCATCAACTTTGCCATGTCAACAAAACGGACTTTACACTGGCCAAATATTCCCCACTTCTTTCCCCAGGAATTATGCAGCAGAAAGTATTCTTCAAACCAGTTAATGCCAGAGATAATTAAACAATGACCACCTACCAATCTGCCTGTAGGGAAAACAAAACCATTCTTGTCAGGTGTTTGCATACCCTCAAACCATTTTATCCCTATTACTGGTGGGCCTTTGTAGCATACACCAATAACCAGATCAGTGAAACTGAATGCAAAGTGGTATCCTTTAATCAATTTCTCTTTATGGAGAACCTTTACCCCTGACAGTACCGATGTTCCTTCATAGTACGGATCTGCTCCAGGATATGAGCCACCTGGCCACGGATCGTCGTGCTGTGCTGGCCAGTAAATCTTTTCTCTGGCAAATTTAGGGGTTATAAGTTGTTTCTTCATCTGGAATGGTTCAGCCAATAATGCATGACTTAAACCAAAACCCACACATGCCCCTTCCACTCCTTGGTCTAAAACAGAAGTACATAAATGAATCTTATTTATGGGTTGCCGTTCTGTTGTCAGAGCAGTTACCCGATACATTTTGCTTCTTTCATCAAACTCGGGGATTCTATCTAACCGTCTATCTTTTGTAACGTACCCGCCTTTTAAAATAAATTCTTCCATTTTTAATTCTCCCGTTAGTTTTAAACTTACCGAATGATTCTAATGCCTCTCTTAAAGCTTTGTTGGCTGCTATAAAACTAATTCCAAGTGAATTTATAGCAGCCATGGCTCCTTTAAAATCTAATAAACTATATGAAGTTTTTCTGGCAGCCTCTGCCATTGCATTAAGCATGCCCTGGTGGTTCTTACTTTGTACAATTGCAAAATATGGTCTTATATTAGTAGCGATTTTACTTTCAGTTTCTTCGGTTCCTCTTTCACTTCTTTCTTCGGTTTGCATTGTTTTTCACAATACTCAGTGGTATCGGCCTCCCATTTCTCATTGAATCTTGTTTCCTCAAATGATTCCAGAAACAATTTCTTTGTTTCCCTATTGGTTTTATCCGTAATTACTGATTCAAAAGAACAGGTAACAATATCATCAAAGTGGGAATCCCACCATTCAATACCACGTTCCCGTTCCTCTTTGCTGAACCCTTTCCCTATCTCAGTAACAATACCACCGTCTTCTGTTCGCACTATCAAAGCACCAAGACAATGTTCGTACTGCTTTCCCTTGGTTCCTGGTAATGCTTTAACGATCCTGAATTCAGCAAAAGCCCGGTTCTTCATCTTGATGAACTTTCTACTGGTGGTAGGTTTCCATATTTCACCGAGGTCTTTCAGTACAGCCCCTTCAAATCCATTATCCCGCATCTTTTTGTAGAATGCTCTGGCTTCGTCTACACTATGCACTATCTCATATGGAATAACTTCTATCGGTCCTAATCCACCAGCAGGATAATTCTTGTTGAGAAATTTATCTACCATACCACATAGCTTAGGAAAACCCTGTGAATATGGTATAGGGCTGAATCGTTTCTCGTAATGTTCAAATGGAATCAATCCCCATAGAACGTAAACCACTCGTTCTGCTATCTCTTCTGAGCCACAACCTTGTACAAAAGAGTTGAGGAAACCATTACCAGTCTTTCTATCAAGCACTTTTCCATTTTCATCTATAACTACCATTTCACCAACAGTAACAAACTTTTCACCGTTAAGCAGTTCAAGAAGTTCTTCTTTCAGGTAACCAAATAAATGGAATGTATTACCATATCTTGTAGTGAATATTTCATCATCTTTCCACGGAAATCCATAAGCAAACATTCCGTCTGCTTTCTTCTGTACAATAGCTGGATAACATACTCTATGTATTTCATCTTCTGTGGAACATCTCTGGTATGGAACTTCTTCCACTATCCCTCTCTTCGCTTTGTTAATAGTTTTGAAAGAGAACCCTGCCCGCAAATCTTTCTTACATATCCTGGAAACAACTTCAATAGTCTCTTTATCTATGGAACATATCCAATTAAACTTTGCTTTCTCAACATTGGTTGCACCACCTTTCTGTTTCAGGAAGTCAAGGTAATCGAAAATGTTGCTTATATCGGTAGCGGTACTCTCTTCCACGAAATTAACTTCTTTCAGATTGTACGCCCATCCCTGATTATAGGCATACTGAATTACTTTACGGAATGTTGGATCTTCCAGAAATTCTGCAAGTTTAGCTACTTTATCATTGGTAGATGTTATGTTTTCAATTATGGTTAACTGCTCCAGTACCGTTTTTAAACTCATAGTTATTTCCTTTTCAAAGTTGGTCTTGCTTTCAACAATCGGAAAAAGGTATCTAAATCCATAACAGCTACTGGTTCACTTCCTGATCTTTTGGCAACAAGAAGCCAATCAGTACCAGTAATCTTGTTACCTTTAGCCTGGTCTATCCAGTCATGTATTGACCAAGACTCCTGCGCTTTGCACTCTATGGAAAACCGAAACCTTTCCTTTGCTTCCCCTATCAGTTTAACATCAGTACCAGACTGTCCCATTTCTCTGGACTGGATAAGTTCATCCTTACCATGAGGAATTCCCAGTAAATCAGATACTTTCTGTGCCACCAGTTGCTGTAATCTTCTCCCCTTCGCCTTTGCTGACGAAACGGTGATCCGCTTTTTCCCACTCATCCTTATCTATTGCCTCCAGTTTAACTTGAAACATTCCAAAGTATCCGTCTATTACTCTCTGTGCCAATTTTGTATTACACATAGCATACATCTTTCCTTCGGCATCCATGTATATTCCAGCTTCTTTACTGGGGTTACCGTATTCGTCATTCAGATTGGGATCAGCCACTACGTAAGAGAACATATCCGCCCCCTGTTAAAGAAATTTTCCCACCGTTGCATTCCAATTTTGGTCTTATAGGAATCAATCCAATATTCATCGGCAACTTTCATCAGGTTACCCATACTGAATTCATCTTTCTTCAGTTCAAATTCTGGTGTACCAGGAAAGGGAAGTTTAACCAGTTGCCGATTTCTTTCAATAATATCTTTACCAGCAAGAATAGCCTGATACGTTTTATGGGTAGGCTTTAAAGTACCAAGTAACCATTTAATAGCAGTTGTTTCCCTTACCCCTTGTATTCCTGGCACTTCATCGGAAGTACATCCACCGATACTTTTTACATCTACCCATTGTTTAACAGGTATACCATATTCTTTATTAAATTTCTCTGGTGTCCAAAGAACTTCTGTTCTTGGTTTATACAAATCGGCGTACTCTAACATCTGGAATAAATCTTCATCATCTGTAACCATTACACAATCTTCATAACCAATAACTATATCAGCCATTATATCATCAGCCTCTAATCCGTCAACTGAAAAAGAATTTCTGAATCCTATAGATGGAATAATTTCCTGTTGAAGTTTAATAATTTGCTGTATCATGGACTGGTAAAAAGCCCTTTCATCTTCCGTACTATCTTTCTTTTTCTGTCTACGCTTTAACTTATACTCTGGAAATAATTCTTCCCGTTTTGATCCTTTACTGTCCCAACAAAATACAAATCTATTGGTTTTGAATCTCTCTGAGAGGGAAAGTATCTGATTTAAAAAACCAAAGATAACGCTTGTCTCTATCTCACTGGTCCTCAATCCTTTCAAGGAATAGGCATCAGCATAGCAGAGACTTGAACAATCGATTACCAGTCGTTTATATTTCATTTCCGCTCAATCCTTCTCGCTATGATTTCAAGGGCGAGTAATTTATCGGCTATAGTTGCATCGGGTTTATCACAGTCTTGTATAACGGCACGATCCATATCGGAAAGATTAAACATGGCTTCCGAAAATTCCATAGAATTAAACTTTATAGTGTATATTTTGGTCATTGAAAAAGGTTCTTCTACCACAGATAGTTCCATAGTTAATCCTCCTTATATTATGGTTGGTAAGGATTTGCACCTTACATTTAGGAGTGTCCTTATATTGGCTCATTGTTCCCTCCCTTGGGAAGCACCATAGCGTCTACCTATTCCGCCACAACCATAAACTTTATATTACTCTTCTGAAGTAGACAACTTTCGGTATTGTTTACCGATTACAGTAATTTCCGAGGTCAACTTTCTCGCTCTCTTGTATGCGGCTTTACTCTGCCGACCATTCAATTCTGCCAACAGTTCATTACACTTTTCTTCCAATTTTTTCTTTATTTCTGCAAATAAGTCCATTTTAAAATCTCCTTTTCTTTTTACGGTTTACTTTAAATAGAGCCTCATTGCTCTCCCACACATCAATTACCATTTCTCGTAACTCTGCTTCAAGATCATTTTCTTCAATGTATTCTACGGCTTTGTCCAAGGAAGTATAGGTTTTATCAACACAATCGTATACGGTTCCTTTGGTCATGTCCTTGTAATACTGAAGATTGCCACGCACATCATCTATTCCAATACCAAACATCAAGTACATAGGTACTGTTCTGAACGGATCGTCAATGGAACTCTTTTTTACAAACAGATTGGAAATAATACCAACATCCTTTTTAATTTCTACACCATGTTCATTCTTCTTTACTTTTCTAATTACTTCCTTTTGGTTACAGGCAACTCGCAAAGAGGAATGAAACGGTACAGCATGTCCACCAGGAGTAGTAACACCAAATTCCCCATCCCTTATCTGGTTAGTAAACACTACCAGCTTATGTTCATGGGCAATTATCCTTGCAGTTTTACGGCACAGTTCCGATAATTCTTTCGCCTTACGTTGCCCACGTTTATCACCATCATCCATCTCCATTGCAGTAGACAGAGCAGCAATAGAATCAGCACCGAGAAGGTTTATTACATCTGGGTTTTTGGGTTCCCACCCCATTATAATACCTTCCAGTCCTAATTCCGTTACTTTCCCTTTTGCATCTTTCCTATCCCCTACTGTATTAGGACGATAGTAATGGTCTCTTGGCAGTTCCAGTCCAGTTATTCTTGTGTACTCCCGATCAAGTCTTGCTTCAGGATCACAGATATGAACCTCACCACCTTTTGCTTGTACCGATGCTCCAATTTCTGTAAGAATTGCAGTCTTACCAGAACCTGATCCCCCAAACAATTCTACCATAATGCCACCAGGCATACCCCCACCCTTGACCCTGCCACCAGAAATGGCAAGGTCAAGGAGGGTGACACCAGTAGAGACAAGGATAGAAGTATCTATTGGGATTTTTTCTTCTTCCCGTTCTGAAACTGCATCAGAATACTCTTCCGCAGTAATAGAAACTTCTTTTCTCTTTAGTGTAGCCATTGTTTAATCCCTTCTTCGTAAACGTCTGGTCGGGGGAGGTTCTGGTTCCTCTTCTTTCTTTTGTTCTGGTTCTTCGTTCAACCCACCAGATTCTTCTTCAGTTCTGCGACCTCTACGTGGGGGTGGTTCCTCTTCCTGTCTGGAAGTTTCTCTTTCCTTACGTGTTTCGGGTTCTTCTTTCTCAGAATCTTCCCCTCTACGACGACCACGAACAGGTAATTCTGGTTCATCGTCATCATCGGATACACCAGAAAGAACGGCCTTTGCAATAAGCTTCAGATCTTCCACTTCGGGTTTAACCAGATAATCCTCAATGGTATATGCCTGGTCAAGAATGTCGTCCTCAATTGGTGCTGGTCGATCCTCAAATACAATACCAGTCAACTTCTTGCCTTTGCTCTTACCAGCAATGGTAAAGGTAATAGTCTTACCACGGTCAGGATCAGAATAGGGAATCCTTTCACCAGTACGCTTATTCTTTGCAGTCTCTTTGAACGGGCCTTCTGCAAGGTAAGAACTGGCTTCCCAAATCTGAACACCATTCTGTTCCTGATTATCGGTGTAAACAACTACATTATACAGACATCGCTGGCTACCCTTCAGTGCTTCAACTACTTTCTTCCTGGGATTATCCTTTGCCATCTCTTCTGATTTTGCATCACAGAGAGGACAATCTTCACCATAATTTCTCAGACAGATGTAATCCCCTTTCTCTGGCCCTACACGCTTATGTACCCAAATCTCAACCTTGTATACAGGTTTACCTTTCGGATAGTTCGGGTGGTTCTCTGACGATATCCAGGGAATAACATCCAGTGCGTGATCCCCTTCTTTATCCTTCCAGAAATTCAGATCAGTATCTTTGACGAAAATGGTGATATAATTTCCACCAACAGTTTCATCTGTTCTGTTCTTCAATTCCTCGTGGTACCCTTCCTGACTACGGAATTTGGATACTTTAGCCATTCTTCTGCCTCCTTTTCATTCTTGGATTAGATTCCAATTCTTTAACACTTTCTTCATCCACTACTTGTTTCTCGAACTGTTCACCATCAGTCTTACTGACATGTGGGTCAGCCCAGTAACCGGAAACATATAATTTAACAATGAGTTCCAGAGCAGTTTTCTTTTGCTCCATTGCCCACTTACTTCCTTCAAGTACATTTACCTGATAACAGGATTCCAGGTATTCTTCTGTTTTCTTTACAACTCTGGAATCTTGAATCACTGCATTGATTATTGCGGTCTCAGTTGGACGTACAGATTCAAACCCATACTCAGAAGGGTCCGCCCTTATTTCAGAATCCACTTCCGCTTTTAATACTGCCAATTCCTCCTTGCATTTATCTTTATTAAAAACTGCGGAAGCCAAGTTGTCACTGTATTCCTTATACAGTTCCGCTTGACGAATACATTCCATATCCAGATTGAGTTTATCAATCCGAAAATCATTCATTCGATCTGCCATAACTTCTCCTATGGTTAAATATAATATTCCCTCCTGAAAGTATAAGTTTACTTTACTATACTAATAGAATCAATCATTTTCTGCTATACTCCGTAAATACAGAAAAGCAAGAGAGAATCAGCCCTGCCTTACCACTATCAAAATAGTTTTCAGAAAATGATTCCAGAATCATAGCGGATCTCATATCCCCTTTATCCAAAAGAACCTTGGAAAACCATCCTTGAATACTTCTCCTTGCTGCTTCTGGGTCTGAATCAAGATCAGTTATAATCTTGGATAGAATCTTCCACGGTTTCTCTTCCATCATAGCCATACATAAGTCACGTACTGAAGTCTCACAACTTATGGTTTTCTCAATCATATCCAGAGCATCTTCTTCTTTCTCGATATCGATAACCTGGTCCAGTAACTTCACTGCTTCTCTTGCAGAACCACCACATGCCATACTGATAGCTTTCAGAACTGAATTAGGAACTGCTACCTTCTCCGCTTCTGCTATATCCTTAACTAAAGAATAAGCAGTGTTAGACGGTAGAGACTTCATGTTTACTGCAACACATCTGGTTTTGATTGCTGGAATCATCTTCTCTGGATTTGTTGTAGCCAGAAAAAAGAATGTATACTTTGGTGAATCTTCAAGCATTTTAAGCATAGCATTCTGTGCTGCCGACGATATCATATGGCTTTCGTCGAGTAAGATAACCTTTACCTTACCACCCATAGGGGAAAGTCTTGACGTAGCATTAATCTCCCGTATAGTGTCTACACCATTTGTATTTGCTGCATTGTATTCATGGTAATCGGTATCAGCACATTCCAATATTCTGGCAATGATCCTGACCATTGTAGTCTTGCCACAACCACTTGCTCCTGTGAAAAGCCAACTTTTGGGGATATTTTTAAAATCCCTGTCTAGCATTGATTCAACTGATTTAATGGCAGCGTCATTGCCATATACTTCATCAAAATATTCTGGTCTATACTTCAACGGTAAACTGTTACTCATCCAAAGCCTCCTTTATTTCGGTAAATAGAGATTCCCTTATTTCCTTATGTTCCAGTGATTCGTTTTCTTCAAAGGAATTCTGCAACATATTCAATAACCATTTTGCTTCATACTCTTTAAGATCAAGTTCAATACGGGTTACTTGCTTCTTTCTTGCTATAGCCATGGTTTGTTACCGTAAAAGAAGTTTATTTTACTGGCACCACAATCGTGACAGTCCCACCAACCCACTGTTATAACAGCATCACTATCGGTGGTTATGTTCTCTACGTAGTGCTGCTTCCGTCTATGAATACCAATACGACATAAAAGAAAGAACCAGATTTTCTTTATGAATGATCGGCTTTCCACTCTTCCCATTTAATCCTCCTTATATGAATATTAAGCAGTTTCCGAATAGCATAGGCGTGTATATCCATTTGAATAAAAATAAATATAAATAAAAGGGAAGTAAACAATCCAGTTTCTTGGTAACAAGTATACACCATATAAAAAATAAATATCCATCTAAGAGCAAAAGAAATTGGGCTTTCCATTACTTCTTTGGTTTCGGTACCCATATATCCCCCGATTTTACATATTTAGATAACCCTGCAAAATTACCATTTACCTTTGACAATTCCACATCAATTTTGAAAGGGACGTTGATCCATTCAAATTCCTTCAGCACTCTCTTAGAACATACTTCATTCATCTCCGTCAATAAGTAATCACGTTCCTCTGGGTACCACTGAAACACCAAAGAATCATGAATCTGACCACAAAGGTATGACCGTAATTTCTCTTTCTTGATAAACTCCTGTATACGGTTGATAGACCACAGCAGGATATGAAACGCTGTTCCCTGTATGGGGTAATTGGTTGTCTGCTTTCTGTCCAGTAGACCATAAAATCTGAAACCTAAATACGTTTCCACGTAACCGTACTTAATATAGAAATCGTTTACTTCTTTCTTCCATGCAGTATAAACTTTAAACCGTTCATTCCACATTTTCTCTTCGGCTTTCTTGCAATGCTTGAGGAAATCGTCTACATTATGGATTCCCTTATTATGCATGTGTTCCACTAATGGAGTACCGTCCCGTAGAATAAACTTCTCTTTCTCGATAGCAGTTTCCCATAAAGTAGGACCACAACTTCCCCAGTAATCCCCATAGAACTGAGGGAATGTCCATTGATTCTTTATATAGAATCTGATCTTTCCATCTTCATCTAGGTTCTCTTTACGTACCTGCCAAATATCACAAGCATTATCCCTATGCATATCGGAACCTTCTACAGTCAGGTATGCAATAAAGTTTGGATCTTTATGATACGCTGCCGATGTACAAACCTCAACTCCCGAAAAGTCAATCTCACCAATACCACAGTCAGGTTCAGTTACAATACCAGTTCTTGTTATCTTCTTAGCATAATCATCCCGCTTCGGAATGTTCTGGAAATTCGGTTGGTTGGAACTTGACCTAAAACTTCGGGCAATAGTCAGATTAAAAAATGGATGAATCTTTCCATTAACCTCTTCTCTTGCAAACTGGGACAGGTATGTATCCCGTACCTTCAATAACTTTCTCAGTGACAGGATATTTTCACATATGGGCAAACCAATATCTTTCAATGCCTTTTCATCTAAAGAGATATTGCCACCATCGGTAGTTCCCAGTTTCTTAGCATCTAGTTTCATCACTTCAAAGAACAGTCTCTTCAAATCGGCTGGCTTTGAATGCTCAAATTTCTTTCGATACAGATTGGTAAACTTCTTTACATACGGTTCATTGGCTATCTTTTCTTCTAAATCCTGGATCTTACCAGTTACTTCTGCTTCTGCCTTTACATAATATTCCGCATTTATTGGAATACCATTCTCTTGCATAGTGCATAAAGTTCTGGCACTTTCTGTAAACAGGATACGAGGGTAATGTTTTTTCTTAGAATCAAGTTGCCGATATTCTTCGTCCTCGGCATCGCTTAGTTTAAGGGTAAGATAGGCATCAGCACCTACATAGAGTAATTGATCGTACAGGGGCATTTCCCGCATTCTGTTGAGTTCCTTTGCCCCCTGCCTGTCTGCTTCAATATACTTGTCGGCTTTTTTATCGTAATCTCTGATACCCCATTTAAGGAAACAAAGTTCCTTCAATCCTTTGGCCCCTGTTCTGTGATCAAGAAGATGTTGATTTATATTGGTACATTGTAACCATCCATTAACGTGACAGCCAAGAATAGTTTCTAACCACATTGTGTCAAACTGTAACTTGTGGGCAATCTTTTTTATATCTTCTCTTTCCAGATATTCCACAAGTAATTCAACAATATTGTCGTATGCTTGATCGGAAAAAGAAACCTCACTGTGATCAAGTGGAAAAGATATTGTTCCCTTTCTGGTAGATATACCAACAGAAGTAATACAGTGTTTTTCATACTGTGGTTTTAAACCAGTTCCTTCAATATCGATTGAGGAAACGAAATCAGAATCGGATAACAGGTCTTCCAATCCATTTATAATATCCTTGTACTCGATTAGGACTTTTACATTTTCAAATGGATTTACCTTTAACAATTCTTTCTTCTGTTTTATTTCGTTCATGACAAACTTAACCAGTCTGCCGAAATAAGCTTTCTGATTCTCTGTCTTCATCTTGCCTGGGTTCAGCATAGGCAAGACCCAGGCACCATATTCATGTACGGGAATAGCTCTCATAACCAGAGTTTCTAGTTGTGGAGTTTTCCTTCCTATCTTACCAAGAACCGCTTTCGTTGCAGCATTCCCAACAGTTAGAATATACTTCGGTTTCAGTTCCTTGATCTTGGCTATCAGATTCGGTTTACATTTCAGTATATGGTCATCTTTTATTTCCCCTTTACAGTAACAGGAAACAGCGGATGTTTTCCAGAAATTGTTCTCCAGGTTCACTCCTACACTGGAAAAGAATTCCTTCATGGTATCCATTGTTTCCCCTGAGAAACCAAACCCTTTACTGTCCTCTATAGCAGAAGGTTTACCAGTAATGATCAAAGCATTCAGTCTACCATTACCATAATGTTTTGAGAATGGTGATTTACAGATTGTGTGTAGACCACAGGAATCACAATCCTCACTGATGGCAGGCCCATCATTCCAGAAACTCTTTATCTTCATTAATTCACCTTGGGAAAGTCCCCATTAATTTTGTTCTCTTAACTTCCATGCTTCAATAAGATACTGGGCTTGCCACCTTGCATCATCAATAGCTCTATGATGGGTACCAGCAATCTCAGGCAATTCTACAACAGGGAGCATTGCCCGCATTGTTCTGTAACACCTATCGTTTTTAAAGTGCCACGGTAGAATCAATCCACCACGATCATAAGCCGATTTTAGAATTACATTATCGAAAACAGCACCGTTACCCCATAAGGCTACTTCCCCTGTAAAAGATGCAAGATATGTTTGGAAGGACACTAATGCCATTTGTATATGTTTCCCTTCCCGCTTAAACTCGGCTCTTGCTGTATCTGATTGTTGCATCCACCATAATACGGTAGAAACATCCATAACACCACCATGTCTAACAGAAGATTCCAGATCAACTACTTCATAGAACCCTTCTCCTATTTCACCAGTAGTAAGATCAAAGTTTACAGCACCAATAGCGGCAATAGCAGCATTGTTACCATTTCCCATAGTCTCAAGATCCAGCATTATATCAATCATATTTTCTCCATTAATTAAACATGCGATCAATTATTTCAATAAGATAGGCTGAATTTACAACCTCTGGATCTTTCTCTTTCAACTTACCAATAACTTCTAGAAAGTAAGCACAGTCTACACCAGTAAGCTGATCCTGCAATACTTCTATCTTGGTTAAATCCAGTTCCGATATCTGCATACAGATTTTCAGAATTTGCCCAGCATTAATGGTAAAGTTACGTTTAATAAACTTACGGACACGAAAGATAGAGCATATCGGATATTTGCTGCCAACATAAATCAATTCTCTGGAAAGCAAACAGGCTAATGCTTCTTTCTTCAGTTCCAGTTTATCGTCCCAACTTGTCCAGTAATTTGTACAATGCATGAAGTCGTAATACTTGTGGATTTCTTCAGGTTCCCCAAAGAAACGGAACACCATCTGAATCTTACCACTCAAAGTAATTGCATTTGTACTCAGGAAGACAGGCTTGTACTGGGTATCGGTATCTTCTGCCTGATCTTCAATCTTTTCCGATACCTCTTCAAACTTATCTTCAATTTCTCCTGGGTCCTGCATTACTTCTGATACATAATTGGAAGCATTCTGTTCTGGTGATCCTTCAAAATATTCATACGGTTTTTCTGTTCCATCTGCACTTGCAATACCAGCAGACTTAACCACAATCTTTACCCTGTCTTCAGTAGACTCTACATAGATTTTACATGGAATTCCTTCCCTGTTCTTAATGGAAAACAATCCAATGTAATACTCTGCAATCTCTTTTGCTGCTAACTGTGAACGGAAATATATATCGTAATCATTTACCTTTTCTCCCAACAGCATACTGGCTATGCAACCACCAGTTACTATTGTATTCTCTTCTGCAATCTTACGGATTCTTTCATTAGCAATAGACTTCAGCCAACTGTCAATCTTCTTTCGCAGCACTGTCTTAATGGTTTTTGTTTTCATGTTTCCTCTCCAGTTTACAGTCTTCGCAAAGTAAGTGTTCTGGTTGCATTCCAGGAAAAACTACTACTAAAATAACTTTTCCACATCTTCTGCACCATAACACTTCCGGTTCCACATACTTATCGTTTACATATACCATTTGTACCATCCTAAAAAGGGACGTCGGAACCTGTTCCAGTATATACTTCCTCTTTCACTTCCTTCCCTTCAGGCAGAACCATTACATGAGTAAAGTTCTTTGAAGAAAAGGATGCCATGTTACTGGTATAGTTTATACCGATAATATTCGTTTTCGATAATACACTGTTCAGCAACGTGGGACTGATAAGGAATGTTAGGTCAGTTTGGCTTTCGGGAAAAGGAATCTTTTTCTTTACCGAACAGCCCTGCTTATCCGTCTTACAGATAATTTCCTTACCTTTAATTTCCACTTCCATGAACTTGTAAATATCAGTCTCCCCTGAAGAGAGCTTCCCAAATTCACTTAGAATATTTGCTATCTGAATCGGTAATGCCACTTCCACTTCTGCCTTTGCTCTATCCATGATCTTAGGAACATCTGGAAAGGTTCCCTTGATAACCGATATAGAAAAGAAAACATCGTTTTCATCGATAAAATGTGCCCAGCCATTGTCAAGTACATAGTAGACAGGGGCAAAGGACAAGAGAGAATTTACTGAAGATACTGGTAAAAGCATCTCATCCATAACAGAATCCATTATATATTCTGAGCACCTGTAACCGTCAGTAGATTCCACAGCTTCCTCAACCACATGAATGCAGAAGGAATTATGGGAACAGGATACATCTTTACCAACACTGAAACGGCAATCGTTCAATGCCTGGATGAATTCTTTGGCTGCCTTCTTGTAATCGGTTTTGTTAAATTTACCAATGTCCAGAAACTTAATGGTTTTAACAACATTGTCTTCGTAAACATCGGTGGACAGTTCTGCTTCTACATCACTGGATTTAATCTTCAACAGATTTTTGTCCACCGTCAATGTTACTTCTTTGTCTTCTACCGTCTTCAGAATGTTTAACAAGTCTTCTGCTGGAACAGAACATTCCAGATCAAGATCAACAGGGTGGGAAATAAATATCTTACCGTTAAATGTTGAGATTGCACCACCATAGAACACTACGTGATCATACTGGGATACTACTGCTTTCCTCTCTACTGCAACCATGAGAAGATTGACTATCCGTACCAATTCCTTTGTCTCCATTTAATTCCTCCATGACAGTTATTATGTTTCGTGCATCCTTCTGGTAGAAGAAAGTTGCAAGTCTATTGTATCGATTATATAGGGAAATCATTTGCACCGCTAGTTTTTTCTCGGACTCTACAGTATTACTAAAGTGGAATCCACCTGCGAGATAAAGAATCAAAACTTCCCTCCTTTGTAACCGTTAAGCTTTAACAGAAGTATCTGTACCACATACACTGCTACCACTATCAGAAGTATTTTCATTAAAACATCCTTTTCATTTTAGGTTTATATGGCCAAGGCCAAGCGGGAATAGCCTTCTCCATCTGTAGGTAAAAATCTAAGTTAAAGTAATCTCGGATTGTACCATTAGAAACAACCCCAGGTTCAATTACCCGTTCAATCAATACCTTTTCTTTACCAGTAAACTTTTCCCCTTCCTGTAGTTCATACCCTTTCGGAACTGGAACAAGATCAATCTTGCCTACAGCAAACCCTCTGGAAACAATGTATTCATATATCCATTTTCTGACAGACGGAGCAACATTCCGTATATGCTTTCCTTCTACCTGTACAGTAGAAGACCTTTCCGTTATATAGATTGAATAAGGTGGTGACAGGTAGTCTGGTTCCCCGCCATGTTTCATTCTAGGAATAATAATAATTCCATATCTACCGTAATGTATACCACTGGCTGTGTCGGCCGAATTTCCAGTTACATATATTTTCTCTTTGCATTTAGTAAAAAATGCCCCTGACGGAACACGAACACACCACAGATTACCAGTGTATTTAACTTTTTCTTTTGTTACATTACCAATATAAATTCTATTAACAGAAGAAGAAGCCAATTTGGAATAACCATCTGTATAATTCATAGAAGTAGGTATTCCATACAACAAGCACATTATCCGTAGTATCTCTAAATTTTTTCTTTTATACCCCCTACTGACAGATATACCAAAACCGTCAGTTCGTACTAACCTTCCCCTGAAACCATCAGCAAGAATACTTTGCTCAATGAATAAATTAGTTTGCCCCTTGGTTAATTGAAGAGGAAGGAACTCTGGTAGTTCCTTATTAGGAGCAATACTCAGTAACCATTTACAAAGTTCCCCATACAGTTCAAAAGCTATTATACCATTACCACCAGTAGGTTTCATTTCACAATATTTTTCCCCACTCTTTATTAGAATATCCCGTATAATATCACATTTTTGTGGGTTTGCTTTTACTGATTGGTATAATACAATACTGGAACTTTTATAGTTTTTCCTTCCTTTTATGGTCCCATCTGTCCAAAACCAAGCTAAAGCGGAAACTTGTTCATCCGAATATATTTTTTTAGTGGGAAAAGTATACTCTCCTATTCTTGGAATAGTATCATTGGCTACAAATTCTTTTTCTGTTTTCCATTTATATTCTCCTTTTCTACTAAAAATATTCCATCTATGATTATCAGATGTAAATGAATCAAAGTTTCGATTAAACATCCTATTTATGGTAGCATTAATCACGGGAAATATAGGTATCTCTAGTATTTCCTCCCATTTTGATACTCCTTTATTGAAGCATAAAATCTCTGTACCGATAGTTAAATCTTTTAACGCTTTCCAACCAGATTTTGTCAATACTGTATGGTCCTCTTCTGTCATACAATACCACGGGTATTTAGAAATCAATAACGGACTAGCTAAACCTAAACCATGTACTTTGTTTGTGGGCATATATGTTGGTGCAGGGCAAATCTTTTCCCAGCATCTGTCAAGGAATCTTTCCCTTGACTGCTCTGATACTCCCCCTGCCATTCCGCCTAATGCAAAGTATCGGTAATCGCTTATGCACCTGTCTAGGTATCTTTCTTCGTCTTCTACGTGAAATACTGGTAATGGGCTAAACCCGCTCTTCTCCATTATCTCCTGATTTTTCCAAGAACCTTCAGCACTACCGATAACATCAAGGTTGAAATATAATTTTACTTTGTTCTCACGGATAAAATCCATGTACTTGTAAACATCTACTTCAGTGCCTTTCTGGTCCGCCGAAAATGCGCCACTATCTAGCACCATATTGATATTACTCATTTTATTTTAACCATAGTTTTTACATATTGATAAGCGGAGCTGTTTTTATCCCATTTGGCAAAACCACAACTTTGTTCTGCTGCAAAACGGATAAAAACAGCTTCTGTAAAATCATTATGGTACCCAAGAGATTGCCGTTTACTATTAAGAGTTATAAACATTCTCCATTTTTCCCTACCTTTATCCCAACATACCCCGCGTACACCTGATTTATTATCCTCCCTAATTTTTGAATTAATACTATTGCCCGATTTTGTAGTATCCCTTAAATTTTCTATTCGGTTATTATAAGTATCTCTATCAATATGATCTATTATTCCTAATGGGTATTTTCCAGTATGCATTACCCATACTATTACACTTATATAGTACAATCTATAATTTACTCTGACTTGTAAATATTTATTCTTGTCAGGGTAACCAACTTTATCCCCTTGCCTTGCTCTAGCAGAAGTAGTTTTCTTTCTAAACAATTCACCATCTACATATTGAAATTTTTCAATAAATTCTTTTTGCGTTAATAGTATTCTACTCATGTCTATTTATTGGGGAACCATAAAAGTTATTAGCGGGCTTTATTGCTGTTATTTTTACATGCCAATTATCAATTTCAGTAAATCCCATATTTATAAACCCTTCATTATGAAGCCATCTGTATGCGGACTTTTTTGTCCAAATAGATTGGTGTCCTCTAGCAAATCCTATGTCATCCATAGATGGGTCCAAAAATTCATTGGTAACATTCCGCATTCCATCTACGTAAATCAAACCAGAATCATTTTCTTCTAATTCAACCAAGCTCTTTGCTAATTTATAAAAATTAGGAACAATTATTTCCAGTCCCCCATCCTCTGCCAAAGAGTGGTAAAAACTAAATAAAATATTAGGAATTAAATCTTGGTGAATGTGTTCCAAGCACATTTCCGCTAATATTGTATTAAAATGATTCCTGGGAAAATCATGCGGTGATTTCACAAAACCTTCTGATACCCATGTACCATCAAGAGCCACATCTAGTAAATGTTTTTCAATATGAATATCCACATTCCAAAAACAAGGCAAAATATTAGTGCCACAACCAAAGTTTAATTTAGTTGGGCATTTTCCATTTCTAATTATATTTACCAGCATTTTACTTCTCCCACTGTTCAATGTTTATTGCCTTGTCACAGATATATAAGTCAAAGAATGGTTTACCAAACTTTAATTCATGATACTTTACTGCATGAACATCCATCCAGAATTCTGTTGCTTTCCTGTCAATAGATAACCGTGAAGTCCAAAACACCACATGCACTACCCCAGAATCATACAGGGTATTTATCTTATCGATAACTTCCAATCGTGGGGTTCTCTTAAGATAATCCCACCCTTCAGTTTCAACAGTAATAGTACCGTCAATATCAAAGAAATAAACTTGCTTGTCTCTCGGTGTGTTGTACAGTTTTCCTCTGTCCATTTAACCACTCCACATAATTAAGAATACTTTCGTTTCTTTCTGAAATGTAAACCCCTTCCAATGCTCTATTGGTGTAATACTGTACCAGTTTATTGAATTCAAATGGACGCTTTATACCGTTAGCAAATAAAGCACAGTTCTTTCGGAAACATGCTTCACATGCCAAACACTCTATCCCTTTAGCAGAGTAGCAAGAACAGGTACATTTCAGAAGGTATTCAGCATGACCATTATTGGCAAGAAACCATCTAATAATATCTTCCTTCATCATATTCCAGAAAGGGGATAATACCTGTACTGGCTTCTTGCCAATAGCAGTTAGGCAATCTGACATTACAGCAAAGGCCATTTCATTCTTGTCTTCCACCATATCATCTTTCAGACCTGCCATATATACAGTGTCCCCGTACTGTGATGCCCTTGAAGCAAACAGCAAATTTCTATGTGGAATGTAGATACTGGTTTCTGGAAACTCCAGGGAGTGATCCTCAATGAACGGTATTCCCAGATTCATTAATGCTCTCTTCTCTTTTGCAGCATATGGAACACCAGTATTGAAATACACTGCTGTGGGTTTGTTCAGGTAGTACCAAGCAATAACGGAGTCAACTCCACCAGAAATACATAAGACTTCTTTAGTCATTTCATACCCCATGAATGTAATCAGAAAGTTTACCATGCCCTGCTTTGATAAAGTGGGCATCGATATGAGTGTTCCAAGCACAGTGGCATTCCTTCTTCTGTATCTCTTCCCTGAATACTGGTATGCATTTAGGCCACCAAGTATCCAAATTATGATGGAATTTAAACTCTCTGGTAATATGGAAATCGTCACACGGTAAAACGGTACCGTCACAGTCAATAGTCAACCATGATGGGAATTCATTATGTCTGGCACAACACCAGTTATAAATACCAGATGTATTACCGTACATATACTGAAGCATTTTCACAAAGTTATCAGAGTTATGGACAAGGAACCCATTCTTACTCATATCAGTAACCAGTTCCAATACTTCAAACAGTTTGTCCAGTTGATCAGGTTTGAACATCAAGTTACCAGCTTTACCTTTGCACTTCGATCCAGGCTGTCCACGATCTTCATGAATCAGATCATAGAAAGTCCATATCCCAAGATCACTCATCTGTTGAACCATTGCGGGTAACAGGTGAAAGTTTCTTGCTGTCAAAGTGGTGATAGCTGCTGCATCCCGTATATCGGTAAAGGTTTTCCAGTACTTCAAAGATTTTAAAGCAGCATCTCTTTTCTTTGCGGAACTCATATCGTATGCCAGAATGTCATAGGACATGGACAGACTTTTACCACCTGCCTTATGCAGTTCCTTCAACTTGTTATGAAAATCTGGAATACGTGTACCAGAAGTAATTACCGTAGTATGGATACCAATAGATTCAGCGTAGGGCAAAACTACTTTCAGTTTATTAAACTCAAGGAATGGTTCCGCTCCATAGAATGCAGAAAAAGAACATCCCAATTCCTTCAGATTATCAAAGCCAGCTTTCCATTCTTCTATGGTAAGAGAATTACTTTGCCCAGTCACCATAGCGCAATGCTTACAACCAAGATTACACTTTCTGCTGAACAGTATTTCGGCTTTCACCAAGTTCATTTGCATCAATCCTTTTTAAGAAGAAAAGAACGAATATCGGCTACCCAATCATTCATATAATAATCTTCAGGTATCCAAGGAGATTCAGTTACTGCTTGTTTAATTGATTCCCAAGCTTCTTTTTCTACATCAATAAAAATTGTACCACTTTTTAATTCCTCCCCTTCCAGTATAACATCTAAAACCTTCTGGGCATATGGTTCATTCCAGTTACAGACAATATACTCATTATGTGGTGGTTTTAGTTTGTGCAGTCTCCGTACTTTTATTTCATACACCAGTTTGTCCAGCGTTGATCTTTCTTCTTCAGAAAGAAACTCGGTAACGTCATCCCTCTTTATGACAATATGGGTATTCCGTTTTACCTCTGCCATATTCAATCACCTTTTACAGTATCAAAATGATATATAAAACGGTCAACTTGCTCCAGCGGAAAAACAACTATATCATCCCCTTCCCAAAAACTTATTAATGTTTCGTGTTCACCAGTAGGGGCCATAGTACAGTCTTTTCTTTCAAAGAAATCACCATTTTTTAGATAAACACTTACTGTAATACTCTCTGAATCTTCTGGTACCCGAATCATAGTCAAACTCCTTTAGCCATAAGATGGAAAAACTCTTCCCTTGTTTCAGTATTGGTTTTAAATGCACCACGCATTTCAGAAGTTTTGAATCTGGCATTTCTCTGCTGGATACCACGTATCCTCATACAATCATGATACCCAATAATCAGGATAGCTACACCAGCAGGTTTAATATATTTCTCAATCGTATCAGCAATGGTTCTGGTCAATTCCTCCTGCAACATTGCCCGTTTACAGTACAGTTCAACAACCCTTGCCAGTTTAGAAGCACCAATTACCATTCCCTCTGAAGGAATGTAACCAATAATAACTTCATACTTGATAGGTAAAAGATGATGCGGGCAGAAGGAAGTGAACTCTAAACCATCACAGAATATTAAACCATCATACTGAGTAGGGAAACTGGTCTTCATTACTTCAGCCACTTCTAGTTCAATAACTTTGGGATTTTTGAACAGAAATGAGAAAGCTTTTGCAAATCGGTTAGGGGTTTCTTTAAAATTTGGATCATCTAAATCTTCACCAACAGCTTCGATTATATTAGCTGCGGACATTTTAAGTCTGGAATGATCAGGCATCTGGTTACCTTTGGTAAAGTTTAAACAATGGAACCGGTAACTAATGTACCGGTTCCATTGTATCAGACTGACTTCATTTACTGCTACTCTTTTGCGGCTTCAGCAGCGGGAGGCACCCACTTCTCTTCCTTCACCTTGTACTTGGTCTTCATCGGGTCTTCCTTGTTCTCGGTAATAACCAGAGTAAGACCAAGGTCTTTAACAAGATGGGCACTATGCCCTTTTACACGGATCATAGGAACATCACATCCAGCCATAATCTCTTCCATCGTACCACCTGCAAAGAGCATGTCATCAAGCTTACCAGATTTAGCCCCCTGAAGATGATTGTACCGGCTGCGGGCTGCACCATCATGCGGTCCCTTACGCTCTCTCTTTTCCTTGGGCTCTTTCGGTGCTTTTACCTTCTTCTCTTTGGGCTCCTTGGCTTTCTTCTCCTTCGGTGCCTTCTGAGCTACGGCCAACTCTTCCGGGGCAGGCAGGGAATTATATACTTCCACCATTGAATCAGTGAGAAGTTTCTCATCAATGTCATTCACGGCATTACAGGCTTTGATAAACTGGAGAGCCATATCATTGACATTGATTCCAACTGTCCTGATTTTGGCAACCCCTTCTACTGCCAGGTCGTTCAACTCTTTGACTGCTTTCTTCAGATTGGCGGCATTGACTTTCTTTACCTCGTTAACTTCACCCATTTTACTTCTCCTTTTTTGGTTGTACTTCTTTCTTGTCCACATTCCAGTACGCTGTTTTACAATGAGGGCATTGCCTTACATCTGCCTTTCTGGGAATCCATTTCCAACCACATTTTTTACACTTCAATGTTTTAGTTTCAGACAACGGGAACCACCTCCTATGCTATTCCTAAAAGTTTATGTATCTGTACGTTTACAATAATGGGCCATTTGTTGTCAAGTACCAAATCACAGACTTCCTTATAAAGTTGGTTATCTGTACAGGATACTGCCAGTCGTGCTTTACAGCTTGTTGAAAACTCGGCAATAAACTGTTCTAATTCGTTTACGTCATCTTGGTCGGTAACCAATATCTTGATGAAATCTTTATTGGTTAGAATATCCCAATTATCTTTCCTCATCTGGTCTTCATACTTGAACTTGTAATCGACAACAAATGTGGCATATTCAAATAAATCTGGATCTATGGCTATTGATCCGTTTGTTTCAATCTGCACTACTCTGTTTACGTTATATTTTGTGGCAAGTAATTCAAATGCTTTTAAAATAGCTTGGGAATGTAACAGTGGCTCACCACCAGTAAGCAGAATAGGAAATGCTGAGTTATACATCAACTCTGCCAGTACTCGGTGGTCTACAGATAAACCATGTTCAAAGTCTTGTGTACCTTTAGCATCGCACCAAGGACATGGGAGATTGCAACCTTGGATACGTATTAAAAGCACCGGAGAACCTTGGACTATGTGGCCCACTTCACCACTAAATGTGTATTGTACTTCCCTTAACAGGATTGGCATAATATCCCTCTGGTTAAATTTAATGTCTTTCTTTAATATCCATGAATTTGCCAACTTCCACGGTGCCGTAATATCTCCTTCGCTTATAAAATAAGGATATGGTTTAATTTCTGGAATAAATGCTTGCCATGTATTTCCCCAAGAATCTACCATACTTTTACCATCCCAGTAAGTAGCGTGGTGTCCTATTTTTTCATTTGCCATTTTCATCACCACTAGGTAGGCAATACCCTGAAATGTTCCATCCTGGGTGATCTTGTGAAATCTTAGCCCGTATCATTTTGTGGGTTTCATCTTCTCCCAATCCCCCTCTATTACCATTTTACCGTTTCTGTGGATAACCCCTTTCTTCTCTTTACGGTTAATACCATAGTTTATATTTAACTCATTCATAGTATTCTGCATAGCCAGTATCCGTTTCATGTATTCTTACTTTTAAAGTGAAACCATTGGGAACACATTCTTTTACCCGATCGTAAATATCTTTGCACATATTCTCGGCAGTAGGGTTAAACGGAACAACAACAAAGGAGTCATGGAATGTTCCCAGTAACTCAATGCCTTTATATGAATCACTTGATACCAAACATCTATGATCCCAACAGTCTATCATGTAACCAATGTTATTTTTCATCAACTTGAAATCAACTACCATACCGTCAGCATTCAACTCTTCAGTAGAAATAAATATTTCCACACGATAGCTGTGGCCGTGGATTCTTTGGCACTCTTTAGAGAATGACCGTGACAGTATGTGGGCTCCTTCCAACTTAAACACTTTTCGTATTGTGTACATCATTCCTCCGAATTTTATTTACCAAAATCCATAAAAGCAGATACAACAAAGGTGGGAGTAAATAATCCCATACCGTACAGTATCTCTGCCTTATAACTTGATTCAAAATCGCATTGGCTAAATTTGTGCAGGTTCTGTGCCCAACATCCAGCTAGAAATAGGGATACCAGTAGCATTCCTATTAAGTACCAATTAAATGTATTCCGTAACCCTGCCATAAACCCCTCCTGTAATTGGATTGAACTACTCTTACCTATAAGTTTACTAATACGTTTACCTATTGTCAATAAAATTTATTCAACTATCCCAACTATTGCCGTTCATTTTACATTTTACAGCAATCAAGACAGGCAATGTACCGAGAGAAGTCGTTCAGCACTCGGACATCACGTCCAGGTATCTTTGCATTACGAAAGTAAAAAGCCCTTAACCTTTGGGTATTCCATTCGTACTCGTCAAAGTCCCCACCTTTATACTGGTTAATAGTGACGACACCAGAACATACCATAAACTTACTTGCATCTTCCCCTACATCGGAAGTCTCTATCCATTCCTTACCCCAGCCACCCCTGTTCGTCTGACTAGCAGTCCAAACAAGGTATCCCTGCTTTGCAAGAGTGGCTAATTCCAACCATACACTGCCTATCTCATGCCTCTTCTCATTATACCGGGAACTTGCAGCAATATTGTCCGCTTGATCAATTATTATCACATCTGGAATAAATCCTTCTGATAACCGTAACCGTAACAGTTGGTTCTTTACATCTTCTGAAGTTACATGACCAGATCCACCAGGAAACATTTTGATGTTGTCACCGAATTGTCTGAGCCATGTAATCTGTTCCTTCTTCAAGGAGTTGATGGAATTAATTACACCGATCTTTGCTTCCATTTTCCATACTACAGGACTAAATTCTGGATGCCCTTTACAGAAACAGCATGGGGCCCATGCTTCTGGCACATACTTTTCAAAGTTTTCAAAGTCATCATTATCTGGACAGTCTTCCATTGCACAACTTCTGTCCCTGTTATGCTCACAATCGAATACGGATAATTCTACATCTTTGGTATCACTGTCATGTCTTGGATCTATTTCCTTACCAGATATACCAGAAATTAACCTGCCAATATATTCTGTTTCTGTCAACTCAAACTGCCATATAGCCACTTTCAAACCTGCTTCTGCAAAGCATACAGCAAGGTAAGCTAACCACTGAGACTTTCCTGATTTTGTTCCACCAAGAAATGTATACAGTTTGTTTGACATTTGTGGTGGAAGCACTGAGTCCAGATCGTTCTTGAATCTATACAGCAATCTGTCGGCAGTCATCACTGCTTCAGCCATAGACGTATCAAATGGACTGATCGAAGAAATTATATGCCGTTTTGGATCTTTGTACCAATCATCAATCTCTTTTAAAGCTTCTTCCGTTTTACCACGAGCAGTCAACCCTGATATCTTATCCACTAAGGTTTCTACCGCTCTAATCTCAAAATAACCATCAGTAGTATCCTTCAATACCTCGAAAGATATTTCCCTGTCACCATATTTCTTTGCTATGTTCTTCAGCAATCTACCAACAATAAAGGCATCGTCTTCTGGTAGATCATCAACAGCCGATTCATAAAGCTCCCGCATACTGGCACCGGGAGACCGTTTATGATTGTTGAAAAACTCCAATATTAATTTTGCAATAAATTTACACTGTTCACTTCGGAAGTACCGTAACTGTAACCTCTCTGCAACGTAGGAAAGATAGGAGTTACTGGATATCATTCCAGCCACTATCAATTCCTCTGTAACATTATCCACTTCCTCTACTCGTACCAGTCCCATTACTTGCCCTCTTTATTGCAAGTACATTGTAATGAGAACAAGTAATCCTCATGGATTATTCCATCGAATTTAGCAGGGGTTCCACAAATAGGGCAATTAAAAACTACCCCTTCTTTTATCTTTTTCATAAGCTGATCGGCCTCTTCCACTTGTATAAACCACTTATCTGTTTTCTGTTCTTTTAAAGCAAGTGCCATAGCTTTTACCTCCGCTTCATGGAAGTCAATTCCTTCTAAAATCCATTCCTTTCCCTTTCTAAATAATTTGTCAGCGCCAGGTTTTCTTTCTATCTCTTCAAAATTGGGTTTGTTCAGCTTCATCCTTCCAATAAATGTACCAAATCTTTCTCCTATGGTTAAATCTTTTGCTTCTGCTCTGCTCTCCTGTTCTGTATCCTTTTCCCCTTCAGGAATAGCGGAGATTCCCTCGGGATTTAACGGCTTAGGGGTAGTCTTATCACTCATACCTGTTACCTCGAAAATTGAAATTAGGGGCATTCCCGTTAAAAAAGAAGAAAACACCCTATTTAGCACATCAATCTTTACTTGTGCCTTTATTGAAATACCTATTTGACAAAATACCCATAGCCTCTATAGTTGGTATCGTTTTTCGTTCTACACACCAACCATGGAAAACATTCCCCTCAACGTCCACTATTGCCTCTATACCATTTAATACTTTTCTGCCGCACAGATAACAAATATCTAAGGGTTTTGTTTCACCAAATGAAAGTATAAACTCACTACTGCTATTTCCCACAATGATGCTGTTAATAGCTAGTCGTATATAAGGAAGTGTATTTTTTGGTAAAGATGTAATAGGTACCCAAACTAACTCAGAACACTTATGGGGTTCTGAGTTAGTTATATTTCCTTCCCAGTCTTCTACAAGGAAGAACCAATCACATCTACTAGATGTAGCATTTTCTGAAACCCTATACATTATGTGGGCAAACCGAAATACAGTAAGTCTCACACCGATCTCTTCGGCTATTTCCCTTACCAGACAGTCAGATGGGGCTTCCCCAGGTTCAACGTGACCAGCAGGTAATGAGTAACAACCGTCTCCATATCCAGTGTTGTACCGCTTTAACAGTAGTACCTTACCCATATTTACAAAAACCGCATAGGCAGCTGGTACTGAATAGTTTCTATTCACTGTATAGTCTAAAACATCCATCACAATCTCCACTTAAAAGATATTAATTACCTGTTCAAGTTCCATAGTCTATAGCCACTATTTTGCCATTTAGTTTTCCAAAACTGTTTCTTTTTCTCTCTACTAGAATTATATAATCCTTTCCAGGAGGAAAGGTTCCCGATGTTTCTTTTATTATTTCCCATTCTTTATCAGAAATAGGATTGGTCTTAACCATTACAACTAAAAATCCCAAAGGTAAATTAAATGCTACAGGACAAAGCTCAATCCACTTTGTTAAATAAAACTCAACCTCCTGCATGTTGGCTAGTAAACCAGTAAGAAATGTTTTCCATGACCACATTCTTGGTATTTTGAACGCATATTTACCACCTACTATCACAGTTCTAGTTGATCCATGGAATATATGTAACATTATTATTTACCGTATGGGGTATGTTCTTACAACAAGAACTGTGGCTTTTCCATGTGGAAATTCTATGTTGTAATTCCATTTATCTTCACCAAGGTACTTTACCAGACTAATACTCTTAGCAGATTTAAAAGCTTTCTTAGTGGCTTCGTATTCGTTAAAAGCTTCATAGGTTATTCCATCTATATCGTATATGTTCATGGCCATACCCCCGTTAAAATATGATTTTCCCTGTAGTACGATCATAGTCATAGCGGGACACCATTCCTTTAAAGAACTTTGTATCCATATACACGGGCTGGTGTCCTTTCTCCTTTATCCAAAGATTCTGTCGCAAAATACTCTTGACAATGTTGGCGGGAAAGTATTCATTCATTGCAGGTATCCAATTTTTATTTACCTTTCTCCTTTCGGCAAATGTCTGTTCACTGAGATTACTTATAGCTACAAAGGCTTTCTGATTCTCTGGTGTATCTTTAAACTTACCAATTAATTGTTCCCAAAATGTCTTAATCTTAACGGTATTCTTCGGGTTTACATCTACTGCTGCCGTTTTGTAGTCTCCCAAACAGTAATTGAAAATGAAAGCGGGTAATTCTAACCGTTCACTTCCCTCAAGGAATATAGGCAGTGCCAATGCTTTACCGTTTTTCTTAGGCAATAAACCGGGATCATTCAAGCATAAACAAATTTCATCAACAAAATATTTCCAATCTTCCAGTGTCTGTCTTCCCCCTTTCCATAAAGACTGATCGAAATTTTTTGGCAATAAAGCATGTTTAATCAGTTTACCAGAGAAAAACATTTTTACTAACTGGACACAATGCAGCAAAGTTTTTGACGGGCTATCTTCATTTATGGTATGTGTAACCAGTTCCTCCTTACTGTTCCAGTATTCCAGTGCGTGTTTAATATTTGCCGCTATTTCAATAGATTCTACATTCTTTTTGGTTTCCCTATATTTTCCGTTTGAATCTACAAAAGATGGTCTTATTATCTTTTTAACAAGCAATGGTTTTTCTTTCTCTTCTGGTTCTTGAGCAATATCTTTTCGGATAAACTTTTGCTTATCAGTTGGTTTTTCTAAACTGGATTCATTAATATTTATATTAATGGGTTTTATAGTAGGAGAATAAATAGTAGTAGGAGAATTGTATATACGGACCGTACCCCCCTCCCCCCCTACGGACCGTACCCCCCCTCCCTCTGCATTTACCAATGTATCCACTTTAACTGTGAAAAAATATTTATTGTATTTTTTGCTGTACTCATACTCAGAAATTAAACCCATTCTTTTTAACAATTCCCTTCCACCTTGCAGACTTCTGACAGACAAGCACGTTACTTCCATTGTCCAATTTTTTGTACAATATATTGTATGAGTATCTTGCTTTAGTGCCAGATCATAATAAAAACTGTACAATATGTAAGCATCCTTCCAATACTTTTCCTGATCCTTACCTTGTTTAAAAAAATCATATAAGGTAGAACCAAAGATTGCTAATGGTTGCGATTTATATTCCATAACCATTGCCTTTCTCCTAATAAAATTTGAGGGTATCCAATATATTTACTACGTGATCTAACTCTTCTTTACTAATTTTAAAAGTGGTGCAAAGTATTTCATCATTCCATGCTACACGTTTAAATTTCCATGAGCGGCATTGCAAATATATTAACAGCGCTGTTAATGCCAAATCATCTCCTTCTTGATACATTTGTACTATTGTGTCAACGGATTCCTGTGGAACCATAATAGGGATAGCCCATGGATTACTGATTCCTACCATGACCTCTTCTTTTTCCAGTTCTTCTGGAACTTCTTTCTTGATCAGCTTTGCCATTTTGTTCTCCTTAAATAAAAATAGCCACAATGAAAAGTACCGGTATAGGCGAACCGGTACTTCCCACGTGGCTATGGGGTCGCAACATGATTTGCCTATTTTAAATATCCAGTTTACCTTACCAACCTGTTATTCTTTTGTTAAGAAGTGACCAGTTTCCTAACATGCTGCATACCTAGAGAGCATACAAACAAAGTAAACACATTGCAAGAAAAAATTCTCATAATTTTTCTAAGAATTTCATCTGCTTCTTCCACTGTCTCTGTTGATTGGTTTGTTGTTTATCTTCCCCAACTTTGCATAAAAGCAATATGAAAATGCCAACTAAAAATATAGTTAAGATCATTTCTCTCCTATCAGTAACTTTACCCGTGCCCAAGTCATATCATCTATGTAACTGGTTGCTTCAACTTGGTGATATAATTCTTCCAGAAGCTCTTTGCAATTAAGTAAATGCTGTAACTGGAAGAATTATATCACCAATATCTACTATTGATTTAATACCCATTTTATTCTCCATCTTTTCTATAAGATCGGCAGCCTCTAACCGGACAAGCCTAACCTCGTCTTCACTGTGGCCATAAGGGCTACGAAGTATATGCAAAATATCCCATGTAGTCATATCATTTCTCCTGATACCCATTATCTGACAAGAATTGCTCTACTTCCTTCCAAGGAACACTGCATCTGTGGTAACTGTTTATGGTACCACCACATATACATACTTCATCAGGTCTATTGGGCCAGGGTTTCAGAAAATCTTCAATGTAATAGGATTCATACCCAGTGGGCCCACCAATAAATCTCAGTATAGGTTTATCATTTTTATCCACTATTTCCATTTGTATTTCTTTACTATAATTATAGAATTCACGATCAACAAATGTCTTACCGTTCCACCTACCTGTCTCTCTTGTGAAACTTGCCATAATTGGTTTACTCATTTTACTGGCTCCTTATCTTCCAACTGTTTCTGTAAATCCAGTATCTTTTGCATCATATAGTATACCAAATTATCCCCTGTTAAATCTCTCCAGGATTCACCGTGACGCAAAGCTTCCATAGTATGGTTGTCGTACTGGATCACTGTATATTTACCTCCGGCTAGCTCGATTTTCTCGCTCATATTACCTCCGTGATACATAGAATTTATGTGCTCCAAATGTACCTATCTGGTGCATCCCTTTAGTCCAATAAGGTTTTACTTTTCTCTCATGATAGTGTGTGGCTCCTTGGGTGAAATCATAACCAGTAGCCGCAACCCGTACACTTTTAAGACATTTCAGAAAAGCGTTTAAATCATCTGGCCAATACTCATCTTTGGTTTTCTGAAACGTCCAACTGAACTGCCTGTCTTTAAGAACTGTTTGCTTGATTGTTCTGCCATCTTTATTAGCCCTGTTCAAAGTTACATGAGCCACCGCAATCTGATTGAACTGATCTTCTGATCGGGCTTCATGGTAAACATTGAGGGTTAACCATAAGATGGCTTCAAGCCCGCCAATCATTTACTCTACCTCAGTAGGTTCTATTGGTAGTTCATTACAAACCACCATTGCATTCAATTTTGCGGTGGCAATATATTCTACATCTGTCCCATCTAAACATTTATGATGGAACCGATACTTCTGTGCAACAATTTTGTCTGGTGCTTTTATTTTGGGAAAGTTATAGTGGGCTAATACACCAGCAGCAAACGATACCCAAATTATTAATACTACTGTCATCCAATGAAACACTAAATGCTTTGTTACAATCCAGTCTTTCCACTTTTCCATTATACCTCCCCTATAAGTTGGTATTTCACTTTTAACGCCACGTCCTGTTCCATTACACCAGGATCATCCTCTTCGATAAAAGCCCTTCTGACAACAGGGATAACAGAAGCCAAAGCATGTGCCAATTCTTTTGCCCTCTTCTCTGCACCACGATCAAACAATACCGTAGCTTCTTCAATATCTTTTTCCGCCAAACTTCTTATCTGATGTGGTGTAAATGTTATCCCAAGAAATGCACCTACTTTTGCACCAAATCTCCATACATCTGTAATTCCTTCCACAATTATAATCTTCCCTTTCAAGGTATCATAATTGTAGATACAGCTTCTGGGTTCCCGTATCGATGCCACTACAGGGGAATTCATATACTTTGGATCTTTCTCCCCAGTGTAATCTCTAGCAACATAACATTGCATCTGCCGATTCATATATACAGGACACAATATCCGTTCTGAAAAGTCCCACTCTCTGTCTTCAATGTATAGAGTAGAATACTGATCGGTGCAACGGATCTTGTACTGCTGAATCAGAAAGTCTGGGTTATATTTTCTGCCAATCAAATACTGTTTTGCCGATTTGGTTAATTTTTCTCTGATACCATCAGGTAAAATAACCTGTTGCCCTGGTTTATCCGATTCTGGAATCCAATCCACAACATCTGAACTGAACTTATGCAGTATCTGGTAAGCTTCTTTCCAACTTACTTCTGCAACATTGGCTATGATACTGACAGCATTTCCACCATCACCACATATCCAACAACTACCATTATTAGAAGAAAGCTTTACCCCAAAGTGAAACCCGCCACCAGAACAGAAAGGACAAGTTTCAATACCTATCCAACCATTTGCAATGTTCTTTCCTGACGTTCTATATGATATACCATATTCATCCAAGAATCCGATAATGTTGAAACTGCTATAGTCTGTCTTGGTTTTCTTTAGCATAAAGCTTTTTCCGTAAAGGTTCCTTTATGTAATGACTATCATCTTGTTCCAGAATTGGTTTCCAACCTTGTCCCTCATAAATCTCCCATCTTATAACACTTTGTCTATGAAGAATGTGGGCTCCTTGTGCTGGTTTCAATATGTTTCTGGGAATATTAGCAATATCCATAAACTCAATAATCTTTACTGTATTCTTATTCTCTGTTTTCCGCAACCCTCTACCAATTTTCTGTAAGGTTTCTCTTTCAGAGATGCCACCAGCAGCATTGATGACCATAGACAGTGACGGAATATCCACACCCTCTACCCAAGCAATGGTAGCAATGACACAACCAATATCACCGTTCTTTAATTCTTCCTTTATGATTGACCGCTGTTCCTTAGACACTGATCCTTGAACAATCTCAACGGGCATGTCCATAAATTCAATAATAGCATGTATGTGGGCGATCCTGCTGACAAGGATCAAAACTGTACCACCATTTTTCACTTCCCGTTCAGCTTCAAAGACAATCTTAGCATTTCTTGTCCAGTTATCCACTATACCATTAGTATAAATCTTACTGTAAGAAGTATCCTTACGAATGTTCCGAACTGTTTCTGGTACAGGAACTATCCGAAATATAATCTCAGGAGTAGCAAGGAATCCAAGGTCTTGCCCTTCTGCCATTGTCAACTCACCAATTACAGGACCGATCAATCCTTCTAAAGCAAATCTTGCTTCCACTCTATCAGATAAGGTAGCAGTGAATGCGAACCGCCAAGGACATTTCGTATAAGTCAGAGCATCGTAGTACCATCCTCTATTTGGATTACCAACATGATGCCCTTCATCAACTATTACCACATCCCAATGATTTTTCCAGTCTTTAGCAACTTTAGAATAACTCTGTACTGTAGAAACCGTTATCCTGCACATTGGCTTTCCTCTGGAATATATACCAGTACCATCAAATCCACATTCTTTTAATCCATCATGTAACTGTTTCACAAGATCAAGGGAGTGAACCAGTATCAGAACATTCTCTTTAGGGAAACAAGATATAACCCCATAGAGGATGATACTTTTGCCACTACCTGTGGGCGAAATGATAACACCGTATCCCCGTTCAATAGCAACATTAATCAGGTTCAGTTGATATTCACGGAATTGGATTGTTTCTAGGTGGGGACTACTGAATCTCAGTTCGGGTATGTCTGATACGTATTCATACTCTATGTCGTTTTTATGGAGGTAGTCAATGCATCGGTCAACCAATCCCGAAAGGAAAAAGTAGTCACCATAATTCCGTCCTTCAATCAGGTACCGTTTATATATTTTCTTCTTCTTCCCGAATTGTTTCTTTTCCCATACCTCGTACTCGTATGAAAGCAGGTTCCGTAAAGTGTCTGCCGCCTTTCGATTGCACCAAGTGAAAATAGGATCGTATGTGTGTAGTTTACAAATATCCGCCATGGTATAACTCTCTCTTTATGAGATTGAGAATCAGTTCTGGAATGTCTTCATATTCCAGTAATGTTCCATTTACTTCTGATTCAATAACTCTATTAAAAATTCCATTATTTTCTGCATTAATAAAAAGTCCCTGTTTATACGGTGGGATACCAGGTAGCATAGGGAAAACTACAACGTATCGGTACTTACCAAGTCTTTTGTAATATACTCTTGAATGGCGTTTAACCAATAACTTCACTCGTTCATCTTCTGAGGGAATAACTTTCTTCTGTAATCTGCTCATATTGGATTCTCGCGGAGATTGCATCGGGATTTTGTTTTCTGCCTATCATGCTTACCTGACTATTGACTGACAGGAAAACAAAATCCCGATAGGTTCCAACTATTGCATTTTCATGACCATGACCCTGACCTTGACCTTGACCATGACCTTGACCATGACCCTGACCCTGACCTTGACCCTGACCTTGACCTTGACCATGACCCTGACCTTGACCTTGACCTTGACCATGACCTTGACCTTGACCTTGACCCTGACCCTGACCTTGACCTTGACCTTGACCTTGACCCTGACCTTGGCCCTGACCTTGACCAGTCAAAACCAGTTCGTAAAACTGCTGTATTCATTTTTGGCTCCTGGGAGATTTTTTAATCTTTACCGCGTCGATAATAGCCCCACGACCAATAATAACTTTGCCATCTGGAAACGGTTCTACTTCATTAAATTCACATTTTTTAATAGCATCCGAAAATCTTCCAGTATCTGCTATCCACGCAGCATCTTCCAATACAATCTCTTGATCAGTAACTTTAACCACTTTACCAGTATCAATCATAGTAACTGTTCTGATCAGGTAAACTTCATCCAGTTCCCATGCTGAATTATCACACTGTTTAGATCCAAACATACAAGCTAATTGTTTAATTTCACCGATTGTCAAATTATCAATACCCATTTTGTTCTCCATTTAATTAGGATTGTGCTGTTTACGGAACCAAATAGTCCCATTTGATGAGATTGTTTAAATCTGGTAGCCTGTTACGAGCATTACCAACTGTTTGATTGCACCTGTGGCATTTCTGCACAATCTTGTGCCATACAAAGTTTTTCTTACAGTCACATGTCCAGTAATTAGGTGTAATGGAACTGCATTCCAGTTCCCCCAACTTCTTTCCTGTAGGCATGATACTGTAATTGTTTGCCATGATAGCAGAAAGTGGAATCAATCTATTCTCTGCAAAAGCCATAGGAAAAATATAATTGAAACTGTTATCCACACTATGGACAAGATACAAGTCAATTCCACGATATACCTTCTCCACTAAATCAGCATACGTCATACCATCAGTTTCAAATATCTGTTTGAATGAAGTACCGTTCTGATCTACTGGTATCCATACTCCCACTTTTTCTGTCATTTCAGGTACTCCTGCAATTCCACTTTATCCAATTCATAAACATCAATATTTGCTTGAAGCGGTGTAACCATTGTGTTTCCAGGGATTGAACGTATTGTCCCGAGTTTCAGATTTACCAGAGCGGATTCCCCTTTCTTAATCAGAAGTGTAATATGTTCTCCCAATTTATGTTTATCCAGTTTAATGTAGAAAGAGCTATTGTATATCAGATAAGAACCATACTTCAATTCACCAACCCTTGTCGGTCCTTTGCCTGATACCACATTTATATTTGTTGGCATAATTCCTCCTATTGCCATCGTGGAATTTCATATACTAATGGGAATCCATACTCTTTTACCATCCCATTAGCGTCAAATAGATCGGGGTGTTTCTGTCTTGCATGGTGAATTGTCCTTGTGACAGCTTCGTCCATAGACTTAGCACCACGCACGATAAAACCATCCTCCTGTCCTGCCGACAAAAAGATTTCATAAATCATTTTATCAAGTCCTTCCCGACTTTACTCATAGCGATTGCAATGTCCCTTTCCAGGTCATTACGCCTCTGATCACCACGAATTTCGTGTTTCGTGAACTGGGTAGCGGCGCTGTTCACATCCCACAGTGTACGATTCTCCATCTGCTGCAAGAACTGATTGTCACTATTCATCAGGGGAAGTGCCATTATCTTCTCTTTTTCCGGCTGAGAGAAAGGCAGTGCCTCAAACACATCATCCAGTTCCACTTGGGTCAACTGCCTGTTAGCCCACTTGCGCCATTGCTCTGTAGCTTCACTATATTCGATCAGGAAATTTTCTGCAAGTTTTGCCAACACTTCAGGGGTAATGTGTGCCGTGGTTATATGTTTCCGTGAAGATTTCTTACCATTGAAAATCATCAATCCGTTAGTGCACTTTAACTGTTCTGCACCGTATTCCAGATCATGCAACAGGAAACGGTCATAGGAAGATTGAATTGTAAATCTTGGTCGTACCTTGTCCCCGACCTTGATCTCCACATCTTTTCCGACTTCAGGAAACTTGATATCTGCTCTGAAACGAGAACCATAATTCCAGATGCTCAGATCAATTTCAGGTTTTCCCATCTCTTCAGGGATACCGGCCAGTACATCATACAGGGCTTTCTCATGGGGAATCAAGCCATATACATTTGACACGATATCCCATACGATACCTGTATTTACATCCATTATAGCTTTCCGATTCTTAATCTCGGTTTTCTTGATTCTGCCATGGTAGATTGGTTCCAGCACAGGTTCCGGCCATGCTACATCTGGAAAACGTGCATGAATCTCTTCCCGGATAGCTTCCAATTTCTCTTCTTCCATGATCTTCTCTTGTCCGTTCATAGGGCAATCTCCTTAATTTCCATAAGTTTTGTAAGGGAGAACTTTCCGCATACTAACCTCCTATTTCAGTTTACTGTGGGATCCACCACCCAACTGACGATTGATCTTCACCTTGTTACCATCAGCAATACCGTTCATGTAAGCATCCCTTGAACCATTTGCCTTTATCTTCCGTCCCTTTCTACGCTCGGGAAATGCTTCCTCAAACTTTTTAACCACCGCATCAGATTTAACCACTATCAAAGCATGTTGCGTTTTCTCTTCCGCTTCTGTTCTGGTTACGTTCTCCGGTTTAGGCGGATCGACAAATGCATCTTTGATCAGATTGCCAACTGTATTGACACAACCAAGACAATAGGTTTTCTTGTCGGCAACGGTAATATATCCTGACTTCTCCAGAAGTTTCTGGATTTGTAGTCTGGTGAATTTAAGCAGGAAACTGGCAAAATCTATGTCGGTTTTAGCACCAAACATTACCAGTTTCTTATTCTTGGTAAGGTAGTCTATGCTGCGGATGACTTCACATTGAAATGCTTTGCAGATGTGGACACAAAGAACACCTTCCCATGTGTTGGACTGATCCATGAAATCAAGGTCAGCCCGGATAACGTTGCTGTCTTTGATGGTGCCATCATCTTCCATGTCGATAGTGGCAATATTGTACTTGTCCATAAGTTCCTTCGCTTTGGACATGGATGACTGTGCTTCCGGTGTATCAGGGGCTTTCAGTCCAAGGGCAAACAGCTTCTTGATCCGATCTACAATTTTCTCATTCTGTTCCATTATTGTTCTCCTTGATAAGATCAATTTCCCATCTATCAAAATCGTTGAAATCCGATTCTACTTCCGCATAATTATCAACTTTATCTCTTGCTATGTCTCCATTTTCCGCTTTGATAGTGAAAGTTTCCTCTTCTAAAAATCCACTTACACCGAAATACCTGATCTTGAATTCGTACTCATTCATGCTGCCTCCAAAGGTTTCTGTTTATATACCGATAACAAATCCTTTTATTCATTACCAGTACATAAACAGAATCCGAAGATTCTGTTTATGGTTGCCGTTCTTAGCGGCTCGTCATAGCTCTACCTCCATTCAGTAAGTTATAATATTTCCGTACTCCATTCAAGCACTCTTCTCTCCCAAAAAGATACTTGAATTAAGATTTATACGCAGACCTGCCTGCCAACGGTTCCCCAACTGCTGCCGGACATTTGTCTTTCCAGAAGTAGTACGTTTTCTCTTCCTCACCAACTTTCCGCTTGTCAGTCAAGATCGTGATCTGCCAGTCAGCAACCAGATGCTGAAGATGATTCAAAGTCCGTGCTTCCTTCGCCTTTGCAAACTCAGCAATCTCCGCTAGAGTCATCTGCTTGCCACCGATGATGCACTCGTCAATCAAGCCAGCTTGACTTGAAGCAACATGATTCCATACTGTCTTCCCACCGGTAGTAGGTGCTTTCGTCTTTTTCGTTTTAGTAGTTGTACCGACTGAAGCTTTAGCCGCGAAATTCTCGGAGCAAGCCTTGAATGCTTCCGGGAAATCTTTACTGCACTGCTTGGCACATGATCCCGACTTCTTGGGATCGTATTCACTTCCACACATTGAAATGAACTGGCTCTTAGGAAGTTCTTCCGTCTTCTCTTCCTGCTTACTGGCAGCAGGTTCTTCCACCTTACCAGTCTCTTTCTCAAGTTCTTTTTTCAGGGCTTTAAGTTGCCCAATCTGCATACCATTCAGATCAGCTTCAGTAACATCACCGAGTGCTTCCTGACCGAACGCCTTAACCTCGTCTATCCACATTTGTTTCGTCTTAGCCATCATATCACCTCGTTTTGTTTTAGTCACCATTGACCAGACATAGCTATGCCTTATGGACGCAACTGTCTCTATGTCTATATTCTAGTCTATCCGTTTACTTACGTCAACAATTATTTTGTCTTCCGTGGTCGATTTTTCAGTCTCCGATTTCTCGGTAACACAGGAACCAAACCAAAACTCTTTCTTGCATAAGGGACAAGTAGGAGGGCCATTTTCCATAAACTGTTCTAGTGTCTGATCCGTTTCCTGATCAATATCACAGTTACAGGTGGCTCCCCAGAACAGGAATACTTTATCTGGATCCAGTTTTGTATACTTTTCCGATAACTCTACTGTCTCCTTGATATTACCCATCCCCGATCCTCCTTCAGTTCCCATTGAATATCTTGACACTCAATAACTGTACCAGTCTCATAGATACCAAATCTACCATCTATAGATTGGTTCCGTTTAGTTTTGCCAGAAAACACTTCATTCCCCATCACGGAATAATCACTGTCAGCAACCCATATTCCAACTACTTTCTCCACTACAGGTTTCCTATTGAGATGAGGACGGATACTGATACGATGGATCCGCCCATCCCTTGAATACCCAAGATACACGTTCTTGAAACACTTTCCATGCTTACCGGTACTATTGTGTATCAATAGTACCCGGCTACTCTTGATCGACCATGGAGTAGAGAATTCTGTCAAGTTTTTGTTTACCCATACAATCATGAGTTCATCTCCCGTAAATCATGCATCATGTTTTCATAATCGGCTTCTATCCAAAAATAATAACCACATTCAGGACACATTCCAAATGTTTTCCTTTCAATGGTTCCAGTACCATTGATTTGTCTTGATTCATAGCCAGGAGTGACAATCCACGTACTGTTGCATTGGCAAAATAGTTTCATATCTATTCCCCTTACCGCATACGAGCGGATAACCATTTTCTATCTTCTTCTGTCAATCCATTCACAATAATCTTACTCTTGGTTATCTTACTAGAGTATTCATTGCCTATGGAAGACAACCAGAATGCCTGGTAATGATTTATCTCTTTTATCAGTTCTTCTCGGGTAGTAACTATGGAAACTTGTCGGTTGTTTACCCAAACAATAGCTTCTTTCATAACCATTACCCCCTGTAAGCATAATAGGTACCAGGATCATGCGGCTCAACAAACCATCCCAGTGTATCAAGTAAAGTATGCAGTTTCCGATGAACTCCCATTACATATACTGTCTCTTCATAATCCTCGTTGTAATAGTCACAGGCAGGAAGACCATTAATCTCTCCGCCTTCTGCTGCATTACCAAGGAATACCTTATCTTCATCTTCCATCTTGATACCCTGTATCTGTGGGAAGGCCCGTCTTAACGCTCCTACCACTTCCCTTGCTGAAAAGTCCACTTTAGTTGAAGTCATTGTGATCTCCGATGTTTAAATTTTACTGTTTACGCTTACAGGATAGAACACTATACCCTGCAAACAATCGTTGACTCCCGATACAATCTCCGCTATTCTTGCTTGTACTACTCTGTTTTGTTCTGCTCTGTTTCTACATCTTCATGAATATCCAGTACCAGACCACACATAGGACAGATCCATTTACCATAGAGGTAATCATCTCCGATTTCTCCTATCCCAAACAGAGTCATAATCATATCACATTTAGGGCAATATAGTTTCCAATCATCCATAATTATTCCTCCTTTTCAAAGATTTTATCATAACAGTATTCACACATACCAGTAATAAAATACTCGTTTCTACCAGCTACTGAATAGAAGCTATCTTCTGTGATCGGTTTCTTGCAGTCAATACAGATCAGTTTATCCAATGCTTCTTTTACTGACATACCATACAGACTGTTTGCCATTATGTCCTTCAATTGGTTCAGCATACCATTACTCCATTATGAATACATAGACGCCGTTATGCAGAATAGAAGCAGACTTAATCTTCCACAGCACTCCCAATTCCTGCATCCTCAATTCCACTAACGCTTGTGCCAGTTCAGCATACCTATCCATCTCAGGTACTAAATCTTCTCCCATTACCTTCTTACGGTATGCTCCTACCTGTACCACGAACCGTGGTCCCTGCTTATCTGTCGCAGGAAGAAACTTTGCCGTTGCATGTGCTCTTAACGGTACCATTACTTTCCTCCTTTTCTGTAAACTGCTCTACCAGCTACCAACGTCAACCCTGCTGTAACTTCTCTCCATGACTTAGAAGCAGAACGTAACCGATTCCACGAGTGAATGCTAATCATTACATATTCTGCGGGTCCCACTTGACAAAGAACGTATCTTCCAAGTTTTTCACTTTCCCAAATCGTTCCCTGATGTTTGTGTAATTTCTGATGATCCACTTCTTTTATTTCCATTTGCCATCTCCTTGAATTGAGCCAATGTAATAAGAACGGGTTCATGAAACAACCTGAACCCAGGTACAACCGCTATCCCGTTCTTGAAGGTGTATATTTCACCATCAGGACAGGCCTTCTTTCCAGTGTATCCTTTCTTCATAAGTCTTCCACTTCCTGATGAAGTTCCAGTTTCCACCCTTCCAGCTTCTCAAACCCACATAATACTTCATGAGCAAAACTAGAAGGATCACCATGCATCCTGTTACCAGTATCAACATTGATCATGTTGTACTTCTTGTAACCAACCTGCGCCAGCATGTACACACAATTGGTACCAATCTCCTTGTATAGTTTACCTTTGTTCTGATGCATGTGGGCCATTCCCAGTTGTGGTCTTCCCTTGAAGCATTGCAGTTCATCAAACTCTGTTACCAGATGACCACATACAGGACATACCTCACATGCCGTAGCACCAAGAGGCAGTACATCACCATCATTAACACAACCGCTAGAACACAGTAATCTTGTTTCCATAATATTCTCCTTATAGAGTTGAAGTAATGTTGACCAACGTAACATGTCAGAGGGAACCATCGCTAGTTCCCTCTAAGCCGTCAGCTAATCATTTTACATTATTTTGATCATAATGAAAGTACAACCGATTAATCATATCATTAACGGCAACCAGTTCGTCTTTCCATTTAACTGTTTGCCGTTAATGATATGATTAA
>Ga0209728_1000083_pt1 | contig 87302 bp, 132 predicted proteins | sample RifGroD1_FD_183997 | JGI IMG/M metagenome (GOLD analysis project Ga0209728, IMG submission 183997) | Groundwater microbial communities from Rifle, Colorado, USA - Groundwater D1 (SPAdes) (version 2) | ecosystem: Environmental > Aquatic > Deep subsurface > Groundwater | place: Rifle, Colorado... | reverse complement strand
GCTTGAATTAGATCCAAAGTTAGCCGAGCAATACCAACAGGATTACGAGAAACATGGATTTATAAAAAGCGATTGGATGAGGTGGGGCAATGGTAGAACAAAAGAAAAAGACTCCTAAAAGGTTTTTGTGTCTTAATTGTGGATTTGTAAATGACCGCTGTAAAGATTTAAAACTTCCAGGAGCTACTTTTGCAGTTTGCTTCAAATGTCGCGGAAAACTTGTAGAACGCGAAGAATGGTTAGAATGGATCAGGGATAACAGGGAAAAGCACATTGATAATGTTTTTGGTAAGTTATAAGTAAGATTTAGAGGTGTAGAATGGAAAACAAAAATCCAATCTCTCGCATAACTCAGTTATCCCGTTAAATCGGGTTGTCGAAATCGGGCATTGAGGTAATCACCAATAGGTAACTACCCGCTGTCGAGCGGATGCCCGTAGAAGTTCCGGAGAACGACCCCGGGCGCCATATGTAAACTAGACGTAAAACTGAGCATGGTTAGGGTTATCTATAGCGGTTAGTTGCCGTAGGATGTCAATACGGTTCCCAATCCCACATAGCTGATTAAATTGGCTAAAGTGGTGCGGGTGTGCGAGAAATTGTAAGTCTGAGTATGGGTAAAGATAGCAGTGCTTTAGCTGTCTATTTAAGAAATAAATACCCAAACAGAAAGTTTGAATTTGTCTTTGTCGATAACGGGGCAGAGTTACCCGAAGCATACGCCTACCTGCCAAAGCTAGAGAGCGTAATCGGGAGAATCACCGTTATTCAGAGTAGTTTTGAGGATTTACTAATCAGGTGGGGTGGGTATCTTCCAAGCGCAAAAGCCAGATGGTGCACAAGGAAAACAAAGATAGAGCCACTATCCCAATACCTCGGACAAGATGAAGTTCTGATGCATGTTGGATTGACTGCGGACGAAACAAAATCTAACCGAGGGTGGAAGTGGCCTAAAAATATAACAACAAAATACACCTTCCAAGAGCAGGGAATAGTAAGGTCAGATATAGTCAGAATATTGGAGTTGGCAGGCATAGGACTTCCAAAATTCTATCAGTGGCGTTCTCGCTCAGGTTGCTACTGTTGCCCGTTCCAGAAAAGGATCGAGTGGGTAGAACTGCTAGAGCGTCACCCGGAAATGTTTTGGAAAGCTGCAGGATTTGAAAATCAGAAATACACATGGATACAGGGTTTGCCTCTCGCGGAACTAGCTAAGCGGAAAGACGAAATTAGGAAACGCCATAACTTATTTTTGTATCGAGAGGAATTAAGAGGAAAGCAAATAGCTTTTAATTTCTAGGAGGTTTCTGATGTCTAATAATAGCAAGGAATATTTTTTGAATGTCGCTGCCGGCATTATAGGATCAACACACGATCACGACAAAATATTTGAGATTATCGGAAAAGTACAGCAGGACGCGGCACTAGTAGAGCGTAATCGGATAATTGACTATTTAGTAAGTAATAAAATCTGTCCTGCCGTTAAAAATGTATGTGAAACCCCTGGTTTTATGGAAAGTTGTTGCTTTTGTTGTTGGTCAATGGTGCTTGACAAGGAGAAAGAAGCTAAAAATGAATAGCGTTTAATTTTTAGGAGGTGCAGTATGGCTAAACCAAAACCGAGTGAGGACAGCATTGTTTTTGAGGCAGTAAAACCAGGAGCTACTTTTGTAGCACTGGGCAAACAGTGGGGAGTAACTGCAAAAACAGCAAAGGTTTGGTGTAAGACTGCTGGCATAGAAAAGCCCGGAGTGCAACCCATTAAGACGGAGCTAGTGCAGGACTTAGAGCCTATAGCGACACCAGTTAGGTCTGAAAGACGCGAATTAACTGCAGCGGAGCAAGAAGCATTTGGCACAATCGGCCACCTGATAAAAACCAAACAACCTCAGGTATTTGAAAAAATAGAAAACCTTCCGGTATCAGCCGAAAAGGAGCTTTATGCACTGATCGACTCTTTAAGTACTACCGTGATTCAACTTAAAGGGGAGTTAGTTGCAGAACGCAAAGCCAGGCTGCACTTTAAGGACGATCTTACTGCAAGGGTAGAAGAAATATTTAGGCAGGTAGCGGAACCTTAGGGTAAAACGTCGGCAGACCAGTCGGTTAACCCATTTATAAGCACAATGCTGTCTATAGCTGAAAAAGTTATAAGAGCCGGGACAGGAGATGCACACTTGGATGTGGCTGAGCAGAGGGCATATCACCAGTTCAGGGCTTTGATTCAATACGCTACAAGGGATCTCAGATACACTCTAAATAATCATCACCATATGGATCTGTCAATTGTCGAAGGCAAGGAGTATTTGGCAAAGGTGAAAGAGAAAAAAGCTGCAGTCAATGACCGGGCTTAGTGTTAAGGAGGTAGACCATGAAGCCAGATAAAAAGAAGAAAATCATCGAGCAGGTAACCAAGGAATATTGGAGGCTGTATAACCAGGGAGATAGACCTTGGGAAAGGGTTTCCGAGGGATCTAAAGATTTTCTCAGGAAAGACGCAGAATTGTTTTTGGAGGCTGCCGGATTCTTTAATCTTCTTGACGAAATCAACTCACTTCCCTCAAGCCTGAACGGCGATATTTGTCCGAAATGCCTTGATGTTGTTACGGACAAACTGCCACAAACACTGTATGACCAGGCTTAGCGCGGCAGTCCTCCGGAACCTCAGACTGTATGATGAAAAGAAAGGGAAGCGGGACGCCAAGCCCGCCACCCTTCCCTTGGTCCAATGGGATGCTAAACTACTCCCAAACGGGATTTGGATACAGATACCGGAAGTGCTACCGAGTTTGAATGTCTGGAGTAAGTGGCATTGGAAGTTATACCAAGATAAAATCAAGGAACTGTCTGAGGCTATTGGTTCACTGAAATTAGCATTTAAACTGCCTAAACTTGAAATGGCACGGGTGGAAGTAGTTTACTATTTCAGCACAAACAGAAGGAGAGACACCGACAACTACACACCAAAACTACTTCTGGATGCTTTGAGATACGGCGGAATTATAGCTGAGGACAACAGCCAGGTATTGGAGCTAGCGCCGCCAAGATTTGAATTAGACCGTGAAAGACAGCGAAGTGAGATTTTTATATATGCTGTGGAGGGTTAAATATGCGGCTAACCCCCGACCAAGAAAGTCAACTAACTGGTGAATTCGTCGAATTTTGCGAACTTCACCGTGAAAAGTTGGCTAAAATGAAGGATAACTCAACAAGGATGAATTTTATGATGCTGGAATTGCCACATATACCGCAGTACTTGATTTTGCGGAAGGTCAGACATTATATGACTAAGGGGGTTTAGGATAAGTGGGTAATTGTATTGATATTTTCAACAAAGAAGGTAACTTAATAGGTCGCTCAACGCATGGCATGGCGTGTGGATTTTACGTTAACGATATAGTTAAAAAGTATAATCCAGACTATAATATGTTTTCCGTAAAGGACATAAATGAGCAATTAGAACCTGCTTTTAGTAACGGAACACCAGAGGACTTGATTATACTGCATCTTTTTATGAACAATGAATCAACCTTTGATGAATCTGATTTGCCGAATTTTGAGAAGGCCGTTGAGGTGCTTGAGCCAGAGAATAGAATTCATAAAACTATCAGGACGCATCTGGAAGCATACATGAAACTGCTTAAGGAAATTAAATTTTTTAGAACTAAATATGTAGGAGCATTTGCCGCTATTGCGGTTTGTAAGGGCTGATAATGTGGCGGAAAAAATAAGGTCAGATATGTTATTGCGGCAGCTGCAGAAAAAGCACCTTGACAGGCAATTGCCTGATGTATTCTTTGCTAATGTCAAGAACGGACCAACAATGCTAGGCAATAACCTGCTCATAATGGATGCAGTAGCCATCAAGAAAAGCTGGAAAAATCCTTGCATAACCGGCTATGAGATAAAGGTTTCACGCGGGGACTTTATGCGAGACGAAAAGTGGCACGGCTACCTGAAATACTGCCATCAGTTCAACTTTGTTTGTCCTGCCGACATGATCAAGCCGGAAGAACTGCCGCCAGAGGTTGGCCTGATCTATTACAACCCAGACAAAGATTGTCTGTCAACCAAGCGAAAAGCGCTGCACAGGATGATTGAAATGTCTCTGGATATGTTCTACTACTTGGTTATTTCCCGGACGGATCCGGACAGACACCCGTTCTTTTCAGACCAAAAAGAATACCTAGAGGCTTGGGTGCAAAATAAGAACGAAGGCAGATCGTTGGGAAGTCTGGTTGGAAGTAAAATGGCTAGGGAAAATGAGGATTTGAGGCAGCAAGTAAAATCCCTCGAATCAAACATTAAATCCAAGGAAGAAAAACTTAAACAACTTGAGGCCGTTAAAAATATTTTGCAAAAACACGGAATTAGTTTTTACCGATGGGAATTAGAAGAAAAACTAGAAGAGGCCCTGAGTCATAATATGCCTCCAGGTTTTGCAAATAGTATTGAATTGATTAGCCGGGAAGTTAACAGGTTACTTAAAAAGCTCAATTAAGGGGGTTTAAATTTGCAGTGCGAACCAAAGAAAATGATCGCTGTTATCTCTATTTCAGGCATAGGTAGGTTGCCCGCAGATATAAAGTTTGAGGATATGCCTAGAGAATTGCAGGATATTGTAAATTGGCACGAAGAGCTTTTGCGTCGAATGGCAGAACGCGAAGCAAGAATGATGGAAGCTTTTAATGAGTCAAGTTATTGCTCTGTAGATCCGGAAACACTGGCAATTAAAAATCCACCGCTGTGGAGACAACATAAATTTAGTTACGTAGGCGTAATGGTTTGCAGTGGCAAGAAATACCGGAGCCACCGAAGCAGGATAAGGAGAAATCTTTGGAGCGGGCAGAGAAAAAGGCAGGTGATAAGTAATGACTAAACAAGCTGAATGGTGCAAAGGATGCACGGGCGAAGAGTGTATAGGCTTCGACTACTGCCCGAGACATGAAGAAACTGATAAAAACTGCCGCTTTGACTGCAAAGACTGCAAAGGTGCTTCTTGCCCCTGCTGGCACTGCTGGGAATCGTGTGAGGTGAAATGTAAATAATGTACGAAGAACCAGTAAAATATATCGGTCTCTGGATTGATGAGAAGGACATTGACGATTGCACGGTTGGCGGCAGTGAGGCATTTCAGACTAATAGTGAACAACAGGCCATTGGATGGGCGAAGGAGTTAACTGAATCAGGACGCCGGTGCTATGTCGAAAATAGTTTTGGCAATGAAGTTTGGTATCCTGATTATGAGGAAAGAGGTAGTGAAGACGAAAATTAACTATGATGTGTTGGCCGTAATTATTATTGCCAATATAAAATATATCGGTTGCTGTGCTATCGTGCTTGCAGTTGCTATTTGGGGAGCATGGGCGATAAATAAAGATGCGAAGCGGATACGTGCCAGAGCGGAGGCAGAAGCTAAAATGGTCGAAGCTATGAAGCTGGTACCGGAAGTAGTCGGTTATGTTCCAGGGAAGAAGAAAAAGCGGAAGAGGGGAACTAAATGAATAGTTATTTAGACGTTTTATTTTCGGGACTTAGTAGAGGTATTCATGGTTCCGTTGGGGTGGATTTTAATAGGCCAAAGGAAAAGGGGGCAGTAAAGTCTAACCCGTTGCAAGCTACTACCAAGATAATGCCTAGGGAAAAGGCTGAGAAGCCGAAGCCGGACAGAAAGAAGAAGCATAAGAAAAAGATGGCTAAAGCGTCCAAGGTGAGGAATCGGAGGTAAGATATGTTGCAGGAATTTGTGACCTGTGGGGATTGTGAATGCCAGTCATGTTTAAAAAACCATTCATGCCCAAAGACTGAATGTTTGGAGAACCCCTGCATTGAGTGTGACGGAACGCCACCATATGCACCATGGAATACCGAATCATTGCATTTACATAAGTGCAATGATAAAAAACCTTCTTACTGTTAATCTTGAACCGGAGCAGGAAATAGAGATTGAAGTGCAGGACGGGGATTGCTTATATATCGATCATCTAAGTCAGAACAACTTTGAGAACAGATAATAAGTAACACAAGCCAGGTTAACCCCTGGCTAATACATAATTTACGGGGAAGGTGAGATGGTGGCAGGGTTGAAGCAGACACCTTTGTCTGAACAGATAATATCAGAAATCCGTAAACAATCAGCAGAATTAAACCAGTTGAGGTATGGTGAAGTGGTCCTAAAGGTATCTGATGGCAAGATTACCTGGGGAGAAATAAAAATAGTTTGGAAGGCTGACTCGAATAAACGAGAGGTCTGAGCGTAAAGCTTAGGCCTCTTTATCATTTTCAGGGGGTGGATAAAATTGCAGGAACTGATTAAGGAATATAAGCAGTCTATAAAGGAGTTGCGAGATGCTAAAGTGGTTCCCGTGCAGGCCAGTAGCATGATCTCAGATGCTAATTTTTCTATCGAAATAATGCAGACAGGCAGGATCCCAGGCACCAACTGGCAGGTTGGGCGACTGCCCAAAACTAAGCGGGAAATATCCGTTGATCCTGCTGAAATGTCTAAATATATCACTCATACAATTTCTGCCGAGTCTGCCCCTGAAAACGTGCTCGATATGCTGGACAATTTAATGTCGACGCTGACCGAACGGGAAAAACATGCCTTTGATTTGGTCAGGGGGCGTGGCTATTCTTTTTCGCAGGCCGGAATGCTGATGGGGTGCAATAAGGGTAGCGTTCAAAATTTTGTACAAAGAGCAGAAAAAAAGATTCAGGTTGTCGTACGATCGCAACATATTAGTAGAGGGGCAATTTAAAGCCGCCTGGTGAGGGCGGCTTTAAGATTAATCTTTTACTTTTTTAAGTTTAGCCCAACCTTCTTGCACAAACAAACCTTGTATTTTTTTATAAACTTCGGCAGGGCTTGCACCTTCAATGCGTTTTATGCAGATATCAAAAGCACTATCACAGCTTACATCAACTCTAGGATTAAGAATTGAGTATAAAAACTTTCCGATAGTTGAACCAGCTAAATAAATCCTAGTAACAGTAATACCTTGAATTGGCACAGGATACATAATTAGACCAGCCGAAGTACAAGCATCGACAATTTTAGGAACTCTGATATCCTCCAATTTTTTAATTTCAAAATGATCCTTAAGTTCATCTCTAGTAAAATCTAAGAACTCATCATTATTATCAATCATAATCTGTTTTAATTCTTTAGCTTTTGATAAATCATCCGTCATGGAATCGCCTCCTACATTGTTTTATTTTGACTATATTCTCTAAAAGCAGACTAATTCCTTTATCTAATAATATTGGAAAATGACTGCATTAATCGAATAACATTAAATAAATTAAAATTACTTCATGTATTTTTGTTGGAATTTGTCGGAAATTTATTAAAGGAGATGACCTCTTTTTGCCGAATGTTGTTGGTGAGAGGGGGTGATGAGCTTGAAAGAAAAGATTATTAAAGATTTAGAATCTGGTATAGTGCCAGGATACCGAAGATATGGAGTAAGTAGGGAAGAGTTTTTAGAAACATTGAAGGAAATGGAACAAGAAAAAACTATATTTGTTGAGTGGTTAAAAACAAAATTACCGGACGGTACTCCCCATCCGCATCAGGGGGACCCGAAATATATAAGATTAAGGAAATAACTGAGGGCCTCCGGGCTCTTTTCTTATTCCCCATAAAATAATCTAAGGGAGCGATCATTATGTAACCGCTACTGCACTTCCAACCTACCTTACAATCAAGCGCAAGCAAATATTCGTCTTGTGCTTGATATTTTACGCCAGTGTAGTTTAGACGGTAAAACAGTGCCTATAAGCATACTCGTGGGTTCGATACCCACCATTGGCGCCAAAAAAAAGATAACACAACAGAAGAATTGAAGGTGAGGTGATGTGGGACGCGTAGCAAAGCACAACTGGAGAAAGTTATTCCTGGAGTACAACCAGGGTAGATATAAAAACGTTGCTGAGTTTGCGGAGAAAAAAGGTCTTCACCCTGTAGCGGTTAGGCGAGAGTTTGGAAAGCTCAAAAAGGAGTCCGAAGACCAGCCAGAAACGCAACAAAATGCAACAGAAAAACGCAACAAAACGCAACAGAAAAAAGAACAAAAAAGTGAAACGAAACAAAAGGACCTTCATGCCTGGGAGAAGATAAAGCAGCAGTTTACTGACTGGCCAGACGACAAACTGAAGGCCTACTTAAAGCAACTCGAACTGAGAAAAGAAGAGTTGGAGAGTATCCCACCCGAGGAAGTGACTCCGGAAGAATATAAAGAATTAGGCAAGGTTCGGAGAGAGCGACGAGCTATTCTTTCTGATCCTGATTCGTCTCAAACATGTTCCGGCCATAACCGGGACGGTAGTCAATGCAAAAATCCAGTAGAACGAGGCAAGAGGGTTTGTTGGATGCACGGCGGAGCTCCGGGAGCAGGAGGGCAGAAGGGAAATCAGAATGCCGTTAAACATGGCTTCTTTGCAAAAATATTTCCCGATGACGAGGAAACCAGGGAGATATATGAGGCTATAAACACTAAAAGCCCGATGGATATACTTTGGGATCAGATAGTAATTCAGTATACAGCTATAGCCAGAGCGCAGAAGATTATGTTTGTCCGAAACCAGGAGGACATAACAAAACACTTGAAACAAGTCAAGGGTAGTAATCTTGGAAAAGTTAGTAAAAACGGTGAGAGCATTGAAGTGATTAACGAGCGGGAATGGGAATTCCAATACGCCTGGGACAAGCACGCAAGTTTCCTTAAAGCGCAAAGCGCAGCTATTAAGACCATAGACGGTCTTATTTTGCGTTATGAGGACATGGTAGATCGTCATGAGCTTAAGGGCCTGGTGGTTGAAGAGCATCGGTTACGTGTTGAAAAACTGAAAGCAGACGTTGCAAAGGCGCAAGGTGGCGGAGGCGAGCTAGGGGATATTCTAGACGAAGTTCTAGAAGAAGAGGGTTTGACTGATGGATGAGCGGGAAAAGAAGCGGCAATTCGTTAAACACGTCATAAAAGACATTCGCAACTACTCCCGCAGATTAAGGAAAACCAAGCCCCTAAGGCCGTACCAAGTTGACCCGTTACTCTGCATTATTGACTCAGTAGAAAATAAAAAGGCCAAAATCATCACAGTTATGATGTCTCGCCAGAGCGGTAAAAACGAATCCTCAGCACAGCTAGAGGGTTTTTTGTTGACCAAAAACAAGCGTCGCAGCAGTATTATCGTTAAAGCAGCCCCGACCTGGAAGCCGCAGATCGTAAACAGTATAATCCGTGTCAAAGATGTCTTGGACAATTCTCTTACGAAAAAAGCTTTTAAAGGCGAATTTGGTTTTATGATTGTCCTTGGCAAGTCTAGGGTTGCTTTCTTCTCAGCTGAACCAAATGCTAAGGTTGTGGGTGCCACCGCCGATTTGCTTCTTGAGATTGACGAAGCTCAGGACGTCAATCAACAGAAGTACGATAAGGACTTTGCTCCGATGGGCGCCAACAAAGCTGTTACTACAGTGTTTTGGGGAACTGCTTGGGACACTGATAATATGCTTGAAAAGCAGCGGCAGATAAATATTAAGAAGGACAAAAAGCGAGCAAAGGAACTAAACTGCAGAGTAGAAGACTTGCCAGCGCAGGAGCGGTACCACTTCGAGTATGACGCTCACGAGGTATCCAAGCATAACCCGGATTATAAGACGTATTTTAACCGTGAGGTTGAGCGTCTTGGGTTAGGTCACCCAATCATACAAACCCAGTACCTACTCAAAGCTATTGCCGCTGCAGGTAAGTTTCTAAACGAACAGCAAAAGGCAAAATTACAGGGCGAGCATGAGCGATACCACAAACCAAAGCCGGGTAGACGTTACATATCGGCCATTGACATAGCCGGTAAGGATGAAGAGGCTCAGGATGCGGTACTAAGAGGACTAAAGCCCAAAAAAGACAGTACAGTACATATTATCGGAGAGCTAGATTTTTCGGTATGTGACGAAATTAATCAGGACCCGCTAATTAAGATTGTTGAGATTACTTACAGAACTGGTCATGACTTCGACACTCAGAAATTAGAACTATTGGCCGATCTAAATCTATGGAAACCAGAATTTGTTGTATCTGATGCGCGCGGCATTGGTGCTGACATAACATCGTGGTTAGCCAAAAAGTACAATGCAGTAGAAGAGCACCAGTCAACAGACATAACCAACAGTGACGACGGCTTTGCGATACTTGCAAAAGCCAACACCGGACTCTTGAAAATGTTTGCCGACGATGGCAGCGAGGAATACAAAGAGTTTTGGGAGCAAGCAGGGCAATGCAAGTACGAGATTAAGGCCCACCAGAAGTTAAAGTTTTTCGTGTCGGAAACAGAAGGACATGACGACTTTATGAAGGCCTTAGGCTATCTGACCAGAGCGGCTGGTAATTTTGCCGTTCCAATTGGTGAATCAGAAGAGCACAGCTACGACGAGTTAGAGGATGATGATTACTATGATGATTATAGATAAGTTTACTTCTGCCATAACCTCATTATTTAAGAAATCAAAGCCAACCGCAGAAGTTGAGCCAATACAATCAGATCGCTACTCCGAGGTAGCTAGTCAGGCACAATCGGAAAGTCTGTTCAACTACGACATTTTCAAGGTTGAAAACGACAGACGATCTGTGCTTGCTGATGTGCAAAGACTGCTTGACGAGGATCCGCGAGTCGCTGAGGCCAATAAGCGTATGGCTAACGCTGCAACGCGGGGAGGCATAACGGTAGTCGTGTCGGGTGCATCTGCTGATATACAGGCCAAAAACAAAAAAGCGCGACCCGGTGCGACAAAAGCACGATCCAACGCTACGGCAAATCGAGCGCAGCAGATACTTAACGACCTGGTGAAAACCGCAAAGGTTAATGCTAAAGTTAACGGCTGGGCTAAGCGGTTAGTGTCAGACGGCGATCTTATGCTCAACGTCATTGTTGATATGAGGGATAATACTATTGTCGATATTCGCAGAGTGCCGCCAGTCACAATGAAGCGCAACGTTGATGACCGTGGGCAGTTTATCGATATTAACCAAGCATTTAGCCAGCTAGACCCTGCCATGCATGTTGCTTCATTGTTTGCTGGCATACCGGACAGTGCATCAAGACATTTTGCACTATGGCAGATGAACCATATCAGGTGGGACCATACTGACGGTGATGTTTACGGAAATAGCCAATATAAGCAGATCCGAAGCCTGGTTAAAAAGCTGCAGATGACGGAAGAGGACTTGGTTGTTAGGCGCAGAACAAGAGCGCCACAGAGAAGACTTCATACAGTAGGGAATAAGGATAAGCCCCAGAATTGGGACGCGGTGGAGGAATATAAAAAGAAAAATTCCCTTGGTAGTAGTAAGTTTAAAGTTACAACTGACTACTACGGCAATGGTCTAACGGACATCAAGAACTTGGACGGTGACGCCAAGCTACATGAGATAGCGGATATTATTTATCTGCTCAACATGGCTTTTTTGCGTCTAGGCGTTCCTAAGGGTCTACTGGGCTTTGCGGAGGATATTAACCGCGATGTACTAGAAGATCAGTACAAAGAATATGAGAAAAGCCTTGAGCAGTTAACCGACTCTCTGGAGTATGGAGATTCTGGAGCTTTTTCAGGGCTCCGGGATATATTCGACTTTGCGCTACTATTGCAGGGCATTAACCCTGACTCAGTGAGCTATAACATACGCTGGAGTGATAAGAGTAATGAACCGACAAAGGACAGGATAGACCGTGTTCTTAAGGTTATGAGGGGCAAGTTGTTGAGCAGAAGGACAGCACTGCAGTCTATCGCTAACGACTTCGATGTTGAGAGCGTGGACGAGGAGTTAGCAGCGATTGACGAGGAGAATAAAGCAGCACTGGCTTTACTGGCAGGCATGCCTCCGATATTGGAACCAAGGGAGGAGCATTTAGCTGACGGTTGTGGTCATAGTTACATCACTGATGCTCAGGAGTGGGCAGATGGGTTTCAAGAGGATAAAATAAACAAGCTTGAGGCTAAGGTTTTAAAACAAACCAAAAAACTATTTGCCGACGTTCATAAAAAGCTAAAAAAAAAGATAGCTGAGCAGGAGCAGGAGCAGGAAGTAGCTGACGCTGCTGAAGATAGCACTACCGACGAAGACGCAGCGTACAAAGCTACGCAAAAGATTATTGATAGCTTCGATAGTGCATGGATTGACGAGACTGCACTATACTTAAACGCTATGTCACCTTTTTATAAAACAGCGTCAACTCTTGGCGGTGAATATGCCTACATTCAGTTAGGTTTAGAGTTTAAGCTGCTGACTGAAGATATCTTTAACCGCGTCTATAACGAGACAGGCGAGCGGATAAAAGGTATTGGTGACACAACACGGGAGCAGATAAGAGTCGCTTTAGTCGAAGGCTATATGGCTGGTGAAGGTGCTTTAAAGATAGCTGCACGCATAGACAAAGTATTTAATACTGCTCAATCTGTCAGGGCGGTGGTAATAGCAAGAACAGAGATGATGTGGGCCTATAATCAGTCAACAAAGGCGCATTATAAAGGTGCAGGGGTTGAACGGGTAGAATGGAGTGCCGCAAGAGACGCGAGGACGTGTCCAATATGTCGGGCACTTGACGGTAATATCTATGATATCGACGATGCTCCCGACATACCAAAACATCCGCAATGTCGCTGTACACTTCTACCCATTATGTCATAAATTTGTGGTATAATGACGGTATGTTGGGCATAAGGGGGAGAAGTTATTGCCGGACAATATACATGAAAAATTTAAGAAAATAAAAGCCGAAAACGAAGCAACACAGAAGAAAAGCAGATCAGATCATCCGCAGGTTTTGGGCATGGACAAGCTTAATTTTCGGCTGGGACTTGGCCTTGACGAGATGGAATATGAGGCAAGAATTATGGCCTCCGCATTTTATGAGATAGCTCAGGGATTCGCTAAAGCGGCAGACGAGATAGCCGCAGGCAGAGAGAAGATGGCAGAGAAGTTTAAAAAGAAATAGCATTTAGTTAGTTAATCAAAGCCTTCACTTCGGTGGCGGGCTTTTTATTTTGTCCGGAGGTGATTGAATTGAAGCAGGTAAGGGCGCCGACTAATAACTAACAACCAGAAACTACGAAAGGGGGATATTATGAAAATACCAGATAACGACTGGGAAGTGGCTATTTTGGATAGCCTGGAGCCTGGTGAAAATAGAAATAAAATCGGATTTAAGTCCGGCGAGGATCAGGTAATAGTCGATAACGCTAATGACGCAGCGACAGAGGAAACAACCGTAACCGACGCTTTGGCTGATGACCCTCAGATGGCTGAAATAATCAACTGCACTTCTGCTATGGCCTTGTTGGTGATTAAAAAGAAGTTGACTGTAGCACCTCTGACAGAAATGGACCGGAGGATATACTACGAGGCGCTAGACATGAAAGCACGGATGATTAACGGGGCGTGGTCAGTGGAACGGGCAGCAGAAAAGGAAGCGGAAGCACTGGCAGAAGCTAATCGTGTTGGTTTTCAGATGGAAAACGCCACAGTAACCGTAACCGCTGGACCGATGACTGACGCGCAGCACGCCACTATTACCGATTCAACGGGAGAGACCCGAGATATTTGCCTGTCGATGGCACAGCCGATAGTTGATGCCACAGGCAAACCGTCCGGATGGTATCGTCAACCTGCCAGTAAGGTGGACGCAATCAATGACAATTTGCGACTCTATCCGCGTCCCATATATGCTCCTGCACTAGCAGAATTAAAACAAGCAAATTTTCCTTATGCAGGGGAAAATCCACATCCTAAATCATATAGGACTAAAACTGGTGCTGTGATGTTTGAATCGGTACTTGAAAATCAAGCGGTAGTTTACCGTGACGCATATATCACGGACGATGGCATTGTAATGGTTGAGTATAAGCCATTGGCTGAATTCCCTAGAGGCCGAATGGTTCAAGCGTTAATTGACGCAGGTAAACCAGTCGGTCTTTCAAATCGCATGACAGGCCCCTTGGTAACCAGAAAAGTTAATAACCGCAATGTGGAAGTGCCGGTTAGTCTAACTTTATACGGCTGGGATGTTGTTATGAATCCCGGGGAATCCCTAGCATTTTCCGCACCAGTTCCCCTGGCCGACGCTGCAATAAAAGAAATATGCGATTCTCTAAAGGAGGACGATAACCAGATGAATTTTCTCTCAATGTCTCTTAATGAATTGAAAAATTGGAAGAATGTCAACGCCGGCCACAAGGAAATGGCATTATGTGATGAGGCTATTAGACTCAAAGAAATTGCCGAAAACAGTAGTGCCGTTACCGATGAATTAAATGTCCTTAGACAGGCAGATGAAACCCGTAGAGCCCAAGAGGTTGCAGCGCAGGCCAAGGAAGCAGCAACACAGGCCCTGACTGACGCCGTGGCAGTTTTGCCTTATGACCAAAAGATTAAGGATGCTCTAATTAAAAAAGGTGAGGCTGTTATCACCGACGCTACACAGGTACTCGGCTTTATCGCACAGGAGCAAGCGTTCGTTGACTCCCTGCAGGTAGGCGCAAGGCTAGAAAACCTTGGCTTCCAGACTCAGGCAAAAACTACGACTGTTGTTGATGTGGTGCCAGGTGCCGCAGCTCAACCGTGGCAACCGATTGTCGATAAGTTGATGTTAGCTTTTGACGATCATCTTAGAATCAAAACCGGCGTATTACCCGATCCTGAGTTGAGAAAAGCTAATAAAGCTATCCTTGACCGACTACTGCAACGCATGGAAAATGAAAACCACCCAGATTTTATTAAGCATATGAAATCCCTGACTGACAGTGCCCAGGCAATTAATGATGAGGGTGCTATTACCGACTCTGCTCTTAGTGCAACCGGTGACTTTTCGCAAGCGTCAATTATTTCCAGCGCAATTTTGCAGCAGGTATGGCAAGACTTACATTTCCTGCAACTTGTTATGACTGAACCATTCAGTGGCACAACCATGAAGGTGCTGATGGAAATTGAAAGCGCTGATCTATATTCGCAAGATGACTTTGCGACAGGCGAATATGAAGGTATTGAAACCGAAGGAACTGCAACTTCAACCCTAGAATTCGGTGCTGAATGGCTGAAGCGCGGCACTGTTGTTTCTAGGGAATCAGTGGTAGAGCTAATGAGCGGTCCGTTTAACTATGACGTATTAGCCCGTAACCTTGCAAACCTGACTAAGCGCTTCACTCGCTTGACTGACCAGAAGATGAGCACTGAAATGTTGATGACTGCCGATGAATACTTGGCTGTATCGGTAATTGACGAGGTAGTAACTGCAGACGAGATCACAGCGGTTAGATCTGGCATAAACGCTCCTCTTGGTACAAATGCCGCTTTTGTTGTGTCTCTACTTGTCGGATACGCTACAACCGCAATTGGTGCAATGGTTCCTCCTGTCGTGAGACCAAGGAAAAAGCACTACATCGACCACACCGGCAAAAAGGTATATACCACAACCAACCCGATAACTGTTGTACTTGGCCTTAATACCCTAGTGGAAGGTGTCTGGGATCCTATTGCGGGACAAATTAAAGCTAAATTTGACCCTGCAAGACAAACCAGGACGACCCCACATTATGCGGTAGACTTTGAGAATGCACTTGTGTATTTTACTGCCGCTTCTGGTGTTGATGGAACGCACCTTCCGACAATCTCTTATGCCTATACAACTAACGTGAGTTTCTTTAATATCACCGTACCGCCCGGCGTTGACCGTGCTAAGTATTTTAACCGCTTGGTTGAGCAGTTCGATTATGAAAAGGCTTACATGGGCAGTGCTCCGAGATACGTTACTCCTAACTTTGCGCTCGGTTCGCTAAATGCCATGGTGAATATTACTTCTGCTGAACTGTTTTATAACTCTCGCTTGCCTGCAGGCACTAACCTGTTAAGTGGTAGACCGTACATTGCCACCAGAAACGGTGTGCAGCTTGGAGAAGTCAACTCTCCGTGGGCAGCAGGTGACAAGCGCCTCCTACTTGGCGCAATGAACAAAACTCGCCTTGGTGTTGGCAGTCCGTTCACCATTGAGGGACCGCATCCGCATTATGATGCAAATATGAAAATTACTTCTGCCAAACAGTATTTTGCATCACAGCAGCTTTGTGTCACGACTCCGCTGTTGACTGACGATAACGGGGTAACTTTTAATCCGCCTTACCGCACAATTAAACTTTATAACGGTTAAAGATTGGAGTGCTGAGAATGATTAAGGTAAACGGAGATTCACCATTTTTTAATCCAGCGACCGGGCAGTTAATCGCTCCCGGTCAAGTCTATCATGTTCCGGACCCGGTACCGGAAAAGGTAAAAGTTGCCGAACCGGAAAAGGACATTAAGAAACGTGGTAATAGGTAATGAACAAATTGCTTATATGCTCAATTCTTCTTAATGTCACTTTATTGATATCTATAATCCGATTGAAATACCGAGTCAATAATATTGTTGATGAAGTAATAAAGCAGTTAGAAGAACTTAAAATGACTTTGCTTAAAGATGGAGAAGAGTATCGTGAGAAATTATCTCAGGGTATCGCTGAAAAACTGGTTGATTTAATCAATAAAAAGGGGTGCAGGAAATGACCCTGGCAACTATAACTGAAATACTCCGCAAAGAAATTAGAGATAACGGGGAAGAGAAGGTATTTACCGACGACGATCTGCAGTCCTACCTCACGTCGGCTCTAAGGGATTATTCGGGCAATAAGCCATACCTCCGCGAAGGAAGTATAAATCTTGTGGCGGGGGTCAGTAAATACCTGTTGCCAGATGACTTTTTGGGTTTTTTCGAAGAACTGGAAGAATGGGAATACCGCATTGTTGACAGTAAGTTAAGATTAAGCCCTATACCGTCGTCAAGTTACGAGTGGTCCTTTGATTACCGCGCAACATGGCCCTGGGAGAAGGTAGATTCAAACCCCCTGGTATTATTCGCGAAAGATAAAGCTTATAACGCACTTGCCGGGGACGAAGCTATGCTGGCCAAGTACAAAATCGGCAAATCCTTCGAGGTAGATAACTCTAAGCTACCCGATTACTTGATTAAACTAGCTGCAGTAGCACGGCAACAGTATGAGGATCAAGTTTACTTCGTAGCATATGGGAGTGTAGGGTAAATGGCTTTAGGTGACAGTAGATCCTCACGTACTCAGCGACACATTGCCGCCATATTCGCAGCTCAGGGCTTTGATGCTATCATCGAAAAACCACCAGTTGCAGATCCTGAGGACATTTTAGCTGAGCCAGAAGGACCACCTATCTCTACTACAATTAAAATTATCGAAGCTGAGCAAAAGCAAAGCGAGGACGAAACTCCTGTAGGCGGCAAACCGGCAGGGGTTTTTGAATTCGTAGCACAACCCGACGCCGACATAAAGACAAGTTACTTCTTGATCGTTGATGGTGAGAGGTACAAAATAAACTCTGTGTTCCCTGAAAGAGCGTGGGGATCCTTGCAGGCGCTGCACTGCATCGCCGAAAGGTTGATGGATGAAGGGTTGGTGGACAATGAGTAGTATGAGCGGCTTTGATGACTTAATAAGAACTCTATCTACCCTGCCCGCTAATCTATCAGGTAATCTCGAGACAGCGGTTAAGCGCTCTGGTGTGCTGGTGATGGGCAGAATAAAAGCCAAACTTGGTAAATATCAAGCAGGTTGGCCGAAACTAAAAGCCTCAACCGTCAAGCGCAAATTCACCGTTAAGCGTGGAGCCAGAAAAGGTAAACTAATGCGTTCGGGAGTCAAGCATCTAGCCGAACATGGCACATGGGCAACCGGTACTGATGCAGATGCACCTTTGCTTGACATGGGATTACTACGCGGTAGTTACACCATGGAAATCCGCGATAATGGCATGACTGCAGTTGTGGGTACCGACAAGGAGTATGCCGCTATTCACGAATTCGGCGGTAGGGCAGGGAGAGGGCATAGAGTACCAGTGCCAGAAAGAGCCCACGCAAGACCTTCGCTACACGAGAGCGAAGAAGAAGTAAAACGTGAATTTGCCGAGGCAGTTATGAAAACTTTCAGGAGGTGATCATGTGAGGGACCCGGTATTGCTGATTTATGAAGCCTTAAAGGTAGCTGTAAGAGCAGCAACAGGAACGCAAATGACAGTTAAAGCAGATTATCCTGACCCGTCCCATTTTAAGTTTAAAACGCCTGCCGTGGGGTTATTAAAGATAAGTGGTACAGCAAGGGATTTTGTAACGCCGGGCGACTCACACGTTACCTTGCCTGTAAATCCTGATGGCACTCTGCCGGTAGTTGGTGAATGGAAAAGGTACTGGTTCCTGCTGCAGTTGTCAGTATTCACCGAGACCAAGCGTGAACGCTCAGAACAAGGGCAGAAAATTGAGGAATACCTGCAGAAAAAACGCTATCACGATTTACCAGGCGATCCTTTTGACGATCATACTGTTATTTTGGTTCAAGGCGTACCACACGACAGCAAAGGCGAGGTGGGGTTCTATCAGCGAGATTATACGCTTAAGTGCAGCGGAAAACTTCTGATAGCGGACACCTTCCAGCCTGCCGACGAGTTAGTAGTCAATAATCAAGTTACATAAGGGGGGATAAGATTGACCATTGTTAAAAATTTGTCCGGGTTGGTTATTCCCGATGTTTATATTTATGAGGTACCGCCTACACCAAAAGGCTTTAAGATGCTACCTTCTGGAGTTGTTGGCATCGTAGGTATTTTTGAGCGCGGAGCGGTAGGAATGCCGATTACTGTTGGTGATGAAAAAGACTTTGTATTAAAAATGGGCAATGTCGGCGTAGGGCAGTTCTCTGGTGCTAATGCCTATCTTGCAGCAAGGAAGCAGGGAGCGTCAAACTTTAGGTTAATACGCGTTCTTGGTGCTGGTTACGGTACCGCAAGTATTACGCTTAATGACCGAGGCGATCCGGTAGATCAGACATTAAAAGTCTCAGCAATTTATCCGGGCGCATATGGCAACGACTTTAATGTGACAGTTGCCGATGGCAGCACAGCGAGCACCTTCAAGCTCACAATTTCCGGTAATGGCGCAACTGAGATTTACGACAACTTGGTGATGGACGCAACAAGCAAACAGTACGCTTTAACCATTATCAACGGTAAATCTAAAAACGTGATACTCGAAGATTTAGCCAGCACATCAGTTGGAGCTTTAGCTAATCCTGCAGTTAAATCGACAACTGCCATGTTAGGTGGTAGTGATGGCGCTGCTCTAAATGATGCCAGTTACCAGGGCGCTATTGATGTAAGCGGCAACCGTACAGGTCTGAAAGCTCTTGAGGCGGTGCCAGATGTTGAGATTATTCATGTCGCTGATTATGGGACGCAGGCAGTTAATACATCACTCATTACACAAGCAGAAACCTTTAACCGCTTTGCTGTCTGCAATACTCCGAGTGGTCAAACGGTTGACCAAGCAATTGCCGCAGTGCCTAACTATAACACTGACTTTGCAACTATGGCCTATGGTTGGTATCAAGACGACAGCGGTATTGTGATAGCAGGTGGTGGTTACCTGTGTGGCGTTCTATCGGTTATTAGTCCGCACGAAAGCCCTGCAGGTGTGACCGTTAACGGTATAGTAGGTAGTGCCATACCGATTGACCGCAACGAGGCAATAAAGCTGACTACAGCCAGAATGAACGCTATTATCAATTTCGGAGCAGGCTGGGAAGTGCTCAATGGAATCACTCTTTCTACTGATTCGGAGTTAGAGCAAATCTTTCGTCGCCGTATGACTTCGTTGTTTGAGAGGGAATTGCCGATTGCTCTTAGGTGGTCGAAATCAAAACCCCATACCTATGCGCCTAAGGTTAAGAACGGGTTACGTGATAAGGTAGGCAATCAGATTAAGTCATATTTTGGTTCATACCAAAAGCTTGAGATGATTGAAGGTTACTCGGTGACAGCTGATGCAACAAATAACACTGCTGATACAATGGCAGCTAAAATGCTGATCGCTGATCCGAAGATCAAGTTGTGGAATATCGCTGACTTTATTGTTATCAGGCTTGAGTCTGGTTCCAATGTGGAGGTGTAGGAATTGGCTAAAGACAGTGTTTTAGGAAGTATGGCGTATGTCTCAGTAACTACCTCCAGTGGCCCGCAAAGTGTCGGTGAGGTGTTAAAATTCTCAGCCAAGCAAGAGGGCGACTTAAAGAAAAAACAGCCTCTCGGTGAAACCAAGGTTCATGCTCAATTTGTGCCTCAGGGTTGGTCCCTCGACTGGGACGGGGAGAAGATTGACAGGGAATTAGCAAACCTGATCGCCTCACTGGAAGACAATTACCATGACGGCAAACCTATGCCGCGATTTGAATTTAATCAGGTGATCGACCACTATGACGGCACTCAAGAGAAGTACAAGTTTGAGGACGTCACCATTTACGACTATCAATTTAGTCAGGACAAAGCTGCAGAAGCGATCAAAGAACAAGCTAAAGGCTTCTCGCCGCGCAGAACTGCTGAGTAAAAATGACCTCGGAGAAATCTGAGGTCTTAAATTTGCACATCGAAGGGAGATTATTATGCCGACTTTAAAAGAATTACTCAAGGAAATGGCTGAGGATATGCCGGAGGGAGGGACCACCATTGAGGCAACTTCCGTAACCACTTACAAGGGCAGGGTTATTGTTCTTAGAGAAACAACCGGCCTTGACGAAACCATCGTTACAAAACTCTTGGGTAAAAAATTTACTCCTGACTCTGCCGGTGCTATGTCATACCGCGCAGGCTTGATGGCTCGGTCCGTCGTCAGTATTGACGGTGAAAAGCCTAATCCAATCAGAAAAGCCGAGGACATTGACCTGTTCTGGGCTACTTTCACATCTAAAGAAAAGGCGCAGATTGATAAGAAATATTCAGCCTTAAATGAGTTCAAGGAAGATGATGAACAGCTCTCGGAATGACTGATAACCCTACCTACCAAGAACTAATTGGGTGCGCCATGAACGGCATACCCTGGGACGTGGCGGTAGGGTTTACTAGGCGTGAAAGATATGCAGCAATAAAAATAATCAATAAGTTCAACAATCCAAAAAGTTAGGAGGCGTGATTGATGGATACAGTTTTTAAGTTAGCGGTCATAATTTCAGCAGTGGATCACGCCTCCGCTTACATTGATAGAGTTGCAGCAAGGTTTAGACTGCTTGGAAATGCTAGTGAAGACACCCTAAGAAGGCTTGACAGATTAAAGAAATTTACCTTCGCCGGAGGGCTTTTGGCAGGTGTCGGTGTCGCTGGAATTATTGCGGTGACGTCGGCACTAAAAGATGTGACTAAGGAGGCTATGGAATTCGAGGACGTTATGAATAACGTCAAAATAGCTGCCTTTGGTAAGGATCTTTTAAATATGAGTAAAGCGGGAGAGATAAAGCAAACCCTCAAGGAACTGGAGCATGGCTTCGAGAAAATCGGTATTGCTACAAAGTTTAGTGATACCGGGGTTGCAGAGGCAGCGCTGGGGATGCTTAAGGGTGGCGTGAGTAAAGAGTTTTTGCTTGGCATGAAAGGTAAGGACGGGTATAACTACTCAGGACTTACCGCAGCTATCTACTCAGCACAGTTGGGCGGGGTTGGTACCCAAGAGGCCGGCGACTTTATCGCCAAACAGAAAGCTGCCTTTAATATGAGCGGAGATCGTACCCTGCAAGCGGCAAACTTTTACGCCAAAACCGCCGCTGCTTCAACAATGGATTATGCACAAGTTATGTCAGGTATGTTGACTTCCTCAGGTGTTGCCGGAACGCTTGGCATGACACCAGAGGACGCTGTTAAAATACTTGCCGCAACTGGCACTTACACAAAAGATGGTGCTTCGGCAGGAACGTTTACCAAAGACTTTCTTGATAGGCTTATCCCGAAAACTAAAAAACAAAAAGGTGCTATGGATCAACTCGGTTGGCTTAAGCAAGACGGTACAAGCATATTTTTCGACGACAAAGGGCAGACAAAAGGCGCTGATTACATAACTCAAATATTACAGGAAACGCGGAAGAAAATTAACAATCCTGCCGCCTTTCAGTCGCTTATGTCTAAGGTTTTCCTGGAGCAGGGCAAGGTAACCGCTTTAGCTTTGGCGTCAGATTCAAATATATATACTCAGGTCAGTAAGAACATTGCCAACCAGTTGGACATGTATCAGCAGATCGAGATTCAAATGTCCGGCACCAAAAACCTCATGGAAACCATGATGGAAACGTGGAAGATAGCGAAGCGCGTTATTGGGGAGCCGTTTCTTGATCCACTTAAAACGGCCTTCCGTGGGCTAAACAAATATTTGGGAGATAACGTTGTTGTCTGGGCTAAAGCACATCCGCAAATGATTAAATATATAGGTGCGGCACTGTTAGCAACGTCTGTAACGCTTACCGTTGTTGGCGTTATTATGATGCTTGTCGGAATCATGGGCATTCTTAGAATTATCATGGTAGCGTCGGGGATAACCTGGACCATGGTAGCAACTAAGACTCTACTTGCCTTTGGTGCGTTTGCTTTGGTGGCAGGTATTGCTTATCTCGTCTATAAGAATTGGGATACAGTGAAAGGTCTATGGGAGAGGTATGGCATTGTCATAAAAGTGGTAGCAGGGTTGCTTATCTTGGCTTATGTGCCTGCAATGATACTAGCAGCGTATAATACTGCTAGAATGGCTATTGCGACAAGTTACGCGGCAGCAAAGACGCTGGCACTTGCAATATATACGAGATCTGCAGCAATAATAACAGGCGCATATAGGAGTATTTTACTAATTGTTACTGTCGCCCAATGGCTATATGCAGCAGCTACAGGAGCAGTTGTCATTACCACCACGGCACAAAGAATAGCGTTGGTCTTACTTGCACCCGTAATATTAACAATGCGGGGATTGATGCTGATATGGACGGCGGCGCAGTGGGCTCTAAATATTGCTATGGATGCTAACCCTATTGGTGCTGTAATTCTGCTTATTGTGGCTTTAATCGGAGTTGTTATTTTAATTATAAAGTATTGGGATACTTGGTGGACTGCTTTAAAAGGCTTTGCCGCAAAAATACCGGGTTGGGCAGTTGTTGTATTGGCGGTATTTGTACCAATTATCGGGATACCTCTTTTAATAGCAAAGTATTGGGATAAAGCAGTAGATGCAGTAAAGAAATTCTTAGGCATTAAGGCGGAGGCAGAGAAGCAACCACCCAAACCACCAGAAGTGCCGAAGGGTGCGGAAGTCAAGATACCGACATCCTTAGAGATGCCACAAAATCTTGACGATATAACAAAAATGCTAGGCACTCAGGGAATGCAGGGACTAGAAATACCCACAAGTCTTGACGTTGGAGACATTGAAAAGCAAGTAGCGGCACTGAATGCCGGTGGTGTGCCAGATTTATCGGTACCGGCAAATGTTAACACAGAAGAGTTAAATAAGCAGGTAGCGGCAATAGGCGGAACTAAAGTGCCCGACCTAAACGTTCCTGCCAACCTTGATGTTAACGGGCTAACTAACCAGGTCAACAAGCAAATGCCGGAGCTTGGCAATAATACATCTGCCGAATACGCTAAGGGAATAGACAGTGGACTGCCTAAGGTTGCTGACGCGGTCAAAAGAGTGACAGAGACAGTTAAGAGTAACCTGCCGACAGCGGAGCAGATGAATACTCTTGGACTTGGTGTGGCGCATAACTTGGCAGCAGGAATAAGTAGTGGCTCAGAAGGTGTGACTTCGGCAGCAAAGAGTCTGGCAGACAAGGTTATCGGCACGGTTAAGGCATCGTTTGGTATTCAATCGCCTTCAACCGTTTTTCATGGCATCGGCATTAATATGATTCAGGGCCTGATTAACGGACTAAAGGCAAATGACTTAAAGGGCATGGCAACTGATATTTTTGGCGATATTCCAAGTGCCTTGGGCGGTGTGCTTAGTGGTGGTGGCGCAGTCAGCGGTAACGTTACGCAGTGGCTATCAGCGGCACTAGCTTTAACAGGAACATCTCAGTCATGGTTGCCAGGCCTGCAAAGATTGGTTGCTGCAGAATCAGGCGGAAATCCTACTGTTGTCAACTCTACGCCTGTTGGGAAGGAGCACGCTACAGGATTACTGCAGACATTGCCCAGTACTTTTAGAGCAAACGCTGCACCAGGCATGGGTGACATCAATAACCCGGTGCATAATGCTGCAGCTGCTATAAATTACATCAAAGGCCGTTATGGCAGTGTTTATAATACGCCCTTGTTCCGGAGTGGTGGGAAATACGTCGGATATGCAACCGGGGGCATAATCAATCAAAAGCACCTGGCATATGTCGGTGAGGAAGGCCCTGAGTCTATTATACCACTGTCAAATAACAGAAACAGGGCACTGTCTCTTTGGGAGAAGACAGGTCATATTCTTGGCGCTCTCTCTCCGATAAGAAGCATTAGAAACATCTTGGGCGCAAATCAAGGGAATATGCCAATAGCTCAGGAAATGACACAGACAGCGCAAACCATTACAGTAAATTCCCATGGCAATGGTGGTAGTGTACCTTCAATTAAGATCGAGTCAGGAGCAATAGTCATACAAGCAAGTCCTGAACAAAGTGCAGATGACATAGCGCAAGCGGTAGTCAAAAAAGCCATGCCCCTTATAGCTCATAAATATGAGCAAATGATCCGTGATAAGAGGCGCAATACCGGTAAAATGTCTGTGGGGGTGGTCTAATTGGGCTACAAGCTGAAGCTAAAAGGCGGATCCAAGACGATCACCTTCGATATACATGAACTGCCCGAGCAGATACCACTTGGAGGAGAGCAACTACTGGCAGTGCACAAATTCCCTGGCGGTTATAAGTCAATTCAGGCGCTAGGAGCGTTCGATGAAGTTGTCGAATGGCCGGGAGAATTTTTGTATGAGGACGCTATGGACAGGGCGGCGGAGCTAGACTCTATGCGCAGGGCGGGCAAACAATTAACTCTGTCATGGGGACCAATATCACTGCCTGTTGTGATAGCAAGTTTTACTTATCAGCCACAAAACAAGTACAGCGTGCCGTATACAATCAAGTTGGAGGTGTGCCAGGAACCTCCGATCGGGACGACGTTATCACTAGATGCACTAGCTGTAGCGGCAAATGCAGTGGTGCAGACTAACCCGCCTGAAAAGCAAACTGTAACATATGTAGTACAATACAGAGACTCGCTATCCAAAATAGCAAATAAATTTGGTGTGACATGGCAGGCAATATACGAAGCCAACACGGATAAGATTAAAAATCCAAGCATGATATATCCTGGCATGGAGCTGGTGATACCCATTGAAAATACAGACGATACGTCATGGATGGTGATACCAAATGCTTAGTAAAAAGATACTAAAGCCTGGCTTTTTTCGTGGATATGGCAAGCCAAAGGCAACTGTCAGGATGTTAGGTTATGATTTGCCTAAATGGGAAAGCATTCGGGTAGAAAATAACGCTTTTTCTGTGGCGGATAGCTTTGATTTATCCTTGCCGTGGAACGTGTCCGACAAACAAGTAGATCCTCTTTTATCGAGTGGCCCGGACTTCCAAAGCCAGTTAGTGAGCGGCACTAATATCCCTGTCGAAGTCTATTTGGGCTTTACTGGTGAACCAACAAAGCGTGTTATGTTTGGAAAAATGGACGTTGCGCGGTGGAACTTTGGTAGTGACGGGGAAGTCGTATCTGTGATAGGTCGAAATTTAACCGGACAACTAATCGACACAAAGACAACTGAGAAATACCAAAACCTAACTGCCAGCAAAGTTGCCGAGCAGTTTTTTATTCAGCATGGCTTAACTCCGCAGGTAACGAAAACTAATAACCTTATAGGTACGTACCTAAATAAAGATCAGACGCAAATGGAGCGCGAAACAACCCAGTGGGATTTGTTGCTCTGGTTGTCTCAGGAAGAAGGTTTTGTTTGCAGGGTAATTGACGACATAGGTTACTTTGGCCCGCGCTCGGGCATAGCAAACCTAAATGCCGAACCCTTGGTATACACATGGGGACTAAACATACTTGATCTTGAGATTGAACGTGGTCCGCATGCAGCGCGTAACCTTGTCGTTGAAGTGGTTAGTTGGCACGGCAAGCAACGGATTGCGGAGAAGGCAACATCGCGGACACATGTTGAGGAAAAGTATACCCAGAGATTTACTATCCCAGGACTAACACGAGAACAGGCGCAGAAGCGGGCTAGGTCTATCCTGGAGGAACTGAGTGCACAGGAGATGTTTGGCCGACTCAGGACTGATTGGATACCTGAGTTTGGTACTGATCGAAGGATTGCCCTACATGGTGTTGGATTGGGACTGTCTCAAATCTACTACGTAACTAAAGTTACTGTTCAGTCATCATTAAGCGGTGGCATCGAGGCAGAACTGTCTTTTGTAAACAACTACATCCAGGACGCAGGGAGGTATTCGCCTTGACACAGCGCATGATTGAACAGCTAAAGGATATAGCGAACACTCAAGCGGAAACGGTAACTTCCTGTTATGGGGTGGTTGTTTCTCAGGACAATGCAAGCCGAGCATTAAAAGTGATGCTAGAACCTTATGGCGTCGAGTCTGGTTGGCTTAAGGTATTTAAGTGGCCTTATCTACCTAAAAAACATAGTCCACATACGCATAACGAGCCGCCAGCAACGACAAGTGCTGAAAACCAAGCACTTAATCACGAAAAGGATGACTTTTCTAGCTATGACTGGGTAGGGCAGGAGGTGATCGTCCTGATGCTGTACAGTGATTTTAGTAGCGGTATAGTGCTTGGGCCGCTCTGGTGAGTATTTTAGGTGTCGATATAGCGGCACTTGACGAGGAAATATTGTTTTCCGGGACAGACTTGGTGACCGTAACCGCTATTGATAATCTAAAGCAAGCCTTGTATCACAGATTAATTGCCGACAAAGGCGAATTAGTCCATCACCCTGAGTATGGCAGTGAAATATATAAGTATGTGGGCAAACCGATGACTCCAGGCAATATATCTGATATTCAGAACGAGGTGGCGCAGTGCGTGTTGCAGGATCCGCGCGTTGAGGGGGTGCTGTCAGTTGAGGTAGAGGTAATTACAAAAGCCATTTTAGTCTATCTAACTTTCAAGGCAATAGAGATACAGGTACCTATTAATGTAGTGTTCCCATTTAGTGAGGTGATCGAAGGTGTCTAGGACGTTTACTGAGATAGCGCAGTCCTTAGTGGAAAGGATATTCAGCGCAACCACCAAGATTACTGACCTAAACCCAGGCTCAATTATCAGAACTCTGATTGAGGGCATGTCCGATATACAGGAGAAGTTTTACGCTGCCCTAAAGTGGTCATTTGATCAGTCCTTTATTTTGGGTGCAACCGAAGAAAATTTGGATAAGAAGGCTGCAGAGTGGGGACTAACGAGAAAGCAGGCAACTAAAGCCGTAACAGTTTGCGTGTTGGAGAAAGCAAGTCCTGTGTCGATCGATACTCCTATTAATGCAGGTATTCTAGTTACAACAACGCCAATTGGAGGCAGCGAACCTATTTATTTCGTTACAACGGAAGCAACCATTATTCCTGTTGGATCCCGGTACTCCAATCCAGTTACTGCTGAATGTACGGTTGCAGGATTGGCCGGAAATGTCATGGTAGGTGAAATTAACCTATCTGCCAGTACGGGAATTGACGGGGTAAGTAATATCTCTCACGCTTCGGGCGGCACGGACGCTGAGAGTGACGATGATTTTAGGGAGCGAGTATTGGAACTCCTAAGAACTCCCGTTAGGGGCGGTACTAAAGCGGACTATGAGTATTGGGCATTGTCTGTTTCTGGTGTGACTGATGCTAAATGCTATCCACTTAATCGTGGGCCCGGTACTGTGGATGTACTGATCAATACCACAAGCGGAGTACCTCCTGAGAGCTTGCTACAAGCGGTTGCCGAATATATTGAGACTGTGCGTCCGATTGGTGCAGACGTGGACGTGGTAGCGCCTAACCCTATAACTGTTGATGTAAGCGTGACATTGCAGGCCAAACCTGGCTATCTGGTAGCTGATTTAATCGAACCAGTTCGTGATGCAATAGATAGTTATATTAGCGGCGTGACGATAGGTGATGTGGTGCGCCTGACGGGTATTGGCAATGCCATTATTGATGTGCCCGGCGTGTTGGATTATGCAATTATTGCGCCTGGGGCAAATGTGACTCTAGGCAATACAGATGTGGCGGTTCCTGGTACGATAAATGTCGGGTAGGGTGATGCTATGAATTTTGGTACTGTACTAAGAAACTTTTTCCCGCGCAGGTGGTTTAACTCAGGGGATTCTGCGATTATAACTGCTCTTGGCGCAGAGTTCGATCTGTTAGACAGTGACCTCGAAGAGTTTCGCCAGCAACTACTTGTTGCAAGTGCCACTGTAGGCTTAAGCGAATGGGAAACAATATTTAATCTTCCGTCTAATTCCGCTATGACTTACGAGGAGCGGCGTTCGATTATACTCTCGCGAATCAGGGGTTTTGGTGCACCAACAGTTGCCAAAATTACTAACGTGGCGAGGGCATACATCAAAAATGCGCGAGTAGTTGAGGCTGGCAATGTATATCTTTATCAACTGATTATTGAATCTTCCGAGACTGCTTTATTGCAAAATGTTATGGCGATGTTGAAAGCAGTCGACGTTATGAAGCCAGCACACTTAATGCTTGGATACCGTTACTGCGGTACTACATGGGATGACCTAGATGCCTTAAATCTGTCTTGGGATGAGATAGAACGTTTTGTGTGGAATGATTTCGACGTAGATGGCAGGACATGGGACGAACAAGACGCGCTTGACTTGACATGGGATCAAACGGATGACGATAGTTGGGACGGGTACGAAAGCAAAATATTGTGGTTTTAGGGGGTGGACGCTATTCCAACCGTAACGGATAAATTAGGGCTTAAAAAGCCGCTTGGGACGGATAAAGTAACCAGGGCGGCATATAATGAAAATCTTGATATTATCGACAGGTTAGTAACGCGAGATCAGTTTTATCTTGACTCGCTGAGCTATAACGAAACGGGAAGTGTAATAAGTTTTGTTCTCGGTGCTGGCTTTGTGGAGATTGTGGGAAGTGAGGTTGTAAGTGCCTCGCTGAGCGTGGACACTGCTTGTAATATAGTAAATCCGGTCATTAATACTATTTATAATGTTTGCATTAAGAGTGACGGAACTATTAACACGGATACTGGTGATATTCCGGCAGATAGCCTGTTGTTGTGGGAGATTGTAGTAGGTCAGAGTTTATCGTCTTTGTCCAAGAGGGACAAAAGGGGCATTTTAAGTAATGTCGGGAGCAGGGTAGTGCAGCACATTGATGACGCTTCCGCACATGGACTTGGAACACACAGAGAGGACAATACTGCCCACGGGTTAGGTGCACATATTGCAGATACGACAGCACATGGCATGGGAGAGCATTTATTAAACCCTAATGCACACACTCTTACCAATAGTATAACATATTATGTAAACGCTGCTACTGGCAATGACGATAACGACGGAAGCAGCAGTGGAAGTCCACTAAAAACAATAACTGCAGCTATAAACAAACTTCCTCCGAGAATTAATGTCACCGCTAATATTACTATAAGTGCTGGTACTTATGACGAGAATGTGTATGTCAAAGGTTTTTCTGGTAGTGGTACTATTAATATCAAGAGGCTTTCTAGTGACATTGTAAATATTAATGGAATTATTAATATTATGGGGTGCCATTTAGAAGTTGTGTTGTCGAATTTAATAATTAGAAAAGTGGACATAGATAATAGTGTTGATGTCAATGTGGAGTATTGCTCTATAAATACCACGGAACCGTATTTGTCTAATGGGATTAGTATAGAGAACTCAAACGCTAGAATATACATCACAACAATATCAAATTGCGGTGACAGTGCGATAGATGCACATAAAGGTTCTCAGGTATTTAGTGACGGCAATAGCGGCGTTAATAATGTAATAGGACTGCGCGCATATTCAACTGGCTGTATTGCAAAAAGGCTTGGTCAACCCTCTGGAACTACGCCTGAAGCTACTGTGGATGGCGGTCAAATCAGATAAGGAGGTGATTTCTTGAAATTTTCCTCACCATTAAACATTAACAATGAATTAACCCCGGCAAGTGATTTTATGACAATTGTCGCTGATGTGGCGGACACGCCATTTCTACTGACAAATGATCCTTTATTAGCTAGTGGATTATATGAGCAGAAACCCAAAAACCGCTTTGGAAGTGTGCTTGTTAACCGGGTGCGGGGCTTTGTGTATACTGACCAGGGCGGCACACTGTTTGTCGAAGAACAGTCAGGAGACGGTATTTGGGAAGCGAAAAAGCAAGTAGACGTATTGGCAAGCGTACAAGCAGACACTGGTTGGGTGGCTTTAACTAAAAAATTGTATCGGTTTAGATACGAAAACAATGCCGATGCTCAGGGTGAGATGTATCTTTACCAAGCAGTCGGTTTTGGTTTTTCGGCCGGCGTATTTAAAGAACCGTTTAGCGGTAGTGAGACGGTTACACACGTATTTAGCCAGACAATGCGTGGTTTAATGATTAAAAATGACGGCGAAGAATCGCTGACATTTACTATCGACGATGGCCTTTCTGCTGGTGATACGCGGGAGATACTGCCATATGAGGGTTGGAATTTTAACCTCGAACCTTTTACAACTGTGACGATAACTACAAATGTTGCTTTCCGTGCTGAAGGAGTGAGTTGAGATGTTTTTTACTCCACCACCGATTACGACAGCGCAAAAAACAAGAGTGCTTGTATTTGCAGTCTCTGGCCCGATTGAGGCAGGTGTGGTCGATGTTCCGATCATGTTTCCGACAAAGGGACGTATTATCCAGGTTACTGCAAGTTGCCATGTGCCAAGCAGTACTTTAGTTAGTTTGTCAGTAGAAAAGACTACTGAGACAGACTTTGCAGCAAATACAGGCTGGCAGTCCATAACCATTAGTCCAATTCTACTTCAAGGCGGCAGCAAAGTAAGTGACCCTGCAACGCCAAGAGGTGACCCTATCATGGAAAGGGATTACTTTAGACTAAACATCTTGGATGAAGTTGCAGGCCTGGAAGGTTTGTCGGTTGAGGTAGTTATCTTAGTTTAGGAGGGGATTCTGTGGGAGCACCTATTTTAACTTTACGCGATCCGGTTACTTTGCAAGAAATACCGCTGACACTTGCAGCGTCCGGTGGCTTTAATCCCGGTATTGTGCGGGCAGGTGGTCAATCGGAAGAAAAGAGACTTTTGATTTGCAATAATTTTGACGGTGCGGACGGCGTTACGGACGCCCACGACTTGACGGTAACGACTTACGATGATTTGAGTTTCAACGAGGTTAAGCCTCCGGTTACTGGCAAGTGGCTAAATGTCCGCTGTCAGTCACTTGGAGACACTGAATTTACTGCAGTAGGTGGCAGTGTCGATCATGTAATCGGAGCTGCTGGCACTCCTGGTGTATTGAGTGGCGCAAAGCCTGCTGGTGCAAGCATGACTCTTGCTGACACTGCAAATTATGCGGACATTTCCCTGAGGTTAGACGTTCCTGCTGACTGTATTGACTTTGGGGATCACGTCATGCAGACGGTTTTTGTATATACGCATGTCTAGGCAAAGATTGTTTTGGTTGGCTCAATACGCTGATGGGAAGCAGTTATCTGAGCGTGAAGGGGTAAGTTTTAGCCTAGTCGATAGATCAAAGCTAATTTCTTTTGGTTTGGAAGGTAACGGCTTTAGAAACTATTTTGATATGGCCGGGACATTTTGGGTGCAAGGACAGAGGTTTGAGGTGGGACGTGACGGACATAGGTTTACGCCTGGTGAGATACTGCAGTATAAGCACTCTGCTTTTGCTTTAGGTGCGGGCAGTAGGATTATTCAGCACAATATTGGATTTAGCTGCAATGATGCCAAAGTGCTGTTGTGTGTTCCGACAACAGGGAATCCCGCTTATTTAAAAGCTGAAACTGCCGACGAGAGCAGTTTTTTTGTTGCTCGAAATGGCGTGACATTAAGTCAGGTGCGGGTCAATTGCATGAAATGGGAATTAAAGAGGTGAGAATATGTCAGTTGGGCAACAATTATTAGCTCCCGAAGCTGGGTGGGTTAGATTTGACGGGTCAGATCCTAGGGTGGTTTTTATTGCTCCCTCTTCTGCGGCAGTAAATCAATGGAAATCAGACGCTAATGCACAATATTATAATGGTGAAGATAGATACTCAGCGGTTATAGGAGCTAGAATATCGTTCCTATTTACTGGAACTAGAATAAGATTACTTGATGTGGGAGATCAGTACAGGGCTTATGATGTATCGGTATCAATTGACGGAGTAAGTCAAACAGTATCTTTAGCTAATCTGGGTCCCCCTCAGACTGTGTTCTTTGAAAAAACTGGACTTCCCAATACAAAACATACTGTACTAATAACTCTGAATGTTGCGAATTATATGGGTTTTGACTGCGTCGACATAGATAGTGGTTGCGAGATATTTCATCCTGCATTAGCAAATATGAGAACTGCTTTTGCAGATGTGAGTGTTATTGGAGATTATTTAAAAGCTAGGTATGCTGCTTTGAGTGGTGCATTTGGGGCAATATTCGAAGTTGGTAATTGCACTAAGCCAGCCATATTACCTTCTGGGACTGCCACGCCAGATGGTTCATTTCTCCTGATATTTTGTGGATATGATTCTGAAGGGCGTAAATTATTTATAGCAGATAGAAATATTCAGCATAGCATATCCTACTCCACCCTAGATGCTGCTGGCATAACTACGGGCATTTCGATACTAGATAGTCCCGGGGTGAAATGTACTCTACAATTACCGACAGGCGGATCTAGCAGTACCGATAAGGATAATGAATGGGATAATATAGTCGCTGGCTCGTCACTTGGGGGACTTATTACTCCCGGCGATACAAATGTGTGGAATTGGCGTGGTTCTTTAGCAGCAACATGGACAGTTAATACTACGACAAACACCAACAAGGTTACCAGAGGAGAGTACAGCTACTCTGGTACTGTCTACGGAACTAATGACGTTTCTTTTTACACAACTCAAAATCCTAGCACTGCGTCTAATGTAGCAGGATTTAGACCTGTACTTTTGGTTGAATCAACGATATCTGTTAATAACTTAATGACTACTCCGTCATTAGTGCACAATTCTAATATTGCACTAACCTGCACATGTACAGCAGAAACTCAAGTCAAATATCAGGTTTCTGTAAACGGCGTGGTTGTGATCCCTTATGGGATATTAGCATCTTCTCCAATTAGTGTTAATTTAACATTAGATAACTCCTTGTTTATTGTTGGGACTAACACGGTTCAAGTAACAGTAATGAACGCGATGTCTGAAGCAGTCTCAGCATCAACCACTGTAACTAAAACCAATATAGCGCCAACCATAAGTGCAATATCGAATACGATCACAAGTTTAGTTGTCAGAATATTAGACGCTGACGCCGACAGTGTATCGTACAAGATAGAGCGCTTAGATAGCGATGGAGTAGTTTTGAGCACTATTATCGGAGAGAGAATAGCAGAACTAGATACAGATATTTTTATTGACCTATCATCCATTGACTTTTATGTCGGAGATCGGATTAAAATCACTACTACTGATGAAATCGGGGCGGTTACTGCACAGATAGTTGACCCTGTTATTCCTGACGCTGTGATTACAAATCCGGCAGTGGTATCTAATATACACATCGGGGACTCAGAGCTTACCGCTACATTAACAACCGACAAGGGAGAAATGCTTTACCGCGTCCTGAAAGACGGGGTGGAGATATACCCTTGGGAGCAGGTTACTTCTCCTGTAAACATAGACAAGGCATTGGCAAACAATCTATTTACTGTCGCTACTGTAAGCACAATAACGCTTGAAGTCAAGAATACTGCTGGAAAAACTGCTTCGTGGCAGGGCTTTGTGACGAAAAATAACACGCGTCCGAGCGTTACAGCGTCTACCAGTCATATGACATTAACGGCTAATATAACTGACCCGGAGTCAGACACGACGCGGTACAAGCTCAAAGTAAATGGTGTGCAGGTATATCCTGAGAGTGACTTTACCGACTTTTTGCCGACTCCTATTGACATTAGCTACAGATTTAATGCCTCAGACGTTATTATTGATGAGCAAAATACACTGCTAATTGAATTTGAGGACTCTTTGGGTAGTGCCGGATCATGGGCAATGCCGTTTACGCCTACCTATCAAAATATAATGCTTTTAAATAACGGTCTGTATATGTCAGATGACATGAGGAATGTATTGAATCGTCCTGACCTAGGCATTGTTAAAGCCGGTGGTATGTCAAGCGTTCTGGAGCTTATGGCCAAGAACATGACCGGAAAGACGCTGGCAGGTGTACGCATTTGGACTGATACAGTCAATGAGGGACAGACCTATCAATTCAGCAGGACAGCAACTCCGTTTGTAGCGGAAAATGATTTGTTGATTGAGGAAGAGCTTGTGGACGGTGCAAGTGCTACTTTTTATATGCGTGTTGTGTTGGCGCAGACTGTTACTGCTCCATCGTCTGTAGTCAAGGTCAGAGTGGAAGAAGTGATAGGGGCGTGATGCTGTGTACAGCAATGACGCTGAGGTATCGCTTAAGACAGGCAATGTCCTGTCCCTTGAAACAGCTTTCACAGTTGAGGTTGGTGAGGCCCTATGTCTAGAAACTGGCTTCGTTGTGCCATGGACAAACAATGGGGAAATAGATTTAGCTGTCGGAAAGATTCTGGCACTAGAGACTAGATTTGTTGTTGAAGTCGGCGAAGCTCTAGGACTAGAAACTGCTTTTGCAGTACCATGGCTAAATGACGCTGAGGTATCGCTTAAGACAGGCAATGTCCTGTCCCTTGAAACAGCTTTCACAGTTGAGGTTGGTGAGGCCCTATGTCTAGAAACTGGCTTCGTTGTGCCATACTCGAATAGTGCAGAAATTAGTTTCAGTATTGACGTTATTGCATCTGGTTTTCTTTCTGTCTATCTTGACACTATAGCTCCTGTTCTGAATATTACTGCGCCTGTCAGCGTGGTAAAAGGCGAGGATATTGCGGTTCATGTTACGAGCAGTGAGGATTTGGATAACTGGCAGGAGGTTGTCATTAAAGATTCTGCCGGTAATAGTCATGTCGTCACTGGTTATTTCGTTAACAAGAGAACGTGGCAGGGCATGATTAGCAGTTCTGTACTGTCTGTCGGTACTGCCCTGGTAACTGCTAGTTTTCGCGATGAGGTGCATAACGACGCTACCGAAACGTCAAGTGTCAATATAGCAAGGTCTGTTTTGCTCAGAATGAAAGTTCGAGTGTTCATAATTTGATCCGTAAGGGTCAATTAATATAACTAAATAGGGGAGGGATTTAAAATGGCAAGTAGTATTGAGGTGAATTTAGACATGAGTGGTCCGGCAAATCCAAGTATTTCTCTTGATGGTGGAGCAACCTATTCAACATCTCTATTATGCAACAGCACTATTGGCACTGACGATGTAATTACGACTGGGTACCAAATGAAGCTTTGGGGAGACGTTGACGAGTCTGAAAACGTAAATATCCAGACTGCTGAGGAAGATTCTGAATGGATAAGTTTCAGCACGTCTCAGCAAATTAAGTGGTCTGCCGGTGACGGTACTAAGACTATTAACTTAAGATTGCGTGACGATGTTTTAAACGAATCAACTGTCGCAACCGACACCATTATCTTGGACACTACTTCACCCATTATTACGATTACTGGTGGCCCGACTCCGGCCAAGATTTCCAAGGTAACCGGTAAGCGCGTAACTACCTTCAGCTTCCGCTCTGACGAAGGGTTTGAGGCTTACGAGGTTATGGTAGTAGCTAATGCCGGTGATGGACATGCCTCTGGTACCTTGATTGGAGTAGTAAATGGCTCTGTGAATATGTCAGGTAGTGCAGGCGGGTATGCTGCAGACACTGACATTGAATGCACCTTAGACGGCGCAGATTTAGAGACTGCTGGTGCTGAGGGTGTTAACGTCATTAAGGTATTTGTGCAAGACGAGGCAGGCAACTGGTCTATCTAATCTATCTAGTTGCTTAATTATAAGGAGGGCGAAGGCTCTCCTTTACATAATCATTAATTGTTTTTACGCGTAATATTTGAGGTATACAAAAAGTATACAAGTATACCTATGTATACCTCTTCGGAGGTTATTTTTATTTGGTTACCGGGAGATGATTTCATGGATTTCAATAGAATAAAAGTATGCGCGGGAGTGCTTGGAACTGCAGTTGGCAGTTCCCTTTGCCAAGCACTGGGCGGGTGGGACGCGCTACTAAGGGCATTAGTGTTTTTTATCGTGCTGGACTATGCCAGCGGGTTACTAGCATCAGGCATAGAGGGCAGGTTGAGTAGTCGGGTAGGCTTTAAGGGTGTGGCTAAAAAGGTTTTAATACTTATGCTTGTGGCTGTGGCCTTTAAGGTTGATCAACTAACTAGTACGCAGCTAATGCGTAATTCTGTAGTCGGCTTTTATTTGGGCATAGAAGGTCTGTCCATACTGGAGAATGCGGGCAGGGTGGGCATTCCTCTACCTGCAGTTTTGAAAAACACATTGGAGGTACTAAAAAACAAAGATGGTAAAGGGGAGGATAAAAAATGTTAGCACGTGGATCTAAAGGCGTGGACGTAAAAGAACTGCAGCAAAACTTAACTAGACTTGGCTTAAGTCCAGGTTCATCTGACGGCATATTCGGGAGCAAAACCGAAGATGCCGTTTTAAAATTCCAGCAGAAATACGGTTTGACGGTAGACGGTGTTGTTGGCCCGCAGACCCAGGCAAAAATTCGGGCGCTGATTAGTGGTAGCGCACCACAGAAAGCCAGTCAGGTAGGAAGTAGTTTAGCCGGTCGCACATTCATTATTGCAGCTGGTCATGGTGCGGGTGGGGACCCTGGTGCAGTGGACGGGATTAACCCGGCAGAAGGGGATACCTTATATACTCTAGAAAAGGACATCAACTTGCTTTTTGCTCTGGAGCATAAAGCAAAACTTGAAGCCCAGGGCGCAAAGGTGATCTGGATTGAGCAGTCAATTGATTACTCCAAACAGCCGGCTTTGATTAAACAAAAATACCCGAATGCCGATTTGTTCACCAGTTGGCATAACAACGCTGGAGATGCAAAAGCCAGTGGGTTTGAAGATCTGTCATATGGTCAGAGTAGTCAGGCATGGAAATTAGCCGAGATGATTCGGGATGAAGTACAAGCAACAGGGATCCCGCTGCATGGCAAGGGCACCTGGGAGCGTCCCGGACTGTGGTTACTCAGAAAAACCGGCATACCGACACTAATTATAGAGGCTGGTTTTATCACTAACCCAGGCGAAGAAGTTAAGCTGCACGATCCGACATATCGTTCGCGGATTGTGGACGCTGTTATGGTGGCAATGCTGAAGTATTATTCAAAGTAGTTTTACGTTTAAATAGAGTTTAGCCCTGGCCATGTGCTGGGTTGGCTTTAAAATTAAAAGTGGAGGTATGCGTAAATGGATCAAAGTCAGTTTACTCCCGATATGGGTACTGCAGTAAAGTCGTTAATCAGCGTATTACTTACAATGGGTATGTACTACCTACGCCAGCACTTTACCGCGAAACAGATTAAAGATGCAAAAGATATTGCCAGTATTGCTATTTCTGCAGTTGAGCAATACGCAGCATTAAAGGGTATTAAGGGAGAAGATAAATTAAGCGAGGCCATATTAAGGGCGCGTGGTCTAGGCAAGCAGGCAGGAATTAATTTGTCGGACGATAAATGGGACAGCCTTATACATGATGCCCTGGCCGAAGTGAAGAAAGTTTGGAACACTACAGACACTACCACCGCCACAGCGCAAACTACCGACATGGTTGTTACTGCTGAATTCGATCAGCTAAAATCAGGGGTAGAGGCGTCAATTGAACAGTTGCAGAAACAAATAGCTAACTTTTCTGCAGGGGTTATTTTGAAAAAATTAGGTTAAAATAACATAACGCGAATTACTTTTGTGCCTCGGAACTGTCAAAGAAATGTTGACGGTTGCCGGGGCTTTTTTATTTTTAGGAAAAAAATAAACCAAAGGCGTTGGGTTAATCCGCCTCAGGCTTATTCTTCCCCTCTAATTTCCTCTAAACCAATGCTCTCCAAAATCTCATCTATCTATTCTTTAGTCAATGTTCTTACCTCCCCTCAAAGAGTGACTTGGCTATATTATCACTTATCAGATTGTCCTGTCAATGCATTGCCTGCCCTTTTCCTAGCCAAACGAAAAGCTCATCAAAGGCTAGGAAATCATTATTTGTATCTTTTATGATTATGGTGTATACTATTTTCATGTATACTATCATGAAAAGGAGTGATTCTATGCTTATGTGTTCCCCGCGCGGTGGAGCCAGGACGGGATCCGGCCGACCGCCAAAACCACCGGAAGAAAAATATAAATCCCATCATATTAAATACACCGATCCTGAGTGGGAGATAGTATTGGAGAAAGCGAAAAAAGAAAATATTTCAGCGAGCGAATATGTTCGTAAAAAATCCTTGGAGTCCTAGAGATTCCGGGGCATTTTTTTGCCCAATTTTAAAAAATCTTTGATTATGGTGTTGACATATATCATAGAATGCTGTAAGATAAGGGTGTAGACAGAAATCAAAGGAGGTCAAAACGGATGCAAGAATTTATCCAACAGCAAATGGCCGACATCACAGCCGATATAGGCAAATCACCTAAAAGCTATCTAGCAGGCAGAGTCTCGCAGCTAATACGGGTTGCCAGATTTGCCGGCGAAAAGGAACTTGAAATCAAACTTGCTGACCTGTATGTAAAGGTCGTAGAGTAGTTGGAGGTCGAGAGAATGAGGACAAAATTTGAATATCTAGTGTGTAGGGACTTGGACGGCAAGATAGATGGTAGGAGTGTACAAATAACATTCACGGCTAAGACAACTCTGCTGGCAGAGGCTGCCTGTGATGATCTAGAAAAATACCTAAGTGAAGCTGGTTACAATTTCTCGGGTTGCCCATGGTCATATGAGGAGATCGGGGAGTACGGTGATAGCATAAATGATATCTATCATAAGGGGGATGCAGAAGAAGTCAAAGAAATATACAAGGAGTGGAAGAAAGAGTACAAGGGGTAGCGTTTAATCCCTCACTCAGGACCTTGATTAGCAGGGATTTGAGTAAGAGGTTAAAACTAAATACGAGGGTGGGGGTACACACATGGCAATGCTAGCTCTGGAAGAAATAGACCGACTCCTAGAAGGATACCAGGGCAGGAAACCAGAACCGATACTGTCACAAGAGGATATAGAAGAGATGATGAACTCGTCCCGGCGAGTATAAAAAGGCACTTAGGCCGGAGCGTCCCGACAAATCGTCGGGGGTGTGCAAGGAAAACTTAATAGGAGGTCGAGATTATGGTAGTAAGTGAATTATTGACAAGTCTTGGGGTTCCGCAAAATATTATTTATGGAAATCCTAGAAACATGGAGCTTGATTGCAGTAAAGGTTATGATTTAAAGATCTCAGACTGCAATTTCAACCATAGAAATTACCAAGCAGTTACAATTTCTCCGAACGTAGATTGGACTGACGGAAGTTGCCGCCCTGCATATGGTGGCATGGAATACACTACAACCGTATATCTTACCGAAAAATTCTTTTCCGAAGGGAAGAGGGTTTATGACTGGCAAATAAATAATTAACCCGCCAAGGGAATGCCGAGAATCCCGGCAGGAGGCTAAAAGCCTCCCCAGTTCAAGGGTTGAAAATATGAAAGGGGATATGAAAATGACAGCAACTGAATTAATTAAAAAATACAACATCACCCTACACATTGAAGGTCAAATCAGGGTTTCGAACGCAAAGAAGCTTTCTCAGAAAACACGCGACATGCTCGTAGCAGCAAAGCCGGAAATCATTGCAGAATTGCAACGTCGGGAACAGGAGAAGGCTGAACTAAAAGCCAGGGAACTGGCGGAGAAAGAAGCAGAGAAACAGGCTATCCTTGCTGGAGAAAAAGCCATCCACCTGAAATATCATGATGGCGAGCATCTGAGTGGTCACTTTGCTACTGGGCAGGCAGCAGAGGTTCTAATGGGTTTAGGGATTGCAAATTATGTTAGCGGTTGGGGTTGTCATGTAGACCTTAAAGCCGTTGAAGCACTGGGCGAAGAGTTCACCTACCCGCAGGCCGCTTTATATGCAAGTCCGATGATTGAGGCAAAAACAGAGGCTATTCGGAAGAAATACGCTGAACGTCAAGAGAAATTTGACCAAGCTAGAGAAACTGGTAAGCCCGTATTGTTGAGTAGTTGGAGTGCCCCATGCTGTGACCCACGGGAAGAATGCTCCTGGGATAACCATTATGAGCACGCAATGCCAGACGGTAGAGTAAAGAAATCCTGGAACCACACCTGGTAGAACGCAAAAAAGTTAGGTCGGGCGGGTTGCCTGGCCTAATCTAAAATAAATATATAGGAGGAATAGAAATGTTAACAGCGCAAATCAGTCAAGATTGGCAGAAAAAAATGGTCATAGATGCCATTTTAAAAGAATACCCAAAAGCTACAGGATTCCAGTTTTCCTGTGGATTTAATCGTACAGAATGGAATGACAGTCCAAACCTGTCGCCCTACTTCCATTGTGATTTCATCGAGGAAACCAGCGCATACCAGGCATATGTCCACAAGGACGGTATTGATTTCAACTATCAGGGAGAATTATGCCAAGAATATCAGGTATCCGGACAGTTTTACTTTCTTACGAAGGAACTTACCTTTCAAGAAATGCTTGTTAATGTAGTCAAAGTCCACGCTGTCGCAGGGTACAACGATGGAGGCCACATCCGCCTGATCCATTGGAATATCACGTGTCAGGAGGACTGGAAGCGTTTGAAAAAGCAGTGCCCGAACAGTGAGAAACGCTTGATTTTCTACTACCCGGACGGCAAAACAGCAGCAGAGTCGGTCTTTTAGTTTTCCCAGGCTTGGGGTTAGCCGAAAAAGCCCTGCCAGGAAAAAATAAAAAGGAGGAATAGTTATGAAATTAAGCGTAAACGACGCTGACGGAACTGCTGTTGTCGCAGTACTGAAGTTGAACGGACAACCTGCTGTAGAGAAAATCGACTACATCAATTGGGAAGGACAATACCACAAGAACGGAAAGTGGAGCTATACCGAAGGTGGCGTTTCCCTGTGTGATGGCATTGTCTTAATTAAGCATATGTCTACTCACAGCAGTGCCAACAATCTGCGCTATGCCCACATTGTCGCGGATAATGTGGAGGAGGACAGCATATTTGTCATGGGCGTAGTCTCGGAGCAAGACGAATACCCAAAAATGCCTGCCGGTTTTACTCTTGGATACCATGTCTGGGATGCTATCGTGGAAGGGTTTTTGAACATCCCGAATCCCACAGACAGATTTAAACAGAGCGTTGCCGATGCCCGAGCACGCTGGGAACTTGCAGAGCAATTCAATCCCACCAGGCCGATTACAGTAGAAGGTCCCGTATTTTGGAGTATTGGCGTAGATGGCCCCTGTACACCATCAGATCCGTTGCCAGTCATGCCGGAAATTCCCCGCGGATCCCTGTTGGTCATCGGTGGACGGGCACCTATTTGGAGGTATGGCTTAGCCCTACATCAAGCGCACGGATCCGCTGCCGGTGCTGCAGCCACCTTTGATCCAAAGATTGGGGCGGTGGTAGTAGCAACACACAACGCCAATTGGAAGGAGAGGCAGATTGTCGCTGTGGACTGGCCGTTTTAGTCCGCAAGATTAAGCTAAGGAGGTGATACATATGATTAATCTAGATATTAAACCCACAGAAGAACAATTGGCAAAAGTTCCCGAAACCAAAAAAGCGCTGAATGCTCTTTATGTGGCAATTGAAGCTGAGTTTCCAGTTGGTAGAGAAAAGTCACTTATTTTTACCAACCTGGATGTGGCAATATTATGGATTCGTGAGGCCATTATGAAACTTTAGTCTACTATCTCTGCCCGTTTAGATACGGGCGGGGGTGGTGGGATTGAAAATAGGGGAGGGGTAATTATGAATTTTGATGAATTATGTGTCAGGGTATTCGCTGGTTTTGAAGCCGGAGAAGTCCACTACTACATCAACGAATGCTTCAGAGAAAGAGGATTTGGGAGAGATAGTGTTGAACAGATCCTCAAAAATTACGGTTTTGAGTTCAACTTGGATGATACAGATGTATATGAAAAAATTTGTGAAGTTTCAAAAGGATTGTTCGTTGAGTTGGCACCCTTTGAAGAGCTTCGCAAAAAGGTGTATGAAGGATATCGAACAGGTAAAGTACACCACTATTTTACTAATTCTTTCGGTCATTATTACTCCAAAAAAACCGTCATAAGCCACTTAAACCGCTATGGCATTCCTGTCGATTTGGACGCTCAGGATGCTTACGAGCAGATTTTAAAACTGTCCATACCGTTGTTTTTGGAGTCAAAAGGGCTCCACTTAGGCAAGAATACTTTCAAGCTTGATGACGGAAAGTATCTCGTTAACGACGGCGGCAAGTACAGGCCCAATCTGTCTCTAATTTTCACTGAGGACAGGTTGTTAAAAGCATTTGATTATGCAGCCGATACCGAACTTCAAGGCAGTCTTAATGTCTCTTTTTCTGGCAACATGGGGTTTAAGTTTGGTCGTTTCTTTAAGAGCAAGAAAGGCACTAACTGCTTTGAGGAAATGGATCGCGATAAAGCCCCGCATATGCTCATCAAAATAAATTGGGGCGGTGCTTTTGATAGTTCGCGTGGGTTTAGAAGTTGGCCCGAAGGAAGTCTATACCGTCGCGTTGCCAAATCAAATGGCGGCGGAGCTGGCAATGACTACCTTGTACTGCCGATTAATTTTAAGCAGACCTTAAGGTTTGGGGATATTTAATCTTAGAGTTCGTTGGAGGTGTCAAGCATGGCCCAATACAACGTTACCCGTGCTTGCGGGCATGAGGAAACAGTTAACCTTATTGGTAAGCACAAACTACGGGAGTGGCGACTGGAGAACGTCGAACCAAACAAGTTATGCCACACCTGTTACCATGCGGAACTTGAACGCCAGCGTGAAAAGGCCACCGCCGAAGCTATCGAGGCAGCGAAAGAAATGGAGTTGCCAGCACTCGATGGAACTGAAAAACAAGTGGCCTGGGCAGAGCGAATACGCCAGGAGATATTGCTCCGGGCAGAAGGATTCCTGCATGGAAATATCACCGATGAGCAACGCGCTGATCTAATGACCGGACTTGACCACCTACAACAGATCGAGTCAGCGAGTTGGTGGATTGACCGCCGTGATATGTCATTGCGGATGCTTGAAACTCTACTGCTCAACACTGCCAAACAGCAGAAGGATAAGCCGCCACAGGTGCTTACCGACGCTGTTAAAATAGAGGCGACTGTCAGGCCTGAAAACACCGTCACCGAAACTGTAGCGGAAATCCGAGCACTTGAAAAAAGCATGGAAATATATTTTCCCGAGAAGCGCGACGACTTTCGGGAAATTGTAAAGGAAAAATTGAGTATGGATTGGACCGGGCTGTGCTGGAGAAGAAAAATAGCGAAGCACAACGGCACTCCGGCAGATCGTGCATCTGAGGCAGGGCACAGACTGCTTGCTGCTGGGTTCCCTGTTAGAATCTTTGACGATGAGACACGGCAGAAGGCCATCGACGGCACATATGAGCCAGAGCATACCCGCTGGATTATGTGCCGCACTACAGGCGGTTATGCTGGTCACCTAGTGGTACGGTGGAGCAAGAAAGAAGACTTCTACCGTGCTGCAAAGGGTATTAACGGTAGTCGATATGACAAACCCGATGTTGTGGTTCCCCCCGAGCATTTTGCCGAGGTACTGGACTTCGCACAAATGTATGACTTTAGGATCTCGTCAGGTGCGCAGAAGGCAATAGATTTAGCACGGCAGGCATGGGAGAGCATACTTACCGTAATTGTCGCGCCGCCAGCGGAAAAAGATTGCGTGGTTGCCATCGGCAAGCCTCCCGTCTTGGAGGTTCCTATTGATATGAATATTGCAGATGAATTTAGGGATTAGGAGGGGTAAGTCATGCTCATAAAAGAAGACGGCGGACTTTATGACGCGCACGAAGAGTGCAATTTAGCTAAAACCTGCGATAAATACAAAACCGTCGGTAAATTTAGCGGTTGTCAGAACATCGGAAGAATAGGAGTCACCTGCTTTTGCTTAATTAGACCAGATCACCCTCGTATCAAACTTGATCTGGTCTATGTTAAGTGTGAATCTTAGAACCGAACTGTTGCCGCACCAAGTACCTGCTGTTGAGAAAGTGCTGCCGTCTCGTATTGGCGGTCTATTCTGCGACATGGGTACTGGCAAAACGCGCATGTCAATTGAACTGGTTGACCGACGCAAAACCAAAATTGACAAGGTAATCTGGTTTTGCCCGGTTAGCCTAAAGGAAACGGTCAGACAGGAGATACTCAAGCATACTGACTGTATAGACAGTGACATTTGCGTATTTGGAGACAGGACAAATGAGAGCAACGTCCCAAGCGTGCCTTGGTATGTTGTAGGGATTGAGTCAATGAGTAGCAGTACCCGCGTGGTCTTGACTGTAAATAAGCTTATTACCGAGAGTACGATGGTTATCTTGGACGAATCGTCATACATCAAGGGTCACCGCTCAATGCGGACGTTGCGGATTACGGAATTATGCAAACGCGCACGGTACCGACTCATCTTAACCGGTACTCCGCTGTCTCAGGGAGTAGTTGATCTATTTGCGCAAATGCGTTTTTTATCTCCCAAGATTTTGGGTTACGAGTCGTTTTACTCTTTCGCGGCGAATCACCTGGAGTATTCGGAAAAGTATCCGGGCATGATTGTTCGTGCTCACAATGTTGAGTACCTGGCCGCGAAAATAAAACCTTACATTTACCAGGTTACTAAGGAGGAATGCCTTGATCTTCCGTCGAAACTTTACGAAACTAGGTATTTCAGTATGAGTTACGAACAGCGGCAGCATTATGAGTGGGCAAAGGAGGAAATCCTTGCCGATCTCCTGGAGGACGATGACGATTCTATTCCGATCTTTAGACTGTTCACTGCTCTGCAGGGTATCGTCTGCGGGTTTTGGAATCGGAGGATTAGTCGGGGTCATTATCAGAAAATGAGGTTTGAGCATGACCGGGTGAGCACCTTACTCGAAACGATCTATAGCGTACCGCGTGACACAAGATTTATTATTTGGGCAAAATATACATATGACATCCAACAGATCGCCGATATGCTGCAGGCCAATTTTGCCGACCAGGGGTTTAGTTTGTATCATGGTGGGTTATCAGAAAAGCAACGTAACGCCGAAGAAGCTAGATTTCATGCCGGAAATAGATTCTTTGTTGGTACCGCCAAGACCGGCGGGCATGGACTAACCTTAAATGAGGCACATTATACTATTTTCTATAATAACTCGTTTAAATACAGCGAACGACTGCAGTCGGAAGATCGGAATCACCGGATTGGCCAGACCAATAAGGTAACCTATATTGATATTCGCTGTTCGAACAGTATTGACGAAAGAATCGCTGAAAACTTAGCCCAAAAGGGCAATACTGTAAATAGTTTCCGGAGGGAGGTTGAAAAGGTCAAATATAAAAAAGACCGTCTAAAGGAGTTGATTATGTCGCTGTGAGTAAGAAAAAGTATCTCAAAAAGAACGTGTATGAAGCAGCACTGGAACGCGTCAAAACTATTTTCGAAGAGTTCGAAAAGGTGTATGTTTCCTTTTCCGGCGGCAAGGACAGCGGGGTTGTTTTGAACCTTGTCCTTGATTATATGCGTAAAAACGGGATAACGAATAAAATCGGGGTTCTTGTTGTTGATCTGGAAGGTCAGTATCAAGAAACCATAAATTACATACATACCATGCTTACGGACAATGCTGACTTGATAGAACCATACTGGGCATGCTTGCCGCTAAATCTGCGCAATGCTGTGTCAGTCTATCAGCCGTTCTGGTGTTGCTGGGAGCCAGGACTAGAAGATAGATGGATTAGGCAATTTCCTGACTATCCGGTTATAAAAGATCAGGAATTCTTTCCGTTCTATCAGTACAGAATGGAATTTGAAGAATTCGTTCCGAAGTTCGGCAAGTGGTTTTCTGGTGGAGAAAAGACTGCTTGCCTGGTAGGCATACGTTCCGATGAAAGCCTTAACCGATTCAGAACAATTGTAAGCGACAGTAAAGAGACTTATAGCGGCATAAACTGGACAACGAAGATAGACGAGAATCTTTACAATTGCTATCCAATTTACGATTGGCGAACTGAAGATATTTGGACCGCCAATGGTAAAAACGGGTGGGAATATAACAAACTCTATGATCTGTTTTACAAGGCCGGTGTCGGCATCCACGATATGCGGATTTGCCAGCCCTATGGTGATGACCAACGGATCGGGCTGAATCTGTTCCGGGTTATCGAACCCGAGACATGGGCCAGGGTAGTTAATCGTGTATCCGGGGCAAACTTTGGTAATATTTATTGTGGTACTAAGGCATTAGGGTATCGTCAGGTACAGCTACCGGCCGGGCATACGTGGAAAAGCTACACAAAGCTTTTACTTGCATCACTTCCACCCGAAACCAGGGAGAACTATGTTAGCCGGTTTATCCGTTTTATGAGATATTGGAATAGAAACGGGTGTGGGTTGCCAAGTGAATGCTTTAGCAAACTGCCCCCTTCCGCTGTTGTAACGGATAAGATAGCTACCAGAGGGAATAAGGATAAACGTGTCGTTAGGTACAGGAAAATAGAAGATAGCCTTGACGGCGATATTGAAAGCAAACACTATGCTCCTACTTGGCGTAGGATGGCCATGTGCATCCTTAAAAATGACCACCTGTGCAAAGGATTGTCGTTTGCCCAAATCAAGAACCAGGCAGAGCGGCAACGACAGCTGATAGAAAAGTACCGAAATTTGTAGGGGGTACCGTCCATGAAGATAATTAGACTAACAAACCAGGACAAAAGCTTTTACTCCACACTGGGGCCGTTTCTGGCCCGTCGTGACGTTGAGCGCGAAATTGGCTACAAGATATACGACGATGACGGAAAAGTGTGGATTACTGCTCTTGAATTAAAAAAGGTCGTGGGGTTTTGTTATCTTTGGGAGAAAACAAAAGCACATTATCAGATCGGTAGTTGCTATGTCGTTGAAAAGTACCGGCAACAAGGTGTTTTTCGCCAGCTATTTAACAGTGCAATTAAGGATATTAAAGGCGTTGTTACTATGACAACGAAGAATAAATATTTAATGGAAATGATAGCTGATGAAGGTTTTATGGAGAGTAAGAAGAGAGGTAGCTTTACTGAGTATGCAAAGGAGTATGGTTCAAATGAAAGCGTTTAAGAGCCCAGTTTACAATGTTATTGCCGTGCCAATTAAAAATATTAGGGCAAATGCTTGGAATCCTAATGCCGTAGCTCCACCCGAAATGAAACTTCTTTATGACTCAATTAAAGAAGATGGCTATACAATGCCAATAGTTTGTTACTTTAATCCGTCTGATGATACATATGAGATTGTTGACGGGTTTCACCGCTACAGCGTTATGTTGAAACATAAGGATATTTATGATCGCGAGAATGGCTGTTTGCCTGTATCTGTGATCGATAAACCAATCAGTGATAGGATGGCTTCAACAATACGCCACAACCGCGCTAGGGGTACGCATAACATTGACTTGATGAGCAATATCGTGGCCGAGCTTGTTGAAATGGGCAAATCTGATTCCTGGATTGCTAAGCATCTCGGTATGGATGTAGATGAGCTTTTGAGGCTAAAGCAAATTACCGGTCTGGCTGCGCTTTTCAAGAACAGGGAATATTCAAAATCATGGATATAGATAAAAGGAGGCATGGTAAATTAATTATTACGTAGTCGCTCAGGCCGTCCTGGCAGACATATCGCTGAGCGACTACCGAAACCGCTAGGGGTTCCGAATATAGTATATCGGGATCCCTTCCAAAATTCAAGGAGGGGTGATATGGACATAGAAAAGGCTATGAAAGATCTAATGACGTACCTTGGAGGACAAGGGTACTCCGTCAACAGCTTGGAGTGGTACCGCGTTTCACTTAGGCAGTTCAAAAAGTTTCTGACCGACGCTGGAATACTAACCATTGAAGAAATCACCCAGCAAATCATATATGACTACCTGCTCTATCTGCGCAACCGTCCGAAAATGGACGGCAAGCCAGGAAAGCTAAGTATTTCAGCTATAAATAACTCCATAAAGTCAATCAGAGGTTTATTTAGGTATCTCCATGAAGTCGTTGAAACGATACCGGATAACCCAGCCCGAAAGTTAAAAGCACTGAAGGTCAGACATGCCATAATCAACAGCTATACTGGTGAGCAAGTGCAGGCAATACTATCAGTTATTTCACAGGAAACCTTTGCCGGCCAACGAAATAGTATGCTTATTCAATTGCTTATCGACACTGGCCTGCGCATATCAGAGTCATTAAGTATTTGTATCAAGGATATCGACTTCAATAAATCCTTGATAAAGGTGGTGGGCAAAGGCAACAAAGAACGCCAAGTACCTTTTGGCAAAAACACTAAAAAGTTATTCAAGCAGTGGATTATCGCTCAGACCCTGACCGATACAAACAAAATATTTTTTGCAAAAGGAGCGGAAAGTATATCAACTGCATCAATTAGGACAAGCTTCAGAAAATATGGTAAGCTGGCTGGTCTACAAGTATCGGTCAGGCCTCATATTTTTAGGCATTCCTTCGCGCTTATGTTTTTGCGAAATAGTGGACAAGTATTTGCCCTGCAAAAGATACTGGGGCATTCCACTCTTGACATGACTCGTCGTTACGTGAATATGCTTACCGAAGATATCCAGGAAGAGCATCGGAGATGTGGCCCTGGAGACAAGCTGTTTAGCAACAAAGACGACGATAACCAGGAATAAACTAAACATGGTTATTTTTAAATTAAATATGCCTTGAACTTTTTAGAATAACATGGTAGATTGAAACTGGTTAGGGAGTGATGCAAGAATGGAAGAGATGAGGAATTGTCTCGGCTGTGGTATCAGCTTTGCTCCAAAAAGCAAAAGACATGTTTACCATAGCACCCAATGTCGGTATAGGATGAGACAGCAGATGCTTAGACTACAGCGCAAACTTGCTGGTTTGTGTCCTCAGTGCGGCGGAGAGATGGATTACCCTACATCCACCCACCGCACCAAGAACAAAATTACCTACTGCTCTAAATGTCGAGAGTACTTTAGGATCCGGCATAGTGCTGGTGGGCAAAATAAATTAGTAGCGGCCACAGTTATTCCAGACTGACTCAGCTAGTTATAATATTGCTGGTGGAATCCATTAAAAAAGAAGGAGCAACATATGAACAAAACAGTCCATGTAGTTACGCACCTGGAGAGGCGTTGCAAGCGGTGTAAAATAAATGTGTCGGTGAGAGTGCAGGATTACGGCGAAGTAACAGACTGGGAGGAGCTAGACGAGAAGCTGGATAAAAGTTTGTATCAGATCGTTAAAGTCAGATGCCCAAATTGCGGGATCGAAGAGTGGCCGGAATTTACAACTATGTACAACATGCTTGGCAAGGAAATGGAGCAGGTGGTTAAGACCAAATTAGGTTCGGAAGATATGCCTGTTATAGGAGGCACTGAAACGCCATATGCTGTTACATATTCACTTGAGGAAGAGGCCGAATATAACCGGGGTTTGGCAAAGGCGAAGGACAACTACCAGGCAAATTCAGAAGAGTTCTGGACTGGTTACTGCAGGTTTGCGCTTGAAAAGTGGTCAAGTTTACTCAAAGACCTGACCGACAAAGAGTTTGAATTTGCCTATCTAGAGCTTGGATTTCCGGCACCTTTGAACTATGGTGCCATCAGTGTTGCTGCATGGCGCAAGGATGCCGAGAAGCGGACCCGGACTGATGAACAAAAGTTAGAGTTTTGGCGTTCGACTAACACGTATATAGTAGAAGAGGAATTTGTTTGGGCCCCAATTGCACAATGGCCTATGGAAGAGTGGATCAGAATCTATGGCAGGGAGCGGATTACATATCTGGCCTTACATGTTCCCTTGCCGGAGGAGTTGGAGCCCTGGCGCACAAAGGCTATCTCCAAGGTAATCAAAAAGAAATCAGGGGAAACTGGTGTCCTGTTCGAGCGGATCGGTCAGTTGGGCAAGGAGCTGGACAAGCAGCGTAACCGATCGATGGTGCTTGGTAGCCAATTGTCGGAAGTCCGACAGGAGAGTGCTGCATTGACTGAGCAGATTGGAAAGTTGAAGCAGGATAATGCTACATTACAAAATAGACCTACAGAGGTTATTCGGGACCCGAGCGATGTAAGAAAGATTAAATCTCTAAAAGGTTTGGTTGCGGAGTTGCGTGCTGAGATGGAGAGGCTTGCAGGGCTGCTTCCGGCAGAAGTTATGATCAATGACACATCTACTATAATAGAAGAAACCAGAACTGAGACACAGGAGCCTGCAATAGATTTGAGCGGAAAGACAGTCCTGGTCGTTGGCTGGCCAAGGGAAACGGTTGACGGTGAGTGCCGGACAATCTGGCATGACGGTGACAGCGTTGACGCGAAACTGCAGACCCTGACCACTGAGGCAGATATATTTGTTGTGCTCACCCGCTTTATTAGCCATCAAGCCATGTGGTGGCTGAAAGAAGAAGCGATCGAGCAAGATAAGCCTATATTTTTTGTCAAGGAAACTAATATAGATAGGATTTTAGAAACTGTAAGGCGCAACTACAAGGGAGGTTAGTTTTGTGCACTCAGACTCAGAAAAACTGGAGACTATCGTTTCTTGGGGTTGCTATAACACCGTTATCGATCCCATGGGTGAATTGTTTAAGAAAATAAGAATGTGTCGCACTCCTGGACCTAATCATTATTGCAGGTATAACGGGGAAGCAGGATGCCTAACATGCTCTGAACGAATCGGAAATAATCATACCAATTACTAGATTAACTAGCCAGGTGAAGACCTGGTTTTTTCATTAAATTTAAAAACTTAATGATAATGGCAGATAATGAAATTAAATAATAGAAATTAGAACATATTTTACTTTACTGTAATTTGATTAAATTTATCTACATGCTATTATGAGAATATATGTTTGTTAGGAAAGGAGGGGAAATGTTGAAGAAAATAGGTATTGCTTATGGTGGAAAGGGTATAGGAGTTCCGATTATGGGACTGGTTGTATTAGGTGCCATGCTTTTCTTTGTAGGACGCAAAATAAAATAGCACAAAAAAAGGGGCTGTCACCCATAGTCAGCTCCTTTTCCTTTTCTTTATATACTATTTAACCTCTTCTATTTCAATATCTGCTTTACTTCCACAGCAGGGACATGTCATTGTGCCCTTGAATCTTCCCTTTTCATTGAAAATTTCTTTATAGAATTGACTTATAATGCCAGGCAGAGAGAGCATCATTATTAATAAAGTGATAACTCCCATATGCACTGTATCCTGAATTAACTTTTTATTTTGCAATGAAAGCGTAATAGTAATTAAAAGATATATAAAAATAATGAGTCCAGAGAGTCCAATAAATGCAATAGAAATTCTTCTTAGGAACATTGCAATTTTTTTAATTTTCTGATAAATGTAAAGTCACCTCCTTGGTAAAATATTTTATTTAGATATTTCGTTATAAACATAAAAGTTTCCTTTAATATTATTGGCTATTTTATTGATCAATGAGTGATGCATATAATGGATGAGCATATAAAAATGACTCATTGCTTTCACAAATAAATAAAATCGCTTAAATACTATTTTCCGCAAAAAAATATATTTTAACTTTCTTTGATTTATGTATTGCATTATTCTATGGATCTGCTATAATTATATTTAAGGAAAGCAAATAAAAAACAAAACGGTCACAGAGCCGAAGGGAGATTAAATAATGAAATTATTCGCACAGATAGCACCATTCATTGAAGGAACATGTAAATACAATATTATAGCAGGAGACGGACTGAGTCGTCAGGCGGGATTCAGTCGTCAAGTGTCAGAAGATATTGACTTCGACGGAGACAAGGTTTTTACCTACCCGCAGGACAGTACAGACTTTGCGGATACTGAGATGCAGGTTAAGTTGGAAAACGGGGTAACTAGGGAAGAGTGGATGCAAATGTTCCCGGATGGTGTGGCAGTTTTGGAGTTAGTGCCGAACGCAGAAACAGAGGAAAGGAACACTAACGGACAAAGCACGTGGTGGTACTACTTCTGGAAGGGTATCTGGGAAAAGGAATTATTAGCATAGTCAAAAAAAGGTTAGGTCGGGCGGGTTGCCTGGCCTAACGAAAAAATAATTTAGGGGGAATTCTAGTGAGAAAAATGTTTTTAACTTTGCGTTGCCTGGTTAGAACAAAAGCTATTGAACCAGCGTACGCCAGACAGCTTATGAAAATTCATGTTGGAAAAAACGCTTCAAACGGCATGGCCGCATGGTTCAGCCATGGTTGGAAGTACGACAAAGAGGTTTTCGGTAACAAGGATGTTGGTGGAGATTACTTGGCTTCACCAAGGCGCATCAGGCACAAGTCAATGGTACATCTTATCTGTCAGACGTACCTACCGCATGACAGAAAAAGAAAATTACCATAAATAAAAATCCCACTTGTCTAGTTGGTGAGTGGGGAAAGGAGTTGAGTTGATGCCCAAGGGCGGAAAGCGCGAGGGAGCCGGGAGACCGGAAATAGCAGACAAATTGATTACCAAGACCTACAGACTTCTTCAGTCGGACATAGAAAAACTGGAGAAGTTAGCGAAAAAACAGGAAATAACCGCTTCTGAGGTGATGCGGAATTTAATAAGAAGGGAGGGAAATTGAGTGGATAAATTAGCAAAAGTCATTCTGGAAGGAGGCAAGTGGGAAGTAGTCTCTATTGAAAACGGAAAAACCGTAAAATCCCTTGACTCCTGCGACCAGGCTATGGACTGGGCATGGGAAAACGGTTGGGACGTCATGGAGGTGCCGAATGAAACAGCGACTAGAACCGCAAGATTTGCAGGGACTAGCTGAAGAGCAGAAGGTCAGACTTCGGGAGTTATGGGAAGTGCGCGCAGGCGACTTTTATGTAAAGCATTTTACATTTAACTGCACTCACGGTGAAGCTCTTGTTGTCACCGAACAAAATATTAAATATCTCAATCTGAATTCTGCTATTCCTCTACTGAGCGTCGGACAGATGATTGAGATACTGCAGAACTCCGGCAAGGTTGAATACGATCCGTGTGAGCCAAGTTATTTTTGGGCTTTGGGGGAAGATTTTTACCTGAGCGTACTTGACGGAAAGCTTTGTGACGCTCTTTGGTTGGCAGTCAAAAAAATATTATAGCACTCCTTTGGTGGTGCTTATTTTTTTTCGCCATACAGCACTACCTAAACTTCCCATCAGATTATTTTACTCAAAACTAGCATATTTCAATCTATTAGGGAATAGCTTTTGAGTAACGCATTAACGAAGTTAAGAGTAACGCAAAAAAGCAGTAGGGCATTTCCGGCACTATTGAAATATATCCGAAATAAGAGTAAAATAAGCATGTTGGCAGACATGTCCGGTACCTCGTCAAACCGAAGCCCAGCTATGCTTGGTATTATGTACATAGGGTTGACGGGGTTTTGGCGTCCCATTGACTAATTTATTATCTTTGACTATAATAGGCCTAACAGATCCTCCCGCGCCTCTTAATAATGCGTACCAGGGGAGGACATTAATTTAAAAACTTGATGAGTGCCTGCTGTACCAATCCGTTGTGAAGTGCGGCAGGCCAAATAAACAAGTTATACTGGTTCCGTTTCGCTTCTGCTTATGTGGTGCGCGATGCGGAGAATACCCAAGAGACGCAGTACACAGCGTTGAGGGCAACAAAAAACCCCAACTTAGATTAAACTAAGAGGGTTTTTTTGTTTGGGTACCTTTTTTAAGGGTTTTAGTGGCTATATCCTTGGCAGCTCTGTTGATGTCGTAGCTGTCGCGGTCGTATTCCTTGCCTATAAGTTTTGATGTTTTTAATACTGATAACAAAACAATCACCTCTGGCAGTATTATTTCCCGAGTCAATGTTGAATATACATAACAAAGGGGTGATTTTAATGTTTAGACAATTAGACCTGCCTTCGGACATGGCAGAGATTTTATGTACCATATACGCCAAAGCGCGAAAAATAGATCTAGGACTGACCGAAAAGCTATTTATCCAGCAAATAATTGATGACTGGTTGAAGCCGTATAACCGGGATAAGGAACCTGACAAACCAGCGACAAAAAAGACAATACGCCTAAGAAATAACATAAAGGATGCAATGCGGTTATCCGGCAAAACTCAGGCACAATTAGCACTGGAAACAGGCATTAACAGGGCATACATAAGCCAAATAGCGAACGGTCACCACGAGCCTACTGTAACTGCTGCCGTCCTGCTGGCAAGGGCTACGGGATGCAATACAGACGATTTATTTTATGTAGAACCTATTGAGGAATAAATTACCTTCGGTAGGCTCTATTTTTATTGGAATAGTGGACAAGCAATAAGACATAAAATTGTAACACATATTAAACAGAACGGTTTAACATTTTGAAAGGTGGTTATCGAATGATCATAAAAATCAACGGCAAACCATTAAATTATAGACAGTCAGCAGAAAAACCAGTTAAAAACGAAGCTTTTACATGGCAGACCAAAGTTAAAAAATCAACCAATATCCAAGTCAGACCCGAATCATCCCCGGTAGCAGTTACCAAACCACAACCAAAAACCGAAACTTTGCGCGACAGACTGGCCCGCATTCGTGAGGCTGCCAAGCGCCACATACTACCTTTGACTACAGGCATAAACCTCCTGGCTACTGCTCCAATCTCAGCCATGACAGGGCAGTACAGCGTAGCAAATCAGGCAGTACCAGTCGCAAATACGGCCTACATCGGCATTGCTCCGGCATTGCAGCCCGTTATCTCGATGTTGCAGGAGTTAGCTTTACCTGTCGGTATCGGCATGGCTATTTGGGGATTAATTGAAATTATAATCGGCAATCCCGGAGGCAAGGACAAAATCAAGTATGCCATGCTTGGTTACATCGGGGTGTTTATTATCCCATTTTTCTTCTACCAGATCAAGGGGGCGCTCAGCGTTATGCCTCTCGCTATGGGACTGCTGGGGGTGGCGTAATTGCCTGGAATGGCTGCTTGGTTGGTCGGGATGGGACTGAAAAAGCTGACTGGGTGGGTTACTGTTATTACTGGAGTCGGGACAGCGTTTTACTACTATTCGTTTGAATTTTGCCTTATGGGCGCTATGGTGTCGTTGCTTTTCTCGATGTTTGGCTTTTCTCTGGCCCGGAAGGGTGTGCTGTTTTCGGTGGCGTTGTATGTGGTGGTGCAGGTTGTTGGTGCATCATTAAAATAAAAACGGCGTCCTATGCTCTAAACTTAATAGCATCAATATGATTATCGTGGTAAGCAACTTTCAGATCACTGCCACTATAAAGAGCATTATCTAGTTCATCCATAAAGAAACTTATCCATTTACCAATTTTAGTTTCAACAATAACGAACGATTTATTTGTTTTGTCACCCGTTAATACTTCAAGAGTTCTGTTTATAATCGGCACGATGCCGTCAGTAGTTTTAATGTGTTTAAGATTTATCATTTCCAGCACTCCTTTTTGTGTTTGATTATATTTTGCGCAGGATGAGCGTGTATTATACACATTTTAAAAGAGAGGGAGGAATAACTGTGAGCAGAAATATTGACGATGCTATAAGCTGTCTAAAAGGATTAAAGCCTAAGTCTGACGCCGATAAAAAGAAAATCCAGAAGAAAGTAAAAGAACTGCAGTCTTTGAAGCGCGAGGGCTGGTAAAATAAAAACCGCCCGTAGGCGGTTAATTAATAGACGATTCTACCATTCTTTCCAAAAAGGAATCATGGCAGACCGTATGCCTGACTCTCTGTGGGATAAAATATCGTCTTCCCAGTAAACTTCCGTCTGTCTGGTGACAATATTTAAATGTTCTTCCCTGATTACATTTTCGGCTTCCGTGGAGCTTTTGCAGGTTGCTGTGTGGCCCGCCCAATCCACAGAGTAAACATGATTCCTATATTTACGGTCTGGCAATGGCACATAAACGACTAAAGTTAAAATTGCATCTTTCATCAAAATTCCTCCTTCTGTGGTTTTAACGGTTGACCACAAACCGGATTTTTTTGATATCCGCTATACGCTTCTAATATGCAGTCGTCTGAGATCGTCCTCAGACGGGGTACTGTCAAGGTAATAACCGCAGGTAGCACAAACAGCGTCGGCATAAGGGGTGCCGTCCGGCATCCTACAAACAGTCCCTACTATCATGGTAGATCTGCAGGGTACTTCTGAAATACCAATTTTGATAGTGCCGGGGCATACAGTAGTTGCACGAAAAGCGGCGGGTCCAATAAGTTTAAGCATCAAAATTCCTCCTTCTTATTTTTTTGGATTCGGGTGGTCTTTGGGTATTACCCAAGTTTTCCCGATTTTTACGGCAGTGACTTTGCCAGCAGCGCACATGTCTTTAACCGTGCTGGGAGCTAGGCCCCAAAGCTTGGAGGCGTCTTCAACTCCCATGATTTTGTCAAGTATTTCGTGCATATTAGTTACCAAAATCCCTAATAGCTTTTTCTATTACTTCGCGGTATTCTTTTTCGGATCCGCTGAAGTAAAGTCCGCTATCATCGTGAGTAAAGCGATTGTCAAGCGAAGCGGCAAAATATGGATTATCCAGAAAATCATCGTCAAACTCAATTTCCCAGTTGAACATCCCGTTTTCATACATGCCTATTGTTAGCATTTGTTTAATCCCCTTTCGTTTAAGCGTTACCGCTTGTCAAACACTATTTTTAAAAAAAGTAGGTGATTTTTTGAAAAAGTTTTTTCAGTCAACTGCCCTGGTACCGAAAAATAATCAGACTGACTACATAGACGCTGAATGGTACGAGAATGAGCAAAAACAGCGTTTTAACCTCCGTAGTCATTACCAGATAGTCGCTCCTGCACATAGGGTTATCCGCGTCCGTCCGGACACATCGGCCCGGAACTGGCACACGGAGGACATAGCTAAATCCATAACAGACGCTTTTAAAATACCTCTGGATAGGTTTTATTTTGAGGACGGATGGAAGTTAAGATACCGGCAGTCTGACCGCGCAACATGGGAGATTGACTACACCCAGGGCAGTATTGATTTCCTCCTGACAGTGCCGGGAGATCGTGTTGATAGTTGGATACGCAGGTTAAGTGGCATATGGGATAAGTCAACTATCACTGTTGACGGTGATTGCCGCGAAGCCTGGGAGCCCGACAAAGCTACTGTATATGAGTTAGTCTATCGTAAGCATGATATGTATTCGTTACTTGCTGACAGTAAAAACAACCTGCCTTTGCCGTCCCTACTGCAGGCAGTTAAGACCCTGCACGGCACCGACAAGGCAAAAGTATTTATATTTTTTGATCCTGTGGGCCGCCTTGATTGGAACGCTACTTATCAAGAGGCCTGGGAGATGCTCAGGAACGGACGGCAACCGCTGAAACGGAACGGTGATGCTAGCGGCTATTTACGTTCAGGATTGACCTGCACAGGGCAGTTGATGCAGGAGGTTATGGTGGGGCTTGGCGACATGATCAAATCCGACAAACAAGAGAACCGTTACGCCAAAAAAGAAGTAGACCCGGAGGCAGGGCTGTTTGCGATAGAAAATTTAACATCGGCAACAAAGCGTAAGGGTGGGATGGGTGCCATGCGTACCTATCTTTGGATAGTGGCACAATCTGACGATAGAGGTAGCAGAGAATCAACTGCCCGCACTCTGGCAGGAGCTTTTGCTGACCTTGTAGGGGATAATGAATTTGAAGCAAGGGAGGTAAAAAACCGGAAAAAGAAAGCTGCAGCTATCGAAGCCATGACGACCAAGCGACTGCCAAAGCTGAAATTTAACTACAGTATTTTATCGACTGCAGAGTCTGGGAAACTGATACAAATACCCGGCCGGGAACTCCAGGAGGACTATCCGCAGATCAACGGGATTAAGCTCCAGGAAATTACCCTGCCTGCAGAACTGTTCGGTACTGTTGGTATACCATTAGGGAAAGTTACAGATAGGGGAGTAACACGACAGGCCATGTTACCTATCAGCGACCCAGATATTGAGTGCAAAACAGAGATTGACTACGGAAATATGGGATGTGGTAAAACAGGGAGGGGGATTGTGCTTGCTGTCGAAGGTGTTAAAAATAACAGAACGGTATTCCTTTTCGACATGGCCGATGGTGCCGCTATTGACGCTGTCAGGGATAGTCTACCAAGCGATACACCTGATCACAAAATACTTGACTTAGATTTTGGCTGCAAGCACTGGCCGATACCTTTGACACTGACTGATGTTGCTTTGCGTGGGATGCAGGGGGAGAGCGACGAACTAGCCGCTTTGGACGCTGCAGAGCGAATGACTGACTACATATATACGTTTATAAACCAACTAGCCAGCAGCGAGTTTTCAGATAGGATGGAATACTTTCTATCACCTGTCGGAAAAGGCGTGCTGACAGATCCGCGCCGTGGGTTGCTAGATGTAGTGCTGGCTTTATCATCACCAGTTTACCGAGAGGAGTTATTGCAGGACCAGACTATTCAGCAGCAGTCGGAGGTTGTTGATGTTTTGCGGGAGTTACAGCAAAAAGCCGTCAAGGGCTCCGACAAAACTTTAGTACAGCCCATTTTAGACCGGCTTAATTTGCTGGCTGGTAAGCGAACCTTAGTAAATATATTTTTACAGCAGGAAAAGTTAGGTCAGGATGGCAAGCCTGTTTTGGATTTCCGCAAAATGATGGATGAGGGTGGGTACTTCGTAGGGCTCAGGATACCCAAAGCTGAGCTTGGCAAGGACGGAGTTAACCGCGTGGCAAGTTTCCTGATGGCTAAAATATGGTTAGCTACTTTAAGTCGTTTGGATACTCCACAGAGCAAACGCAGGCCGTTTTATACAATCATCGACGAACCGCACAACTGCCTAGAGGGTACTGGGCCACTCCTGGACGGTGAAATAGGAGTGGAGGCCCGGAAGTATCGAAACAAGATGATTTTTCTTGCTCACAGTGCAGAGCAGTTTGGAAAATACAAGGCTGGTATTTATGCAGGCGGGCCGTTTTTCAACTTCTTTAAAACTGAGTTCCAGAAAACTTTCATCGACCATGCGGAAAAGTTAACCCCCTTGGAGGCTAGAAAGCTATACGAACAACTGCCAAAGCGTTGGGTTGCTGCTTGCAAGATGGAGTTGCCGAGTGCTGATAGTTTGCCAGCGTTTATTTGCCATATGACAGCGCCACCAAGGCCGGTTAAGGATCGGAGTTATCGGCGATCGCAATGTTCAGAATATTTCGGCCGGCACTGGAAGGAGGTTACTGACTACATCCAGGGCAAGCGGAAAATAACGCTACGGGATGAAGCTTGGCGAGAGGAGCGAAAGGAAGAAGCTAAAGCCCAAAAGAAAAATAAAAAGGGGGATTAATAATGCTCATACAAGTACCCGCTGCGACAAAAATTATAGGATTAATACTTTGCGGCGTTCTGACGCTGGGGAACGCGGCCGGCAATGTAGTTAGCGTGTTTACTGATAATAATGAGGTAATAATTGAGCAACAGAGAAATAGTTACGTTAACGGTCATTATGGCGACTATAAATTCTCAGGCAAAGTTTTTGATAATCCGAGCGACATGGGCATTGACGACGGAAGAATCTCAAAGTTGACGATCACTAAGGACGGAGTGGAAGAGATAAATTATGACCGTGGCTGGGATATGAAACCAGACAGCGAGAACGGATCGGCATACAACGAGATAAAAGAAAAATTGGAGCACTTGAAATAACCCGAAAGGGTTTATTTTTTTTGTCTTAAAATATGTTCAGGTAAGGAAGGTATAGAGAAAATTATTTATGATATAATAAGAGTACCGTCGGAAGCGGCACAAAACAAGGGATCTTTAGGTGTCTATTGGGTTGACTTGGTAGAGCATTTGCACCCGATAGACACCATTCCCCGGGATGTAGCTCAGCTTGGCTAGAGCGCACGGTTCGGGACCGTGAGGTCGCATGTTCGAATCATGTCATCCCGACTCATTAGAAAAGCCCTCCTGGTTAAAGGAGGGCTTTTCTTTTAAAAGCTCATAGTTGTTTCAGTATTCTTTTGAGGGATTATTTCTATCTTTCTAAAAAATATATCCATTTCAATATAATCAGTATATGGCGAAATAGATTTAATAATATCCCTCAGGGACATTTTCCTTTCCTCGAAGGTCATTAGCGTCCAAGCTGTTCTTAAAGCAGATAGCTGTCTTTGTAGTAGATCTATGTCGGCTGCTTGGGCGGCGAAATGGTTATCTATCTGATCTAACTTTTCTAAATAGTTTACTAACTGACTTTCTTCCTCAAGATATTGCTTATTGATTTCCATAAATTGCTCCCGTGGTATAATTTTTTCTTCATAATAATCTTTAAATAAGTCTTTCATGGCAGATCTTATTTTCTTAAGCCTTTTTTCTTTTTCCATTTTATCTATAATAGGCTTTTCTTCTGCTGCAGCTGTCGCGACTTCTTTTAGCGACTGTTTGGCATCCTCAAAATAGCCTAATGAATCGCCAAGTGTAAGTACAGTATTAATTATTTCTGTTTCCAAACTATCAGCGTCAAGTATTTTACATTTGCACTCATTAACTCCCATGTTAATCCTGGTATAACACATATACCGGCGTATTCGTTTCTTGCCGTTAAATCTAGCTTGGAGATGGCGACCGCAGTAAGGACAAATTAAAAGTCCGGAAAGTAGGTGCTGACTATCCCTGCTGCGCGGTGCCATTTCGCTGTTCTTGCTTAAAAGGTGCTGCACCCGATCGAAAATATCCTGAGAAATAATAGGCTGATGCTTGCCGTCCACAACCTCACCGGCGTATTCTATTTTACCGATGTAAACAGAGTTCCTAAGTATATATCGAATTGTTGTAGGAGCCCACCATTTGCCGTCAGAGGGGGCTTGTACGGCATTCTGATATAAAAGGTTACGAATGCGATTTGCACCCGGATTTGAAGCGTATTCTTCGAACATAAGCAGTACCCATTTTGCGTTGTCGTTTGGTACTAAAAGTTTTTGTTCATCGTCCCAGTCATAGCCATAAGCCTTTTGGCCACCGTTCCAGGATCCCCGCCTGGCGTTTTGGACCATGTTATCACGTACACGCTCGGAAATCATTTCAGACTCAAACTGGGCAAAGTCTATCAAAATATTTCTGAGCAAGCGACCAGTGGGGGAGCCAGTGTCAATGCTCTGACTGATAGATATTAGGCTACAATTATTTTTTTCTAGGACTTCGACGTAGTGGTGGAAGTCGCGGACGTTTCGGGCAAAGCGATCAAGGCGGTAGACTAAGACAACATCATATTTACCGCCCTTTACGTCTTCGATTAGTTGCTGAAAGCCTATTCTTTTAGTTGCGGATCGGCCTGATATGTCCAAGTCCTCATAGACTTTCACGATGTCGATGGAGGATAGACTTGCTTGTAGTTGCGCCTTTTCCATTTGCGTTTCCGGACTTACTCCGTCATCCTTTAGGTGGGAAACCCTAATATAAACTGCTCCGCGCTTCATGTTTTCACCTCAAAAATAATACCCGGCGTCGGTACCGGGTAACTGTTTTATTGAATTAGGGATTACATACCTTGCATGGCACGTATCCAGCATTTATAGCCTCTTCTCGGGTATTAAAGTAGACCCTATTAGCTGGACTGGTTTTTTCTGCCCAACGACAGTCAGAAAAGTGCAGTTTATGGGAATTGGAATTGCCCATGTATTTACTATCTGTGTTAGTTACTATACTGCTACCATTTTTATTATCTTTTGTTACTGTTGGTGCTACCGGGGTAACTGGTATTCCCCAAAGCCCTTTATTGTTTTCCCTCGATTCAGTCTGGTACTTGGTGAAGTAGTCAACATACTTTACATCCGGCGCAATGGTCAACAACTGCCCGTAGCCATCTAACAGCAGTTTGGCATTGAACATCTTTGCCTGGATTTCGGTATCATTTATTTCGGTTGGTTGCTCAGTCCAAACATAAGCCAACATTCTGCCATACTTGTCCCGCTCCTGAACGTCCATTTCAATCCAAATGGTTTTGCCTGTTAGTTGCGCCTTTGTAAAGGACGACGCTTCCGGGCCATATGGTTCAATAGGGGCATTGGGCTTTACAGTCTCTGGGGTATCAACACCTATGAGCCGTATAGCTTCATCTTTGCCGTTTACCATGGCGTGGATCGTGTCACCATCAACTACACGGGTAACTTGTGTTTCGATTAGTTGAATAGGTGACTTAACTTCTTGTTGTTCTCCTGTGGATTTATTTATCTGCACATTGCCAGTAGACTGATCTGTGTCTTTGGTTTGCGCTGATGTCTGCTGAATATTTTCAGTGATTTCGGCTTTTGGTGCGCTGGTAGAGCTGCAGCCGGACAGAAAAAGCATAAAAAGCGAGAGGATTAAAACAAGTGAAATTTTACTTTTACTGATTTTGTTCATTATTTTCGCCTCCTGAATTATTTTGACCTATGTCTATATTTAATTCTACGGCTTTTGTTGCTAATGATATGACTGCCATTTGTTTTAGCTTTGAACCGTCTTCAAAGGATTTTTGAGCTTCGGCAAGGGTACTTGTTTTATTATCGTCCATATATGCCATTACTCCCTTTGCGAATTGCTTAATACTAATAGTAGAGTACTGGTAGGCGTCTTTGATGTCGCTAAGGCTTTTATCATCTCCAGGAACCGGTATGACTATTATGTCACCGTAGAGCTTTGTCATGGATTCTTCTAGTTGCTGCAAGAGAAGGTACCCTTTTGTTGACGATACGCTTCCGGAGGCGATGGCTTGAACAACTTCGGTTACTTGCTTCTGTTGCTTAGATAGCACTTTGTCTACTAAAATAAATGACCTAACAAATTTAGCTGATTGTTCCTTGGTTTCTTTAATGGACTTTTCCTGAGTTAGTTTGGTATCTATACTTGACTCCTCGCCGCACCCAGTAAGCAAAATAGCCATACTCAAAATAATTAAAAGGGTGACAGTCTTTAAGCAATTCTTAAGCACGGTAGCACCTTCCTCCTGATTATTGCTCTAACATACTTGAAGTCCACAGGTCTAGATTAAACACCTGCCTTCCCTTTATTCTAATCCCGTATTCCCTAAGCTCCTGCTTCAGAAATGTCAACTTCGCCATACAAAAAGAGGCTGTAACTTCAAAAAATTCTGCTAATTCCTGCGGGTTTTTAATGCCGTGCCTTTTGATTGCGGCGTATACTTCTGCATTCGGCATTAATGCATTAGCAGCCCACTTCATCGCTCGGCGTTCATCACGGGATCTTTCTATTTCAGTCGTATAACCAACGCTGGCATAAAGAAAGTTCGTCCTCGCGCCGGTGAAGTGGTGGGCAACCTCATGGGTTAAGGTGCAGTTATATTGACGCGTATTAGATAGTAGGCTTTTATCTAAAACAATCAGGGGTCCAGCGTCGGACCTGTATATGTAAACACCAATTAAGCCTTCCTTGGTGTGCTTAATATGGTCGTGTTTTACTACTATATTTTCTTCTTTGATTTTTTCCCAGATAAATAGCATTTTTTTGTGCATATAAATATCCTCACAGGTGTTATTTAGTCACAAAAACTCGTATTTTGTCGAATGATCCTAAAAATATTATAACTACCGTGTAGGGTAGTTATTTTAGGTCTTATTATTTCTTTCTCTTTCTCGCTGGTCTATCACGTCACCAACGATTCTTTCGAGTATTTCCCTTAGTTCGTCGGAGATAGGCGTCATTTCTATGTAGCCCTCGGCTTCTGCAGCTATGACCATGTCGCTGAGATCTACTTTTTTTCTTTGTTGTTTAACTTCTGTAGGATTGTATGCAACTCCTTTTTCGGCAACACATACATTGTCTGTTTTTTCTTCATCCAGTATTTTTAATATTTTTAGCCTCTTGTCAGGAGCGATAGGTTTTCCGGCTACCGTAATATTATTTGGGTTTCCTTCAAAGATATCTAAGAGGTCTATTCTATTATTATCTATCTCTGGTATGTATCCTGCCGCTTTTAGCAGTGTTTCGTATGGGTAATTATATACATTTGACAATTTTTGCAGGATGTCGGCAGATGGTTTTATCTCTTTTCCACTACGGGGATCGTGACCCTTTTCCAATAGACTTAAGTATGTATGACTAATCTCTGCCCTGTCCGCTATATCACGCAAGGGAGTAGTTCCCCGTAATTCACGCAATAGTTTACTTAATCGGCTCATAATGCGTCCTCCTTCCTTGTAAACCTTGCTTTACTAATTGTAAATCAAAAGACATAAAAAATAAAGCTGTTTAGACTGAAATATCTGTTCTACATGCTTTACATACTGTTAAACATGTGCTACAATACTGGTATGGAGGTGACAGGCAATGTTAAGAAACCGGCTCCGTCAGATTAGACGGTCAAAAGATGTAACACAGGAAGAGTTAGCAAAAGCAATAGGTACTACACGACAAACCATTATATCCATTGAAAAAGGCCATGTTAAGCGCACTTCTGATGAGCTAATGGTATCTATTGCAGATTTTTTTAATATGAAAGTGGAGGATATTTTTTTTACCACTCTCGTTCAACATGTTTTACAGGGTAAATTAAATAGCGACCACAGCGCAACTGGCACCTCCATCTAATCGGCCCCACGGGAGCTGACATCATAGTTAAAATCATAACTGCTGAAACCGCAGCAGAACTGGAACGCAAAGCAAATGATTGGATTGTTAATACAAAGCCGGTCATTAGATTCATACAGTACGCCACTGACGGGGCTGAGTATCCTTACTCGATATTTATACTTTACCGAGGTGGCGAACCAGAAAAAGTAATGTAATTAAATTGTAGCACTACTGGTATCAGGATAATAGCTGTAAATAGTGGTCCTGTTGCCAGTTAAAAAGGAGGTGCTAATTTGAGACCAACTTTCAATTCAGAAAAAGGTCTTGCCCAGGTTAAGGAAGATTTGCGCAAGGCCAGGGCTACCGACCCCGAGCTTAACGCTAGGTGGCGGCGGTTTGAAAAAATGGTCGGACAAGCACTAGCTAGGGAGCACCTGCAAATTCTAGCTATGAGGGCGAAAGGAGGTGCAGACATTGCCACAAATACCGCAAGTAGTGCAAACTAGCATATTCGATAGGACAGGCTATTCGATTGAAAATAACACCCTAGATTTTGAAACCAGACGATTATTCGATATGTTGCATTTCACCATTATGTTAAGTGCCGACAGTTGGGCCAAGATAAAATCTGAATCAATGGACGATGTCCATCGCGGCGAACTAATAGGCTCGGTGCGGTCATGGTACGCTGCGGCAAATCACTTCGAGCTACCCAACACAGAAGAAATCTACAGCGAGTATCGTGCGCTGTGGGAAGCTCAGTCAGAGTAGTCTCACGACTACAATTTATCACAATATAAAAAATAAGTCTGTGAGCGTCGCCACAAAAACAATGTGAACGTCGCCACACTTTTGAAATTATTTTGAGTGGAGGTGATTTGTCTGAGGGCTAGGAGAGGGCGAAACAGAAAGATTCTAGACAAGTTAGACCAGAAAATCAGGAGCAGCGTAGCAGAGTATCATCGGGCCGGAGCTAATTGGCTTGATAGAGAGTATTACAGGGGCTTAGCCGTTGGGTGGATTGAGGCTTGGAAGCTAATGGCCGTTAGGTACGGTGTAAAGGGTTTGATCCAGAAGTATGACGAGTACTGGAGCCTACTTATCGGGGATACAGACGAGGAGGAGGTGGACGAGGTTGAAGTGGTACAAGTTAATGGTTTATTTCTCTGAGAACCAAAGCGGGGTGAAAATCAATTGGACGAGCTAAAGGAAATCATGTCCAGATTGAGACTTTTTCAGAATGGTACGTTGTGGGCGATAGACGCTGGTTTAGCGTCAAGCCTAGGCGGGATAGTCGGGGACATGGAAAGAGCTATCAAGGCGGTGGAGGCTGAGGCTAGTGACAGCACAGCAGCAGCGTAAATGTGATATGTGCGGGGCCGAAATGCAATGGGCTTGGGTGCCCACCACGGCATATGACCACGCTGCAGGCAACTTGATTGAGCGAGACACCATGGACGATATGGAGTTTTGTCCGAATGAGTGCATCCCGCGTAGCGAGGAGAAGGATGATTTACCGTTTTAGGGAGTTGATATGATTGGCAATATTTGAACAGGATTTTTTCGCAATTAGGTTTGATGATGGGACGTATCGCACAATAAATTACCCGTTATCATTGCCGCAAACCGACATTCAAAGGTTAGTAAAATACCGCAACATAGAAGATGCAAAAGACGCTGCTGTTGATTTCAACAAGCACGGTCGCAAATGTCAGATAGTGCCGATTACTGTAACTATTAAAGAGAAGGAGCACAACCATAAAGACCTTTTGGTTTATCACTTCTCACATAAATTTAATCAGAATGAAACTGGTTGGACTATCAGAACAGATCAGTATATGTGGTCTTATTGGAATATTCATGCTTTATGTGACAATAATTTTCCATACGATAACGGTTTTAATTATGGAGCCTTGACGGATTGAGGTGATAATATGCCAGGTTGGCTGGAGGACATGGAAGGCAAGGCCGGCACTAACGCAAACCCTGTAGTCGGGATTTGCCGGACATGCAAGAAACAGATTTATTCGCACGAACTGAACATCGGAGCAAGTAGGAATTATTGCGGTGACAGGTGCAGGGAAGAATCGTGCAATAGCATATCGGACGAGCTTTACCAGCTTGTGAGTAGTTTTTATAACCGAATCAAGCTAAGAGAAATGGGGGAAATATAGATGGCAGTAGCAGAGCAGAGTATAACATTAGTTCAGAATATGCAGACGGAAATAGCGGCACTCAGAAAACAGCATATAGCTTGTTTGGGTGACGGTGAAGTTTTTATCAAGAGAAATCAGAACGGAACGTTAAGGTCAGTCAAGGGTACGGTTACCCTTGACGAGACTAACGGAGACATTGCTGTAATCAAGGGTAAGGCCATGGTCACTGGAAAAGGCTTTTATCGTGCAAATCAAATAACCTCTCTTAGTATCATTACACCTGACAAACTTACCTTACCAACAGGTCAGGTTGTAGTAAATCCTTATCCTATTATTGATGAAGAATCAGGGACTATCCGCAAAGTTTGGGCCAAGAAAATGGCCGTTGGCTACGGTCCTATAGGAAATTTGGTTATTACGACCGCCACCTTGCTATATGACATCAACATGTACTTCATTCAAGATTTACTTAAAAAAGTAACCGGTAGTGCCGGTGCCGGTCGGGTCTGCATGGAGAGCATGCTAACCGACAAAGAGAAACAAGTCGGCATGTTTTATAAGATTGACGGAGCATTAGGTATATGGGTTGACTTTGGTCACAAGGATATACTTAAGGCCATTGATACCTTTGTTAATAAAAAGCAATTTTGTGAGCGTAACGCTCAGACTATAGCCACCAGGTTGGCGATGGGTCAACATCCGGCACTTTCACATATCACCTATGTTAACGCCGCCGGGAAAGAATATCATCGAACCGCAAAAGTTACTTTGGTAGGCTACGTTCACGATTTCACTCAGGATCAACTCTTAGATATGGCCGGGCAGGCTGAGGAAGGTAAAGAGATAGTAATCGGAGATCAAAAGGCCGAAGTTATCGACGTTAAAGCCGAGGCATCTGCCGATGATATCAATACTGATGTGGACGACGAAGAGAACTTAAATAAAGCCGCGTCAGATGAACCGGAGGACGCAGGAAATAACATGTTCAGTAACGGTAGTAATGGGAATGGACAAGCCGATCTGAACGCCTTGGGCGGTGATATGTTTTGATTAACAAAATCGAAATAAAAAACGTCAAGGGGCAGACCGGAGTACAGACACTAACTGGCATGGACATATTCGTAGGCAGGAACGGCAGCGGAAAAACTACCAGAGTGCAGGCTGTTGGTGCTGCCATCATGGGTTACGTGCCCGGAAACGGGAAGAGGGCAGAAGATACTTTTAAGCTTTCGACCAACGGTGTTATGACGGTGGGGCTGCAGACAGACCATTTTAAATTCAGCAGAACCTTCACCAAAAAGGAAACCGAGGATGGCAAGACTGGTGCCAAAAAGGTCACTGTCAGCGAGTCAATTTTAGTATCACCTGGCAAGGGCGAGAAAAACGACACTGCAAAGAAAGCCCGTATTCTTGACGAGATTGGAAGCTTTCCGGTGATGTTGGATTTCTCAGAATTTCTTGGGTTGTCGGACGCCAAGCGCAGGGATTTCGTTTATTCTCTTAGTCCGATTACATCAAATACTTGGACCAGGGAAGATGTTGAAAAGTACATCACAGAACAGCTTTTAACATCTGAGATAGAGGCCAATAACCCTGATAGATATAACGCAAATAAAGAAATTATCGGGCTCGCTATGGCAGAGTATCCACAGGACGCTGACATACACGCAGGGCTACAGTCAATGCTGGATTGGACTTCTACTCAATCTTCCTATTGGAATAGCAAGCAGAAGGACGCTCAGGGAGCTGTCAGGCAGATTGCCGAAAAGAAAAACGAACTCGAGGAGACTGACCGGAATATTATTCAGGCCAAAACCGAACTTGAAGAACTGCAGCAACAACTTATCACAGTAGAAAAACAGATTTCCACAGGGATTGAGAAAAAGAAGGCTGTAGATAAGAGAACCTCAAAGATAGTCGAACTGCAGTCTACTATCAGCAAGTTAGAGGAAGCACCTGTTAGTGCTGATACTGCCTCCTTAGATACTCAGATAGTGGAACTGCAGGGGCAGATTACGCCTCCGGTGGATAACGAGGCTGAGACGGCAGAAATAAAGAAAAGGCTGTCTGAGATAAAGAAACAGCTTAAAGCCTTAACCGCTCAGCGGATGGATACAAACAGTCAAATAACAGTCATTAAGACACAGATAAAAACAATTCAAGATGCAGTGGCTAAGACCGGTGAACTTACCGGGAAATGCACCCTACACCAACAGATTAGTTGCCCGAAGGATTGGACAGGCTTAGATAGTTTTGCAGAAAAGAAAAAGGCTGACGGTGAAAATAGGATTGCAGCTTTAACGGAGGAAGTTGAGGGGATTGATGGGCTGAACGCCCAAATAAAAACCCTGGAAACAGAATCTGAAGCACTGGAAGACAAGCGTGATTTAGCTGTACTGCAAGCACAAAAGGCTAATAACCTAAACGCTGATTTGCAGAATAAAATAACTACTCTAGAACGGAATAAAAATAAAGTCCTGTCCGAGGCTGAAAAGTATACAAATCAGCTTAACCTGCACAAAACAGAGTTAATTAGTCTGATGAACGAACCGGCAGAAAGCTTTGCACCTGTGGACATGCAGGAGAAGCAGGCTGAGGGTATTCGGTTGCAGATAGCAGGGTTAAATCAGTCCGTGGCTGAAAAAGAGAAAGCGCGGCAGACAATCCTTCTCCTGCAGCAGTCAATGATCGAAAATACTAAAGCTGAGTACATGAGCGCTGGGCTAAAATCGCTGAGTCAGGCATTAGGTCCTAAGGGTATACAGGGTGAGTTGGTCAAGGAAATTTTAGAGCCGATACGGTCAGATATAGGCGGTAACCTGCAGCTAATGGGATTTAACCAGACGCCGTTCTTCCAGACCGAGAGCGACACCGGCAAGGAAATATTCCAATTCGGATGGGTGAACGAGAAGGGCCATACAGTAAATTTCGATGCTCTGAGCATGGGCCAGCAGACAGTGTTTTTAGCGGCAATGATGGTCACCATCCTGGACCGAGCAAATCCGAAACTTAGGATCTTGGTGATGGACAATATCAATCACCTGGACAAAGAAAACTTTCACATGTTCACCGATGGCCTGAGGAAAGTAGCGCACAAACTGGATAACATCATTCTGGCAGGAGCAATTGGGTTTGAATTCGAGGCTGAAGGTTGGAAGGTTTGGGATCTGAGTGCCCCTGTGAGTGAGGTGGCTCAGAGTGCGTGAGATTATTATTGAGGGAATAACTTCTTTGGTGAAAGATTATCCTGCAAATAGTCATATGGTTGGAGTGGTTTCTGGAGCTTCTGAGTTAAGAAAAACGACAACAGCACCATTAAAGGTTAAGGATATTTCTGAATTAATTAAAGTTATGCTTAATAGTATGCCTTTGGGTTCAGCAGTGCGGATTCTGATTGAAGTGGAGTCGCCTAAAGAACAGATTGAGTCGAGGGCAATAGAAATGACAACACAACAAAAAAATCTCAATCTACTGAATAGACTTATCAATGAGTCGGAGGAAAATGCAAATGGAACTCCTTAACGGTTTAAACGACAATCAGCGCTCAGCAGTAATATCAAATGCCCCGGTTATTTTAACATTAGCCGGGGCCGGTACCGGAAAGACACGGACACTGACGCACAGAGTCGCTCACTTAAACCAGGAATGCCGGGTAGGTACAGGGCAGATGCTTTGCTTAACCTTTACGAGATTGGCGGGAAAGGGCATGAAGGAGCTAATCATTAAACTCATAGGTGAGGAGCAGGGTAAGAAGCTATTCAGTAATACTTTCCATGCTTTTTCGGTTTCAGTGTTACGTCGGTGGGGCCACAAGGTAGGCTTAGAACCTAACTTTACCATTTACGACCAAGAGGACAGGGAGAGCATTTTAAAAACCATTATTGAGGAATTTGGTGGCAAAGTAACGCTTAAAAAATGCTTGGAGTGTTACGAGAGCGGAGAAATACCAATTAGGAAACATGAAATAGATAGAGTCCTTAAAGAGTACGGGTACAGGTTAAAACAGAATAACGCTGTAGACCTAGACAAACTCATAAGTATTGTAAATATTTTGTGGGCAGTGTATCCAGAAGCTCTAAAGGAATACCAGAATAACTACACTCATGTTTTCGTGGATGAGTTCCAGGACACCAGCGACGACCAGAAACAAATGATTAACTTGTTAGCACCTAAGAATTATTTTGTAGTTGGAGATGATTTCCAGGCAATTTATGGCTGGCGCGGAGCCAGGGTTGACTACATACTTCGATTCCCGGAAGAATATCCGGGTTGTGAGGTTATCAAGCTGGAAGATAATTATAGGTCTACCGGTGCGATTGTAGCAGCTGCCAATAGGCTCATATCCTTCAATGTAAATCAGACTGAGAAAAAACTGATAGCACACAAAGAAGGGCCGGAAATTGATATTTTAGTAACTCAGTCAAGCGCACAAGAGGCACTGATTGTCGGCAAAAATATTGAGGAACTCATTTACAAAGGCACCAGACCTCAGGACATAGCAATACTAGCCAGGACTAACCGGCAGATTGAAAACGCTGCATTATATCTTGGCGGAATGAAAATACCTACTCAAATAGTTTCTGGCAGTGATGATCCGTTTAAGAAAAATGGTGTCCGCGGTATGCTTGAGTTTATGGAATTCCTTAACAACAAAAAGGATAACTACACATTTAAAAAGTGCCTGGACTTCTCGCTACGGAAATATAGCGAAATAGAACTGCAGGAAATTGAATTATTCGCTTTGGATAATGGTTGCAGTCTCCATGAAGCTACTTATACGTGTAGTGAAAATAGCTCAATCTATCCTTTTAAGAAGATTGTTGAAGATATAGAAATGGTAGTTGAGCAAGGACAATATATAAAAGCAAGTCAGTATTTCAAGAGTATCGACCTTGTGCTTGGAATAACTGAACTATATTCCAGTCATGGGCAGCAGAACAGGGTAGATGATATTAAAAAGGCCATAGCCACCATGGAGAACTGGGAGCAGGGCAAGCGGAATCTTGGAGAGAGTGATAGCGTTCAAAGCTTCCTGAAGTTTCTGAAATACCGCGATATTCAGGAGAAGCTCATCGAGGAAAAGCCTGCTGTGAAGCTGATGACCATTCACGCAAGTAAGGGCTTGGAATTCGACACAGTCTTTATCCTTGGTCTTATACAGGGAGTTTTCCCATCCAAAAGCAACAAGGATGAGGAAGAGGAAAGAAGATTGTGCTATGTAGCACTGACGCGGGCAAGGGAACGCTTAATACTATGCCGATCACTGACTTATTCAGACTACAGGGGAAATCCTGTTCCAGGGGAGCCAAGTCAGTATTTTAGTGAGATATAAAAAAAACTGGGAGGTAATGAGTAATGAAGACGACTAAATGTGCTGACTGCAAAACTGCAGATGCTAAGTTTTCGATTGACAGAGGAATAGCCAGTGTTGCGTTATGTTTGGATTGCGCTAATAGGGAGTTAAGAAAGCAAGGTCGGGAAGAAATAAGACCTACTAAAAAATAAAGACGGGAGCCGTCAACTCCCGCCGCTTAAATAAACATACTGAATAATTATACACATACTTTGTGCAATATGCAAGGGAGGCAGTGTAATGGAAAATCCATACGATCAGGGGTTTAAGTCTGGGTTTTTGGGTAGGAAAAGACTGCCTCCCAAAGGCCAGCACGAAAGACAGATTTACCTTGTGGGTTATCGCGACGGGGCTAAATCTGCTAGGCAAAAGCCGGTACTTGCCCGATGGGTACTAAGCGTAGCGGAGAGTAAAGCAATTGGATAAATTTTTTTAATCTCCTGCATTGGAACAATATTCCTATATTCTAAATATGAGTTTTATAAATCCGGTTACCAAAAAGACCTTCTGAGATTTGGGTTAATATCAGCAACATTGCAAAAGACAAAATGTAATCATAAAACACGCTATATTGCCCAATAAAAGACATATTGCCAACAGCAATAGCAATGTATGCAGCAATTTCTGACACTGCTGAAAAGAATATCAGTAGCGGTATCTTTTTACTAAAATCCTGTTTCATGTAATTCATAATAATGATTCCAGCAACAGCACCCCAAATAGGGTTAAATAACGGAACGCTGGAAACTAAAATCCAACCTTTATTGAATTTAATAAGGTTTAATGAAATTAAAACTAACTGCACTGCAAATAGAAGGATTGCTGCAATTATACCGATGGGTAACAGTTCTAATACTCGTTTAGGCTTTATTAAAGCAAATACCACAACCCATGTAAGAATAGCAAAGATTGGGTTTATCCATTTTGCTAAAAAATCCAAATTTATAGAGCCTCCTGCTTATTGTTAACTTGGTTTATTTATCTTTAGCTAATATTAGACGGTTTATACCTAACTGGAACAATATTTATCTAGTTATTGGTATGTGAGGATGATGAATAAAATGCCTGAGCTAATAATTAGGGAAGAAGTTCGTTATTGGCGCTGGTTGTCTGCATCTTAACCAATAGAACGCCGGAAGAATCATTTCAACTTATAGCACCAGTGCGGAAGCCTAGGGGGAAGAATATCAGCCTAATGGACGATGTTATCGAGGAAATGGTGAGACTCAAGGAAACCATGTCATATGAAGCACTTGGAAAGCACTACGGAGTGTCGGTTAACACTGTTTACAGAAAGATTAAGAAATATCGGGAAAGGACGGTGGAAGCGGATGGAAGCACGGAAGGAAGTAAAAATAGATATACCTGCTGTTGAGGACTGGACTACTGCAGAACTTCGGAGGTGCTGCAAAAAAAGCAAGGTTAAGGGTTATTCAAAACTTAGCCGTGCCGAGTTGGTTGAATCGGTTAAGGACAGTATTAAGCAGTTTAATATAGACACTCAGAACGAGCATAGAAGGACCGACACTGCCAAGGAAAAGCTGAAAAAGGTTGCTAATGCGTTAAACAGTATGCTTATTGAAAACAACTGTAGCGTAGGTGCGGAGATTAAAAACGGTGAGATTAGAATAATTATTACTGACCACGATTCTAATATAATTGCGCGAATGCCTGACAAGTTGGAGTTGATAGTATGAGCGAGGACACAGACATTTACTGCTTTGAATGTGAGACATGCGGCGGTGCTGGAGAATTAAGCGGAGAATGTTCCGAGTGTGGCATTAAGCCGGAAACACTGAAAAAGATAGATGCTCGGGTTGCTGAATTAGTAAAACAAAAGAAAGAGCAAAAGCGGGATCTGGTTGCTGACTTGGAGATTATTAAAGGCGTTAAAGGTCAGAATTATAGAGTTCTTGTTAAAGAAGAGCATGGGCCATTTAAAACCAATGAAATAGCCGAAAATTTTGTTTATACAGCTATTATGGGTTTTGAAGAGGCACTTAACCGAGCCGTTGCAGCAGAGACATTAAATGAGGAATTTATAAAACATCACGAGCTTATGTATATGCGTCAGTTGCATTTACGCCAAGCATTGGCAACTATAGCAAGATGGCATTTGCCCGGCATAGACCAAAACTTACTAGGTGATGCAATAGCGTGTTGTGGAAATTACGCTAGGAGATTAGTTACTGAAGCTCTTTCGTCTGACGCGGGAAAACCAATATTGGATCAAATGGAGCAGTTAAAGGCAGAGGTTGTCAGTTTAAAGGGCATAATCAGAGACCTTCTGTGCTGGATGGAACCCTACGGGCAGAAGGATGTTGACTCTTATGACGAGGCAAGATGCTCTGAATGTCCGGAAGAGTGCAAGCAGTCTGATGATAGATGCACTGCGCCTAAGAACATGATTAAGTTTAACGAGGCTATAGACGCTGCTAACGGTGCCATTGAAGGTACTTTGGGCATTGAGGAATCAGACGTATTAACTAAGAATAAATGGCTTAGCGCGGAAAACATGAGCCTGCAGACTGAGATTAAGACACTAAGAAAGCAAGTCAAGCTATACGAGGACATGTTAATTAAAGAGGGTTTGATTGAGGAAGGAACCATGCCTTTTTAAGTCTGGAGCTGTTAAATAAATGGACAAGTCTGCTATTCGTAGATTTGCGACTACCTCCAATCGGAGAGAGCGGAGAAAAGCCAAAAGGCTTTTAATTAAAAAGCTTAAGCCCGGTGAATTCTTTAGAACTGGGACAGGTAAGCTTCACAAGATACAGCAAAAGACAGCAAGCCATGTTTATATTTATTCCAGGGATAAGGGCACTACAGTCAAGATTCCTATTTCAAATATTCAACTGATGGTTGCTTATTTCAACCGAATCCGAATAGCTGAGCGCAAAGAACTCGAAGCCTTTCATTCATACAACAGCATCATGTTCGGATTGCTTCATCAGTTATTCAGCGGAGAAACAAAAATAAGCAAAATCGGAAAAGCTCTAAGATTAATAAAAATAGGGGTCCGAATATTCCTGGCAGGTGGAGAAAGATGCCCTTCTGACCTGGAAGCAGCGTCTAAGGCTGGGGCTAAATATGTTTTATTCTCATACTACTATCTGAGAGAGCGTAAAGCATGGAAGGACTACCTCAAAAGGTTTGGGCTCCGCTGCATACTTGACAGTGGCGCATACTCAGAATGGACAGCAAGGAAAGACGGGAAGGACATAAAACCCATCATCCTAGAGGAGTATATCAAATTCATAAAAAACAACCTTGAAATTATAGATCACTATTTTGTCCTAGATGTGATTGGCGACCATAAAGGGACAATGGAAAACTTTCGAGAGATGGAAAGGCAGGGCCTAACGCCTATACCAGTGTTTCATATGGGAACTAGCTTATCGGAGTTGGATAAGCTGGTCAAGGAATACCCGGTAGTTGGGTTAGGCGGAACTGTCGGAAGGAAGGACAAGGAGAAGTTTCTTAAAGAGGTTTTCATGCAGTACCCTAAGGTAGCCTTTCACGGTTTAGGAATTACGCAGGCGGATATCATACAGAACTATTCTTTCTTTAGTGTGGACAGCACTACATGGCTCAATAGTCGGAGGAAAGAACGAGCTGTAGTCTTAACTGCTGGTGGTCAAGTAAAGAGGCCGGATCTGAGTGTCATAGAGCGCATTAAGAGAACCATTAAGTTTATCAAGTCTCTTGAGCAGCCTGAATTTTTTAAATATACAACTTTTGTCGGGGAGCAGTTGGCGTTTTCGTTTAGTTTATCCTGATTAAAGTAAGGAGCGGGAAGGAATGAATGGTGATCCGTTTGAAGTTGGCATAGCCAAGTACACAACAGCAACCAGTATTTACGAGGCGTTGTGTGAACTTACGCAAACCGAGGAAATGGCGATACTGTCAGATATTTTTCCCGACGTGTCCTATGATAGTCAAACCTACTACTACACTGATAAGGGCAGTGGCCTTAAAGAAAAGTTTGAAGAATTAAGCGATTATGGAAATAAAATGTGGGTGATGGATTTAGCCGTGTTGCAGGTTGATAAAGCAGAAATCCATGACACGGTATACGAAGCTTTGCAAAACGCGGATTTAGCAAAGAGACTGGGCTTTAAGAAGCTCTTTACAGATAAAATGTTAGGCGGAGACAAGTCGGAATATGCCGAGATTATTGAGGAATACGCTGCTGAACTTGGGGAGTCTAGTCGCTTTGACAACTGGGAAATGATTAGGGCGTTCAACGTGGTAATGCAAGCGCGAGGGAAAGAGATACACATAACGCCTTATCCGGGTTTTTGTTATTCGCTCTACGACAAAGCCAACGGTCTAAAGTTACCGGAGGAAACCAGATTAATTGTAGAGTGCCGCGCCTTGTTAAGTGCTTACGATGATTTTATGTTGGGGTTGCGTATGAATCAGGCTTTATATAAACAACTGGAGCGGCAATATAAAGATAAAGCATTGCAACTGCAGGCAAGCTATAAGGAGAAAGTCAAGCAACTTCTCCTTACTGCTGAAAGGCAAGGTGTTGTTTTGGAACCAACGGAAGATTTAAAAATGCTACCGGAGTAGCTCTGGGGGGATAAAAATTGAAGTGCCCTCACTGTTTAACTGAACAATATGTGCTTTTTGTTATTAAGAAAGACAGGCGACTATTAACAATAGAGTGTAATAAATGCGAAAAGCGTTTTACTGTGTATACGCATAAAACTACATGAATACACGACGAGGGACAGTAAAGTTTATTTGAGGGAGTGATTTGATGGCTCGGAATAATACAAAAAGACCGGTTGGAACTCAAAAACTAACCGAGACTAAACAGCAAACTGATTGCATAGACTGTGCTTTTGGGTATTACGGAGAACGGTCTTGTGTAAGCGGTCGTAACGTCAGGCGGAGAGGTGTTGGTTTGTGTGCTGACGGAAGAAGTATTAGACCACCCAAAAACCGCAAGAAGGTGATTTAGGTGGCACATATAGAGTTTCAAAACGCTTACGAGGTAGAACATATTGCGCGAAAGTGCATAGCTACACATCATAAACACCTGGTGGAGGCTAATATCAGATACCTTTTCAGGGATGGTCCATGGAGTAGCAAAGACAGAACCACTTGGGGACGTGCTATTAAGGTGACTGCGCGAGAAAGGCACCTGACCGGAAATGACTTTTGTATAGTGATAAATACTAAGGTGTGGAAGGCGATCGAATATCACCAATAAGTTGCACTCGTAGACCATGAATTAAGTCATTGTGGCCGAAAGGCGGACGATGACGATGACGGCAACCCGGTGTGGTATGAAGTTTCACATAGCATCGAAGATTTTGTGGGGGTTATAAAAAGGCATGGCTTATGGTCGGAAGATGTGCAGAGAATTGCGCGGGCGATAGAACAACATCAACTACCCTCACTACTGGATCATGGGTTAGAGGATGATGAAACGGAGCGGGAGGAGGAGGATGATAGTGCACTGTCTCTTGCGGCTAAGGAGTTTCGGGAAAGTTTCCCTAACTAGGAAGTTAGTTGTTGAGGTTGAACGAATGGTTACTGTGGTGCAGGAGTGGTTGGAGGGTGAGGACAAACTGCCCTCTAAGGCCGTTGGGTATGGGATTGTTGCACTGACTTTTTTATATATGTTCGGACAGATCGTGAGGTGTTTTGTTTGATAAATAATAACCTGGAGTTAGATGAAAAACTCATAGAATTAACCAAGGCACGCAACAATTTATCCAGTCAATACGATGCACTACAAGAACAAATAGATGACCTTGAATACGAGAAAGACGGTATTAATAGAAAAATGGACACAGTAGAATTAAGGATTAGCGATATAAAGAAAAAACTGCTGCAGTCTAAGGTTGAAAATATTAATAAATTTACAAATAATACGTTTGTAAATGACTTTATCAGGGCGTCGTATTTTGCGGCCAAGGAAGGTGACTTACCGTCTCAATATTATTACATCAACATCACCGAGACGGAGTTAATAGCCTGTGATAGCGGAAAGATGGCGGTATTCATAAAGTCTGACTATATCCCGGACAACCTTAAAAATACAAAAATTAAGTGGGATGCCAGGGATAATTTTGAGGAACACATTGACACTAATATCCGGGCGATAGACATTAAAAGACTTCTGGAAGTAACAGCCGAAACAAAGGTAATAGTTAGAGGATGCACAGTTGAGATGTTTAGTATATTGGTTCAGGCATATCCTTCTGAGAAACTAGACTATGCGGTTAATTTAAGCACTGCTAAGGCTTGTATTTTAGTCAATAAGGAATACCTCGATACTGCTTTAATGGCTATGCAGGATGAGGTATTTGAGATATGCACCAAGGGCGGGATTACTCCTATAGTTTTTAGGGGTGCCAAGACAACCGCTATGATAATGCCGATGCTAGATCCGGAGGTGAAATAATGACTGAAATTATACAAGAAAAAATGGTTGTGCTGAATGAGGACGATAAGGCTGTTTGCCTTAAGTCTATTAAAGATATGTTCTTTGCATCGAAACAACTTCACGAATGGCTTGCAAAAGATGAGTTGTCAGTTGAAGTGAAAAATACCCTCATAAGTATCATCGAAAGCCATACAGCGGAATTTTCTAAGATACTCGAATATGATTCGCAGGCCGCTAACAGGATTGATGATATGTTTGGAGGTATAAGGCAAGCCAATGTGAGAATACGCGAATTAGAGCAACAATTGGCCAATAACAGCCCGGTATCTGGAGTTAAAGAGTTGCTCTATGCTATGCATGATGGACTGTATCGGTGGTGGAATAGGCAGGGATTTAGTTTAGTAACTAATGATAATTTTGGTTCATTCGGCTACAAAGGAAGGTTTGGTTTGGGCCTTAACAGTAGCAGTATTTATTCAAGAAAGCCAGTTACAGAGAAGAAAGAACGAAAAGATAAATTGCAGCAGATGATTGAGGATGGTTATGAGTTTATTAAGCCTGAAGGTGAGCATGAATATGTTTTGCTTGATACCCAGATAAACAGAAGTAAAATAACAGAACTTTTAAAGACAACTTTCCCAAGCATAAAAATAATCAGATGGAAAAATTATTGTCTTGTTAAAGAGGATGATTTTATGTTGCGGGACGTTGAGATTATTATTTATAACCTTGCCGAGATTAAAAGCATTATCGATTCCATAAAAACTACTCAAGACGAGGATTAAGGATGCAGAAGTATCAGTTAATTCTCGCGGATCCTCCTTGGCGCTACAACGACCAGGGAACGCGCCTCAGTCCTCAGTATGAGGGCAAACAGCGCAAGAGTGTCAAGCACTACGACACTATGAGCCTTCAAGAAATATGCGCTTTAGGTGAGTGGGTAAAGTTTATCACAGCACAGGACGCGATCCTGCTGCTGTGGAGTACCCACCCGATAAAAGAGACCCACCCTTGGCCGGTCATGAAAGCTTGGGGATTTAAGTATTCTACGGCAATACCCTGGGTAAAGGCTGAACGAATGGTACCAGGTGGGCCATATTTAGAATTGTTTGCCCGTCGTATTAGAAATGGTTGGAGTGCTTGGGGTGACAGTTTAGATTGGGGGAGCAATGCTTGGACGAGATACGAAAAGCTAGGCTAAGACTTAGGATTGAGCGACTACGGAATAAGTTATATAACTGTCCGACAGAGAAGCTTTTAAAGACTTCTGAGAAGTTGGACGAGCTTATTAACGAGTATCAGAGACTTTCAGCATAAGGCATACGCCTTAGACCTCCTATCTATATCCTGGGCCGGCGATGTGCCGGTTCCGGGGATTTTTAAAAATAAGAAAAACATAAGAACTTTATAAGTAATCATTAAATCAGGGGGAGCTTACGGATGCGCTTACACAACAGACAAATAAAAGCTGCATTTTGGACTGACACAGATTTAATAAGGCATCTAGATAGAGACGGACGCATGTTTTATATAGGCTCTATTCAGCTTGCTGATGATAGCGGTTGCTTAGAAGATGACCCGCTAGCTTTTAAACTGCACCTTTACCCCGGTGATATGGATGTGGACCTAGATTTTATACAGAGATACCGGGATAAACTTGTAGAGATTGATAAGTTAATTCCCTATGAGTCATGCGGCAAGAAAGGTCTGTTTATTAAAAACTTCCATAAGCATCAGTCTTTAAAAAATCCAGCGCCTCCAGGAGTTCCCCTACCTGAATGGTTGACTTGGGAAGCCTTTAAATCTAATCCTAAAGCGGGTAAGTACACAATAAATCACAACATTTTAAACGGATTCTTAGAAAGTTCTTATGAAGTTCTTACAACGTTCTTTCAACCAGAACCAGAACCAGAACCAGAACCAGAACCTAATATTAATAATAATGATCATGATACTGCATCGGTTGAAATAGCAGAAGTTTACAAATGCTTTGAGCAGGAATTTGCCAGACCTCTTTCACCGATGGAGATAGAGAGAGTTAGCGGTTGGATAAACGAAGTAGGTACAAGTTTAACCATTGAAGCTCTAAGGCGTTCTGTACTCAGCGGAAATTTTAATTTTAAGTACATGGATAAAATTGTGTTGGGTTGGAAGAAGAAAAATGTTCGTACACTGCAGGAAGTTGCTGAACTGGATAAGCAGTTTGAACAGAATAGGCAAAACAAAAATAACTCTGTTAAAAGTTCCAGAGCAAGTCCTGATGAAAAACTAAAACGACTGGAGGCGTTATAGTGACCAGGGAAGATATCAAGAAAGTATTTGCACTTATAATTCTGGTTTATCCGAATCTGCCAGAACTGACCAGTGAAAAAATAGATTTATGGCATGAACTTCTTAGCGATATTGATTATGAGGCAGCTCAAAAGGCTGTCAAAGAGCATATTAAGACCAGTCGCTTTATTCCAACGGTCGCTGATATTCGTGAGTCTGTGGCCGAGAACAGACCCATGTATGACGACTATAAAAAAACAGACACATACCGGGAATTCATGGTCTTGAAAGACGGTGAAGAATAGTGACGCAACCGCCACCGTATAACCAGCAAGCTGAACAGGCAGTCATTGGGGCCATGATTAAAAACAAAATGGTTATCCCTGATGTGACTGAAATCTTGACTGCCAGCGACTTCTACGAGGAAAGAAATGTCCTGGCTTATCAGGCCATAGTGGACTTGGAGGCTGCCGGTGTTACTCCTGACCTCTTAGCTGTTTCGGAGAATCTAAGAAAAGACAACAAGATAGATTTTGTCACCGTTGTGTATTTGGCTGAAATGGTCGGTCAGGTAGCAACCACTGCTACCGTAACGCAACACGCAAAAATAGTACGCGAATGCAGCGTACTTAGGCAGTTAATCAGCAAGTCAAGCAGTATTATTAGCAAGGCGTATGACCGTAACTTTGACAACATCGAGGACTTTATAAGCCAGGCTGAAGCTGACATTTTAGAGTTAAACAGCAAGCAGCACAGTGGCGGTTTGGTACCGGTTAAAAGCTTGATCATGGCACACCTGCAGGACATGGAGAACAGAAAGCCTGGAATAACAGGAATTAAAACTCCCTGGGACGACTTAAATTATATGACCAATGGCCTACAGCGCTCAGACTTGATTATTATTGCCGGTCGCCCATCAATGGGTAAGACCAGTTGTGGCGTACAGTTAGCCTGTGGGGTTGCTCTGAAAGGCGGGCACGTTGCAATTTTTAGCCTTGAGAGCAAAAAAGAGCGGATCCTTGACAAGATGATTATGCAGCAGGCAAAAATTGATGGCCAGCGGATGAGGATTGGTAGTCTGTCTGAACGCGATTGGAGTATGGCTAATCATTATGCGGGAGAGCTATACAAATCAAGCCTACACATCGATGACAACAGCAATGTAACAGTTATGGATATTCGCTCTCGATGCCGGAGGATGAAGCAGAAAACAGGTCTTGACCTGGTGGTGATTGATTATCTTGGCTTAATAAACCCACACAAAAAAGCCGAAAACAGAAGCCTTGAGATTGGTTTCATGACCAAGGCGCTGAAAGGTCTAGCCAAAGAACTTGACGTTCCGGTGGTGCTGCTGTGTCAGTTGAACCGACAAGTCAGTGGTAGAGCCAACAAAAAGCCACAACTAACAGACCTGAGGGAGAGTGGCAATATCGAGCAGGATGCCGACGTAGTAATGTTCGTTCACCGCGAGGAATATTACACGCCGGACACTGAGAAAAAAGGCATTGCTGAACTTGTTATAGCTAAGCAGCGCGAAGGTCCGACCGGTATCGTTGAAGTGGCGTTTTTGAAGGAATGCACTGCGTTTGTAGGCCTAAGTATAAGAGAGGTGGAGAGTAGTGCCGGGTAAAAAATTATGCACGGCAGGGATTTTATTCTGCACAGGCTGTGGTAGTCACAGGGTTGATGTGAACTCCTGGAAAACACCAGGACGGGCTATAGTTACTTGCTGTAACTGCGGTAAAATCGGGGAAATGCAGGGTTTTACGATAGGCCGGAGCTTCTCCGTTACAGGCGATATGGTGCAGGAAGCTTTTGACGATAGGGCGCTGCCTATGCGAGGGACGGCGTGAAGAGGGGCGAGGATATAGGACCAACATTAAAATACCCAGGCGCAAAGTGGCGTTTGGCCAGCTGGATAATAAGTCATCTCCCCCCATACGACTTATTTAGAACCTTTTTTCGGGAGTGGAGCAGTATTTTTCTTGAAGGTTCCATCGAAGGTTGAAACGATAAACGATATTGACGGCAACATAGTTAACTTTTTCAAGGTGTTAAGAGATAAGCCAAGTGAGTTGGCCGATTTGATTGAATTCACACCCTGGAGCAGACAGGAATACACCGAACTCCTGACAAGTGCCCGGCATGATGAATATTTCTTGAAAACTGGTGATTCACTGGAAGATGCTAGAAGGTTTTTAGTGCGTATGTGGCAGGGCTTTGGTAGTAAAACGTCCGACAGAACAGGATGGCGACACGATATACAGGGCCGTAACGGATCTAACTGTGCGCGAGAGTGGTTAAAGTTGCCGGAAAGGATAGTGAAAGCAGCCCAACGCCTAAAATTAGCACAGATAGAATGTCAACCGGCCATAAAACTAATCGAGAGATACCGATTTTCAGAAGTATTAATCTATGCGGATCCGCCATATCCGCTGAGTACCAGGTCAAAGCGCATGTATGCCAACGAGATGACCGACGCAGATCATGAGGAGTTGCTTGAGGCTTTAGACCGACATTCTGGACCGGTTTTGTTATCCGGGTATGCCTGCAAGCTGTATGATTCCAAGTTGCAGCACTGGGAGCGTAAATCAGCAAAAGCCAGGTCAGAAGGCGGTCGGGAACGTGAGGAAGTGCTATGGCTAAATCCTGTGGCCGCAAAGAGCCAGAGGCAAACATTGTTTGGTTAGGTGGTGAATGATATAGAGCACACATATTCAGCCGTATATTTGTTCTGCGGTTCGGGCGGGTTCGCACTCGGAGCACAAGAGGCAACAACAGAATACCGTGGAGTGCAGGCCAACTTCATCACGCTTGCCGGGATCGACTGCGACCCGGACGCCTGCAAAGATTTTGAGATGTTTACCGGAGCCCCGGCAGTGCAAATGGACTTGTTTGGCCGGGATGACTATATTGCCTTTCATGGTCAAGAACCACCTGAAGGTTGGCGAGAGGTGACACCTGCAGATATAAGGCAAGCAGCAGGAGGCATAGCACCTGACGCAGTTATCACTTCACCACCATGCAAAGGATTTTCTGGATTACTGCCCAGTAAATCAGCGGCAAGTGAGAAATACCAGGCGTTAAACAGACTTACAGTTCGTGGTTTGCGGTTAACTCTTGAAGCTTTTGCCGATGACTTGCCGGGAATAATTCTCCTTGAGAATGTGCCAAGGATAACGACCAGAGGCAAGGAACTGCTACAGGAAATGAAAAGTCTGTTGGGTGGTACCGGATATGTATTTCACGAAGGCTATCACGACTGCGGGGAACTTGGAGGCCTAGGGCAACACAGAAAGCGGTACCTCCTCATAGCCCGGAACCCGGCCAAGGTACAAAACTTCGTTTATCAGCCGCCAAAACTGCAGGTTAGGTCGATCGGTGAAATCTTAGGACCACTGCCCATGCCGGATAGCCCAGCTGGTGGGCCTATGCACAGACTACCAAAACTGCAGTGGAAAACGTGGGTAAGGTTAGCACTTATACCGGCCGGCGGAGATTGGAGGGACCTCGAAAAGATAGCCCCTGAGGAATACATGCTTGAATATCTCCCAAGGGGTGGCGGTTCGTTCGGTGTACAAGATTGGGATAAACCTTCTAAGACCGTAACAGGAAACGCCAAAGTAAACGGTTCAAATGCTGCCAATATTGCAGACCCAAGACTTGGACATAATCCGCGTGGTGGCGTTTTCGCGGTGCAGGATTGGGAAGAACCAAGTACAACCGTAACTGGTAGTGCAAGGGTAAACGTCTCGAATGGCGCAGCTTGCATAGCAGACCCAAGGCTTAACGAAAGAGGCACTAGGCACCCTGCAGTATACCAAGTAGTTAATTGGACAGAACCGGGACCATGCGTGACAGGGACAAGGTTTGGGAGTGGCGCACCAGCTATATCGGATCCGCGAACCGGTTTTAAGGACAGCACACATCACGCAATATACCGTGTCAGTAAGTGGGATGAATCGGCCAATACAGTTACAGGTGCTATGAGGCCGAATAACGGGGCAATAACCATAGCGGACCCACGACTTAACTGTAAGTGCAGGTCAGGCAGTTACGGAGTGCAGGATTGGTTAGGCCCAGCTAAAACAGTAACAGGTGCTGACATCCACAGCGGTAATTGTGCAGTAGCGGATCCCAGGATACCAAAAGATAACGAATCTGGAGTTTGGATAATCATAGCTCTAGACGGTAGTTGGCATAGACCCTTGACAACGTGGGAACTGCTTGCACTACAAGGATTTCCGCTTTATGTGCCAGATGGTTCGCCAGTAGTGCTGTCAGGGAAAAGTGATGCAAGGTGGCGGGAGAGAATTGGCAATGCAGTTCCGCCGCCGACAGCAAGAGCTATTGGGGAACAGATATTAAGGACACTATTGCTGAGCAAACTTGACGAATGGGAACTAAGTAATCAGGAAATATGGGTACAGCCCGGCGGTGATGATGGACATGCCTGGTACACGCGGCTTATTCCCGAATCATCCAATGAGGAACTGCCCGGACTGCGGCAGACCATATAAACCACTTTCCGGCAACCAGAAACGTTGCAAAAGCTGCATAAGGGCAGCGAGAAGAGAAAGGGGAAAAGAGAAATATGAGCAGAAAAAGCGCAATAAAGAGAGCCCAGGAAATAGCTGAGCTAAAGCAAAACGTAAGTAATTTACAAACTAAACTTTCCGTGCTGAGTGGTGCCTATGACTACCACCAAGAAGAAATAGAAAGGTTAACTTCTGAGATAAGAACTCTTGCAACTGCCAACAGAATACTGACAAATACCTTGAATGACCATATAGACATCGCTACTTTTGACCGTGAGTCTCGGGCCCAGGAGAATCTCAGAATACAAACTCAACTATCTGCCCTTGAGAGAAAGCTTAACTCAGAGAGCAAGATTAATACAAGGCATATGCTCAGACTTATCGACAGGGTTGCCGCACTCGAAACAAACCCCGTCATAAAACTGTTTAGCTGGCCTAAGAGGAGGGTGGTTAAGGATGCCTAGACCCAAAGTTAACCCTATTGAGTTGGTTGTGCAGGCCATCCATGAGGCAGGGACTTCTGAGCCGGGCAAAGTTAGCCTTCAAATTGAGGAAATAGTACAGCGTAAGATGGCAAACAGAACAGCAAAAGGAAAAGTATTGTTCTGTTTGTATCGGGAGATAGAACGCTACGGGATTAGGAAGTACAGCGATGTTGTCAGACTGGTCGAGAAGGTCAGGAGGGCTGTCTCATGAAATGTCATTGCTGTGGCGGTACCGAACAAGTTAGCCTGGACAAGTCCTTTGGTTACTTTCTCTGTGTATCATGTCGGAGGCAGTGGATAAGGGCTAATACAAAGATTGACCCGGAAATGCCTAGAAGAATGAGAAACAGAAAGTTGGCTGTTTGATGGCTAGAAAATACAACAATAGCTATTCTGCTGAGGAAAAGCGCATAGCAAGCCTAAAACTGCCGATTAAGGAAGTTTATAAAATCTATCAAGCGGCAGGATTTACGAGGAGCAAGGAATGTCTCAGAAAGTGGAGATACGACAACGGCATCCTAGAGTCGGAAATTGCCGGAGGGAAAGTCAGAAAAGTAAAGCAAAAGCCTAGACCGAGGACTAGACAGAACCGCTTTCCCGTAGGAGTTCGGGAGTGGTTTATGGACACCAGAACTGATAGTTTCGTTGGACTGTAACAAAATACATAGCCGACCGGTGCCGAGTCGGTCAATAGATAGTCTGGAGGTGGACGCAGGATGGAGGAAGAAAACCGTCAGACAGATACAATAATCAGATATTGCAATACAAACAGTGCCATCTTAAGGATAAAGCCTATGTCCCTTAATCTAGACCATCTTAAACTCAAGTTTTCGGGTTATGACCCTGATTTAGTGGCTAAGGCATATGAGGCTTGGGTAGCTAGTGTGGACTAAGCCTGAAAGGGTGATGATATGACTGACGAATTGATTGATTTGGATGATTTAACACGTATATGCGGTTATTTTGACAGTGACAGTGACGCAAATAACGGCTACGGCTGCATTCATCCTGAAAATATTAAAGACAACGAGGGAGAATGTCATTCATATTCATGTCCGGTTGCTGTTGAGGCCGAATATGAGGACATGCTTGAATTAGATCCAAAGTTAGCCGAGCAATACCAACAGGATTACGAGAAACATGGATTTATAAAAAGCGATTGGATGAGGTGGGGCAATGGTAGAACAAAAGAAAAAGACTCCTAAAAGGTTTTT
>Ga0209728_1000077_pt1 | contig 92135 bp, 120 predicted proteins | sample RifGroD1_FD_183997 | JGI IMG/M metagenome (GOLD analysis project Ga0209728, IMG submission 183997) | Groundwater microbial communities from Rifle, Colorado, USA - Groundwater D1 (SPAdes) (version 2) | ecosystem: Environmental > Aquatic > Deep subsurface > Groundwater | place: Rifle, Colorado... | reverse complement strand
TTCAATATTGATAAACTTAATTCTATTAATTTCTTGTGTCATTATAAAAACACGCTCCTTTTATGTATTTCTTTAATTATATTATACTTTTGTTTCTATGTCAAGCATCAACATAACAAAACCGATCATTTATCATGTTTTAATTAACTCCATTTATTTTCAAACTTAGTACCTTTCCAATTAATGCCAGTGACATAATTACTCATATGACTAAGTTTATTATCATCTCTAATCCAGTTAATTGTACGTTCAACATTAACATTCTCTCTCATTGTTTTCCATTCTTCATCTGTCACATTATCAGGTTTCTTTGTTTCCCAGTCTATAAATGTACCATTACCGTAAAACGTGGCTTCTCCACCTGTCATCATTCTTATATGTTCACCTGAAGTAAAAATAATACTGTCAATCTTTGATGTATCGTTAATTTCAGTATCCCTTTTACTGTATGAATACATCATATATCCTTCTTCACCGTCATAATCTTGTTTATCTGCACCTTCAACAAAAGAATTACCACAATTATTACATACTACTAATAATTGTTTTTCATTTTCAATAGCTTTATTTAATTTTTCTGTGTTAATAAAATGAACCCTTCCACAACTACAAAAATAAACTTCATACTTTATATTTGCCTTTTCCATTTTTAAATCTCCTCTCAATTTATGTATTTTTTAATTAATTTACTATAAACAGTATAACACAATCACAATATAATTGTAAAGTATTATTTACTCAGTATCATCCCAATTTTTAATAAATACAAGTGCATCCCTAAATCCTTTTCTATATTCTTCATTTGTATTATTATTGACTATATTCTTATTAAGATTATCAATACATTCTCTAAGAGTAGGTTTAATTTCTCCTTCAAATTCAGAGTAAGAACAATTGCTATATCCTAAACATGGATCAATAAATCTATTATGCTTGTCTCTGTGTGCGTATTCACAAGTAATACAATCTTTTATATTCATGTTTATCTCTCCTTTTTATTTATTACTCCATTTCAACACAAAAGAAATTTTATTCAGTTTAATTTATGAGAATCATATAAATTGAAACGACCAATCTTTGATATAATTAATTTTGAATTAATAACACTTAAATAATTTACTAATCCTGCATCTTGTTTTAGTCCTGTTTCGATACCTTTTTTAACTTTAATATTTCGAGTCTTAAGCATATTTTTATTAGTGGTTAATTTTATGACAGTATAATTATCATCTTTTATTTCTACTATAATACATGGTCTAATACCTACAAAACCATCAACATCATTTTTAAAATCATACATACATATATCTCCAATTTTTATATCCATTTTAAAACTCCTCCCACTTTTAATAAAAGTTTTCTTTCGTGTTGATATTATTTATTCTTCATTCGATAGTATACAGTCAAACACGACAACAATATAACAAATGATATAATAAGGAATAATTTTAACATTTTATATCTCCTTTAAATTGGATTTTATCAATTCAATCTTACCACCTCTACTCACTTATATCATATCAAATGAGCAGAATAATAGCATACTAAATTAATCAATTTTATAACCAATCTCTTCTAAGTGTGTATCTAATTCATCCTGCGTTAATATTTTAGCAGTTTCATGATCACCTTGCCACTGTGACCATTCACATAATAAATACATATTATTTACCTTGCTACCATCTAATTCAATTACTTTATATACTGTTTCATGATAAAACTTTTTACCACCAGTACACCAATCGTTACCATCCCATTCATCTAAATTAAGGTATTTTTCATCTTCCACTGATACTTTTACAATTACTGCATCTTCTCCTGCCCATTCTTCTTTCAAGTTACTTCCGTCTGACCATTGATACCAAGAAGTAGTTTCAAATAAATTCAAATCATCAAAAGATTTATTATGAAAATCAAAGCAAACTATTTCTTGCGGTGATACCGAATCACTGAGGAAGTCGATACTTCCGAAAGTAAAACCTTCATCTGCTAAAAACATTCTCAAATCTTCTTCGTCATGTAATGGATTCCATAATTTTAATTTTTCATTTAATTTATCAATCTCAGTAACAGATAAATCAGCAATACTGCAAATTGAGATATTAGATAAATCTACCATCTGTGATATTTCTGATTCTGGTATCAACATACCACCACGATCAGATTGTTGGTTAAAGTCAGATTCCCAAATTTGAAAGTTTTTCATTTTTATAATCCTCCTTTTCCAATATATAATAAAATACTTTTAATAAACGTGTGTATAATTTTAACATTTTTCTTTTCTCATATGATATGCGTTGATGTTTTTTATAAGTGTCTGCATATCTCTTATATCTTCCATCAATACAATTTTTATTAAACCATTTTTTACTACTTTCATAACAATGAGAACAAGTATGTTTTCCTTCCATTGATGGACGTTTTAAACAAGTGTGACACAGATTATTTACTTTTTTCTGTCTTTCTTTGTGTCTTTTTACCGCTGCATCGCAACATTCTTGACAAGTTTTCTTACCTTCTCGTACAGGATTAATTTTGCAATTAACACATAAACCTTGTAATAATGCTTTTTCTCTAGCACGTTTCGCCCATTCACGATTTCGACAAGTTTTACATTTACCACAAGTACATTTGACCGTATCACTCTACCTCCCGATATCCTAATACATTCTGCTCAAACCGTGTTGCCATATCTATTTCACTTCCTGTTGCTTCAATTTCTACTGCCCAATCCTCAGGGTTATCAAATTTCATACCCTTAGAAATAGCATATTCTTCTGCTTCTTCAGTTGATTCGCCAGAACGGATTAACTTAGACTCGGCAATACCAGAACCCCATACATAAAACTTTTTAACAATAACATCTGATTCTCTAAACTGCCAGTATACACCACAATTTGGACAGATAGCTTTATAAAGTTTATCATCAATTAGGTCTTCAATAATATGATTGTCAATACTACTATCAAATACCAATTCTGCTCCACAATCACAAATTTCATTTAAATCTATTATCATTATAACACACTCCTTATAATTTTATAAGTTAATCCATTCATTAAATCCTCATTCAGAAGACTTAAGGAAGGAATTAACCTTCCCAATTTTTAATTGTTTTCTCTATTGCTTCCTGGTATTCTTGCTCAGTGCCTAGAAAATATAATCCTGTCTCATCGTGAATAAAATTTTCATCTAATGATTCAGCAAAATCAGGATTATCTAAAATATCATGGTCATAATCTGGATTCCATGTAAATATATTATTTTCATACTTACCAATAGTTAAAATTTCTTCTTCCCAACATAGACAACCATCAATATTGATAGTTATTTTGTCTAGGGAACATAGACCATTGGTATTGTTTTTACAAGTAAGCGAGCAATGTACTTTCATTATTAGTCATCTCCTTTTTATATTAAATTGTTTTATTTCCAAAAACGAGATATAGCACACGTACCTATTACTTTTTCATCTTTATATAGATGTTTTTGTTGAAACAATACATTTTTTATTTCTGTACCATCAATCAAGATAATATCTATTAAAGTATTATCTTTAGGATGTTCATGAGCAAACATCTTCCAACCATCCTGAGTTTTTTGTCTTACTAATATATCTAATTCTGTTTCTCCACAATACATTTTCTTATAATCCATTTAATTATTCCTCCTACATTTTACTTTTAATTCTTCCAAATTAATATTTAGCACTTCAGATACACTCAATAATTCCTCTGCCGTAAAACTATTGTTCTTAAACTTGTAATTAATCGCCTGTTTTGAAATATTAGTTTTATCAGCCAACCAACTTTTTTGCCTTTCCTGAGAATTTAAAACTTCCAGGATATAATCTGCTACTTTCATTTTGTCACCTGTCTTTTTTGACTACTTACTGCTTGATATTTACTATTTGCTATATTCTTAATATAATTAGTATATACCAAGCAGTAAAGATAGTCAAGAGTTTTGTAAAAATATTTTTACCTGATAATAAATGGATAAATTTGTTAATTAATCACAATTCAATATAATGCTTCCAATCTCTGCGTTCTGCTTCATCTTTAATCATTTGTAATACTTCTTTAGGATAATAATTTCTTTCTTCATTACTATATAAAACAAATCCCATTTCCTTCATTTCTTCAATTTCATTACAAAGTTTAATCCCAAATATTTTCAAACATTCTAATATATAATCAATAGCTTCAGTGATAGTAGGTTCATAATATCTAGTTCCTATTTCTCCCTCTATACATCCATTTTCCATAAATTTTCTACTATACCATTTACACTCAGCGGACCAACCAATAACTTTATTTTGATCTTTAATACCGCATTTAACAGTTATGCCAGTAGTCCAAAATTCTTTCATTAGTTTTACCTCCTTTATTAATTAGAATTCTAATACGGTACTACCCAATTATTTAAATAGTCCTCAAGTGCTTCACATACTGTCATAATACTTTTATCATATTTGCAAATAAAACTAAAATCATCATGTAATATTGATTGAGTATTACCATCATTATTGATTGTATGATAATAAGTGTTATTATGATATTTAAATTCAACAACTTCAAACAGTATACTATTATTCATATAGTTTTTACGTAAAAATTCTTGTGCTTCAAGATGAACATTGAATTTGTAAAATAAACTACCACCTGAACGCAATTCTACTATAAATATATTGATCACTCCTTAAATTTAATAATTCCGTTCTTTCATTTTAATAATAAACCAATAATACAACGTATTAATACAATACCGCAAAACCCCACAGCAACATATTTAATAATATTAAAACAATCTTTCTTAATTTTCGATGGTTTTTGTTGTGTTCCAAAAACTTGTTGATTGTATTCTTTGTGTAATCTCCGAAATTCTTCATTGCTACGTTGTTCTAGTTTATATTTTAATTCTTCATAATGTTCCAAATCGGTATATGGGATATAACCATATACATCATTATATTTATAAGGATTAGATATACATATTGGTATTAATTTGTGATGCATTAAAAAATCATAAGGCACACCATAAAATTTATCTGACTTATTGCTACAAAACCATATATACCCACTATTTGGAGTATTTAAAATAATATCTTTCCAATCCATTTATTTCACCTTCATTGCTTTAATCCAACATAATCCAGACACATAAGCATCATCAATCGGATTATGTTGTTTTACTGCATCATAATTAACTTCTGAGTATTTAATCCGGCTAGTATCAGATTCAATACCTTTTGAAATTAACAAAGTTTCTACTTCATGCAAAGGATATGGTGCATTCCATTGACGATTATCTAAATCATCAAGAACACATTGTTTGAAAAATCCAGATTCAACTGGTACACCAAAATCAGCAATACACATACAAGAATCTTTATGTTTCATCCAGAAACCCCAAAATGCATTTCTCATTTGTTTGCGTGTAGGATATTTTTGTAATCCATCAAGAGCAGGTATAACATTTTGTATTACCCAATCATTGTCAACGTCTTCAATTTGAGCAATACCTGAAAATTTATCAATAATCAATCCTAGATTATTTAATACAATTGCCCCAACAGCAAAACATTCACCGTATAATCCATTTGTTTCACAGTCAAAACTAAAAATATTTTTCATTATGTATTCCTCCTCAATTTTATCTTAATAAATTAAAACTTATTGATAATTTTCTATTACAGAAACAATAATATTTGCTTCTTCCTTGTTAATTTCTTCATTCTCTATATATTCCTGATTCCTAATAATATCAAGAATATAAGAAGAATGTGAGTCGTTATAGCAAATAGAGAAATTTATTACAGTTCTTTTGTTTTCGGCAAAATCAGAATCTTCATGTCTGACGTATGTTAAAACAGGTAATACATGGTATTTTTTCTTAGCAACGTATGTCTTATCCAACGAAATATAAAAACTTTCAGAGTAAAGCAAATAATTTCCGCTATGATGAGAAGTTCCTTGTATTTCTACTTGAGCAATTCTTTCTATTTTTTTAATCATAATAATTACACACTCCTTTAATTTAATTATGTATTTAATGAATTGTTAATCTTATTAATTTTTATCTAATAATTTATCATAACACAATACAAAAATAAATGCAATCACTAATTTTAATCAAATTTTCAAAATGTCCGATCTCACAAACCATTGATTTATAAGGGTTTGTAGCACTCAATATTTGAACCAAACTGACATTTTATCACATTATACTTCATACACTTGATGATTAATACCACAATTATACATAACCAATAATTCAGCTATAAAATTCAATTTATTAACTGGATTTATAGAATCAATAGATAGATTTATAATTCGTAAGATTTTATCATAACTGTCAATTACATTGTAATTATATTGATATGCTCTTACATAGTTTAAATCAATCATTCCTCTACCCTGTTTATCTGATATAACAAATAATGCTCCAGTTTTTTTTGTTCTTACTATATTACCAATTTTCATAATTTTATCTCCCTTCTATTCTCTCACAATTTTATAATTAATTTTTCCTCTCCATTAATTAAATCACCTCTGCCCACTTATAACTTATCAAATGGACAGAGATAACAAACTTAGGAGATATACATGGAATACTTATCTAATGGATTTTAGTATTTTAATAATATTAACTTTTTGTGGTTGCCCATTCCACTAAGTTAATACTAAAGGTTAATCACGCTCAACATATGGAAGTTCATTGAATTTCTTAATTGGTATATCCAAAGTAAATGTATTACCTTTTTCATTATAAACAAATTTACATCTTACAGAATCTTCATTTGCTATCATATGAGTATGAAGTGGCATTAATAAATCATTAGGTAAACTGTTAATAAATTTATTTTCAAGTTTACGGTTGTAAGATTTTTTGTTAAATTCTTTCAATAGTGGAATTGTTATATACTTTGCTTTCATTTGGTTTATTCCTCCTTTTTCATTCTTTTTCTAATTATTTCCTCACAATTTTCATCTTGTCTTGCTTCTGGATTAACTGTATATTCCTTTTTCTCTTTATCCCAAGTTAGGAAATATATACAACCATTTTCAGTCTCTAGCATTGGTTCACTCCAATCAAAACTTAATAAATCAATTTCTGTATCTTTCTTTAATTGTGATACTCCCTTGGCGTAATCTAATATACTTTTTGGTATCATTATGTAGTCCTCCTTTATTTAAATTCTTATTATATTAATTATACAGAACAATAATATAAATGTCAAGATAATTAGTTGACTTTTACAAATTATTTAATATAAATAGCAATCATATAATTGGGATGAATCCGTCCAAATTCTTCAATATCTTTTATTGATTTAAATTCTTTGAAATAATCTTCTTTACTTTTCATATATCCTTTTACTTGTATAAGTGTTTTAATCATTATTGTATCCCCTTTCCTTGATATCGTTTTAAAAACCTTATTTTATTAAAAGTATATTTAATTAATATTATATCACATTTAATAAGTTTTAATAGTATCTACTTTCTCAATAGCAACTATCACAGCATGTTTTAATTGATTAAATACCTGCATATCTTTATCATCACAACTTTCTGATTTATTTAATCCATCAAGTATGTCACGTAAACTTCTTAATACTAATTTCTTTTTAATATCTCCATAGCTCATATTTATTCTCTCCTTTTTATATTATTTTATAATTTTAACGGATGACTATAAACCGAAGTTATAATAATTATAATTATCTAATAATTCCAATTAATATTTTCAATTCCTAAAACTCTACTGGCAAACTCCTTAATTTTATGTTCCTGCATTTCAATTTTTTCATTACTCTCCTTACTCTCACCTGTAGCTGACTTATACATATATTCCATATTGCTATGTACTATGATATCATTAACTAAACTAATTTCAATCCATACTTGATATTTAGTTTTCTTTGTATCTCTTAAACGACTTTTGGGTACATTTTTGTATATCGTACTTTTATTAAATACAATTGATAATTTCTTACCATTTGTAAGATTAACAACATATTCTGTACTTCTATAAGAGTAATCACCTTCCTTTTCTAATTGCCATTGTCCTTTAAAAAATTCTGAATCTTTCTTTCTAAAAAATAATGATAATTGTTTTTTAGTGGATTCGTCTATTGTAGTGATAGTGTTAAAGTTTAGCATAGTATTTGTTACCTCCCAATAGAATATTAAAATAATTAATTTCCATGTACTTACTATACCATACGTCAATTGTTTTGTCAATACTAATTTCTTAATTATTATAAACTTTAATTTACTTAAACTTGCTCATACCTTCGCTGTTATACAGTCATATACATTTATGTTAATATTTAGTAAGTTTGTACATATACTGGCTGTTATGGGAATATATGGAATATTGTTAATTTATGTCTAGTGTCAATATATGGGTGCTGTTATGGAGTCAAATGGTTATTTTCATAAAAGACAAACAAAATCAAGGGATATTATTTTACCCTTGATTTATATTTTATCATATTTAGGCTAACATTAACAATTTAGATGTTTCAACGATATAATAATCCTTCTTAAGCATAACTTTTTTATAACTTTGTTCACCCTCAAATTCATTTACAACCTGTTTTTCTTCCTGTGTCATATCCTCATACTTTTCTTTTCCATATGAAGGAGGAAGCCAGCTTTTACGTTGCGAGCCGTACAAATTGAATTTATGTAATAAATCTAAATTAGTAAATTCTATATGACAAGTGCCTTTTTTATAGAAAGTAACCATAAAATATTTAAGCTGAATTTTCTTTGTGTCTCCATAATTTTCAGCAAAATTTAAAGCTGCTTTTAAATCATTCTCCTTAGTTAATCCTTGATCAAGATAATTAAATACTTTCTCGATGTCACTTAACTTATCTGTTACCTTATAATCTGTTGGACTATACCTTCCACCATAAGAATTAAATCCACTTAAAGGAATAATCACCTTTTTATTAATCTTAAATGCTTGATTAGTCTTCCACCCATTGTAATAATGAATATTATTACCTGTTTCGGGATGCCAATGGTATTTATGACTAAAATCTTCAAATAGCTTCAATATTGTATCTTCAACACCCTGGATCATCTCTTCGTTAAGTTGAATTTTAATAGTGTAAATGTTATACATAGAGAAGTCATAATCTCTTAATTCATTAATCTTAGAGATATACTTCTCCTTTAAATTTGAAGTAAAAAGTCCCATAAATTGTTCGGAGGTAAACAATGCTTTCCAATACTTCATGCGAATTTGTTTGATATATGAATTTTCTTTAGAGCAATTACCGTCTTTATCTTCATAGGTTAGTTCTAAAGATAATATAGGATTATTACCATCACCTTTAAAACTATTTAACATAAGTGGTTTTAATGCTTCATATTCAGCAATTAACTTTAATCCCGCCTTAATCTCAAAGTTATACTGTTCTATTATTCCATTAATAAAATCAGCATTAATAACTTGACCATTGCTATAAGGTATTTCTTCTCTGTGCTGTTCTTGTTTTCTCAGTTCGTCAAGTATGATGCTGTTATTGTCTAATTTAGGAATGTCTATTTTTATTAATGCAATTTCTACCCCTGTTTTATGTTCTGCATCTATAAAAGCATTTTGTATATACTCAATTTCTGCATTATAATCCTCTAATTTTCTTATTAAATCCTTTCTAGTGTTGTTATATGGATTTCTCAAAGTTTCAGCATTTAACAAGCAAACTATTTGACCACCTGATTCTTGCATCTCTAATGCTTTTAAAAGGTGTTTATCTCCTGTGCTGAAGGGAGGATTCATAATAATTAGATCGTATCTCTTGAAACTATTATAAGTCAGAAAATCATTATGTACTGTTCTATAACCCTTCCCTTTTAAAACGTGTTGTAAATTCTCATCAATCTCAATTGTGTCAATGTCCCATACTGCCGATTTGTTATAGTAGTAACTATGTGCATATTTTAATTTTTCTATTACCTCGTTAACTATATCACCTTTACCTGCTGATGGCTCTAATACTGAATTGATTAATTTAAAATCAATACTATATAGCATTTTATTAATTATACTTCTAGGTGTTGGGTAAAATTCCTTTACGTTATTAAACATAATTTTCCTCCTTTAATATTATTTTTACTTTTTTATTTAAACTATTTATTGTAGCAATTTTATAAGTCACCTCCTTAACTTAATTATATATTTAGACACAATAAAACCAGACCATCTATTAAGCATGATCTGTTATACAATACTTCTAAAATATTCCATACATTCACAAGGGTATTTATTTAACGCATCATTGCATGACATACCCTTTGAATAATATTTATAATTAATCATACATTTTTTACATTTTCTTAAACCTGTACCATAACAATAATTTTCTCTTGCCTCAAATAATTCTTTTGTAATATTCTTATAATTCATAACCTTACATTCAATTTTTAAAAAATCTTCATAACTTCTCATAAAATCACCTTCCAAACATAATTTTATAGGGTTTTTGATATAGCAGTTACCCTTTTAAACTGCTATATATAATCCTAAAATACGGGTTTATAAGTGTTAATAATCGGTTTAACTCCACTAATTGCAAAATGATTTAATATCTCATCATACTGCTTCTTATCACAGCTTAAATATTTAGTTCTAGTTATCGTTACACCTGTTCCGGTTTGCTCTACAGTATGTAAAACTTCTTCCGGTAAAGTTAACCATCCATTATATACTAGCAATGTACTGTAAAAATGATTTGAATATAGTGACCGTTTTTTCTCAGGTTTAAATATTACCTTAACGGCCTTGTCATACTGAGCATATTTTGTATATTCTACCTTGTCAAATGTCACTCTTGACGTTACGATACTACCCCAATCTGATATATAAAATAATGTTACCTTTTGTCCTTGTTTCAAGTCTGCTGTTTTAAATTGTTCTTGTATTCCGTCAACCTCTGTTAATAGTCGATACATGGCAACTTTTAACTTTTCGTGTTCTTCTGGTATTTGCTGAATAACTTCCTTAGTTAATTTAAAACAATTCTTTTTGAAAATCTGTTTCATTCTGTTTTTATACTCTGAAAAGTTTTCTTTATCCCATGTATCATCAATGTTATTATCACAGGTTATTGCTTCAGTTGAAAAGTTTATTAGTGCTTCAGCAGATTGCTTTAACTCCTCTATCTTTGCAGAATCTATAAATTGCTTAACGGTAACATTCTTTTGTATTTTAGCACCGTCTACAAGTCCAACGTAACGAGCATAAGAATGACCTTGAGCATCCACAACGAATTGTAGGTTATTGTTATAATATACTGCTACGCCGTAAAGATTAAAAACAATTGATTCTCTTTCTTCCTTTGTCATATTATGGTAATCTGTTATACTTGTAAATCTTTCATCCTCGGTAAAACTTCCTCCAGTACCTTCTAAAAAATCAAAATCATTAAGTAACATATCGGAAAAATAAGATAATGATTCTTCACTTTGAAAATGAATTTCTTTGGTAATCTTAATGTCCTTTAGGTAAAAATCACCTTTGGCAACTTCTTCCTTATACTGTTCTAATGTGTTATTCTTATTACAATTTGCCATTTGGGAATTAATTACATAATATTGCTTATCTTCTGCAAGTTCTACAATGTCAATACTGTTATAGATAACCTTAACCTGTCCAGCTTCCTTCTTTGCGTATTCCTGATCGTCTAATATATCTTGTTCCCTTTTTAATTCCCACAATCTAAATTCTTCCTGCTTGCGTTCTTCTTCTTGCTTTTCAAATTCGGTAAGGTTAGAGTTAAAATCAAGAATATCAGCTTTAACTGTTTCAGTCTGTTCTGTTTGTATATAATCATAGTTAATATTTGCATAAGCACCGTAAAAATTATTATTGTTACCGTATGTAGTATAATTATAGGCTTGAAGCAAATTGGTACAATATTTCTCAATAGCTTTAAGGTAAATACTTTCTTTTTCATATGGACTTGATACAATATAAAAACTAATACTGTTATAGTCAGAAGTCACAGAAAATTTACACTGTGGAAAACGTGCTTTAACGTATTTTCTGACTTCTGCTGCTATAGCCTTAACTGGTTGTTTTCCGTTGACTTCTAATTTTTCGATTCTAGTAGAATTCCACAATGACATAGTAGTTATTACTTTATTTTTATTTTGTTGCTTTGTTACTGCATCAACAGAAATATTATTAACTACTTCCTCTGTCAAAGGTGTTTGCTGTTCTGCATTAATACCAGATAATTCCTGAGCAAGTTTAAGTGTCTTGGCGTTTTGTTTCGCATACCAGCAGGTTTTAAAACTTGAAAAACGGAAACCGTTAGCCTTTAAATCGGTAATAATCTGTTTTACTGGTTTAGCATCAAAATATAATTCTACTCCGTTTAATTCTGGATTTAAAACCATTTTAATATTGTTAGTCATTGTTTAGCACCTCGTTATTAATTATTTTTATAATCTAATGTATTTAGTATATCAAAATAAATTCATACTGTCAATATTATTTTATAAGTTTAAAAGAAAAACAGAGTAATAAATACCCTGTTTAATACTGCTCCAACACTGATATAATTTCCATCATATTACCACTATTTTTATTTACTATTTCCTGTTGCTTTGATATTCCTTTATTGGGTTTATATCCAGCATACAAGCATGATTCAGCTTGTTTTTTAATATCTGGTAATACTTTTCTAAGGTATTCTTGAGCAGTAAATGATTGGTTTAATGTAGAAGGTTTAATTTTTAAATCTTGAAAACCTAACCAAAATTTATTAAATGCTTCCACCATAAGAGGATGATCAACTTTTTTCATAATTGCCCTTACTTTTATAAAAATTCTCCATTCTTCCATTATCATAGTAAGATACCTCCCGTTAATTTATATGTATGTGCTTGCTTATAATTATAATTTACTTCTGTTCACAAGTCAAGAAAATTATTTTTATACTCTGTACCTGTACTAATTTAAAAGATCATGAAATTTTCCTTTGGATCTAATTTTAGAAAATAAAATTAACTCCCATTTCTGAGAGTTAATAATAAATTCCATCTATAATATTACAATTGATCCACATTAACCAAACTGAGCAATTGATCCCTGCTGTTATTCCGGTTATCAATAATCTCCACTAACACAGGAATCCAGTTAATAACACATCTAATAGCATTCCAAAAATCTGCACCTTTTAAATCCTTTACGGCAGTTCCCCAAAGTGGGTATTCAACAGAAAAATAAAAGCCTGTGTCCTCGTCTTTGCGTTCTGTGATATGCTTATTAAATCGGAAATAAAAGTCAGTGGGTTTATTCTTACCCTCTTTGTCTTTAATTTTCACCGTTGCAGTTCCATCAAAATAATTGCTTTCACCGGAACCCCAAATATCTTCTGCAACGTCAATAAGAATGTTGTGTAAAATATTGGTGAATTGAATAGCTACTTCACGGCGTTTTTTCTCGCCGTCAAGCATAGATTGCACCTTTACTTGCAAATTTTCTAAACTTACTTTTGGTTGATTGGTCATATTAAGACCCTCCTTATTATTAATAAGATTTAGGTTGTTAACCTTAGATATATGATAACATAATATAATTATAATGTCAAATATTTTTTGTTGTTTTTAATGATTAATTTTAAATAAGTATGCTTAGACAAAAAGAAAAGGTTGGATTTTTACCAACCTTGAGATATCCATATAATATATTCTTCCTCGTTTATATCGTCAGGAACTTCATTTAATAAGTTCTCAGCCTCTTCACCCTGAAAAAAGTATTCTTCTTCGTTTGGTTGTTTAATTGCTACATATGGTAAACCTTGATTAATTTCAATTGTTCCACCTGCTTCATAAAAAGCCTTTACCGTTTCTTTTACGTAATTTAACATTTCTTCTCTTGTCATTGCGTAACCTCCCTCAAAGTTAATTTATTATGTATTGCTTAATACCTATTATAATATAAAAATAATAATATTGCAATACCTTAGACAAAAATAAAACAGGAGTTTTTAGGCTCCTGTTTTATATGTATTTAACTGAGTATAATTATATTACTATTCTTATAGATTGTCAAGAAGGAGATAAAGAAAAACAGGGATTAAAACCCCCTGTTTAACTATTTTTACTTTGTTTTTTATCACTTGAAGAAATTTCTTCTCTAAAACATTTCCAGCAAATATTCAATCCTTCTTTAGATTTAAATTGTACTCTTCTACCATGTTCCTGCTTACATTTTTGACATATCATAAATTATAAACCTCCTTTATATATCATTATGAAATCGTTATTTTATTCAATTATTTTTACATATTGATACATTTATTAAATTCTATTGGATATTCTTTTGCAAATTTATCTATTGTATTTTTTATCCTTTTTTCCAATTTACTATATGATTTTATACACTCAGATAATTTAATACTAGATGGTATATTATAAACCACTCCGCACATATTTTTACCTGAAGCAATACAATAATTAATTATCCCTGTAGTAATATTAATATTTATATATTCGCCTTTTGCTTGTGGTCTTAAACCCCAATAAATATTATTATTCATAAAATTAACCCTCCTCAAAAATATGTATTTGCTATCTGACACTTAATATATTAAACTATAAATATAATAATGTCAAGTGTTATTTTCATAGACAAAAAAGAAAAGCCTTTCGGCTCTATCTTTAATTAAGATTCTTTTACTAATATTAAAAATCTTTCATTATTAATGTATTTTTCAATTTTCCCTATTTGGATTAAATTGTCAAAATCATTAATAGTTAAAGTATAATTTCCTAAATCTGTTAAAAATTCCTGCACTTCTTTTAATGTGTTTAATTCGCACTCATTTTGAATAGTTATACTATTTTCACACAAACAATAATATTTTTTAATCATTCGCTCTGCACCTCCTATATAATCCTTTAATCTATTATAGCACAATAACATTATATTTGTATAGTGTTAATTCAGCAAAAATAAAAAAGGCTCAGTGGCCTTTATTGCAGTTTATCCTTCCAATATTCATTTATTAATTCTTTGCTGTGTCCTTCTATATACTCAATAACGGCCTTTATATCAGCTATAGTTATTTTATTCTTTCTTAAGTCTGACAATATCTGATCATAATTATAACAAAATATGTCATACATAACTAAGAACTGATTATAACTGAAAGGGTTATTATGCTGTATAATTTCTAGTATTTCCCTTTTACTAGCATATACTCTTTGTTGTTTTTCTTCCTGCTCTACCTTTTCTTGTTCTCCCTGTTTACCCTTTGCAATATAAATTGCTTCTTGGAATTTTTCATTTATTGCTTTTTGCCGTTTTCTTTCGACTGCTTGTTGTTTATCCTTTCTCTTAGATTCCCTTTCCCATTGCTTAATAATTTTAGTATATGACATTTCATTCGCTCCTTTCAATCATATTGACTATACCCATTATACACAATAATAATATAAAAGTAAAGGTGTTAATTGCATTAAGCAAAAAGAAAAAGAGTCCTTAGACTCTATTAATTAATATTATAAATAGATTTAACCCTGTTAATCAATACTTATTTATCATCTGTACATATCCACCCAGGATGATATTCCGTACAGGTTTCTTTTTCTTCACATTCGTCACACTTTTTAGCTTGTTCTGTCAATCTTTCATTTTCCGATTCTATAACCTTGTAAATAGGATTTTGCATTATTTCACTTCCTTTCTATATTATTACTTGATATTTATCTTTCCAAATAGCATTTTTACTATTTACATTTATTTCCTTTTTAATTAATTCTACTCCTTTTATATCAAGCTCTTTTATTAAATTTGTTATAAATTCAATTTTATGCAGGAAAGTTTCTAAGCCCCTTTTTGTAAAATAGCTCTTTGCATGAGGGTATTTTCTATATGTTCCATATGGAGGTATCGAAAGCCCTGGAGTATGCTTTAAATCAAAGGAATTATGACCGTTAAAGCTGATACAATCAAGCCCCTGAAAAAATCCTTTAGTTTCTCCGTTTTGGAACAACCATTCATATCTAGTTATTTTCATGAAGCCACACTCCTTTATTAATGCCATTTATCCATTATAACACATTATTAATATAAATACAAGAGGGTACGGCAACTTTATCAATATATTTATTTTTACATTTATTGTATATTAGCATATTGTAATATTAATACAAAAGTAAAGTTTTATTTCATGTTTGAGCAAAAAGAAAAGGCCGCATTTGGCCTCTATCTTCCGCAAACCCAACGAACAAATATTACTTTCTCTAACTTTTTAATAATTCTAAAGTATCCATCAGGATAAATATTAAAAGTTCCTGTTACTTTCCCTATCAAATTCTTTTTCTCTATAACTTGATAAGGGATACTCTCTTTTTCTACAATAAGATAATAATATTTTCTTTCATCAAGTATACAATATTCTTGAGACAATTGACCTTCTTTCTTGCCAACCTCCCAATTATTACCAAAAACAAATAGATCTCCTGATTGTGGGTATTCTCCTTCCCTTTTCTTTTCATAGAATTTACAATTGTCATATACAGTTTTGTCCGTATTTTTACAATTGTTATTTTCATCTAAATCTATATTTTTACATATCCTTGATTTTCCACAATTATGTGCTGGTAGATGAGGAAAATTATCTGGTCTAGAATAAGAATATAGAGGATAATTTTTCTCTGAATCATAGAAATGTCCCATTGTAAAACCTCCTTAGTTAATTTTCCCGGAAAATGGTTAAAAACTTTTTCAGGAAATCTTCAATATTACTAAGTATGACTTCTACATCCTTAGCAATATCCTTTTCTGTTACATTCCAGTTATTCACTGATCGTAATTCTAGTTTGAAATAAGGATTCAATTTGAAACAATATTTAGTTGCAAACTGAATATTTACGTTATACCGATTAAATGCAGGAATGTCTCTTAAACCGCAATTAATCGAGTTGATAGTTATATATTTGTGTATTATTCTATACACACTATCAACATCCTTTTGTCGCTCCGCAATTTCTTGCATAACGACATTTTCTAATTCCCTTTTATAATCCCAATCCATAATTATATACCTCCTTATATTAATCAAAATACTTATCATGGGACACTGTTATATAGATTATATACTAAATATAGCAGTGTCACAAATAAATATTAACTTACCACGGCTTAATATTAAAAACTTCCATTATGTGGCAACATATATTTTCTACATATGTATGAATAAATTCTGGTTTTGAACAAATTATTTCATCCCGTGTTACCACAATATTGTACTTTAATTCTTTCAAAATAATTTCCAAGACTTCTTCTGCTGTCCCTCCAACTGTCATACCTGCTTTCTCAGCTAATTCCCAAATTGAATTTAATCGGCTAATTCTAATCCTTTCGTCGCACTCCTTTTTGAAATTTTCTTTTCTTTCTTTCCTTTCTTTTTGAAATATTTCGCACTCTTCATAAGTGCCGCAAAATAATTTTTTAGAACTATATTGAAATGCCATCCCAAAAGTTTCTATTTCTAATGTGTCAGTGACACACCATAATTTAAATAGTTCTTCTGGGACTTTTTGATCAAAATCTTCTCTATCGTAACTTAACATATTATTGCCTCCTATTCTACCATAAATATAAATCCATAAGAACCACTATATCCATCCACTGCCAACGATCATGGCATATTTTACATAACATAAAATTTTATCATTATTGTTCTTCATTAAAATTCCTCCTAAATCCTATTATTTTCTGGTGAGCGGTTTTTAACCAGATACCGCTGTAAACTGGATAAATATTCTAACTATTTCTAACCATTAACTTAAGAGTATACCCGATTTCCTCAATATCCTCCAAACTTAAGATTTTTCCCTCTGGAATTCTGCCGTTAATTTTTAATACAATTGCTTTGCTGCCTGGATTCCAAGATACTTCTTGACCTATTTGTATTTCTTTTCCGCATACTGGACATTTGGAATTAAATTTAGCTTTAATGATCATTGTATTACCTCCTTATGTATTAGATTAATAATATTATAAAGGATAAGATCGAATATAGCAATAAATATTTTAATATTCTATAATAATTTTATCTATAATTAATACTATCTACACTATTCATATAATTGATAACATATAACTTTATCCAATAATCAATATTTGAGCCGATTCTAGGAATTAAAGGTATAATGACAGGTGTAAAGGATTTTATAGGGTTAAATGGGGACTGTGTGAGGTTGTTTTTGAGGTGATAGGTTAAAATATATAGATTGCTATTGACTGTACGGCTGCTGTTAAGCTGCTATAGAGAAATAGCAAAAAAATAACCTACATAATGTAGGTTAAATTAATCCCAAGTATTCGCAATATTCGCCTGAGTGCTTATTATATAACTTTGTGCTATACATTTCCTGATAATTTCCTTTTTCCTTACACTGGATTAATAGAATAATTTCTTTTATCGTGGCTTTTGGTTTAGTCCTGAGAGTTGACATTTGCTGCTTTAATTGCTTGGCCTTTTGTGTTAATTCTATGTTAGTCATGGTAGAACCTCCTTTTTATTTTACCTTTCCTATACCTTGTTGTTTTGGGCAGTATAGGGAAGGTGTTATATGTGAAATATTGTTAGATAATTTTATTTTATTGTTGCACTCTTTCTACTATTAAATATTTCTTCTATTTTTTCGCATTCCTTTAGATAATTCAAATATTCTTCCGTTGTTGCGCTAAAAGATATCTTTTCCCTATAGTCAGATATCTTTTTATACCAATATTTTACTCTATCGTGTTTTTCTTTTTCTTCATATGTATATTTTGCTTTCTGATAATTTTCTTCCGCAAAATTAAATTGATGCTGCGCATTGAGTGCTTTTTTTGATTATTGTTTCTAACTTCATTCGATCAACTCCTTTTGATATATAAAATATATAATCTAACAAATACATTATACCAAATTGGCCGTCTAATGTCTATAGTTTGGAGCTAATTTGTTGGGATAATTTATTTTTTGATTATGTTCCACGTGGAACAATGGTGAGGAACATTATATTTATGTCTAATACATTAAATACAAAAAAATAAACCATATTAGATATGGTTTATAATTGATTTAAAGGTATGTATTTTTCGTATATTGTTTCTATTTCTATTTCTTTTCCTTGATCTATATCTTTCCAGCTTAAATTATGTATGTTTAATATTCTTACCGATTCATCCTGCCATTTATTTAACCCTCTAATACTTTTTTCTTTAATAAATCCTATGTTAATTTCTGTGTTAAAAAATGCTAATGTTGCTTGATCCGCTTGTTCTTCCGTTGTTGCTGTTAAATTTCCTATTGTATCGAATATGTAGTATAAGTTATCATCTCTTGTTATTGTGGCCTTTGCAATTTTATATGCCATTATGGGAACCTCCTCAGATAATTTTATTTTTACTATCTATTTAATATATTACACTATTTATAATGATATGTCAATAAAATATTTATATTGCATCTTAATAAAACAATACTTTTATTGGGATAATGAGCAATAAAAAAACCAGCTTTTTAGGCTGGTTTATAAGATAATTCCTCTATAATTTTAATATTATTCATCTTTTCCCCTTGTCTACCACTATAATATTCAAATTCTACTATTCTTATATCTCTTCTTGCATTGGCTTTAAAACCGATTTCAATATCATTCTTAATACTTTCTAAAAATGTATATATCATACCATTTTCGAGTATCCCGTTATTAGTCCAACGTCCATTATACCAAAAAGAGAATACGTAACCTTTTTTCATTATGTAAAGCCCTCCTAAAATTTATTTTAATTTGCAGTGAAATAAGTATAACATATTAGGTGTTAATTGTCTATAAATTTTATCTAAAATTTATAGGGATTATTATTTTTAGATTGTTTATTTGATTTAGACAAAAGAAAAACCTTAGATAATTTCTAAGGTTATAACTCAATAACATAATAATCATTTGTATTGTCTAAAATATTTAATTCATCAGCCAATTCCTGAGCGTCATTTTTATTTTTATAGCTTGCTTGTTCCTCTGGTGTATCTCTTAATTCAATTGGTACATAATCATGTATAACTCCGCAAACGTAACCAGGTTTTGATTTATCGGCAACATAATATTTAGTCATTTTTACGACCTCCTAAAATAATTTAATATGTATATTTAATATAATACTATAGTTATTAGTTAATAGCAAGCATTATTTTTATATTGTTTAGGCCGTTAGTTTTTTAGATTTAATACTTACATACATTTTATATACAATATATTATATATTTATATAGTTTTATCCAAGTATCTTATGATAAACAAGCAATAAGTTATAATAAATTTGTGTATAGGTTTATCTAATTATCTTTATAGCAAGTCATTCTAGGAATTGTAGGTAAATGTATGTGTAAAGGGTTTTAAGTGGTTGTATGGGGTTTGTAGGAAGGTGTTATTTAGTGGTGTGAGTGATAAGTTTAAGGTTGTTATGTTATTTTGTTGTTGCTCTGGTTGGACTGGTATTAGCTGTTATTAGTCAAATAAAAAAACATAGTAAAACCCTGTTTAGTTTTACTTAATTTAATAAGCTACTAAACAGGGTTTAAGTTTAATTTATGCTTGTTTCAATTGTCTCATTCCATCGGCAAGTATCCAGAGTGCTTTGTTAAGTTTAACATTGTTGTCTATACTTTTTACTTCCCTGGTTGTTGTTCTATTTCCGCTTGCTGTTCTTCCTCTCAAGCCACCTCTTATGATATTTTCTTGTACCCGGTTGAAATTTGACCAAAGATCGGGGTTTCTGTCTGCAATCCTTCTGGTTGACAATAATTGGTTAGGTGTAATAGGTGCTTCGTTCTCGTCATATTTCAAAGATAAAGCTGCTTCTGCAAATATTTCCTGTTCTTCTGGTAATAGCAATGTTGATTTCATACCGTCGATACTTTCGGTCACTGTTTCAAAGTCATCAACAATGGTGTAAGCTGCATCTATTACGTTATGGACAATATTTCCTTTATGTCTAACTCTGATATCCTCCACTATGTCACCCGTGACCATACCGTTCTGGCAGACAAAGCGAAAACAACCTGCCATCATTTGGTAAGAAGAAGTTCCGTCATGAGAATTAATAAGAATAATCTCGTTTGCTTCTGCTTTTTCAATTTCTCCGGTTTGGCGAAGTCTGAGCATATGCTTGGTAAATTCTGATTTTCCTTCAATTCTTGAACGGGATTGTGCTACAAAGAACGGCTGGAAACCTTCTTTTTTCAATCCGTCTAATACGTCAATAGTTGGTATGTAGGTATATCTTGCCGATCTGGATTCATGAGCTTCATTAGCGAATATGCTTGGTGCAATCCTGAATAATTGTGAATTGTCTAAAGGAATATTCGACCTAAGAGCGTTGCTATTTCTTCCAAAACGTGTTGCTAATGCCATTTTAAATGACCTCCTATAAATTATATTTAGTTTTCAAAGAGTTGTTACAAGCGTTCATGGTTCGTTGCTTTATGTATTTATTTTATTGTGTTGTTTGGTGCTAAATACTATTATACAGATATTTGAGATAATTGCAATAGGTTTTTGATAAATATTTATTTTTTTATTATGTATAGAATTTACAGTGCATTTACATTTGTTTATAGTGTATTAATAATTATTATATCTAAGTATTTTATATTTTTATAGGTTTTATATCTAATTATTGTTATAGGATAAGTTTTAAGGAATTATAGGTTATAATATACCTGAATTTGTTTTTATGTGGCTTATTGGCCGTCCTGTGAGGGTGAATTTTTGGCTGGTGTTATGTGGGCTGCTGTTATTGAGGATTAGAGATTTGAGAATTAAGCAAAAAAATAATAGTATAGCTTTGTTGGCTATACTATTTTGGTTAGTTCCTAGTTATTTTTTGTTTTTGAGTTTAAAAGGGTATTAATAATTAATATAATTATATTCTTCCTCTTTATCATAATATCCATAATAAGGAATATATGAGTCGTTGCTATAATAACATTTATCATATTCATCTAAGATAAATTCTCCTATTAATTGTATATTATCAGGTGACATTATGACAAATTTACTTTTTGTGGCATGTGATATAAGCTCTGCTGTTATAGGGTTAAATAGATTATTTTTAATTTCTGTGAGATAATCTCTGACAAATAAAATAGTGTCTGATATTGATCTGTTATAGGAAGTAAATGGAATTATACCGTTGTGAACTACTGCCAGATCTGTTATACAGGATTTGGCTTTTAATTTATTTTGATTTTTTGTTACTGGGAAGGGGTGACAATTACCTGCTGTTATTCGGCCATGAGAAGCCAAGCGGAAGTGGATCGTTAGGTTAGTATTAGTTATATTGATTTTTTGTTGGAGTTGATCAAGTGCTGTTATAAGGGATTTAAACGTCATAAAACCTTTTTGAATATGTACCTGGTTGTCGTGCTGATACATAAATCCGGCCCCGTGAGAATTGTTTGTTTTGGAAGCAGGTTTCTAGTGTTGATATGTCCGGGAGTTCTGTATTTGCTGGCTTATGTAAAATTATACACATAGTTATTACCCTCCTGTTATTTTATAATTGTAGTTAATTTTCAGAAAATTATGATCAATTTATATTATAGCATAGTGAGATGTTATTAGCAAGTAAATTGTTTTTATTTTGATACAATTTAATTGAACATAAAAAATACCTGCTCATTATGGCAGGTATAATTATTTTTACATTGTGTTTATAAACCTCTTTTTTGGAGATACTCTTGGAGTTCTGTATATTCGTATTTGCTGGCATGAGCTGTTACTTTATCCCAGGTTATTTGCTGAATATCTTGGATTTTATAGTTTCGGCAAGTATCCAGAAGTAGTTGACAGAATTGAAGTGTTGCTGCAAAAGTTGTATAATTTAGAGTGCCTCGAAAAATTCTTAATTCTACCGTATGGAAATTATCTAAATTAACTGCATGGTAACGATTGGATCGTTTAGCAGTTTTAAGTAGTTCGTCCGAATCTGAAGTCAATCCGTATCTTTTAGCCCATCTTAATAATTGAACTTCGTCCCGGCGACTAAATGTTACCAATTTGTCCCAGAATATTTCTGTTATAAGTAAAAGTTTGGTAATATTTAAGTCCTGCTCAATTTCAGTGTTGCCGAATGCATCCCTGCTGATATGTACGTGCATTCCACAAGTGCCTGCATCGTGGGAGGTATAACCTAAATTGATACATTCTGTTAAGAGTGCTTCCCAATCAAATATTGTAAGGTGTTGCTCTAGTGTTGCCGGGTGAGAGACTATTTCAAATCCATCATTCAGGGAACCATCTTCTTTAATGTAAATTTTATCCTCAGTTTGAAAATTCATGATTTCTAATAATCCTTCGGCGTTGGCTTCACTTTTACCACCTTCGTCAAGTTCAACTTCAACTCCCAAAAAGTCTGAAGTGTTACCGTGAAAAATTGGATCTGGTTTATGTCCGTAAGGATGGATAAATTTGTCAATATTGTTATAACATTGCTCACAATATGTATTACCGTCATATTCAAAAATTTGATCGTCTGGTAGCCATTCGCCACAATTCTCACAATGACTGGCATTTTCCCAACAATTTTCGCATAAATCCTGGTTATGATCGTTGCTATGTATGTCATCGTTATGGTGGACTTCTCCACACCAGTCGCAACGGGTAGAATGATTATTAAAACAATCATAACAATAATGATCTCCGTTGGTAGTTGTCTCTGCATCATTAATATGTATAGCGTCTTTGCAATGGTGGCAAATAATTATATTATCGTTGTAACAACTCTCACAGTAAGCATTATCGGAACAATCATGTTTAATATCGTCGTTGTGGGTTAATTCTCTGCATTCGCTACACTTGGTATAATTTTCATCAATACATTCTTGGCAATAGTAGTCATAATTAATCTCGGTTAGTTCCGATAAGGTAAAATCAAGTTTGCAATGAGCGCAAAGGATAATCTTTTCAGTTGTTTCGGTCATTTTTGAATACCTCCTATAAAATAAATATATTAATATAGTATTCGCCAACGGGTTTAATTTATCCTTCTTTTTTATAATTTTTTTTAATTATTTATTTTTATTTTTTGTTGGTTGGAATGTAGATATTATATATAAGTTTGCTTATATTTGTATAAGTATTTGGTATGGTTAGAAAGTTGTTAGATAGTTATTAAATAGTTGATAGATAATTGATTGAATAGTTATTATATCTATGTTTATATAATAATCGCTGTGAGAGTTGATTTCAGGAATTATAGGTGTTGAAGTGGGTAAAATATATTATAGTGGTCTTAAAATTGATTGTGTGAGGTGGGGAATTATTAGGGATGAGCAAAAAAATAAACCCGGTGAAGGGTTTAAGTTATAATTGTATTTATATATATTTATATTTTATACTGCTTTTGCTGATTGTGCCCAACGATATTGATCTAGGGCTTTTGCTTCAGCTTGCCAGCGGTTTGTTGCTGATATTTTGTCCAAAAATTCAAATGGTTCGTTGTTTTCGTTCAATGCAGTTATCCATACCCAAAAATTGGAGTTTGTGTTGTTAGTCATTTTTGTATCCTCCTAATATTTGTATATTATATGGTTTTAGCGGATAACCAAAAACCGGAAATTTATATTTAGTAGTTAAACTGACATTTACCAGGATATTGCAAATTTAAGTTAATTATAGTTTGCGGGTTATAAAGGGTAAAGCCCTTATTGCCGTTGGTAAATTCTACATATACAAAAGTTAAATCGTTCCAGTTTAGCATTATTTTGTCACCTCCTTGATTGTAAAATTATGGCCGTTGTAAATGCAGTAATATTTTTCTTCCACTTCCTGTAAGGTATACGGACGATCCGAAGCGATTCCGTCCTGCAAAAAAGATTCTAGCAAATCTTTTTCTTTTTTGCCAGTTCTCCAAACTTGCCAGTATCCTTTTAGGCTGGCATTTAACAACGGTACTAAATATTCCGGAGTCTGCTGTCTAGCTTCTTCTGCTTCAAATTCAGCTATAACCTGGGAAATTTCCTTTTTGGAATATGCGTACCCTATGTGACGTCCGGGTACGTCGCGGATTTCCATTTTTGATATTGTTGCGTTGCCGTATACACCATTCCCCATCGTCCAAACATGATATGTAGCCATTTATTGTTGCCTCCCTGTTTTTATTTTATTTTGTTGCTACTATAGTATTCGCCAAAATTTTTTTAATACCTTCTTTTTAGGATATTTATTTTTATATTTTTTAAAATAATTTATATAAAATAGTTTGATTTATATTAAATTATGTATATGTTTATACAATTATTTTTATAGTTGTTTAAATTATATTTGAAAAATAATTTTGGCCGTGCAAAGAAAATAAATTAGAGCTTTTCAGCTCTAATTTATAAATATTTTTTTGGTTGGCATTGTGGACATCCGGCTCCGCGACAGTTGCAGGTGTAAAATTCGTTTGGTTCGGGATAATGTGCAGGTTGTTTGGATTTTTTAGATTTTAATTTTGTTGCTGGTTTTTGTGGTTGTGCAACGTCTAAATTGTAGCATTTGTTGGAGCAGTAGAGTAGATCGTCGCTGGTGTTTTCTTTTCCACAAACTATGCAGGTTAATTTTACCATTAAATAACACTCCTTTTATTATTTAATATAATTAATAATTGCTTCCAAATTTAACATAATAGCTGTTTTATGGTTTGATAAACCATTTTTATAGCCATTTAAAATTTTATTCCTATATTCTGGAATTAATGATTCATCTAGTAAATAAATCCAAGATGATAGACTACCATCATAATGATTCCAGGCACTATAGGCTATTACATTGATATCTTCTATTTTGTGGATTTTATGCGGATGGTGATATTTAACATAGTAAATTTTAGGTGTTTCTTTATAGATTTCTAGTTTTTGTATATCTTCTGTGATGGTGCCTCTGTTGATAGTTATAGTATATTTTGTAATATATTGTATGCTTTGCAATTGTTTCACCTTCTTTATTTAGTTTGGTTTAGTTAATCTCTTTATAAAAAGCAGGTTAAATCAATTTTTGAAAATAACATTAACCTGCTCTATGTAAAAAAATTAAATCCAGTATACTTCATTTCTACCATTTTCTGATTGTCCTTGTAAATAATCGTCTAATATCTCAAGGTATTCCTCACTTGCCAAAAAATCAATTAGTGTTATAGTATTATATTCTGTCCCACCATTCAAACGGTAAATCATCATTGTAACATCTTCCAAAAACTGGTTAAAACTAATGTCCTGGTATTTGCTGGAAAATGTATGGTACATTGAATAAGTTTTACCGTCTAATTCCCATATACTGTTATTTTTATTTGGATGATATTGCAGGTTTACATAATTTTTAACTACTGTAAAATACTGTGGTATTTCCCTACAACCTGTTTTGTATAAATCTGTTAATTCAGTATAAACTTTATGAGCCAGTTTTAAGTTATTGATGTTAATATTTGTCATAGTTATCAATCTCCTTTTTATTTATAATCCTTTATAAAATGCAGGTTGACCGTATTTAATTTTTGTCACTCCTGCATTCAAAAAAGACTAAGATTAATCTGTTATAACTGTTATGGTAGATATTACATGTTTTAATTCTTCTATTTTTTTACTATATTCCTTAATTTTTTCTGTATAATATCTTCTAGTGTCACAGAATGGTGATTCTACATAATATAACAATTTTTTTATTTTATCTTCCAGTCTTTTTACCTCTATTTTATAATTTTCCAATCTTACTCTTTCTGTAAAATTTACATAATTTTGTTTCATTTATAACAATTCTATTACTACTACAGAAAATACCAATACAATGGAAACAGCCTTATTAACCAAATTAAACCAGTGTAAAGACAATGGTAAAAGTCCAGAAAAATTATACAGCATTTACCATAATCATTGTGTATGTTACTATAAGTCTGTGTCTGACATTGAAGTTGACGAAATGTTAGCAAACCAAGACAATACTTGCAAGGTTTCTATTGCCATTGTAGCGTTTATGTTTATTCCTTGTGTTCTTACCCAACGCTCCCAAGAGAAGTCCTCAGTTCCACTACTTACTACTTCGCCGTTTTCGTTATATACGTCATATTCTACATTTAGCATAACCATAGTATTAAGTGGTTGTGAGTTGTAAGCTACCCAACCTTGTCCGGCAATATAGACCTCTTTAATTGTTCCGTATGTTCTTGTCATTGTGTCTGCCTCCTTAAAAAATTTAAAATTATGTATAGTTCAACTACTATTATATCAAAATAGGGTTAGAATGTACAGTATTATTTTTATATTGTGTTAGATTGTTTGTTAGGGTGTTGTAGATAATATAGATATTAGATATATTTGTTTATATATATTATAGATATATTTAGTGGTTGTTTATGGTTTGCATGTGGTATTTGATTGTAAAATTGATATGAATTAGTTTATAATATTTATATAGATTTATTAAACTTTATCTAAGTATTATATTAGTTGTTTATATGTGATATTTTGGAATAGTTTATATAATTATTTGTTTAGTTTTATAGTGGATAAATTTATTTTTATATTCTGTATGTGCTAGTATATGTGATTTTATTTTACGTTTAAATTTAAGGTATACTACAATAGGGTTTATATGCGTTGTGAGAGGATTTAAGGCAGGTATAATTATTTTAACGTGTAGGTGTATTGGTTTTATGAGGTGTGGGAATTTGAATTTGGTAAGTATTAGGTGATATTTTGTTGATGTTAGAATTGATTAGTTTATTTATATGAGTGATACTTTGTTGATACCATTATTGATGGTAACTTATGATAGCATGATATTTGTTTAATGTGGTAGCAGTAAAGCATTATATGTTAGTATGTGTGTTAGATTAGAGATAGCAACAAGGTTAATATATTTGTATAATTGTTTGGTAACATGCTGGTATTGTGATGCTGATATAAATGGTAGCATGATATGGTATATGGTCTATATGTATAGGTATCATATAACTTATTTTAATATAATATAGTATATTATATTGTTTTTTTTAGTGATACTATTTAAGGAGAAATTATTGTGGTAACATAGAGTAACATATAGCAATATAAAATGGTATCATGTCTATAGTGGTATTGGTAACGATGTTAATTTATTTAGTATCATGACTGGTAATAAAATAGCTGTCATGTATAGTTTTATTAGTTGTTAGTTTTATATATTTTAGTATGGTACATAGTAGATATTATATGTATGTTTAATTGTATACTGGTTTAGTATAGTTTTATTGTATAGATATTATAGATAATTTAGATAATATTATTATATGTTTATGTATTTTATAGATAATTTATAGTATTGTTTATTATTTTATTTATCTATTATTAATGTAAAGTGGGTAAAGTGGGGAATTGGAGATTAATTTGAGTGTATGAGTAAGGTAGTACACTGGTATAGTATATTGTATTATCTGAATATATAGATATATGTATATTATGTTTTATGTTGTTCTGTTTTAGTGGTCGGAGTTGTTAGATATATTGTATTTGTATATTATTATATATTGTTTATTTATATACGTTGTATAAAGTTACACACTGTGTAATTGTGTTTCATTTTGATACAGTGTATGAGATTGCTAGTACACTAATACAATAGTTACAAAAACTGTCAAATGTTATACTTTCCGAGTGAGTGCTACAGTACCCAAAATGTATACTATAGCACTCATTGTTCCACGTGGAACAATATATTTATTTTATCATTTTGTTTCACAGCTTCACAGATTACCCTCTCATTGTTTCCGGTTCGACTATAGCCAGCTTACCTTATCTATCTTACCTTATTTTATCCTACACAGCCTCACGACTACGACATCAAATGTAAATATAGTTCTAGGGATTTATACCTATAGATAGATTATAGAGGCTTATTTTGGCTTTATTTAAGGTTTATTTGTGTCATTATTTTAACTATTTTTACCCTCAAAATAATCTACGATAAAATAGTTTATTATGGTTCCGCTCATAACTTTACTAGCATTTATACATATACACAACCGGCAAAACAAACAACTCAAATACACTATTTATTCCCAATACTACCAATTCTATCCAACAATTCACCACATAAGGTTAATTATGTAGAGATATTTAGAGTTATTCAAAGATGGATGAGCAGACCGGGGCATGGTTTACAAATTGAGAGTGATTATCATTATCATATGCCACCAGATCAATTCCCAACACCCATCAAATTTAAATAACGATGCGACTAACCTATTTTATATCGTATTATATTCGTATCAATTCTATATAAAACAACATAAACAATATTTATCCATCACCCACTATATTATTATATACACTATATTAATTATACCTTATTCTAACAATAAAACAAATCCATCAATACTACTAAAATAAGTAATATCAATGGATTATAAATAATTATTTTTATATTATAAATATTGTCATTTCATATGTACGATTAATTAAATCATCTAATTATCTAACTAATTAACTTTAACTTTTCCTCTAATCCTTTAAAATTATCCTTTAAATCTTCAGGATAAATATAAACTTTTCCTAACCATTTCATACCTTCATATTTACCTATTTTCTTTAATGTTTTCTTTTTATAAAATGTAACTCTTGTGTTATAATCTTTATTATTCATACTTATCCCAAAATATTCAATTACCCATACCCCATTATCAGTAAATATAAACCAATCTGGTTCCATTCCTGATATTCTGATTGTATTCTTTGTATTTCTTTGATTATATAATACATTTTTAAATTTACCATATAAAATATCATGTATAGTATGTTCTTCTGCACTATCAAATACATTCCTAATAACACCAATATTAAAATCTTCTTCAACAAATTTATTAGGATAAACTTCATTTACCCATTCCCATAGATTACTTTTATAATATTTTCTTAATAAATGATATAATGTATCATTATTTGGTATTTTACGTATAGTAGTTAATGTTAAATATAATGGTACTTTTTCAATTGGTGTTTTCATATCTTCTTCAATTAAATATTTTAACGCTTGTATTCTATTATTTTTATCTTTCCAATAATTAACTGATTTAATTTTAAATTTATAAGCAGAATATTTATTATCATAATATTTCATAACAAATCCTAACAAATCGCTATTCATATAACTAACTAATCTGCATTTTTTACATATATTATAATAATCAAAATCATATATACTATCTATTTTTATATTATTAATCTCCATATAATTATTAAATATTTTTTTATATTGATTAAATTTCATATCTTGAGGTAATAAAAAATGTGGATATTTCCAAGGATAATTAATTGGATCATCGTTGAATAAATATTGATATATTTCATTAGATTTAACTTTTTGTTCTAATGAATATAATTTATATTTTTTAGCAATATTTTTTATAATTAAATTATCTACAGTAATTTTTCCAATTTCATATAAATACTTTATTATAACTAATAAACTTTCTTTATTGTTTATTATTTTAGGCAATTTATTATAATATTGTTTTTCTATCCAATCTTTATATATTCCAATTATATTATTATTTTTATATAATCTATATGTATCAATTCCACATATTCTATATATGCTAGATAATAATTTATCATTTAATCTAATCCAATCTCTACTCCTACCTTCTGTCCATTTACAATCTCTACAATTAGTATATAATGGGTATTCATGACCTGCATGTGGATTTTCTCCAAAAAAATTAACATGGTAAGGATAATAATTATTACATTTACCACATTTTTGCCATATTATATTAGTATCTTCTTGCAATACATCATTAATACAATCTTGTGTATATTCTGAATACTCTAATATTTTATTTTTATTTATATTTATAGTTTTTATAAATCTTTCATCTTCTATAATCGTTTCCATATCAAGATATTCTAAAACTTTATTCATTGCTCTTTTCTGCTCAACTTTCAACCTTCCTACCTTACTATTCTTTAATATAACCCTTAATCCATTTTCAGATATGCAATATGTATTTTGTAATCCTCCAGTATCTTCACCATAATTAATATTCAATTCTTTTATATATTCACCATATCCATTTTTAATTAATTGATTTCCTGTTAATATTTTTAATAATACCTTACTTCCCATATAACTAATTGGATAATATATCACCTCACTCTCTTTAATAACTGGAATCTTTACATCATTAATAATAATTTCATCTTGCAAATAACCTTCCTCCTTTATATTTTTTATTATTTTATTATTAGGCATACTTCTGCCTGTTGATATTATACAACTAATTAATATACTTGTCAATATTTATTTTTATATTTTATTTATCGTTAATAAACATTATCAACACTACATTTATATCACTTTTACAAAAACCAACCAATATAACTAAACCTAATTTGGATACGTTGGTTAGATTTTTAACTATATAAACTATTTTAATTTTTGTTTATAATTTTTGTTTTAAATAATAACCTAAAAATTTACCAAATTTAACTTAAACCAAATAACCATCAATTCCTTACCACATAACATTTTAGTCAACATCCATCGGATAAAGTGTATATAATATAATACAACTTGTCCATGCTATATGCTTTAAACGCTTATTTAACAATGATTTATAGCGATTCATTGTTTTTTCACCTTTGGTAAATTTTTATATTATACAATATAATATTCTATAACCTACTTTTCAATTCTCCACTCTAATCCACATTTCCAACATCTATACATTTTATCTTTACTCTCAACATCTCTCATAGCATTACCTAATAAATCATCATATCCCTCATAATCATTAATATAAATATTCCCATTCTCATCCATAGGAAATTCAACTATCATTCTAACCAATATACTTAAATCAGTATTACCACATTTTAAACATTTCATTTATATCTCTCCTTTATATGTTTATTTTTTTCTATATAATTAATCTACCCATAATATATATATTTCTATAATTATTTTAATATTTTATATCCATTATATTTAACAAAAAATAATTCTCATAAAGAGGATTAAAAACCATATCAAATCTATTTACATTATCTACCCTATTCCCTACCTATCATAATATATATTCATCCATGAACCCCTATAATTATAACCCAAATACCATAACAAACTAAAACTAAAAACACCAAATCCATAGCATATATAACTAATACTTTTAAATAAATCACCTATTCCTAATATATTACTACCACTCATATTACCTACATCTTCAATATTAAAACCAGCTATACTAAATAATGATAAACTTAATATTGATGATATGTACATTATATTCTTTACATTTACGTTAACATTACTATTTGTTTTAACATTTTCATTCTTTAATTCACCTGTAATATTATTTTCCATGTAACATTTCTCCTTTTTCTTTTTCTAATTGTATTATCTTGCCTATTATAATCTTACCCATATCATATCCACTATTTCAAATTTTATTCATTGTAATATTTTTAAATTATTAATATAATAACCATATAATTAACTAATAAATTATTCAATTAATCAATTAACCAAGGGGCATAATTTAAACAATTTCACATACCATACCACTCACACACCACTACACCTACCACCCAAAATTTACTTAAAATTATCTCACATAAGAAGTTTTCGTTCCTTTAACTTCTTAGTCTTTTTTAATTTTATAGTAATTATATAGTATTGGACAAGGTAATTTATATTTTCTACAATATGTATTCTAATATATATTCTGACTCATATTGTAATTCATATTCTCATCTATATTGTAGTAATCTATAATTTTTTAATATCCTAATGTACAAACTATATAAACACATAAAAAAATCAACCATTTCTGATTGATTCAAATAATATTACAAATATTATATTCAATTACCTATTTCTTCTTCTATAAATACGTTTTCCTCCATCCATTCAGTTTCTACTTCTAACACTCTATAAACAATTGAATATGGTATTAATGCTTTCTTACTAATATATTTTGCAACTTCCTCTAAATTAATAACTAATTCTTTTTCCATAGTTAATAATCTCCTTTTTTATTTCATCTACAGTAACTATAATAAACTTTAAACTTAACTTAACTTCCTTCCCTATACTTTCATCAATTACTACAAACTTAATATTATCTCTCTTCTCAATCTCTAACACTTTTACTTTTTTCTTCTCACTATCACAAACAATTAATACATGAGGAAATCTTTTAACTTCACTATACCAAAACTCTTTCTTATATCTACCTTCTCTATAAATATCAATATACTCTTTAATTTTATTGAATTTATTCCTACTATCCACTCTATCACTTTCAATTATCACATATCTATATTCATTAGTAACATAATTTTTAAATCCAATTATACCATCTGCTCTTTGTCCATATTTAAAAACATATTCATTATTGATATCAACAAATTTATAATATTCCTTAAACTTATACAGATAAAGTAAATAAATATATCCCCAATTTCTATTAATATCATGAATCATAAATTTAGATTTCTTATCTATAAAATAATAATTACATTCATTAATATCTACTCTAATTGAATTAATTTTACCTTTTTCTTTAAGTACCCTTAATCTTTCTCTACACTTAACAATTCCAAACTTTATATTAGTAAAAATCAAATAATATATTTGCTCTGTAGATAATACTTCAAACATTTCAATTGCTTCTACTATACACTTATCTCGGTAATAACCTTTTTGTCTGGTGTTCATGTTCTTGTATTTGAAATTGTTCTCCAACATAAATATCATCACCTTTATGGAAGTATGATGCTTTATTATAATTATTAAATTTATCATCTATCTTATCATACATCCTAAGTCTTTCTATTGCTTCTTCTTGCTCTAATAACATAGCCTGTAATTCCATTTGTCTAGATCCATATTGAAATATCATTCTACCTTTAATATTAGGCAAATAATAAGCATCTGTATTTCCTAATATTGTCATAGATGTTCCAAAATTAACACATTTAAAACTTATAGCACATGGAAAATTTGATTTTATTTCCATAGGTATTAATTCTTTAGATGGTCTTTGCATTGCTATAATTAAATGTATTCCAGTTTTAGCAGACATCATACCTAAATCAGTAACAATACTTTGTAATCTTTGTCTACGTTTTTTTGTATCTTTATCATCACTTTTTCTAGGAGAAGTAAAAGCAAATTCATCAATAATTAACACATAATATTTCATTTTATTATCAGGATATTTTTCATTGTATTTAATAAGATTTACACAATTGCCTTCAACAAGTAAATATCTTCTTCTTTCTAATTCTTGCATTAAATATTCTAATATAATCTCTGCATTATTTAAATTATATCCAAATACACAATAATCCTTTAAATGTACAAAATCAGTCATTGCTAAATCAATAATAAATAATTTAACATTATGATTCTGCATTAGGGAATCAGAAATTCCTGTAAGCAAAATACTCTTACCTGATCTTGTTACACCTCCTAATATAATATGTGGGACTATAGCTAAGTCAACAATTATTGGCATACCATTAACACTAACACCTATAGGGATAGGAATAATTTTATCCATATGTTCAATATAATTAAAGTTATATCTATATTTTTCAGGTATGATACCTTTAAATACTTCTATCATTAATAATCCTCTTCTATTTTCTATATTAACTTGTGCCGTCATAGAATCAGAGAAATATTTAACCTTATCAATAATTGATTTATAATTTAATCCATATGGCAATTTAAACATTACTTGAACGCAATTATCATTCTTTTTATTTGTTGCTATATGGTATGGATATTTACCTTCGGAATTATAACAATTAGTTTGTATGAATACATTTTCTATCTCTGCTTCTATTTCTCTACCTTTTCTATTTCTAATCATTTTCTTTATTGAAGTTTTTAAATCTTCTGGTTTCTTAACTTTAACAGGATTATATGATAATTGTTGAAGATACTTAGCAAAATTTTCTTTAATCTTATTCTTATCTACCATAATATAATTACTCCCTTCTTATAGAATATTAATATAAATATATGCTTGACCATATAATTTAAATATGCTATAATACACATAAAACAAATAAAATTTAAAGGAGAGATTTATTTTGAAAAAGAACAGGATAGAATTTGAAGGAAATTTAATGTACTTATATCCTACTAATAAACCAGATATTAAATTTACATTAGATAAGGAGGATTATGATAAGATTAAAAATTTTAGTTGGGTATTTGAAAAGAATAAATATATTGTCGAAAGAATAAATAATTTACTACTACATAGATTTTTAATGAATATTCATAATGATAAATATAAATATATTAAATATAAAGATAATAATATATTTAACCTTACTAAAAATAATTTATTAATAACTGATAAATATCAAAAAGGAAATATATTTTGTTTTGATGATTCTGATAATACTATAGTATATTTAATATTAAATAATAATAAGTATATTTTAGATATTGAAGATTATGATAAAATTAGCAAATTTACATGGCATATAAAATATAAAAGTAATTTACTAGAAACTAGGAATCTAAATACTACTTTATCAAATTTTTTATTAAAATGCAAAAGTGAACGAAATAAATATTATATTAAATTTAAAAATAATAATTATTTTGATTATAGAAAAGATAATTTACAAATAGATTATTTTAAAAATTCTACTATTATAGAAAAAGATAATTTTATTATACTTATTCCATCTAATTCTGACAATAATTATATTTTTGATAAAGAATATAAAGATATATTAAAATGTTATAATTGGCAAGATAATAAGGGTTATTTATCCACTACAAATAACAATTGTCATATTAGAGCATATTGGTTTGTAATAGGTCAACCAATAAATAATTTAGTAGTAGACCATATAGATCAAAATACTCTAAATAATAGAAAATCTAATTTAAGAGTTGTTACTGAAGGTTTTAATGACCAAAATAAAACACGTAAAAATAAATCAGGATTCACAGGTGTACATTGGAAAAATAATAGAAATAAATATGAAGCATATATAAATTATAATAAAAAGAGTATATACATAGGATCTTTTAATAATGTAATAGATGCAGCACAAGCATATGACAAAAAAGCAATAGAATTATATGGTGAAAACGCAGGTACTAATTTAAAAAGTGGTAATTATGAAAAATATTATAACAATATGAATATAAATTATTAATTTTTATTTTGCTTATGGGTGAAACATAATCCCATAAGCAATTTTACTGTCTACTATCTCTTATAATATATTTTTATTTCTTAATTTTATCTACCCATTTATTCAATTTACTTTCTTTTGGTTTATTTAGATAATCCTTAAATCCTTTTATTTTCTCAATAACACCTTTTCGTATACTTCCATCTCTACTTTTACTTATATCCTCCATTACTCCATCAATTATTTTCCCAAAACATTTACCATCTATCTCTGACATTTCTCTACTTCCCATATCACGATATATAATTCTTTCTTCACCTTTATCATTTTTAATTGTTACAGTAAAACTTCCAGGTGTCTTATCATCAGTTATCTTAATATTTTCATTATGCTTATCTTCCTTCTTATTAATATTAGAATTATTATTTATTTTTTGTTCATTTTTATTAATTATTTCCTCTTTTTTATTGATATTATTGTTAATATTATGTTGTTTATTTTCATTATATTGCTTATTTTCATCATAAGTTTTATCTTCATTGTAATTATATGTTTTATTGTTAGTATCTTCCTCAACATTTATTATGATTGGCATTTTTTTATCTCCAATAATCAAATCACCATAAAATTTATTACCATATTGAGTTTTTTCATGTCTATAAATTTTAGCATCTATCACTCCATGTTTAGTAAACAATAAATTATTCATACCAAACATAACGAACAATGCCATTATTCCTACTATACATTTATTGATAAATATACTCTGTATCATTTTATTAATCACTCCTCTTTATTTTTATCATATTTAACTTTAGGATACTGATTAATAAATTTTAATTTATCAGGCATACCATCATTTATTTTATCATCAATATATTTATCTACTTGTTCTTGAGTATATAATTTAGCAGTTGGATCAATATATTTCTTAATATAATCTATTTTTTCTTCTACATATTTTTGTTTCTTTTGTTCCTCTTCAATTATAGGTAATACTTTTTCCATAATAATACTCAAACAAGAAAATATAGTTATAACAATTATCATTTTTGCCATATTCCTCTTACTCAATGCTCTACAAATCACATATCCAAATACTCCTATTAGTGTCTGTATCATTAACTGAGGTAGACATAAACAAGTTATTACAAATATTAATATTGGAATTATTAATAGCATTTTATCACTCCTAGAAATATGCTAATAATTTATTCACTATTTCTAAACCTGAATTTAACATTGTAAGTGTGGCTGCAAATGTAGCAACTATTACTACCAATACAGCAAAATTTTGCTTACCTATTATTTTACATATTTGCTCTCCTATAAAAGCAGCAATAGCAAAACCTACTATTAATAATATAGCAAATCCTGGTTTACCTACTCCAACAGTTTCTTGCATTAAACCATATACTGTCATTGCATAGCAAGGGGTGGGGTATAGTAAACAAATTAGGATGAAGATATATTTATACATGGTATACCTCCTTATATTTTTATTATTTTAATTTTGGATTATTCCATTTAATTGATTTAGATTTATTAATCTCTGTTTTCTTATTAATCTTCCTAACTTCAACATTATCCGTATTGGATGCAGGTTTATCTTCAGCAAATACATCTTCAACTTCAACTTTATTATTCTTATTAACTAGATTATCTCTTAATATCTTTCTAATAACTTGTGATAAATTTCTATCCTTATATTTTTCTAATTGTTTGATTAATTCTGTATCATATTCTCTGTTTAATTTAAATGATATTCTCATTTCCTATCCTCCTTTTTGTTTATTAAATGTGATAATTCAGTGGTCTTAAAAATCGTCTTAACAATAGTTAGTAAATTGGTCTGTTGCATATTATTTAGAATCGTCTTAAACTTTATATTTGAGTATATTTGTGTGGGATGTGATTTATGATAGGTAATATTTAGGTGATGTTTTTGCAATAAATATTATAAAATTATTTTTATATTCATATTGACAACAATAATATTATTATGGTAGAATTATTTTACAAATAAATTACAAAAGGAGTATATAATATGAAAAATAAAATTGAGCAATATAAAAATTATTTAATTAATCAAGCAAAATCAAATAATACAATATCATCATATGTGTCAGACTTAAATCATTTCTTTACATTACATGATGAGATTAGTAGAGATTCTATTATTAAATATAAAGATGATATTAGTGGTTTATCATCTAGTTCTATTAATAGGAAGTTATCTGCAATTAAATCGTTTAATGAATTTTTATTAATGTTAGGATTAATTGATAGTATAAAAATTATAAAGCGAGATTTCATTAAAATACAAGGTAAAGGAAATCCAACAAATATAACAGAATTACAAGTATCTGATTTTTTAGATAAGGTTAGTAATAAGTATAGTTTGCATAGAGATAGAAATATTGCTATTGTTTTTCTTATTGCTCATACAGGAATTAGGAGAGAAGAAATTACAAATTTAAAATTGAGAAATTTAGATATAGAAAAAGGAGAATTGAAGTTAATTGGTAAAGGTGATAAGGAAAGAACTGTATTATTAAATGATATTGCAATAAATGTTATTAAAGATTATTTAAAAATTAGAGAAAAATATAAATTTGCTAATAGTCAATATATATTTTTATCTGAAAGAAGTGAGAAACTAGATAAAAGTACAATTAATTATATATTTAATAGTTATGGTAATTGTAAGGTTGGAGTGCATTCACTTCGCCATAACTGGGCAACGTCTACACAAGAACAAGGTATATTAACATTGCCTGAATTACAAGATCAATTAGGGCACTCCTCTATTTCAACCAGTGGCAAATATACTCATGCAAGAAAAGAAAATATTAAGAAGAAAATTAATAATTTGAGGATTGGTTTGTAGATGTGAATTATATTTGTAGTTTTAGGTATATTTTATGAAGTATATTATTTATTAATATTTATTTTATTATTCTATTGACTTCTATGTTAGTATTTAGTATAATATGGACAGGAAAAGTATATGTTCCGCTTTCAGCGGTTTTTTGTCCATATTATTTTCCCCGTTTAAACGGGGAAAATAAATCTGTCCAAATATTTATTTTTTATTATTTTTTATTTATATAATAATAATATATAAATAAGTGTTGACATTTATTTTATTATTGTGTATAATGTAAACAAGTTAAAATATATTAATATTAATATTATTAAAGGAGGTGGAAAAGGTGCATTTAATTTCTGTATTAATTGTTTGTGGATTTTATTTTTTAGTATTTAAAAGATAATATTATTTTTATTGATTAAATAGTTAACAAAGTATTAATATAATTGTGTTTATAGTGTGTTTGTATGTACTACAATTTGTCTACATATATAAATACTTATTAGAAAACTTTGTAGCACATAAAAAATAAAATAAATCCATTAATAATAAGGAGTAGATGCTATTTTATGAAATTAAAAGTGGGAGAAATAGATACTAAAAAGTTATTAGATTATTTTGGTACAGACAAACAAATATTTAATTATAAAAGAGATAAAAAATTAAATAGTACAGCAAAAACAAGAATTTTAACTAAAGCAAGTAAATTTTGTGAAATAGAAGATGTAGGACAAGGTAAATTTATTATACATAAAGTTTCTAATATTGATATTGATAAAGATGGATTAATTTTACCATTATTTAAGGGTTTATCACAATACATAACTCCTATAATATTAACTAAATTATTAACTGAACAAGATGAAAATTATAAAATAACTTTATCTTTTATAAAATGGGCACAAAGGTTTGAGATAATTAATAGTAATTATTCATTTATTAGAATTAATCAAAAAAGAAGTGGTGAACATTTAAAATTGAATAGTGATATTATTTTTGATTATTTTGATAAAATGGATGATTGTATTAGGTACTATTTGGAAAAAGTATTAAAAATTTTAAGCAATTCAAGTGGATTAGATTTGATAGAATTTGATTCAGTTACTAAAGTTAGAAAATTAATTCGTAATGAAAGTATTAGTGGAATCAATATTAATTATGATTGTAATTCACCAGATGAAATTATCTCAGATGAAGACAGAAAATTTGTAATTGATTGTGAAAATAAAGCAAAAGAAGAAGCTGGAATCACTGATAATAGAGAAAAATTTTATGGATTAAAATCTGAAATATATAAAAAGAAATTAAGTGAATTACTTTTTAAAAGAAAAATTTTATTTACATATCAAGCATATAATATTTTTTGTAAAAATAAAATAGAAGTTCAAAAAGTTCTATCTAAATTTGATTATATAGTAGATTATAATGATGAAAAATTTATTGAAAATTTTAATAATATTTTTATTGATTATATTAAAGATAAAGCAAAAAGAGTTAATAAAAGAGAACAAGATAAATTAAATAAATTATTGGAAGATTGTAATGCAGACCCAAAAGAAATTAATTATATAAAAAAATTTAGATTAGCAGATACATATATAAATGATTTTAAATCATTATCTGAATTAACTGTACCTAAAGATATTAATAGAGATTTAACTAAAGAAATAATAATCACAGCAGCAGAAAAGAATCATATTAATGTTAATGATTTAAATAATAAACATTAATTAAATAAATTAAAAAGGAGATAAAATTAACACATGAAAAAAGCATTAAATAAATATGGGAAATTAGTAGATATTATAGAATCTATTAAAGAAGAAACATACATATGTCCAGTATGTAAAGAAGAATTAATAAGGAACTTTGGTATTAGTAGACAATATTTTTCTCATCCTAATGGGAGTGAAGATTGTGAATTAAAATTTAATTTAATGTTAAAGAATAATGAAAAAATATTATCTGAAAAAGATTTAGATATATTAAAAAATGAATATTACAACAAATCATTTGATGATGTTAATATTGAATTGTCTGATTATATGTCTGAAGAAGGATATTATTTAACGCAAGAACAGAAAGATATTATATTTGCAAAGGAAGAAAAAATTAAAATTGCTGCATTAGCAGGTTCTAGCAAATCCACGACTTTATATTACTATGCTAAAACACGTCCCTTTAAAAAAATTCTCTATATTGTGTATAACCGATCAATGAAGGATGAAGCAGATAAATTATATACTAAATTACATCATGTCACAATAAAAACTCAACATGGATTAGCCTATGGTTATGTAGGAAAATTTTATAAAAATAAATTAACTTTAAATTATAATGCTGTTGATGTTATTAAAGATTTAAAATTAGATTGGGATAGAGATATGGAATTAGCAGTAAAAATAAATGCAATGATGAAAGAATATATGCTATCTGATGTAATAGAATTTGAAGAATTAGAATTATTTAAAGATATAAATGGTAATACAACAGATGAAAGAGAATTAATTATTAAATATTCAAAACGATTATGGAATTTAATGAAAGATTATAATAACAATATTAAGATTACTCACGATTTTTACCTTAAACTTTTTCATTTGAGTAAAAAAGATTTATCTTCAAAATTCGACATTATTCTTGGGGATGAAATGCAGGATGGATCTATGTTAATCTTAGACATAATAAAATCATCAAATGTTCCAGGTGTTGTTCTTGTAGGTGATATGTTTCAGATGATATATGGTTGGAGGAAAGCAACAAATATAATGAATCATTTTGATGGAAAAGAATATAAACTTACTACTTCTTTTAGAGTAAGTCAAAATATTGCAAATATAGCTAATTTACTTATTAAAGATATTTATAAAATAGATATTAATATGAAGGGATTTAATAATAAACAAACAATTGTACATGAAATTGATAAATCAAAACCTTATGTTTGTTTATGTAGAACTAATTCTTATATTCTAGCAGAAGTTATAGAAGTTATAAAGTCTAATAAATTTGCTAAACTTTACTTCGAGGGAGGATACTCAGGTTATAATTTTAATACATTGAAAGATGGATATTGGTTCTCTCAAGGACATAAAGTAAAAAATCAATTATTTAATAAATTTGAGGATTATTTTTCTATGACTGAATATGCTGAACGTGTGCAAGATATTGAATTACTTGCAATTAATAGATTGGTTGAAAAATATGGTAGTCTTATTCCAAAAATAGTTGATGGAATTAAGAATAACACAGTTAAAGACAAAAATAAGGCAGATGTTTTATTTTCTACCTGTCATAAAAGCAAAGGCATGACCTTCACTATTCCTGTTTATGTATCTGATGATATATTTGATATCCCTATGGTTTTCAGAAAGGAATTTATAGATAGAGGTAGTGATAAAGATTTTAAAATAGAAGATTATTATGAAGAGACAAATATTGTATATGTAGCGATTACTAGACCGTATTCAACCATTGTTTTTCCAGATAAACTTAAAGATTATTTAATAACTAGATATAATTATTTTAAATAATTTATTAAATTAATATTATATAAAGATTAATAATGTGTAAAGGAGGATAATTTTTTGAAAGATATTACATTAAATAAATTATCAGGTATATATCAAATTACTAATATAATTAACAATAAGGTTTATATAGGACATAGTACACATATAACTTTTAGATGGCATACTCATTTAGATAATCTTATAAAGAATATACATCATAATTTTAAATTACAAGATGATTTTAATACATATGGTTTGTTGGCATTTAATTTTAAAATACTAGAATTATTAGAAGGTAAAGAAAATTTAATTAAAAGAGAACAGGAGTATTTAAATAAAATTGACTTTGATAGTAATTATAATATTTATAATTCTAAAATTTCTGTATTAAAACATAATATCCTTGATTTTTTAGAATATATAGAATCTAAATGGGTTATTTCTGATATTCATAAAGATTTAGAGAAATATAGGATTTATAAAAAAGAAGATAGAGATGAGATATTGAATAAAGCAATTGAATGTAATATTTTTAATTTATGTAAAAGCCATATTACATTCAATAGAGTAATGAAATATATTGAAAATTGTTTTGGTTTTTCTATTATAGATAAGAGAAAAAGAAAAAAGCAAAAAATACAATATAGATATAAACTCATTATTAATTTAGATTTAAATAAATAATATAACTATTTTATAAATATAAAAATAAAAAGGAGGACTCCCCTATTGTTACAACTAAATAAAATCTATAATCAAAATTGTAAAGAAGGTATGAAATTACTACCTGATAATTCTATATCATCAATCGTCACTGATCCACCTTATGGATTATCTAAACAACCTAATATAGTAGAAGTATTAACTAATTGGTTAAATAATGAAGAATACATACATAATTCAAAAGGATTTATGGGAAAAGACTGGGACTCATTTGTTCCTAATCCTTCTATATGGAAAGAAGCATATAGAGTATTAAAACCAGGAGGATACTTATTATGTTTTGCAGGAACACGTACATATGATTTAATGTGTATAAGTTTAAGATTGGCAGGATTTGAAATTAGAGATCAAATTGACTGGATTTTCGGGAGTGGATTTCCCAAATCAATGGATATAAGTAAACAAATTGATAAACAGTTTGGAGCAGAAAGAGAAATTGTTGGAGAAGGAAAATATTTTAATCGTCAACCAAATGGATTAGCGTCATGTAATGTTACAGGATTTTCTTCTGAAATAGGAAAAAGACATGGTAGTAATGGTTATATTACAGAACCAGTAACAGACGAAGCAAAACAATTCGAGGGTTGGGGTACGAATTTAAAACCAGCACACGAACCAATTATAGTAGCAAGAAAACCTTTAAGTGAAAAAACTATAGTAGATAATGTTCTAAAATGGAACACTGGTGGAATTAATATTGATGATTGTAGGGTTGAATCTTCAGAAGAAGACAAAATTATAATGGATAAAAAAGCATCTAAAAATCCAACAACTAATTATTCAGATAAAGATGATAAAATATATGGTAAATATGCTTTAGATAAAGCAAGTCCTGCTAACCAAATAGGCAGATTTCCTGCAAATATAATTATGGATGAATATGCAGGTAAAATCTTAGATTCACAGAGTGGTATTACTAAAAGTGGCAAAGTAAAAGAAAATAAAGATGCTTATAAAGGAGAATCTAATACAGGATTTTTAAGAGGGATTACTACAATGCAAAATCAACATGGTGATACAGGTGGAGGAAGTAGATTCTTCAAACAATGTAACTATGATAATAATGATTATGAAGCAAATTTTATGTATTGTGCTAAAGCAAGTAAAAAAGAACGTGGTGAAGGTAATAATCATCCTACAGTAAAACCATTATCATTAATTAAATATTTAGTTACATTAGTTACTCCTCCTGATGGTATATGTTTAGATCCATTTGAAGGTTCTGGTACACATGCTGTCAGTTGTGAAGAATTAGGATTTGATTACATAGGTTTTGAGATGAATAAGGATTATTGTGATATTGCAGAAAAGAGATCGAATAATAATAAAGGTATATAATAATATATTAAATATTTAACATAATATAAAAATAAATATATTGACTTATAACCTACTCTCATGCTATAATACAATTAATCAATAAACAAATACATAAACAAGCAATCTTAAAAAAAGCAACACAAATCCATAAAGAAAGGAGGTTTTTATTATTAATTTTATAAATCAATGTATAATTGATAAATTTTGTACAGAAGAATGTAGATATAAAAACATTTGTGATATAGAAATTAAATATAATGAATGTAATGTTTTTAAATTTTTAAACTGGATTGATGACAATGGTATGAATATTTGCAATATGTTAAAAATTGAAAATAAATGTTATGATGATTTTTATAAGAAAGGAGAATAATTTATATGGATAAATATGAATATAAAGTTGAGTTTGAAACAAACAAACCAGAAACAATTCCTATTATTCTTGATAAAATAACTAATATAATTAGAACAGAATTATTACAATATGTAGATAATTCTATGGTTACTTTTACAATATTAGAAAAGGAGGTTAAATAAAGTTTAAGTTAAATTTATATAAATTTTATAAGAAAGGAGGTTATGTTTCCATAAATAAATATTTAGGTATCTATACTTTATTTTACGAGTCTGATTTATTAACACAAAAAACAATTATAGACAAACACACAAAGAAAAATAATACATATTTAAAAGGAAAATATAATATAGAAATATACAGATATGATAAAAACAAACTAGGTATCTTCTTCCCTTCTACACAAACAAGTAATAATATTGTACCACAATTAGAATCAAAAGGTGTAAAATTAAATTTATTATGTGAAGGTGATTCAGAAAGTATTTATATTTGTGATGAAAAGTATATAGATGTATTACATGAATGTGTTAAATTACAAATCAAAGGAAAACTAGAACAATTAAAAGAACATAAATCAAAATTGAAAGAAGGTAATAATAATAGTAAAGTTTAATATATAATTTTTTGATTGAATTCCGTACCTCAATATAAAAATACATAGTTTTATAAAATGCGTCAAAACCCTTATAGATTAAGGATTTGTAAGCGATTTGATTTTATAAAATATTAAAAATGCTTACAAATACAATAATAACAATAGTTTATTAATGTTTTTGTTGGTAAAAATTGAAGATATTTTAGGTTGAATTCAAAATTCATGTGTAAGTTTATGTTTAGTGATTTTAAGTCGCTAATTTGAATTATTTTAATGATAAAAATAAATTCTAATAAAGGAGAAATAAAGGTATGAAATTTTATTATGAAAACAATATGGGTGATAGTGGATATTTCATAGAAGATAATTTACCTAAAGCAATATACACATCATGGAACATAGAAGCAAACCTATACATATTGGATGAAGAAACTAATCAAGAGAAATTGGTATTTGCTCCATATGAAACTAATGAATTTAATTCAGATATATTAAAGGAATATGGGTATATGATGATAGACGGAGATTATTATAGAGAGATTGTTGATATTAAAACTGGTAATATTGTTAGATATGATTGGGATGAGGTTTTACAATTGGTTTGATTAAATATATCAGTTAATTAATAATACAAAAGGAGAAATTACATATTGAAACACATAGTTAGTTTTTCAGGTGGAAAAGATTCAACAGCAATGTTGCTAATGATGATTGAAAAGGGTATGCAAATAGATGAAATTGTATTTTGTGATACAACAAAAGAATTTCCACAACTTTATAAACATATTGAAAATGTTAAACAATACATAAATATGCAATGTACGATTTTGTAAAATCGTACATTCGACTACTGGATGTTTGATCATGAAAAAACAAGAGGAAAAAATAAAGGACAAAAAGGATATGCATGGGCATCTCAAGGTAAAAATAGATGGTGTACTTCAGTATTAAAAAGAGATTTAATAAAATCATATTTAAATAAGAAGTATAATAATGGCAATTATATTCAATACATAGGTATTTGTATGGATGAATTAAATAGAGTAGATGATAATCAATTTAAAAGATATCCATTAATTGATTGGAAAATGACAGAAGGGGAAGCATTAAAATATTGTTATGATAAAGGTTTTGATTGGGGTGGTTTGTATACTAAATTTAATAGAGTTAGTTGTTGGTGTTGTCCTTTCTCTAGTTTAAGAGAATTAAGAAATCTATACATATATTACCCTGATTTATGGGGAAAACTTAAAGATATGGATAATAGGTCTTGGAATCAGTTTAGAGCAAAAGAAAGTATTCAGGATCTGGAAAATAGATTTAAGAAAGAATTAGATGAAATGTATTTAAAAATGAATTATAAAATGGAAATATAATTATTATACATAAAATAAAAATACATATTGATAAATATAATAATAAGTGGTATAATATCCTTGAGGTGATTATTATGCTAAGAATAGACCGTGTAAAAACTGTTGCTAGAAAAGCACCAATAGTAATGAATAGTGCTAAAATTCTTAATGAAGAACATGAAAACAATAAATTAACAAGTGATGAAGCATATTTAGCAATGGTTAAATTTATGAATGGTGGCAATTTTAAAAGTTATTGGTTTGATATTGATGATTTGCTTAGACAGAAATATGAAACAGAAAAATGGTTTTGGTTAGTAAGAAGAGTTAGAAATACATTGCATGAATTGTGATTGATGTAAGGCTAGTGATTTACAAAGCAATGTTTAAATTTCACTTTGTAAATCACTAAAATAAATTTCATAGATTATAAAAATAAATAAAATAGAAAGAAGGAATTACATATGGGTAATAATAAAACAATAAGTAAGAATTTACATGTTTATAGTGGGAAACTTATTTATAATGACGGAAATATTTATACATCATACTCCCCCACTACTAAATCAACAATCAACATATCAGACATATTATATAATATATGCTACTCTTCAAATAATCAAATAGAAATTAAAATTATGAAAGGTTGTAAGATATTATTTAATGAATCAGGCAGACTATTAAATAAGATTGATGATAAAAATGGATTGCTTAGTTATCATGTTAATAGTGAGGATTTAGAATCAGTGCTATTTAATAATTGTGATGATTTTGTAGATATTGAAATTAGTAGTGAAATTTTAGATGATATGGGTAGGAAGCAAGGAGTAGAGAATTTATATGGGACAAAATAATAATATAATTGAAAGGAGTAATGGATTTAAAGAGATTAATGATAGTAATAGTGATAATACATATTTTTGTGCTAATTGTTTAAAGGAATTAGATAGTAAGGATAGAGATATTGTGAAAGATGTAGATAACAATTTATTCTGTGATAAGATATGCAGAAGTGAATTTTATAAGGAGAATTATTTATTAATTCTAGAAATTATAGGATATTAAGTAGTATTTATATATAAATTTAAAATAATAAATATAAATAAAGGAGATTATATTATGAGTGATAACAGAGAATTAATTTGGGTCACAAAAGAACAAGCAGAAATGTTTAAAGAATTAGATTTAGATGATAATAGAAAGAATTTTGTTGATAAATTAATTAAAGAAAGAAAATTAGATATTCAAAATAGTATTGAAAGTTTAGATGATGATTTATTAAGATTGAAATCATTTGGTTTAACTTATAAAACTGAACTTAAAAAAGTTTATGATGAACAGCAAAAAGTATTAGAAGAATTATGGGGAGAGCATGATGAGAAGATTTATAAATTGAAAAATAAGATTACACAATTAAAACCTGAGTTAGAAAAGGTTACTAGTCAGATTAAAGAAGTTAGCAATGCTTTAAGTGGTATATCGACTTATTCTATTGAAAAGTTGATTGATGTTGTACATAAAGTTAATTATATGAGTGAGAAAGATAAAAAGTTGATGATGGATTTGATTAGTTTAACGACAGATAAAACACAATAAATATAAATTATAAATAATAAAGAAGATTAATATTATGACTATTGACAAGAATTTTATTGTATCTGAATATGATTTAGATGAAATTGAAACAATTATGGAAGAAAAATTACATAATTTTGTAGTAGAAACTTTTGGTGAAGAAATTTCTAATAATATAAAAGTTAAAGCAGAGTATATAGAATATATGGATGATAATATGAAGTGTTTTAAGGATGAATTAAGATGTGAATTGTGGTTAGAAGTTATTTTCTCACAATATAATTATTTAGTTAAAGGTCATGGAGTTAGAAATGAAAGTGTAGGTATGATGTTGGAATTCAAAGGTAGTCAACCATTTTATATTGACAATAAGTTTGAGAGTAGAAATGTTTTTGAATGGATACAAGGTGGAATTATACAGAAGTGTGAAAGTATATATGGGATTGGGAAAGAAGAAGTTTATGAGAGGTTTAATGATTATATGATGGATTGTTAGTTAGTTGGGATTAGGAGATAGTGATTAGATAGACGTTAGTACAAGAGTGAAATATCTCTTGTACTAAACTAAATATTTTATAAATATAAATTTTAAAAGGAGATTATATTATGATAAATTTAAAAGATTTAAAAATAGGAAAAGAATATTATACAATAGATGAAGAAAAAATTGTTAAGTTTAAAGTAATTAATAAATTAAAAGGTGGTAAGGTTAAAGGTTTTGTTGAGGTTCAATTTATAAATTATTTAGATAATGATAAAGAAATAGTTTTTTCATATTATGGACAAAAAGAAAATGAAATAATTACAGAAAAATTATACAAAATAGATGAAGGAAGAATTTTTAATATTGAAAATTTAAATTTAGTTAAATTATGTTTGATAGAAGCAGAAAAAGAATTTGAAGAAAGTTGCAATAGTTATGAATATGATAACTTCACACCAGAACATGAATATCCTGATTGGGATGGTGATGAATCTATAATGTATTATTTAGATAATTATAGAGAAGAAGATGAAACAGATATTATCTATAATTTAGAATACTTTTATTTGGATGATTTGTTAAAATTAATGAATTATTTGAATTTAGAATATAATGATATTAATTATGAGTTAATAGAGTTTTTAAAATATTTAGGTTTAGATGAAGAAGATACTAAGAAAAGAGCAATTGCGAATTATATTTTTTATAATTATTGTGATGATGTAAAAACACAAAAAACTATTATTGATGCAATTAATAAATTAAATATAAAATTACCTGACTATAATTTTGATATTTATTAAAAAGGAGGGCAATATATTTGGCACTAGATAAACAAATACATTTATATATGGTTGATACAAGTTGTTTTTATAATGAAAAAGAAATGAAAATACATAAGCAATTAAATAAAATATATTTATTTAGAAAGACTTTGAGAGAAAAAAGAAATAAAAAGAATTTAGACAATATAACATTAAATAAATTAGATAAATATATAACAAATGCAAATAGAAGAATTAGAAATCTTAAAGATAAACTTAAGAATGAATTAAGATGTAATATTGATATTAGATTTTTAAATAAAGATTGCTTAAGTGTTCATAAAGTAATTTCTATGTTTGATTCAGTTTTAACTAGGACATTAAAAATACCTATAGATAAACTTACTACAGATATTTTTATTGTTCAGACTTATTTTTTTGATGTACTTAAAGATATTGTTCTTAATGGTTTTATTTATGGAGGAGAAAAGTATATTTATTTTTCCTCCTCTGCTGGACAAATTAGAACAAAAAAATCAGTTTTTATTAAAGAAAGTTTATTTAAAAAATATCAAAATACATTAATGTGTGGATTAACAATTGATAATATTAATAAATTAGAAGGAGTTAACATTAATAAATATCTTGCATATTTAGCTTTGTGTAATTCTGCAACAGATGAATGGACAGATTTTAATATTGATAAAGCAATTGTTGTTGAAGATATGGAAACATTAGTTGAAGGTGAAGTAGATTTTATTAGTGATATAAGTTATGAAGTCACAAGAAAAACAATGAAAGTTCCAATTACACATACGGATGGTTGCGGAATGATATTACCAAGAGTATCTAAAAAAAATATGATGGTGCGTCTACCTTGGATAAAAGGTTTATTATCTCCATTTTTATTTGATTCTTTTATACATAAAGCAAATGAAAATACAAATAATAATAAATATTATGGTAAAGTTAAAGATATTTTTGGTAAAGAATGGGATTTATTAAAAGATGATATAGAAGTTATCTTTGTAAAAAGTCAGTTTAAAATGTGGAAATACTACCCTAATATATTAGATGAAAATAATAAAGTAATAAAATATGGTTGGGATATTTATAAAGAAAATTACAAATATTATCATTGTCAAGCAGGTAAATGTAATGAAGAAGGTGATTTATTTAATAATGCAGAGATTAGTTATCAGATACTTCAATCATTAACAGATATTACATATAATGAATTAGAAAAACTTTGTTATAAAACTAAAAAAGATATATTAAATATAGGTAATGATAGAAAAACCATGTTAAAAGTATTAGGGGTAACTAAATCGAATAATGATAAAAATTATTTACAACAAGCAATAGAAATTTATCCTGAATTATTGAGTGATGTATATAGTAAAGAGATTTTGAAAAATGTAAAGAAAAGTATGGTAAGAAAGGCATGGTCAGCTAAAATAGAACAACTTAGTAATTATACTTTTATCATACCTGACTTGTATTCATTTTGTGAGTGGTTTATTTTAAAAAAAGAACCAAAAGGTTTACTTAAAGATGGTGAAGTATATTGTAAATTATATAAAGATATTGAAAAATTAGATTGTGTGAGAAGTCCACATCTTTTCAGAGAACATGCGATAAGAAAGAATATTATAGATGATAAAAAAGATAATTGGTTTATTACAAATGGTGTATATACTAGTTGTCATGATTTAATTTCAAAAATATTACAATTCGATAGACATTATATGTCGAATAAAAACTTGGCTAACCTATAAAAATAGGGTGTCATATAACATTAAAAAAATAGTTATATGGCTAACGGGGAAATCGTACTGAGTAATGTCACCGACAATCCCGTAGGAAGATTGGTCTATTCTTTTAAACTTAGAGGAGGTTTAAAAGTAAAAAATAATTATTACATATATGAATGGTATAATATTGATACAGGATATGTTTTTTATGTTGGTAAAGGAATTGATGGAAGATATAAATTATCTACTAAATCTGTTAGAAATAAACACTTTATAAATTATAAAAATAAATACAATTGCAATGTTAGAATAATATATTCTAATTTAAAAGAAGATGAAGCATTTAAACTAGAAATTGATACTATTGCTAAATACAAATTAATTAATCAATGTAATTGTAATTATACAAATGGTGGTGAAGGTATTAGTGGGTATACACATTCTGAATCAACAAAAAGAGCAATGTCCGAAAAACATAAAGGAGAACAAAATAGTCAATTTGGAATTTCTCCAAAAGAAAGAATGGGAGATAAATATGATGATTGGTTGATTAATGTTAATAAGAATAAAAATGGTTCTTCTAATCCTAATTATAACAATAATACTTTAAAAATAAAATATAAGGAAAATCCACAATTAGCATTAGAAAAACAATCAAGAAAAGGAATACAAAATGGAATGTCAACAAAAATACAATTATATGATGATAATATAAATTTTGTAAAAGAATTTGATTATATAGGTTTATGTTGTGAATATTTACATAAAAATCATGGTTTTTCAAACAATCCAGAAGTTATAAGGGTTGGAATTAGAAGAAGCATTAAATTTGACACACCATATAAGGGATTTAAATTTATTAAATTATAGTTATAAAGAATAGACCAATAACCTCTAACGACTATCGAAAGGATAAGAAATTGAAAAATATTTCTGAATAACCGAGTAGAGTAGAGATTATGTGAAAATCATAACTCGAAACGCCAAGCATAATAGTATTGAGATATATTATTATGAAGATATAGTCTGTGCCATATGAAAGTATGGATAACATGGTAGATGGAGATAAGTCTTTAGTAATTGCTGAAAAAGACCTTGTAAATATTGCAGAACGAAATATGAAAAATATAGTTCCACTTTATTATGAAATGAAAACCGCAAGTAAAGAAAAAATAAATGATTTAACTATATATAACGGTTTAATTTCAGCATATAAAGGTGGTAATATTGGTATAATTAGTAATGATATTTCTAAAATTTGGAATAGTGAAGATGTTGATTTAAATATAATAAAATTATTATGTATGGAGAATAATTTTATTATAGATTATGCAAAGACATTATATAAACCTAAAAGACCAATAAAGTTAAATAAAAAGATACGACAATATACTAAAAACAAACTTCCTAATTTTTTTATATATGCAAAAAATAAAACAATCAAACAAGTAGAGAAAAGAAATAATAGTACAGTAAATATGTTGCAAGATATTATTCCTAATACTAGAATTAATTTTAAATCAATAGGATTAAATAAGTTTGATTATAAAATGCTTATGAGTAGTAATAATATAGATATTACAATTGATAGTGCAATAAAGATTATAGATAAGTATAATGAATTAGATTTAAAAAAATATTTTATAATTAATAAAAAAGAAGACGATAATGACAAGGTAAAAAATATTATTTATATGTATAAAACAATCAGAGAAGATATTCTTAGTATTAATAATAATAAAAAGTATATTACTGATGTATTAATTGAATATTTATATAAGAATAAAAAAAGCAATTATAAAACTACTCTATGGTCTAGTTTTGGCGATGTAATTGTAGATAATATAATAATTAATATTAATAAAAAATTATCTGAAGGTTATATTCAATGCAAGAATTGTAATAAATTAATCAAACCTACAAATAATCGTCAAAAATTTTGCTCCATTTGCTGGAAGGAAATTAGAAGAAAACAAGAAAGAAGTAATGCTAAATTAAGAATGAGAAAAATGAGAAATAAAAATGTTACGCAATTAGAAACTACCAGTAAACTTCTATAAATAAAGGGTTTGTTTAATATATTATATTTTATAAAATATTATATATTATTGTAATAAACAAAGTAATATTAACACTTATTGATTGTTTATTAATCATTTATAGATAATAGTCTTTTAAGGAGAGTCTATACCTTATTAATAATAAAATATTAATTAAAGTTGGAACGGATTTATGCGGAAGAGAGTTTGGTTAATACCTTGCTCTCTTTTTATTTTGACAAATAAATTTACTCATGATGAGTGAATGCTAATTAAATACAAAACAAAAAACTAAATAAAAATTCAATATAAAAGGAGAATTAAATTTAACTTGAAACAAGTCACAAAAGAAGAGAAAGATTTACTAATAAAACACAATATACTCAAAATGGAAATGGGTAAGTATCCTGATTTAAGTATCACATCAAAACGCAAGAAACATAGGAAAAGGTATTATGTTCCTGATTATATGGTAAATGTACTGATGGATAAACTAAAATTTAGCAACAAATAAAAACTAAATAAGTAGTAATAAAAATTTTCTGTAAAGGAATGAAATTTATGAAAGAAGAACGAAAAACACTTAAAGTTTTTTGTGATACGAATGTACTTATGTCTAATTCCGCACAAATTTTTAATAAGTATAAAGATACCAATACAAAAATATTGATTAGTGGATACGTTCTAAATGAATTAGACAAACACAAATTATCCTCTGATGAAAGTAAAAAATATAAAGCAAGACAAGCAAGTAGAGATATAGAAGCAAATCAAGACATGATTGAATATGTAATTAGAGAAAATAATTTTGAATATACACTTCCTTTATCTTTTGATAAAGATAGTATGGATAATAATATTATTGCAGTATTAAATAATCTATATTTTAGTAATGAAGAATTCGGTAAAGAAAATGGTATTGAAATTATTGGTTTGAGTAATGATTTATTATTTAGGCAAAAGTGTAAATTGTTAGGTATTAGATGTGATAAATTTGATGGGGATGATAAGAGTGATGACAAGTATAATGGATATAAAGAAGTTATTCTATCAAATATAGAATTGGCAGAACATTATCAGAATCCTATTAATAGATGGGATTTATTAAATAATGAATATTTAATTATTAGGGATGAGAATGGTAATGTAGTGGATAAACAGAAGTGGAATGATAAAAGTTTTACATTTATTCCTGTAAAATATAAACCATTTAAATCAATTTATTTTCCTGATTTTAAACCAAGAGATGAATATCAAATATTAGCAATGGAATCATTAATAAACAATGATTTAACTTTATTGTTTGGAAAAGCTGGAGTAGCTAAAACGATGATTTCTTTATCTTGGATAATGCAAAATATACATACTGGTAAAATAGGTAAATGTGTAATCGTATTTAATCCAGTTAAATTAAGAAATAATGAACAACTTGGTTTCTATAGCGGAAATAGAACAGAAAAACTTTTACAAAATAGTATAGGTGGTATATTATCGAGTAAATTTGGTGATATGAATTTAGTTGAATCATTGATTAATAATGGTAAATTAATGATAATTCCAACTAGTGATATTAGAGGTATTGAAATATCAGAAAATGATTGTCTATTTGTTAGTGAAGGGCAGAATACAGATGCTTATACTATGAGAACAATTATTCAAAGAGCAAAAGAAGGATGTAAGATCATAATAGAAGGAGATATGTTAGAACAGCAGGATTTACGTAATTGTAGAGAAAATGGTATGCAGAGAATTATAGATGTATTTAAAGGCACTGAGTATTTCTCTTGTGTGAAATTAAAAAATGTTTATAGAAGTCCAATTGCTGATATTGCACAGAATATTTAAAAAATAAATAGAACAAAAACGGTGTTGTTTTTGTAGAGATAGTACCTGTACTATACTCTGCTTTTTGGGACAAAGACTACAATAGTGGGATTGTACGTCAATTGAATTAATTTAACTTTAAATTATATCAAAATAATAAAATAAATATATTGACATTCATTCCTCTCTATGTTAATATATTAATAGAAATAAACACAACAATTTTCTATAAACTAATAATATAAATAGTTGTTGACAATTTAAATTTAATATGCTAATATATATTTAGAAAGACGATAACAGCAATTTGTAAATTTAATTCTTTGTATGAATATTACATCTTAAAATCGTCTTGACAAATAGAATTAATAATTTTAGGCACTATCAGCAATTTTAAAATCAAATAATACATTATTGATAGTTTTATCTTTGTGCCTAGTAATATTAAAATAAGATGCATACAGCAAATATTTTTAAAATCAAGTTATAATGATTTAATTGCAAGAGTTGTGATGACTCATTTTTAAAAGGCAAAAATTGCATCTTGAAAATATTAAAATTCCTCATAAGATACTTACAGCAAAAATAATATAATACTTTTTAAGTGAATTAAAAATTTAATATTTAATTTTAGTATCTTGGGATTAATTTTTAAGAAAGACACATACAGCAAATTTTCATACATATGAATACAAAAAACAAGAAGAATTAAATCAAATTTAAGATTATCTATATGTCTTGTATAAGACAATTACAGCAAACTAATAATATAATTTATATAAAAACTAAAAATTAAAATGAATAATCAAAAATTACAATGAAGAGAATTATCAATGAATAAAATGCTGTGTCTTGTAAAAATTAAATTTATAGAATAAAAGGAGAGAGGATTTTATGACTGAGAAATTTGTAAATGCTTTAAAAAGTGAAGATAATTTTACATTAACTGAAAATGGTGCAACTGCATTAAAAAGTACATATAATTCATTAGTTGATTTATTTGGACAAATTGGTGCATTGAGAAATCGTACTGAACAAGATATTGAAACTTTATTTATTAAAGCATTTGATGAAGATAAATTATTAGCAACTAAAATGGCGTTTTATGCTAGATTAATAAAAGGTGGACTTGGTGAAAGAAGAACTTTTAAAGTGATAATGAAATTTCTTGCAAAGGTACATCCTGAAATTGCAAAGAAAAATATTCAACATATTAGTCACTTCGGTAGATGGGATGATTTATATGAATTTATTAATACAAAAGTAGAATCTGCTATGTGGAATTTAATTAAAGAACAATGGAATTTAGATATTCAAAATATGAATGAAAATAAACCTATTAGTCTCTTAGCAAAATGGATGAAATCTTGTAATACTAGTTCTAAAGAATCAATTAAACTTGGAAAATTAACTGCTAAAAATCTTGGTTTATCAGAAAAAGAATATAGAAAAACTTTATCTAAATTAAGAAAATATTTAGATGTTATTGAAGTTAAAATGTCTGGTAATCAATGGACAGATATTAAATATTCATCTGTTCCTTCAAGAGCAATGAGTATTTATAGAAATTCATTTGAGAAACATGATGAAGAAGGTTTTAGTAGTTTTATTGAGAAGGTATCTAAAGGTGAAGAAAAAATAAATGCTAGTACATTATTTCCATATGATATTTTAGAAAAGATGTGTTCTTGTGGTTTTGATTTAGATGAAGTAAATTATGATAAAGTATTGGAAGAACAGTGGAAAGTGTTACCTAATTATATTGATGGTGAAAATAGTATCCTTATTATGGCAGATACTTCGGCGAGTATGCGTGGTAGACCAATGGCAACGGCTGTTGGTCTAGCAATATATTTTGCAGAAAGAAATCAAGGTGTATTTAAAGATGTATTTATGACATTTTCATCTGAACCATCTTTTGTTCAATTAAAAGGTGAAACTATTTATGAAAAAATTAAATGTGTACCTGAAATTGTAGATAATACAGATTTAGAAGCAACATTTAGGTTGATTTTAGATGTTGCTATTAAGAATAAACTTAATAATGAAGATATGCCTAAATCTTTAGTTGTAATTTCGGATATGGAATTTGATGCACAAACTAATGATTCTGATATGACTTGGCATGATGCTATGGTTAAAATGTATAATCAAAATGGATATGAAATGCCAAATATTATATATTGGAACGTAGATAGTAGGCATGATAATTTTCAAGTTACTAGTGAATATAAAGGAGTACAATTAGCGAGTGGTCAATCTCCTTCTGTGTTTAAGTCTATATTAAAGAATATTGGCAAAACACCATATGAAGCGATGATTGATACTTTAAGTGATCCAGTTTATGATTGTATAGTTGTTTAATTTATTAATTAAAGTATTTATTATTATAGTAATATATAATATAAATATGTTATTTTAGCAAAGGACTATAGAGTGTGTAATCTCTATAGTCTTATTTTATTTTATAATATAATGGTCGATTACGGGTAATAGGATTAATATTAATTTTAACGTCCTCTACCCTATTTTAAATTTATTCTGACGGAGGAATAAATGGAACATTTAAGAAAATCAACAGAAGATTTCATGGAATATGCAGAAAGATTATTAATAAATAGAAAAGATTATGATTTGGATAAAATTGAAGTGTATGAATTATTATATGGTACTCAGGTATCGTCAGATCATGCTAGAAAGTGCTTGACTAATCTACAAATGACTATTGATGAATATAAGAAAAGTAATATAGATAAGAAAATACATAGTATTAATAATAATGACAATAATAAAAATAATATTAATAAAGATTTAGAAAGTGAATTATTAAATTCAAAATCTACTATTGAGTTAAACAAGGATAATACACAGACTAGTAGTAAATTAATTCAAATGTCAAAAAATGATGCGAAAGATACAGAATTTCTTTTAAATGCTCATGGCTATGATTCTAAAATATTTCAGTTAGTATCTGCTAGAAATAATATATGGAATAGTTATAGTAAAAAAGATGGTATTATGGTTCTTTATTCAAGTAAGATTGTGGTTAAACCTGTCACAGAATATAAATGGAATATTGAAGATATTAAAAAATTATTCTCTATTGTAAAAACAGATTATAAAAATAAATTCAATATCTCACCTAAACAATATGAACAAAACGGTGATACTTTAATTGTTCCTATCGCAGATTTTCATTATGCTTTATTATCAGATAATTATTCAACTAGTAATGAATATAATTTAGAAATTGCAGAACAAATTTATTATTATATCTTAAATGATATTATTAATAGAGTAAAACATAGAAAATTTGAAAAAGTAGTATTTATGATCGGAAATGATTTTACAAATTTTGATAATTTATCTGGTTCTACAACTCGTTTAACTCCACAAGATAATTCTGCATTATGGTTTACTACTGTTGTAAAAGCAACTCAATTAATTATTAATGGAATTGACATGCTTACGGAAATTGCTCCAGTAGATGTTCAATATGTACCATCTAATCATGATTTACATACTATGTTTGGAATAATGCAAACAATAAATGCTTGGTATAAGAATGAGGATAATATTAAAATTGATTCTTCTCCCCTACCTCGTAAATATTGTAGAATAGGTAAAACATTATTATGTTTATCTCATGATATGAAAATTAAAGATGCATTGAAGATTATAACTACGGAAGCAAAAGATATGTGGAGTCAATCAGAACATATAATTTGCATGTTAGCCCATCTTCATCAGTCTATGGTGTATGAAAAACAAGGATATTTAGAAATTATGAGATTGCCAACAGTTTCAGGAACTTCACGTTGGTCTAATGATAGTGGATATATTCAATCTGAAAAGAAGAACCAAAGTTTTATTATTAATGATGATTTAGGTATTACAGATGTAATTAATACAATAATAAAATAAATTATATATTGAAAGGATTAAATGTGTATTCATATGGCTACTGAAATAGGAAGTATTGATATTAATCAATTAGTGGAACAATTAAAAGAAACTTCTAATCCTATTTTTTATCAATATTTTAGACATTTAGAAAAAAGAACAATAGTTATTAATGAACAAATTGATGAATCTATTATAGAATTTGCTGTATTGCCATTATTAGAAATGAATAATGATGGTACAGGAAAAGAAATAAATATTTTACTTAATACTCTTGGTGGTCAAGTTTATAATGGATTATTACTTTGTGATGTAATATCTAAATTAAAAACAAAAACTACAATTACAGTTTTAGCGTATGCGTATTCAATGGGCAGTCTTCTTTTAATGAGCGCTTATAATAATCCTAATGTAACTGTAAAATGTTATCCATTCACTACTGCTTTGATTCATGGAGGATCTGATTATTTACAAGGAACTGCTTCACAAATAAAAGATTATTATAATTTTACTACTAAATATGAGAAAAAGATAAAAGATTTTATGTTGTGTAATAGTAAAATTACAGAAGATGAATATGAAAAGATGTCAAGACATGAATGGTATCTTACGAGTGAAGAAATGTTAAAATACGGATTAGTTGATGAGATTATTTAAACTTAAAATATAATTGTGAGGTATGAATATGAATTATAAAGTTATAATTAAACCTCCTATTGCAAGAACATTATTACACAAAGGAAATCAAATAATTGATATTAAACCAAATAAATATAATCTGAATGAAACCGTTTTTGTTTTTGAAGACACTGAAAAATTAAGAAATGATTTAACTGCTATTACCAAGTAGCAGTTTTTTATTTGCAAAAAATTCATAAAAAAGGAGATGTTTTATATATTAATTTCAACAGTAGTAACTACAACATGGAATTCTAGGACTAAAAAACATTATGAAAATTTAGGACATAAATTTACTAAATTATATGATGAATTTTTAGTAAATGTTAACGATTTATGTGATGGTAGTAGTGTTATGGTTGAAGTAAAATGTGACGGAAACAATTGTGATGAAAATAATTGTGAAACTATTTTAAATATTAGTTGGTGTAATTATTTAAAAAAAGAAAAACATTATTGTAAAAAATGTTCTGCAATTTTAAAAGGAAGTGTAAAGAAAAGATTATTAAAAATTAATAACGGAGATTCTTTTGCCCAATGGGGTATTAATAATTTAGGTGAAGATTTTCTTGATAAGTATTGGGATTGGGATAAAAATAATGAGTTAGGTATTGATCCTTGGAAGATAACAAAAGGGTGTAATAAACCTAAAGTATGGATTAAATGTCAGGAAAAAGATTATCATGGCAGTTATGAAATATCATGTCATATGTTTATTGAAAATCGCAGATGTTCATATTGTGGAACTTATAAATTACATTATTTAGATAGTTTAGGACATTTATATCCACAAGTATTAAATATATGGTCTGATAAAAATAAAGATACTGTTTATGATTACGGAATTAATAGTAATCAATGGGTATGGTGGAAATGTCCAGAAGGAAAGCATGATGATTATTATAGGAATATACAAAGTTCAAATAATTGTGGTTATAGATGTCCCGAATGTGTAAGGGAAAGAGATGAAAGTTTACTTCAAGAAAAAGTTAGATTATATTTGGAAAGTTTAAATTATAAAATTTTACATGAAAATAAATGTACCTTAAATCCAATTAATATAATAATTGCTCCTAATAGTTTAATTATAAAAAGGAATTTCGGAATTTTAAAATATGACAATGAGATTATAATAAATAATAAACACTTAATTATTGAAGTACATGGTATACAACATTATGAATTATCATATTTTCATAAATTACAATCAAAAAAATATAATACGACACCTGAACAAGAATTTAAATACCAACAAGAAAAAGATAAATATAAAGAAGAATACGCTTTATCTAAAGGTTATGAATATCTTATAATTCCATATTTTACAGACAATAATGAAGAAACTTGGAAATATTTAATTAATAATAAAATAGATTTAATTAATAAAATGAATGTTGATCATAGTGTGCAAATAACAAATATAAATGCTAATGCAAGTATTGAATCATCTAAAAATGCGACAATATTAAAGGAAAAAGAAATGTTGTAATTAGTAGATTATAGATATTAAAATAATAATATTACAATTATAAAATAATTTATAAATTTAAAGGAGAAATCTAAAACATGCAACTAACAACCAAACATTACTATGATGATGAAACTTTTGAACATGTATTGAGTAAATTTTATATTGATGGTGAAGAAGTGGATTTTGAATCTTATATGGATTTTATTGGTGGTTTAGAAGAATATAATAAGGATGAAGAAGAAAAAGTAGAAGATAATCCTTATGAATACGTTGATGAAGATGAAGTTTGTGAATGTGATGAATGTAAATACAAAGATAAAAAGAAATATGATAGTTGTGATGATGATTGTAAATATATGAATTGTGATGAATGTTGTAATGATTTTTGTGATTGTGAGAATGATTGTTGTGAATGTGAAGATTGTAAAGTAGAAGAATTTGATTATGATGAATTGTTAGAAATTTTTGTGGAAAGAATTCAAGAAACAAATGGAAATAAAAATTCTATTAAATCTATCTTAGATGAATTCGCTGATAATTTTATTGAAGATTATGATGAAGATGAATTTAATAAGGAATTAGAAGATTGTAGTTGCAATGATTGTCAATGTACATGTGAATCTGAAAACGGAGAATTCACCGATGAACAATTAGCAGAAATTGATCTAATTGAAGAATTTACGGATAATGTTATGAATATTAAATGTGGTGCAGAATTAAGAAATGAATTATATAGATTGTATAAGACAGGTAAAAGTATTGGATGGAATGATCATTGTTGCTTTATGAGAGAATTGATGGATGAAGCATTAGTAGAATAAAATAATATAAAGATAATTAAATTTAATTTAAGATATATAGAATCCATCTATACTTTAGGTGGGTTTTATTATGTTTTAAAATAGTGATAGAAGTGAGATTTGGTTGTGATATTTTTAGGTTAGTAGGTTAGTATTAGGTTATAAATATAATATTGTTTTTTGAATTGGTGTAGATGATTAGAGGGTAGCTCCCTCTTTCCTTTCTGCGTATGCACCAATTCTTTTTATTTTTAATTAATAAGTATAGAAAATGTATAGAAAAAGCAGAAAGGGAAAATAAAATAGAAGGGATTTGGTGATAAAATGTTAATTACAAAAGAGGTCGAGGTAACATGCTTGTCTAACAACAAACCATACATAAAAAGTTTAGGATTAAAATGGGAATATAATAAAGTTCATACAATAGATGTTAATAAATTGTTAGAAGGTAGCAATATAGGAATTGAATGTTTGTGTGATTATTGTTTAGAAGAAGGGATAGAAACAATAATACCAAAACCATATTATAAATATATTATTAGTCATAAAAATCAACCAATAATTAAAGATGCTTGTGAAAAGCATAAACATGATAAACAAGTTGAATTATGTTTATTAAAGAAAGGTGTAAAATCTTCAGTTAAAGTTCCAGTAATTCATGAAAAAATTGTAAATAGTATTCGTAAAAATAATATTAATTTAGTTAGAAAAGAATTTGAAGAAAGAAATTTAATTTTATTAACAAAAGAATATTATAGTCCAGATGATTATATGGAATTTATTTGTCCAAGTCATAAAGATAAAGGTATTCAATCTATTAAATATGGAAATTTTAAATATAAAAATCAAGGTTGTAAGTATTGTTCATATGACAAGTTAAGTCAACAAAAAAGAATGGATTTTAGTATAGTAGAAGAATTATTTAAACAAAGAGAATATATTCTTACATCCACTAAAGAAGATTATATAAATAATGAATCAAATTTAAAATATATATGTCCATTTCATAAAAATGATATTCAACAAACTTCATATAGTAATTTAGTAAGCGGTAGTGGATGTCCTATATGTGCTATTGAAAGGAATTCAGGAGAAAATAATCATAATTGGAAAGGTGGAAGATCATCTTTATATGAATATTTAAGAAATTGTATTGTTGATTGGAAAAAAGAATCTATGAAGAATTGTAATTATAAATGTGTTTTAACTAATCAACGATTTGATATAATACATCATTTATTTGGATTTGATTTAATATTAGAAGAAATTTTAAATGAAAATAATTTAATTTTTAAACAATCAATATCTGAATATGAGAAAGACGAGTTAGAAATTTTTAAAATTCAATGTATTGAAAAACATAAAAAATATCTTGGTGTTTGTATTATTAATAGTTTGCATGTAATTTTTCACAAAAATTATGGATTTGGAAAGAATACACCAGAACAATTCAATGAATTTACACAAAGATATAAAAATTTTGAATTTGATAATTTATTAGATAATAAATATAAATATTGTAATGTGTTGAAAACAATTAATTAAATTGTTTATTTTATTTATTAAATAATTAACCAAAGGAGTTATTTTAAATGGCAACAAATAAAAATATAACTAAAATAAAACGTAATGAAATTACATGTAGTAAATGTGGATTAATAAAATCAGCAATTATAAGTAATTTTTTTAAAACTGATAATCCTTTATATGGTGAATATTTCCCAACATGTAAAAATTGTATCTACGAATTATTTAATGCACATATACAAAGTGGTTCTGATATAAGAGGAGCAGTTATAAAAATATGTGAATTATTAGATAGACCATATATTGAAGAAGTATTTTTTAGTACATATGAGAAAGAAAAAGATAATAAAAAAATTCTTGGTTTGTATTTTAAAAATTCATCGATGCAACAGTGGAAAAAGCAAGGAATATTAAGATTTAATAATAGTATATTTGACAGAAATTCTTTACAAGGTACACAAACAGTTTTTGAAGATCAAACAAGAATATATAGTGAAGAATGGAATGGTAGATATACGCAAACAGATATAAATTATTTAAATAAATATTTAACTGGATTGCACAATGATTTTAAAATTAATACCACAAGTTATAAGGATTATGCAAAAAAAATATGTTGTGCTAGTTTAGCGGTTAATAAAGCATATCAAGAAATGTTAGATGGAACAACAGGAGCAGATAAAAAATATAAAGATTTACAAGCTACTTTTGATACTTTATCTAAGTCTGCACAATTTAGTGAAAATTCTAGATCAAGTATGAGTGCAGGGATAAATAGTATTAGCCAAGTAGTTGATAAAATTGAAAGTAAGTGTTGGATATACGAACCAGATGAATTTGAAAAAGATGCTATTGAGCATTTGTTAGATCAATTTAATAATATACATAAGTCATTGTAGGTGATAATTTGGCAGTATTTAAAAATTTTAGTCATAAAAGTAGGCGTATAAAAGATGGTGATTATGATAATTTAGATAGTAGTTTTAGTTACGATCCAATTAATAATGAAAGTGATAATCTTAATGATGAAGAATGGAAAAAATTCATAGCATACTATAGAATCCATTTGGATAAATTTGCCATTGATATTTTGGGTTTGAAGCTTCATCTTTTCCAACGATTAATACTTAGGGCAATGGCAAGATATCAGTATACGATGCTAATATGTTGCAGAGGACTTGGTAAATCTTGGATAAGTGCTGTTTTCTTTGTTTGTTCTGCTATTCTTTACAAGGGACTTAAATGTGGAATAGCGTCAGGTCAAGGGCAACAAGCTAGAAACGTAATTGTTCAAAAAATTAAGGGAGAACTTGCCAATAATCCAAATATAGCAAGGGAAATAGTATTCCCAATAAATACAAGTGCTAGTGATTGTGTTGTAAATTTTAGAAATGGTAGTGAAATAAGAGCAATTGTATTAGGAAGAAATCAAGGTGATGGAGCGAGAAGTTGGAGATTCCATTATTTGTTAATTGATGAGGCTCGTCTAGTTCTAGATTCTATAATATCAACAATTTTAATTCCGATGACAAAAACTAAAAGACCTGTTGCGATTGATCATATGCAATCAGAAAAAGGTAAAGTTATTTTTATATCTTCTGCTTTTTTAAAAACAAGTGATTTATATAAAAGATTTACTTATTTTTTTGATAAAATGAAGGAAGGAAATAAAAATTATTTTGTATGTGCATTAGATTATAAAGTTGGAATTGAATCTATGATATTTGATGCAGAAGATATTGAAGAAGAAAGAAATAAACCAGATACTACTGAAGAAATATTTCTTTATGAATACTGTGGTCAATTTGTAGGTTCTAGCGGAGAAAGTTATTATCCTTATGATGTTACAAACCCTTGTAGAACATTAGATCAATGTGAATTAACACAGCCTAAAAAAAGTAAATCTCAATATATTATTGTGCATGACGTTGCTATTTCTGATGCTAAAAATTCTGATAATGCGTGTACTCATGTTATAAAATTAAAAGAAAGAAGTAATGGTACATATTTTAAAGATGTTGTTTATACTAAAACTCACAATGGAATGACACTTCCTGATCAAAAAGATTTTATAAGAGAATTATATCATCTGAAATTTCCTAATGCAATTAAAATAATTATTGATATGAGAGGCAATGGAGAACCTCTACCATCATTGTTCTATGAGTCCTGGGAATATAAAGATGAAAAAACAAAAGAAATTTTAGAATTTCCTCCTCTTGTATTAGATAATGATGAAAAAGGTATTAGTATAAGGAATGCTGTACCAATAATTAGAGGAATTACTGCTACTCAGAGCAGTAATAATACAATGCATACATATTTAAAAGCAAGTTTTGAGAATGGATCTTTAAGACTATTGAAACATTCAACTGAAATGGATGAAGCATATAAATCTGATCAAATGAGTATTGAAGAATTTTTAATGTATATTCAAACAGATTTAATGATTCAAGAATTGTCTAATATTAAACAAATAATGAGTAATTCTGGAAATATTATTTATGATCGTATTGTAAAAACAGTAAAAAGAGATAGAGCAACAAGTTTAGCATACGGTATTTCTATTGTAAATGAAATGGAAGAAGAAAATAGGAAAAATGTAAAAGATTCAGATTATGATTTCGTATTTTCATTTTCATAATAACACATTATTAATATAATTAATTGACATTTATAAAAATTTATAATATCAATAAAGAAAGGAGGATTTAATTGTCAAAAAAACAAATAGAAGATCCTCAAACACAGCAAACAGAAATAAATACTAATACATCTCCCCCACTATCTAATTCTAATGAAATAGAATTAAATTCATTATCTTATAATTCTTTTTCAATGAGTAGATTAGATACAGATTATATATCTATGAGTGATTTAAAACAATATATAAAATATCCTATGATATATAATGAAATATTAAGGACTATATCTGAACAAGCATATAACGAACAAGGGATATATTCTAACATAGTTGATTATATGATTGCCATACCAATATTATCTCATATAACAACTATGAGAAATAAAACAGATAAATTAAAAGAAAAAAAGAAAAAATTTAATTTACTATTAAAATTATTAAATCACGATAGATCAACAAGAGATATATTGAGAAATTTATATATTTTTGGAACATATATTGGTATATTGAGAGATACCACAGCAAGTAATAAAAAAATTGATACCGGAGCAGTAATAGTAGATTCAATTGATAGAATTGAAGGATTATCATTAGATGATAATTTTATGATACAACCTTTAGATTTAGATTATTGTAAAATAATTGGATTTCAAAATAATATATCTATTGCAGCATTTGATATGATGTATTTTGATCAATTTAAATATGGTGGATTAATAAATGAAATTAAAAATTATCCTAAAGATTTTATAAAAGCATATATGGATTATAAAAAAGATGCTAGTAAAAGATGGTTTATTCTTGATTATAGAAAAACAATTGCATTAAAATCTAAAGCAAAAGAGGATGAACCATATGGTAGACCTTTAGGACTTTCTGCATTTACAGATATGAAATTAAGTGGAGATTATGATGATAGTCAATATCAGTTAATTTGTGAATTAGCTAGTAGTATATATTTCCTTATTCTACCAGAAGGAGAAAAAGCAGGGTCTTGCAGTTTAAATAAAACACAACAAGATAATATAATAGAAGCATTTAAAAATGCTGTTAAAGTTAATACAAACGGTAATACTGCTAAAATTTCAACTTTGTCTCTTGCTCCAGGTACAAAAATTGATAGATTAAGTAAAGATTCTTCGTTAATTGAAAATACTTTAAGCGATGAAAATATGAAGAAGATAAGTACAAGTTTAGGTTTTGCTAGTAGTGCATTAAACGCAGAATCAAGTGGTGGAAGTTCATATGCAAATTTAGCAGTTAATTTAGATTTAGTATCTTCACAAGTATTTCAATCAGTTAATGAGATAGCTAGAGAATATACAAGAGTTATTAATGAATTATTAAATATTAAACCTAAAGATTATATAGATATTAAGTATTTGCCTATTTCTTGGTTAAATAAGGATGATATGTTTGAAAAAGCAGAAAAATTATATACTCAAGGAAGAGGTTCATTAAAATTCTGGATATCTACTTTGGGCGTTGATGTTGATGATTATTTAAGTTTAATGGATGAAGAATTAGATGAAGATTTTGAAAATAAATATCCTGTACATGCCACATCATTCAATTCAAATGGTGGAGATATAAATGATAAAGGTGGAGCACCATTAAAAAAAACTAAAGATTTAAAACCAGGAGGCCAAATTCAACGCAATTTAGGTAGTAATAAACAGAAAAAGCAAAGTACAGATTAATATTTAATATTTAGTCAATTTTATAAAAGATAGATAAGGAGTAATTAACCTTATTAACAAGGAGAGTACCTTTCGCTCTCCTTCTTTTATTGTTTAATTTCAAACTATGAAAGGAAGAAAGAAATTCATTAGAAAGGGATGATAAAAATGAATGAAATAATTAATACTTATAAAATAGATCAATTTGGTAATTTAAAAATAATAGATACCAATGATAAATACTCAGGAGTTTATATTATTTATAATTTAAATAATAATAAATATTACATAGGCAGTAGTCAAAATATTTATAAAAGATATAAAAGACATTATAATAATTTAATAAATGGTAATCATTATAATGTTTATTTACAAAGATCATATAATAAAATTTTTGATAAAGATAAATTTTTATTTTTAGTGTTGGAACAAGTAGAGAATATAGATATGCTTATTAATAGAGAGCAGTATTGGTTAGATAAAACACAATGTCATGATAGTAGTATTGGTTATAATATTAATCCAATTGCTGGTAGACCACCACATTTAGCAATAACAGAAGAGACAAGAATTAAATTGAAGAATTCTCATCTTAATAAAAAAGCATCAGAACAAACAAAAAAGAAAATGAGTGAATCACGTAAAAAATACGTATATCAATATTCTTTAAATGGAGAATTTATTAAAGAATATAAAGGAATAATTTCTCTAAAAGAATATAATTTTAATCCTGATGTTGTTTAGATGGTTTTGGTACACATAAAGGGTATCAATGGAGTTATACTAAATGTCAAAATATAGGAAAAGTTACTCATAATAAAAATTTTCCTGTTTATCAAATTGATAAGAGTGGAAATATTATTAAAGAATGGAATAATACAAGAGAAATAGCTGATTACTATAATTGTAATATAAATAGTATTTCTAGATGTTGTAATGGTGAAAGAAAAACATATAAAAATTTTATTTGGAGATTTATAAAAGATTATAATAATGATGAAATTTTTAATTTAGAAATTAAAAGAAATAGTCAATATAATTCAATTTTACAATATGATTTAAAAGGAAACTTAATAAAGATTTGGAATAATGTATCTGATATTTGTAAGGAATTAAATTATAATAATTCTGCAATATACCAATGTATTAAAAATATAAAACCTCAATATAAAGGCTATAAATGGGTTTTGAATAATTAACTTAATAAATAATATTATAATTATATAAAGGTGGTGATAAAATCGAATAATTCAATTATAGAAATATCTAAAAAAACATCTAAAGCTGGCAGAACACCAGTCAAACTTATTTTACATTCAATTAATAAGGATGAAAATGATTTTAATGGAAATGGTATTTCATGGATGAGGGATTTTACAGAAATTAATATGCATTCTGTAAATGGTATGCCTATAGTTGCACAATTTATAGATAATGAACATAAAATTCCTTTTGGATCACATGGAAATATGGAAATTATCGAAGAAAATAAAATTATTTTTGAAGATAGTTTAGTTGTTGGTTCTTTTGAAAGTGCAGAAATTATAGAAAATATTGAAGTAAATAATAAAAACATAGATGCATTAGTTGGTACAGGTTATTTGTATGACCAAAGATTTCCAGAACTTGTTGCTTATTTGCAAGAACAATATAATGAAGGAATACCGATTGAAGGATCTGTTGAAATTTGTGCAGATCAGGAAAAAGGTAATAAAAAAATAATATATGATGGAGGGTGGAAAAAACAAGGAAGAAAACCTAAAGAATATCAGTATAGTGGACATGCTTTGGTGATTGGTGAAGTTCCCGCTGATCAGAACGCATTATTATTAGAACTTAATATTAAAAGAAAGGAGGATATTATATTGCCAGTTAATAAAGATAAAAACATCATTGAAATAAATGCTATGAATTATAGTGATATTTCAACGATTATTGAAAATAAGTTCAATAAAAAAATGAATGAAAATGAATCAAATTATTGTTATTATTATGTTTATAAATTTTATCCAACTATATCAACATTTATTATGAAAAGTTGGGATAAAACTGGTGAATATTTTCAAATTACATATACAGTTGAAAATGGTGAAGTTTTACTTGGTAGTATAACGAAAGTCGAGGAAGATTGGAAACCGATAAATGGTGAAGAATCTATCGAAGTTAATACACCAATTAAAAATATAATAAATAAATATAAGGAGGCTGACAAAAACAAAATGGATGAAAAAATTGTATTAGAACTTAATCAAAAAATCGAAGATAAGATTAATGAAATTAATACATTAACTAAATCTTTGGAGCAAAAAGAAGTAGAAATCAATACTCTTACTAAATTTTCAGAGGAAAAAGTAATAGAAATTAATAGTTTGACTGAAAAGGTAAAAGAATCAGATGATAAAGTTGCAGAATTAAATACTACTATTGTAGAGGTTAATAAACTACTTGAATCTGAGAAAACTGAAAAAGAATCTCTTATTGTAGAAGTTAATTCTTTCAGAGAAGAGAAAACAAAATTGGAATCAGAAGCAAAAATTGCAGAAGTTAATTCTTATTTTGAAACAGAAATTACTAAGAATGGTTTTGAAGAATCTGAAGTTAATTCACTTAAATCATTTGTAGATGCTGTTGATTTAGAAGGTTTAAAAAGAGCAGAAGCAGAATTATGTGCTAAGAAATTTAAGGAATTGGTTGCTAAAGATGCATCTGTAGAAACTAATACTAAGAATGATATGTTTATTGCAATTAAGGAAAAAGAAAAGAAAGTAATTCCAGGAAGTGTCCCTTCTTTCTTTAACTAATTTTAAAGAGAGTAAATATATAAAATAAAATATAAATATAATAGGAGGTAATAAATATGAGTTTATTCAAGTTTCATGATTCAAATTTTCTTAATGGTTACAACAAACCTAATGTGTTAGCAATTGCAGATACATATAATGGTTATCAGTTTAATGTTGTATCTGATACTCAGGTGATTGTCCCTGATTTAGCTACTGCAAAATTGGGTGATATTTGGGTAATGTTAAATATCATCGACAAACCTGAAATTATTAATACTGATGAGTACAAAGTTAGTGCTGGTGAGTATATCAGAGCATTTAGACTTAAGGATTATGTTGGTCAACAATTGGACATGTCTTCTGATTTACTTACTGATACATTTGCTAATGTTGCTGTAGGTGATTATATTATTGGTAGGTCTGTAGCTGATACTACTAATACTCAAAAATGGACTAAAACTGCTGATCCTTCTACATATGCAATTTATCTTAAAGTGATTAAGAAAACTACTTTCGGTGCGTTCACTATTGATGCCGGAGGCGGTACTGTTCCTGGTGGTTATGTTGTAGAAATTATGGCTAACGATTTGTAAGATTAAACTTTAATAAAATATTAAAATAATTAAAATAAAATAGGAGGTATTTAATATGAGTTTAGGAATTGATTTTAAGAATTTAAGTGAGAATGCAGAACAAATTGAAATTAATAAAATTGTAAAAAATAAATTATCAAATGCAATGACAAACAATCGTCCGAGTGAAGAAGTGGAAATTTTTACTAATATTGTTTATGGTAAAGATGTATCTAAATATGGTAAAAAAGTTGATACTGTGATGGACAAGATTAAAACTTTAGCAGGAATGGCTGAAGATGGCAATACCAAAGCAAAAGCAGAATTAAATGCCATTAGGACTATTACTATTCAGCAACCTTTAGAAAAGAGATTAGCTATTAATAATGCTATGGGAAATGTTGTAAAAGTTGGATATAATGAGGAGCTTAAATTTGAGGTATATCAGATGCAAGGGGATAAGTCAAGAATTCAAGCAAGTTCTGGTTCGTTTGTATTCCCTACTGTAAAGAAAAGAACTGGAGTTATGACTACTCAAACTTCTACTGGTGGTGTGGTTACTGATTTTCGTGAGTTGCAGAGTGGTGCACTAGACGGTCTTGCAATACAGAATGAACAAGTGCTTACAGATATGACTAATCAAATGGTACTTTCTCATATTAATGCTTTAAGAAGTGCTATTACTGCTGCTACTACTTTAAAAAATTATGCTGAGGGAATTACTAAAACATCAGTTGAAAGCGTTAGAAAGAAAGCTAGACGTTTTGGTACTTCTGTTACTATTTTAGGTGATTATAGTGCAGTAAGCAAACTTGGAGAATTGACTAGTTTTGGCGTTGTAGCTGCTGGAACAGAATTTAGATTTCCTGAATATGTGATGGAAGAAGTTATGAAAACTGGTCTTATTAAAAATTATAAAGGGAGTATTGTTGTAGAAATGCCTAATAGTTATAATATGATTGATCTTAATACTGCTGGTGATTTCTATGCTCCTCAATTGCCTACAACTGATTTGTGGTTTTTACCTCAAGGTGCTTACAACGCTTTGCAGATTGGCCTTCGTGGGTCGTTGACTAGTATGACTGCGACTGACATTAATTTGAAGGCTGAAGTTACAAGATATGACCAAGAATTCGGAAATTACGTTATTGCGGAATATCTTCCAGCAATTGGATATTTATACGATGCTTCTCTGGCAGAATAAATTAAAATAAACTTTGACAATTTAAAAATATAATTGTTTAATACATATTAAGATAGATATTAATTGAGGTTCGAAACTTAATTAATATTGACAAGGAGGTTTTCCTAGACCTCCTTCTTTTATTTTGTTTAAATTTAGGTGGTGATTCGATAGGAGGGATTAAATATGGGACTAATAACAAAAGAAGTTTTAGTAAGTTGGCATCATGCTAATAAAAAATATTATGAAGAAAAAGGGTATCCATTTACTAAATATGGTGATGAATTTTTAGTAAAAGTTGAAGATTTACCATATTCTTCTCATTATGTAGTTAATATTAAATGTGATGGTTGTAAGAATGAATTAAAACCTATTGAATGGAAAGTATATAAAAAATGTGTTCATGAAGATGGAAAATATTATTGTAATAAATGTGCTATTAAAATTAGAGATGAAAATAATGAAACTAAATCAACTATGATGAAAAATAGCAAGTCTTTTGAAAAATGGTGTTTAGATAATAATAGACAAGATATATTAGATCGTTGGGATTATGAATTAAATTATTTAAAACCATATGACGTTCCAAGTAAGTCTTCGAAAAAATATTGGTTTAAATGTAATATAAATATACATAATTCTGAATTAAATGGTATCGCTGACTTAACAAGTGGTAAACAAATAAATATAGATTGTAAAGCATGTAATTCATTTGCTCAATGGGGTATAGATAATATAGGTGAAGATTTTCTAGATAAATACTGGGATTGGGGAAAAAATATAAATATAAATCCTTGGGAAATTAGTTATGGTAATAATTCAAAAAATAAAAAAGTGTGGATTAAGTGCCAAGAAAAAGACTATCATGGAAGTTATAAAACATCTTGTAATGATTTCACAAGTAATAAAAGATGCCCACTTTGTATTAACCTACATGGAATAGTTCATCCATTAGATTCTTTAGGAACATTATATCCAGAAGTTTTAGATTTATGGTCAGATAAAAATGATAAATCACCATATGAGTATGCACCACAAAGTAGTCAACAAGTTTACTGGAAATGTAAAGATGGTAAACATGATGATTATTTAAGAGAAATAAGAAATTCTCAAAGTTGTGAATTTGATTGTCCTTATTGTGTAACTGAAAATAATTATTCTAAACTACAATTAAAGACTGTTACATATTTAGAAGAATTAAATTATAAAATATTACATGAAAACAATTGTACTATTAGTCCAAAAAATATTTTAAAAGTTAAAAATATAAAATCATCGTCTAAGTTGAGGTATGATAATGAAATAATACTTAAAAATGATAAACATTTAATAATAGAAGTTCATGGGTGTCAACATTATATAATTAATAGTTGGCATATACAATCTGCAATAAAAAATAATACTTCTCCAGAAGAAGAACTACAATACCAAATAGATAAAGATAAATATAAAGAAGAATATGCAAGAAAAATGGGATATGAATATTTAATTATTCCATATTGGACAGAAAAAAATGAATCATATAAATCTTTAATTGATAAAAAAATTAAAAATATTTTAAATTAAACAAAACCAAAAATATAAAGGGTAAAATTAATGGAGGGTGAATATTATGTCTATTGATATGAATAGTAGATCAAGGGTTAGAAACTTATGTGATTGGAATATTTCATGGGAAAGGTATTCTATGGAAGGTGACGAATTCATCAAAGCTAACCAAACAGTATACATTCCTAATATGGAAATTGAAACACAAGTACAAAATAATAATTTATTCTTTGTTGGAACAGGAAATGGTTCACACAGTAGGGTTTATATTGAGAATCCAGAAATGAGAGAACATTTAGGTTTTGATAATAAAGAAGAAAAACGTACTCAACTAATCCTAACTGATGAAAAATGTAAAGAAATATTCGACTATAAAACATTTAGCACATTTAAGAAGCATGTAACTGAAAATATCATTACTAATCAAGAAAAATCAAAAATGGTTAATTATGCTAAAAAAAATAAGATAAATGACTATGATAAGATCCAGTTTTTAACCGAATATACAAATTTACCATTCAAAAATGATGAAAATAAAGAATAATCATATCAAGAAAAGTGGTGAAATAGTTTGGGAACTTTACTTCAGAAGATATATGATAAATTTTTTATAAAAGTATCAGATTTTGATTTTACTTATAAACAAGATTTAGTTTTTGAGTTTTTTGAAACATCTATTGGGTATAGTTACAAAACTACACCACATGATTTAGATTATATTTTATATCCTAATAATGCAGTTTTAATAATATATGGATTAGTGGAAAATAGTGGTTACATTACTTTAAATATTAATTCTGATACATACACAATTTCATTATTAACCACTGATACAAAGTTAATTATTGCTAATAAAATAAAATCAGCAATAGAATTAGATTATACTGTAATTTTAGATGATATTGAAAATCCTATGTTAACAATTACTAAAACTGATACAGATGTTATTACATTATTATTTACAGATACTAATAATACAAATTTAAATTTAATTATTAGAAAAACATATGATGGAATAATGATTAATGATTTAGATATAGATGAAATTGAATTAATTTCATTAAATATGAAGAAAGCATATTTAGAATATTTATTAAAACCTTTAAATCGTTTAAAAACAACTTTAGGTACTAAAGATTTTAATCGTCTAGCAAATAAATTAGAAGAATACAAAGTTTATTCACTAATGCTTAAAGATTTAAATGATCAAATTGATAACTTTAGACAAGAATTTTATTCTTATTCTAATTAAGGTGATGAAATTATGATAAATAATAAAAATAATCACAATAAACAAATTCTTATCAAAACTCCTCAATATGAGATAAGTTTAAAGGATTTGTGCAATAAAGAATATTTAAAAATTAATCATATAATGCACATGATTGAAAAAGAATTTGATATTTCTTTACATGATTATCCAGAACTAAGAGGTAAAATTCTTGATATAAGTAATTTTATTAGGAGGATTCCTAATATGGAAAAAGAGATAATGTAAATATTATTTAAAGGAGGTTATAAGTATGGATAGTTTTAAATTTGAAAAAGTATCAGAAATAGAATTAAGTAAATTAGATAATACACCTAATAATGCTGGGATTCAATTAATTGAATCAAGAAGTTTTACAGAAACAGCAATTGCAGGTACATATACGGCAACAGTAACTATTCCTGCTAATGCAATAGTACTTGATGTAATTTTTAAAAATGCTGTTGTATGGAATAATAGTGGAACTGCTACATTAAATGTAGGTGATGTAGATGATACAGATGGTTATATTACAGCAGTTGATGTAAAAACTGCTCCAGCAGCAGATGTAAATGGTGCAGGTGGTATATCATCTAGAGGTGAAGATACTGGTACTGGTGCATATAAAGGGTTATTTAAAAAATATACTTCTGGTGGTGTAATTACAGCATCCATAGTAACAACCGGAGCAACCGGAACAGCAGGACGTTCAAGTTTATATGTAATATATGCAATGAATCAAACGGTAGTAAATGCAACGAAAGCATAATATAAATATTATAATGGTTGATATTTGAGGTTGCAAACTTAAATATTGTAATTAATAGACATATGCCTATACATATGTCTATTCCCATTTATATCTCTTATATAGGAAGGAGAATGATTAAAATTAGTATTAAACTTACATATGAAGAAGTTAAAGAATGTGTTGAAAACAAAGGGTATGAATTAATTAGCACAAAATACATAAGTAATAGTAAATAACTTATCATTAAAGATAGATATGGTTATTATTATACAATAAATTTAACTAATTTAAAATATGGAAGTCCACCATGTTTTGTAGAAAAAAGAAATCCTTATTCGATACAAAATATAAAACTTTGGTGTAAGTTAAATAATAAATCATTTATATTATTAAGTGAAGAATATAAAGGAAATAAAGAAAATTTAAAATGGCAATGTTTAAAAGAAGAGTGTGAAGAAATATTTGAAATGTGTTGGAAAAGTATTCTTATAGGTACTGGTTGCAATTATTGTGCTGGTAGGCAAGTAGGATTATCTAATTGTCTTGCAACTAAAAATCAGGAACTTGCTAGTGAATGGCATCCAGCAAATAATGGAAATTTAACACCATATGATGTGACTTGTGGCAATGATAGAAAAGTTTGGTGGCTATGCAATAAAGGACATGAATGGAAAGCAGCAATTGCAAGTAGAAATCAAGGAAAAAATTGTCCATATTGTGCAGGTTTATTACCTTCAAAAGAAAATAATTTGTTAATTTGCAATCCAAAACTTTGCGAAGAATGGGATTATGAAAAAAATAAGAAAAGACCTGAAGATTATTGTCCTAATAGCAATAAAAAAGTTTGGTGGAAATGTGGTAAATGTAATCATAAATGGAAAACAACAATTAATAGTAGAAATAATAACGTCGGTTGTTCACAATGTAAAGAATCTAAAGGTGAAAAAGAAATAAGTAGAGTATTAACAAAATATAATATTCCACATAATTCACAATATACCTTTGATGATTTAAGAGGAATTGGTAAGGGATTATTAAAATTTGACTCATCTGTATTTTGGGATAAAGAAATGACAAAATTAAGGATGATCTGTGAGTACGATGGAATTCAACATTTCAGACCTGTATGTTTTGGTGGAATTTCTATGGAAAGAGCAATAGAAAATTTTAAAATACAAATACAAAATGATATTATAAAAAATCTTTATTGTGCCGAGAATAGTATTCAATTGATTAGAATACCTTATTGGGAATTTAAGAATATTGAAGAAATATTGAACAATTATATTATTATTACTTAATAAAATAAAAATATAAGGAGGAATTTAAATTATGGCAACTAACTTCATAGGTAGATCTCTAGTGGCGAATGAAATTGAACAAAATGTAGAATTAAATATGGCATTTATTAATCTTATTGTAAACGATAGTCCAAACACAATTACACTTTCATTTGATGTGGCATCAGCTAGTGCTGTTGGAAATTTAATGGTTTTTAAAGCAGGAGAAAAAAGAACAAATATTGCAGTACCTTTTAAGAAATTATATTACAAAGCATCTGCTGATACTTCTGCATTTAGAATTGAAGGATTAGCAACAGCACCATTCTAAATATCAATAATAATAGTTATTAAAGAGTAGATTATAATAAACATATTTACTCTTTAATAATATAATTTATTATAAGAGGTTGTGAATTATGAATACAAGACAAGAATGGTTAAATAATACAGATTATACTACCCAATTTTATTCTGTAGAAGAAACAATAAACGAAGTAAAAGATAATTTTGATATAAGAAGATATTATAGTGCTGAAGGTGCAGATGTAATTGTTGATGGAATTGAATGTAGAGCATTAGTTCAATATTTTACTAATCCATTAAATCAAGCAAAATATGATAGGAAATTACATGTTCCAATGGAAACTAATATATCTACTGGTTCTATTGTTAATTATGATGGTTATAAATGGTTAGTAACAGGAAGCATTGATGATATACAAGCATATAAAACTGCTGGTATGGTGAAATCAAACAACACACTAACCATATACAAAAACAACACATCATATCAAATCCCTTGTATAATAAATTCAAATGTAAATCTTGATACTGATGAAACTACTTATATAGAAACTCCATCCACTATCATTGTATTAAAAATTCCTAATACAGAAATCACAAGACAAATTAAACGTGGAGAGATTTATCGAATTGGATTACAGTCATATGAGATTAAAGATATAAACGATATTGTGGAAAATGGATTACTTGTATTGGAGATAGAGTATAGTCAAGAGGCACAGGAAGAACATACATACGTACTTACCATCCTTAATAATGACAATCTACAAATTGCACAATCTCAATTACTTACAATTAATGCCGAATTGAAAGATAATGGTGAGATTGTAGATTCACCTAATTTAATTTATTCTTCAAGTAATGATAATATTGCCACTATTGATGAAGGTGGTGTTGTGAGTATTATTGGTTTAGGAAATGTTGTGATTAGTGTCTCTATGGCGAGTGACGAAGATATTAATGATAATATTAATGTTGAAATTATTGAGGATGTAATTAATAACATAACTTATACTTTAACATCTACAAGTTTACCTGATAATGAAATTATATTAAATCAATCAAAAGTTTATAAAATACAAAAATATAATAATGGTTTACCTATAGCACAGACGTTTACCTTTAATGTTGTAGGTGATAATTCAAGTTATCAATTGTCAGTTATTGATGGGAATCATTGTAGTATAAAGGCATTGAAGAGTGGTTATACGATTACTTTACAAGCAATTGATGATAGCGACAATACTAAAATTATAACTAAAGAAATTAAATTAAAGAATTTGTTTTAAAAGTTGGTGAATATATGAGTGCAAGTCCAAAATTTAAATTTATAGAAAAATCTTTAATAGATATATTATTATTAATTGTATCAAATCAAAATATCTTAAGGTATATAAAATATTTAAATAATGATCCTTTAGATTCATCTCTACCTAACATTCAAGATAATTTAATTAATACAAATATAATATTAGCACCATTTGATAAAAATATTGTTGAAATATTAGAAATTAAATTATTTTTCTATCCATTAAGAAGTGATTTAAAGTCAAAAGCATTAGGTAAACATATTTATATGTTAGATATTGTATGTCCTATAGAATATTTTTTAATTCAGGGAAAAGGCGAAATACGTGTAATACGTATAGCCGATGAAATTACTCAGATGATAGACCAAAAACATATAACAGGAATTGGTGAATTAACTATACCAGAAGCTTTTTTATCAAGATTAAGTAATGATACTAATTATGTAATTTATTCTTTGCCAATAGAAATTAATTCTACATCAGTAAAAAGTTGAGTTGATAAATATTATTTTTAAAGAAGGATTTGGAGGATAGACACTTCCCACCTTCCATTTTTATTTATAATATGAGGAGGTAAGTAATGGGTAGAAGAAAATATCCTTATAAAGAAGTAAAACTATATATTAAAAGTTTAGGATACGAATTGATAGATGAAGAATATAAAAATAATAATACTAAACTAACTTTAATAGATAAATTTGGATATTATTATACAACAACATTAAATAGTTTAAAAAGTGGTCATTTACCAAATTTAACGCATAAAAATAATCCTTATTCAATTCTAAATATAAAATTGTGGTGTAAGTTAAATAATAAACCTTTTGAATTATTAAGTGAAACTTATGAAGGAACATATAAAAAATTACAATGGAAGTGTTTAAAAGAAAATTGTAGTGAAATATTTAAAACTGCATGGTATGCTATTTTAAATGGAAATGGATGTGGAGTATGTGAAGGTATGCAAGTAACACTATCTAATTGCCTAGCAACAAAATATCCAAAATTAGCAAAAGAGTGGCATCCTACTAAAAATGGTGATTTAACACCTTGGGATGTGACATGTGGAAGTCATAAAAAAGTTTGGTGGCAATGTAGTAAAGGGCATGATTGGAAAGTAATGATTAAAACTAGAACTAATGGCAATAATTGTCCGTATTGTGCAGGACAATTACCGACTAAAGAAAATAATTTATTAGTTATTAATCCTGAATTATGTGAAGAATGGGATTATGAAAAAAATAAGAAAAGACCTGAAGATTATTGTCCTAATAGCAATAAAAAAGTTTGGTGGAAATGTAAAGAATGTGGTTATGAATGGTTTGCATTAATAAGTAGTAGAAATAAGAGCATTGGTTGTCCTGAATGCTGTAAAAGTAAAGGTGAAAAGAAAATAAATGAGGTATTAATTAATAAAAATTGGATTAAAATTTCACAAGAAGATTTTGATAATTTAATTGATAATAATAAATATAATAAGAATTATTTTATACCACAAAAAGAATTTGATGGATTGATAGGTATGGGTGGAGGTTTATTATCATATGATCATTATTTGCCTAAATTAAATTTATTAATTGAATATCAAGGAGAATTTCATGATGGTACAGCGAAACAACAAACTGAAGAAGAATATGAAATTCAAATTGAACATGATAGAAGAAAATGTGAATACGCACAAAATAATAATATAAAATTGCTTGAAATTTGGTATTGGGATTTTGATAGGATTGAAGAAATATTAAATATTATAATAATAATTAATAATAAAATTGTAGTTGATGAAAATGGATAAGAGTTTCTTTATTCTCGGTTTACCTGTAAAAATTAAAAATGTCGGTTCAGCACATTTCATAAAAATCAAACAACTACCAGAATTTACATTGCTTCAAAATATTTTAACTATAAATAAAGATAAAATTATATCAATGTATAAACAACAAAATATGGATGAAGAAGCAATTAATTATTTTATTAATAGCATATCATTATATCAATGGGTAATTAATATTCCTGAAGTTAAAGAGTCATATTCGCAATTATTTTATTTTATTTTCAAAGAAGATGTATTTGACAAAGTAAATGAAAATAATTTTGAATATCTAAGACAATTAATAATGGATATGAATTGCATTAAAGAAGAAAAAATTAATCCTAATCCTGAGATACAAAAATGGATTGATAAATCTAAAAAATTTAAACAAAATGGAGAAATATTAACTTTTGAAGATATTGTAACTAGTATTGCTGTTGGTACTGGATATACATATGAATATATAAATAATTTATCTTTATATCAATTTAATTTAACATTTCAACGTATTAGTGCATTTAAATCTTATGATACAAGTACATTATTCTCTACAGTATCAACTGAAAAAATTAATATTGAATCTTGGTGTAAGAATATTGATTTATTCAAAGAAGAAAAAGATGGTGTTTCAAGAGATGAATTTAATAAAATAAAAGGTAGTGTTTTTGGAGGTGGTTAATGCAATGTGAAAACAATAATTAATGATACCTGTAATATTATTGCAAAAAGATTATCTGATAATAAAATTGCTTTTTCTGCCGAAATACAATTAGCATTTATTAGTCAAAAAATTACTAGTGAAGATATTAGAGGTGGGATTGGTAGTCGTTTAATATCAATTAATAAAAATAATAAAGATATTGAGATAAATATAAAATCTGTAATTTGGGATTCTGATTTTACAGAGATGGTATTTGGTTTAATAGTCACTGGAGATAATTCTATATTTAAAAAAGAAGATAATTTAATTTGTATAGGTAAAACATTTGATGATTCAATTTTAATTGATGAAGAAAGAGAACTTGATTTAAATTATGAATTTGATGATCAAGATGATGCTTCTGTACTTATTAATTATTTAACAGGTGTTCCTTATACAAATAAAGTAGAAATTCAAAATATTCCAAAAGAAAATGGAATTATAAAAGTAATTGATTCTGAAGGAATAAAATATGAAGTTGATGAATTTATAAATAATTATATTGTATTAATTGATGATATTGAAGGTACTGATTTTATTGCATTATATGAATATGAAATATCAGGAAATACAATGAATATTGATATTAGTAAATTTCCAGAAGCATATTCACTAGAATTAAGTACAATTGAATATTCATTGATTAGCAATACAATTATAAATGATTTGTATTTTATATTTAACAAGGCATTACCTTCTGGAGATTTTGATTTAAGTTTTGAAAATGGAAAAGTTTTAACAAGTGAAATAGATTTTAAAGTATTGACTAAGGTTGGTACAAATGAATTAGGAAGAATAATTGAAGTATTAAGAAATTAATTAATACCTATAAAATATAGGTATTTTTTATTTTATAAATATAATAAATAGGAGGAATTTATAACATGAAAACTATAATTTCAGATGTTTGTGACTGTTTATTACGTAGAATTTCTGATGATAAAATTGTATTTACTGGTGAAGCACAAATGTCTAGTTTTTCTCAAAAAGTTAATGCACAGGATATTAGAGGTGGCATTGGTTCTAAATTATTAAGTATAGTTAAAAATGAGAAAGATGTTGAATTAACTGTACGGAATGCTGTATTTGATTCAGATTATTTAGAATTAGTAAGTGGTACTTCTTGGTCTTCAGCAACTAGTACAGTATTTAAAAAAGAAGAAAATTTACTCTCATCTAATGGCACTACTGTTACAATTATTGGGACTCCCAAAACTGGTGGTATTATTAAAGTTATTGCTGCAGATGGTACGCAATATGCTGGCACATATTTAACTGGAACAGTTACATTTGCTGGTGGTACTAGTGGAGCATACTACACTTGTTTATATCAAGCAGATGTAACAGGCAATACACTATCTATTGATTCCGCTAAATTCTCAGAAGCATATTACTGTGAATATAGAACAATTGAATATAATATTGAGACTAATGCAATTAAAAATGATATATACTTTGTATTTAATAAAACTTTACCTGATGATAATTTTGATTTATCTTTTGAAAATGGCAATCCAATTGCACCTGAGATTAAATTACGTGCGTTAGTTGCTTCCGGTTCATCAGTAATTGGGAAAGTTATTGAAGTCCCACGGAGTTAACTCTTTATTAAAATAAATATTAAGTATTATTAAGAAAAGAGGATTTAAATAGTTATGATTTTTATTCCTCTTTTCTTAAATATTTAAAAGGTGGTGAATAATAATGATTGACAAAGGAAAAGAAGTATTAGAAAAACAATTAAAACCAATTGAAATAAAAGCTAAACAAAAACCTTTTCCTCTTGTTTTAGAAATACAAGAAAAACTTAATCAAATTAAAATTAATGATAATCCATTAGATGTAAATGGTTTATATAATGATGAAACCAAAAATGCAATCATTAAATTGCAACAAATTACTGATTTTACTCCTAATGGTATTATTGACCAGAATTTAATATTTAGATTAGATGAAATTATTGAAAATCAAGTTATAAATGAATATAATAAAGGCAAAACATTTGCAGTGTTATATAACAAATATAAAAAAAATAATAAGTAATATAATTATATAGATAAATAGGGATAGGTTGGAGTAATTAATTAATTGATAAGAACCTTCACCTTTTCTCTATTTTTTAAAAACCAAAATTTTAATCAAACTTGGCTTTGATAATAATATTCAATCCCACAAACTCTTTATCTATAAGGGTTTTTATTTTTGCCCATAACAAACAATTAAAAAAGAAGGTGATAAATTCACATGACAATTAGAAGCACATCTCACTACAAACACATACAACACTACTATGGTTTATCCACAGATTCAAAACCTACCAAAACTGATATCGGTGACAAATTTATAGAATTAGACACAGGTGATGAATTTCTTTTTAATGGCACAACATGGGAACCAGATGAAACCTCCATAAACACAGTACAAAAAGGTATTGCTATAGACGGTACGACTGTAGAACAATCATACGAAAAAGATCCTCAAGGTTTAGGTGTTCAACGCACAGTAATAGCAGCATTTCCAAATCTAACTCTTACTCATACAACCATCGCAGTATCCACTACATCTACTATTGTCCTTCCTGCTAATTCTAATAGAAAATATTTACTTATAGTTAACGATAGTGATACAAATGTTTATGTTTCATTTGGAACTGATGCTGTGATTGGTGAAGGTATTCCTATAAATTCTAGTAATTGCAGTTATGAACAAAATCCTTGGATTATATCAACTCAGGCAATTAATGCTATCCATAATGTGGTTGGAGAAACTAAAAATTTATTAGTTACAGAAGGTGTTTAATTTTTAATGAAAAAATGTACGTATCAAGAAATCAAAGAATTTGTTGAAAATTTAGGTTATGAATTAATTAGTAAAGAATATAAAAATAATCGTTCTAAATTAATTTTAAAAGATTATAATGGTTATTATTATATTATTAAATCAAATAGTTTACAACAAGGTTATAAACCAATGAAATTTCATAAATCTAATCCATATACAATTCAAAATATAAAACTTTGGTTAAAGTTAAATAATAAACCGTTTGAATTATTAAGTGACACATATATTAATGCAAAAGAAAATTTAAAATGGAAATGTTTAAAAGAAGAATGTGGAGAATTTCTTAATATATCATATAGGAGTATTTTAAATGGTTATGGTTGTGGATATTGCGCTGGTAGACAAGTAGGTATTTCTAATTGTTTAGCAACTAAATTTCCAGATATTGCTACTGAATGGCATCCCAGAAAAAATGGTGATTTAACACCTTGGGATGTTACACATGGAAGTGGTAAACACGTATGGTGGCAATGTAATAAAAATCATAAACATGAATGGTATGTTAGTATAAATTCTAGAACAAATAGTAATAATGGATGCCCTTATTGTTCAGGACAATTACCTTCCGAAGATTATAATTTATTAGTTATTAATCCTGAATTATGTAAAGAATGGGATTATGAAAAGAATATAAAGAAACCAGAAGAATATTGTCCAAATAGTGGTAAAAAAGTTTGGTGGAAATGTAAAGAGTGTGGGCATGAATGGAAAACATATATTTCTAGTAGAAATAGTAAACCCCACACAGGATGTCCAGAATGTGCAGAATCAAAAGGAGAAAAGAAAATTAGTTTAATTTTAATTAATAATAATTGGATTAAAATATCACAACAAGAATTTGAACAGTTAATTGATAAAAATAAATATAATAAAAAATATTTAATTCCACAGAAAAAATTTAATGGTCTTGTTGGGGTAGGTAATAAAAAACTATCATATGATTTTTACATACCAAAATATAATTTACTTGTTGAATATCATGGAGAGCAACATGAAAGGTATATACCTGGTATATTTCATAAATCTATAAAAGATTTTGAAAAACAAATTGAACATGATAGACGTAAATGTGAATATGCACACAATAATAATATAAGTTTATTGATTATATGGTATTGGGATTTTGACAATATTGAAGAGATATTAGAGAAAGAATTAAATTAATATAAATATTTTAATTATATTAAAAATATAATGGTAAATTAATGATAATACTTAAAAATAATATATATGTAACTTTATTAGTAACGGAGGGGGTATAAATGCCTTTAAATAATACAGTAGATTTAATTGCAAGAGAATTAGCCTCACAAGGTGCATCATTTGTTAGTCCAACAGGTTCAGGTTTATTAATTGGTTCTGGTACAGTAATAAAACCAACAATTACATATAACGCTGGTGGAACAGTAACAATTGATGCAACTGGTGAATATAGATTTTTTCATACAGCAAATTATTCTGGTGAAGTAAGTGAACATACAATTGCAGGAGTCACATTAAGTATACCAGATCAAATAACTTCATATATAGTTGCAAATTATAATTCTGGCACTCCCCAATATTCGGTTACTACAGACTTATCAACTGTAAATTTTTCAAATAATGTAGTTGTTTATACTTGTAGTAGATCAGGTGATACAAATGTTGATATTCTTGATTGGGATGAACCAGGGCTTGGTTTAAGCAATAAAATACTTCGCAGAGATATGGAAACACGTAGATTTGAAAGAGTATCAGGATTAAATTTAAGCGAAGATACAGGGAGAAAAATAATTATATCTCCTGGTGCAGTATGGCAAGGTTCATATAGAAATTCAAGAATTCAAGTTGATTCAGTTACAAATCATTGTGAACAAGTAGTTACAGATGTTAATGGAGATTGGGTTAGTTCAGTAGTTACTGCTTACAATAATTCACAATATAATACAGGGACAGGATTAACAACACTTACTGATGGAAATTATGCTGTCAATTGGATATATAGAGGAATGGGAATTAATGCAGAAAATATTATTATATTATTAGGTACAGGTGATTATGACTTAAATCAAGCTAAAACAGCACAACCTCCTAACGCCCCATCAACTTTATCAACAAATGCTATGCTTATTGGTAGAATAATTATATTGAAGGGATCACAAAATGCCGTACAAATAGATAGTGCATGGGCAACAACTTATACACCTAGTACAACTACTACCCATTCTGGATTAACAGGTCTTACCGCAGGCCACAATGGTATTTATGACCATCTTCCAGAATATAATGCCGATGGTGTAACAGTAATATTAGATGTTGATAAAACCAACAATGTAGTAATTGCTAATAAAATAAAACCATCGACTGATAGTACAAATTCTTTTGGTTTGTATAAAAATGATGGTGTTGCATTGGTTGCTCATACCGATACTATAAATAATAAATTTGTAGTAGATAATTGTTTTAAATTACCTAACTTAACGTCAACTGAAAGAAATGCATTAACTGGATTATCTGGTGGAGAGATGGTTTACGATACAACTCAACAATGCGTGATGGTCTATGATTCTGTGTGGTATCAAATCTAACAATAAAGATAAACAGGAGGAATTTAATATGGCATTTCCAGTAAGTCCAGTCGATGGAGATAAAGCAATAAATAATGGAATAACATATATTTATGTTGGTTCAACACAATCTTGGGTTAGATATTATTCAGCATCGCCAATTAATAATCTAACAGCTACAACAGACCCCACTATAAATGACAATGCAACAGACGGATATCTTGAAAGCTCAACATGGCTAAATACAGTAAGTGGGGTAACATTTACTTGTGTTTTCTCAGACACAACTACAGCGACATGGGTTAACACAAGTACGAGTACATTCTATTTTGATGATTGGAACTCATTAGTAGCAGAAATAAGTCAAACTGGAAGTACATATATAAATAAATACTGCGTTGTTGCAAATGCAAATACAGCTCCTTCAAGTGGGACTTATGTTGCTCCGAATACGATTACATCACCAATTTTTGATGGTGGTGAAGCAACTTATAAGATTTTGGCACAAGGAGTTACTTATTCGGTAGAAACGCAAAAACGTACTATAACAAATCCAGTCATTACTTCCGTACAGAATCTATCATTACCAAAACCAACAGTTGCAGGGTATTATATTTTTATAACAATTCCTCCATCAGATGGATTACCAATTGGAATATCATTAGGAGATATCGCATTATTCGATGGTTCGGCTTGGAGTAAATTCCAATCATATGCACAAGCAAGTATAACCGTTTCAGTTGGAATTACTACAGAAACGCAAGTTGCGTGGTCAAAAGCGACAGGTTCATGGCAACAGACAAGTGGACTAGGATACATGTCTGGATATAAAACGGTAAATAGTGGTGTAACAACTGGAACAATAATAGCCTTTGTTGTTGGAGATAACTTTAACATGGGTACAGTAACATCACCCAATATACCTTTGAAGGCGGGGAGAACTTATGAATTACGTGCGTTCACACAAATTGTAGCTTCGGGTAGTTCTGGAGCAAGATTTGCTTTTGTTAATGTAAGCGGAGGTGCAGAAATTTCTTCGTTAGCACACGGGATATCTTATACAACAACTTTTACAGGTAATGCAGGTTCACAACCAGTAGCAGGTGGATTTTACACACCAACAGTTGATACTAATTTAAATTTTAAATGCGTTTCTCATACTGGAACGCCTGAGTTACAATTTGAGTCATTTAGAATTGAAGTAAAGCAATTGAAGTAATTCAAATAACCAATAACCAAATAAAGTTTGTATTTTGTAATTATGCCAATATAGAGTATTGGATTAATTAATTTTATAATATCTAAACGAGGTGATATTCCCTATGAATTACGTTTGGTTAGGAAATAATGAACAAATAAATCCAACTCAAAGTATAAATATAAATAATCTTATTAATACTACCACTCCAATCAATAATATGTCAATTGGTGGATTATTTAACTTGCTTTTTAACATTAACATTAATACTGATATTAATAGAGTTTGGATATAGAAATTTAAAATATTAAAATAATTATTTATTATATTAAATAATTTTAAATATTTTAATCTGTAATAACTACTAAATTATATTAAGGAAGGTGAATTTATTTGGCAAATATTCCTTTAACAGATTTATTATCTGGAGGAACAAATTCTCTAAGAACAGAAGTAACAAATATTCCTGCTGTAACTAATGCTAATATTGATATTGCATTATCTGCATTAAGAGATGCAATTACAAAAACTGGAGAAACGGTTAAAACATTAGCAGATGTAGTTGATAAATTAAGTGATGTAGGTGTAACAAGTTTACCTAGTTTAATTGCAGGTAGTGATATTGTTGGTAAGTTTGGAATTGATCAAACTACAGGTGGAACAACTAATGGTATAGTGAATAAAAATGCAAGTGGGAATGAGATATTCACTGATGCTAGTCCTGGTAGTATGAAACTAACTGGTAGTTATGTTGTGGTAGATGCAGTTATAGCGCAGGATGGAACCCTTTCATCAGAAATTGATTTTCAAAAGCATAAATACCTGTCCTTTTTAATGCCGTCTGAATGGACAGCAGCCACGTTAACCATAAAAGGTTCTGCTGTTGCAAGTGGCACTAAAAGAGTAATTAAAAATGATGCTGGTGTTCCCTTCCCTGTTATGACTGTGGCGGTTGACGAAATTTACAGTGTTGATATTCATGCACTGAAAATAGCAGGGGTTCACTTCTTATCTTTAGAGGCATCTGTTGCTCAGGTCACTGCAAGAACAATCAAAGTCATGTTGAAGGCGTAGGTGTGACTATGAGCGATTTACTCTTACTTAGAAAACGTCTTATGATTTTTGACGGATTTAACCGACAGGATGATATGAATAACTTAGGTTCTGCTGATACTGGACAGGTTTATTTGACCCCTATTAGTGAATCGGGGCCAACGGTTCCTGTATATGGTATATCAGGTAATCAAGCCTACGTAATAACTGAGGCAGATTCTAGCGGTTCTTTTGTCTATATACCTACTGGTCTTTTAGATTTTATTATTTCCTGTGATGTGAAATGGGTGACAAACGCAAGCCCTGGACTTGTTTTTCGCGGAAATGGTGAAGCAATCAAGGCAAATACAAGGCATTATATAACTAGATTAAATTCAACAAGCCTAGCATTGTTTTCATGGAATGGTGCTTCCTACTCATCTTTAGGTTCGTATGCTTTTATCCCAGTAGATGGGCATTCATACAACCTAAAAGTATCAGCGATAGGAACTATCATAACTGTTTATATTGACGAAGTGCAGGCAGTTTTTGCCAATAATAATACCTTGTCTGGTAGTTATGTAGGTTTGCGGAGTGGTAACACTTCTTCAAACTCGGCACCCGATAAGCGATGGGATAATCTGAAAGTGGAGGTGGCTTAAATGCCTTATTATTATGTGGTTCCGGCTATTATGGGAGAAGAAGCATTAGTGCCAGATATTCCGTCCGGAATGTCGTGGGTTGGTTGTCCTAGTGACGATTGTACTAGTTATTTGATTAAAACTAATGTGCCAATTGAGAATTTAACCCCTTTGACGGACGATGAGTTACGGGCTGAGTGTATCGCAAGGGGATTGAATTATGCTGATGTGCTAAATTGGCAGGTAGGTTAACAAACTAACGAAGGTGCGTTAGTTAGGGAACTGAATATAATACAATTGAATATTACATATATAATAATTGCATTTTATTCATTTAATAATTAAGTAGGATTGAAGTTTAATATCTCTCCTACTTAATTATTTTTTACATTTTTCATAACAAAAGCGTTGTTTTGTGGTAATTTATGATTATTTAATAGTCAACAAACCCTTATATTTCAAGGGTTTTATTTTTTGTGATTTTTTAAAATTTATAAATGTTAATTTAATTCAACATTTATTTCCTTTATTCTCTCTATGTTCTTTAAAATATTTTCTACACTTACTACAATAACTAATTTTATCTTTCGTTCTATGTCTACTAACAGGATAATCCATCATTTTTCCACATTGAGGACACCTACCCTCTAATTTTCTTTGTAATCTATATTTTCTTTGTTTCATGATATCTCTACATTTAGTACAACAATATTTTTGTTTGGTTATTATTGAAGCGAATGATTTTTCACAATGTAGGCATTGTTTAAGATTGTTAGTGTCGGAGATGTTATTAGATTTATTAGACATAATACTTGTCCTTTCTAATTGGATTATAACTGTAACTGAAACATTTAGCAAATAAAAAACTCTGCTATTTAATATTAAAATATCTTTTTAAAAGAATTTAAATGAATAAAATTCGTTTCAATCCCCTTGTTATCGGGAAGATATTTTAATTAGCAGAGTCTTTTATTTAGTTTTGAGAATCTCTATGGGAAGTATCGCAGGTTGATTGAAATGTTTGTTAATATTATTGTGTTTATAGTTTAATGTGATGATATTTCAATTCCCTATGAGAAGTAGTACAACCTGCTGATATTAAGTATTAGTATATATAATTGATAGTGATTTGTCAAGTGTTTTTTAGTTTAATTGATAATTGATTTAAAATTTATAAATTTAGAAAGTGAGTGATTAATATACCAGAAATTAAATTAGTTATAGATAATAATGTGTTAGATAAGTATAAAGACTTTTATTTTAAAAAATATCCTAAAAGACGTAAATTTCCAATTGACTCCCCTATTGCACCGTCACTTAACCAATGGTCGGTTATGGTACGTCTAAAAGCAAATTCAGTTAAACAAGCATGGTGTGAATTTGTAATTTGGCTAGTTCAAGAAAATAATTTAACTAATGCTAATATTTCTCAATGTAGAATTATTGCAACATATTATTTCAAAACTAAGCAACGTAGGGACGCTGATAATTACACGATCAAATTCATCGGAGATGGTTTAGTTAAAAGTGGATTATTAAAAGATGATGATTTTACTCATGTAAAAGAATTAGTTATTAGAGGTGATTATGACAAAGAACGTCCACGTACAGAATTATTAATAGAATATTAATATAATTTATTAACTTTGTGACGATTTAGGAGGAAGAATTCAAGAAGAGATTCAGAATTTTATATGTAGTGAATTAAAAGTTAAGAAAGTTAAATAGTTATTAATATAATTTTACATAATTAAATAAAACAAAATTTAAAAAAACAAAACAAAAAACAAAATATAATAAAATAAACGGAGGTATCCCTATTATGGCAAAATCAAACAAACAATTAACTTCTTCTATTCTCCTACAGGAGCAATCAAAATTATTTGTGCAGAAAAAAGTAAATATTCATATCAACAAAAAAGATTATGAAGTATTGGTGGATCAGAAGTTTCTTCCTACCAAGTTAAATGCGTTAATTATGGAATCTATTAGCAATTATGATAATTTAAAAGATTTAGATGAATCAGTTAAAGTTTCATATTTAATGCTACTTGCAATAAAAACATTTACAAATGTGGAAATTGCTAAAACTGATGATTTTGAATATCAGATTCGTGTGTTGAATTCATTAATTAATTTAGAGGTATTCGACAAGATTGTAAGTGAATTCCCAGAAAGTGAATTAGAAAAAATTAATGAGTATATGTTGAAATTTAATAATAAGATTGATGAATTTATGAAAGACGGAAAAAGTATTGAGTATTTGAAGGAAGTTTTTGGTGGTG